>Ga0209296_1000464_pt1 | contig 35073 bp, 35 predicted proteins | sample S_130206_EF_Meta_FD_187319 | JGI IMG/M metagenome (GOLD analysis project Ga0209296, IMG submission 187319) | Freshwater microbial communities from Lake Simoncouche, Canada to study carbon cycling - S_130206_EF_MetaG (SPAdes) (version 2) | ecosystem: Environmental > Aquatic > Freshwater > Lake ... | reverse complement strand
TATCTCGGCATCCTACGGCGCTCTGATTGCAACCGATTTCTCATTGGCAGCTCTCAAACTAGCAAGCTCGGTATTAGTTCCGGCAATTGCAATTTCAGCCATGGGCTTATGGGATGACTTACGTGGTTTGGCCCCGTGGCCACGCCTGGTTGCCCAGACATTTACTGGAATCATCGTGGCAGTCATTCTTACCGTAACCGACACCATGGGTTTTGCCTTCAGTAACCACATCGTCAATTACTCAATCACAGTGCTCTGGATTGTTGGAGTCTGTAACTCCATAAACTTCTTTGATAATCATGATGGCGGAGCGGCCGGCACAGTTGCAGTTATTACCTTCTTCCTTTTCTTTATCGCCTATGACCGCCAACAGGTGCTGGTCAGCGCCCTTGCGATAGTAACTGCCGGTGCCACAGCTGGATTTCTCATCTGGAATCGCACCCCGGCAAAGATTTATATGGGTGACGCCGGCTCACTCTTTCTCGGCATCATCGTTTCGGTGTTAACGATTCGCTTAAGCCCAGGAGTTATTCCGGTTTATAAGTCACTTGCTATTCCGCTATTTCTTATGGCAACGCCAATTCTTGATACAACAGTTGCAGTGACATCGCGTTTATATCGTGGCATCTCACCTTTTCAAGGAGGCCGTGATCACCTCTCACATCGATTAATGCGCGCTGGCCTTAATCGGCGCATCACAGCGTTTACCTTGTGGGCCTTTGCTGGCTTTTATGGAGTTGTTGCTATCGCTATCTATATCTGGCCTGACACATGGGGCACACAAGTAATTGTCCTAGGCGCCATTGCATGGGTGGCGCAATTGATTTATTTCTTAAGAATTCCATCTGAGGGGTAGACTGCGAACATGTCAGAGAAAAATGAAGATATGAAAGCAAAGATGCTTGCTGCCCTAGAAGCGAAGAAGAATAAGAAGGGCGCACCTGGTTCCCAGACTCACTCTGAATCAGGGTCGAAGATTCGCGGTGGACAACGCAGTGGCGGGGCACCTCAGGTGCAACGTAAAGCAGGACCTTCTGGTTCAGGTTCTGCAGGCTAATTAGTAAAAACTAGAAGTGGCTCGGGACAGGATCGAACTGTCGACCTCACGATTTTCAGTCGCGCGCTCGTACCAACTGAGCTACCGAGCCATTATTTAATTGTTGGCATTACTTTAAAAAAAGAAGAGAGCGTGTGGACACTCTCTTCTTTCGCGACCCGGACGGGACTTGAACCCGCGACCTCCGCCGTGACAGGGCGGCGCGCTAACCAACTGCGCTACCGGGCCTTGATAAATCAAAGCCTTTACTTCTTACTTTCACTTGCCTCTTGTGCCCCCAACGGGATTCGAACCCGTGTTACCGCCGTGAAAGGGCGATGTCCTAGGCCCCTAGACGATGGGGACGTTTGAGGCTCGCAAATCGTACCGGCTTAAGGGTGCACGACCAAACTCGATTAAAAAGCCCCTATAAATATGGGATTTAGAGCAGAGACCACTGCACTGTGACAGAGACAGTGACATCTTGTTCGCCAAGATCAACGACTGTCGCATCTGATTCTGCTTTTGCAACTGCCATCACTGGAACGTAAGGAGTTGGTGCTGAGTTTTCTACCAGGTAATTAACTTTCCCAAGTTTCACACCGAGAAGAGATGCATAGGATGCTGCTTTCGCGCGAGCGTTCTTGACTGCAACTGTGCGAGCTGCTGTTGCCGCCTTTGTGTTATCTAGCACAAAAGGAGTAGCGCCACTGAGCTGGAGGCTGTCGCCACCTGCGGCCACAATTGCATCTACTACATCACCAGCAGTTGCTGCAGCGCGCACAACGATGGTGAAGGTCTGTGATGCACGGTAGCCGATAATTGAGGAAGTTCCATCGGTTGCATATTTATACTCTGGATAGACAGAGACACTTTGGGTTGCGATATCTTTCTTATCAATTTTCGCAGCGCTCAAGGCCGCACGGACTGCAGCCGAGGACTTTGCTGTGGCGGCAAGTGCTTCCTTGCTCGTTGGGGCGACGTTGGTTGATGTTGCGTTGATGCGAACGGCGTCAGGCACAACCTTGACGCTACCTTGCGAGCTAATAGTGATGTAACGAGTAGGGGCTGCGTTGGCAGATGGAGCCACTAAAGCTGCAATAGCAACTGTGAGCACGACCAGGAGTGAGATACGTTTGCGAGTTATCATGACTCTATTATCCCTTACTTCTTGTGGGGTGCGTTATAGATTCCTGTGTGATCTCGGAGCATTCGCGCTAGCGAGAAGTATGTGTGTGCTCGCTCTTTGCCGGCGGCGCCCAACCGATTTCGTAACTCTGAATCAGCGGCTAGTTCACTTAAACGCGCCGCCATGGCGCTAGCGGTGGGGGCGGTAAGAAAGCCAGTTTTACCATCTTCGACGATATCTGAAATTGAACCAACAGCTGTAGCAACAATGGGTAAAGCTGCTTGCGCCCCTTGAATGAGAGTAAGTGGAATTCCTTCATTATCACTTGTCAGAATTGCGATGTCACTTGCTGCAAATATTTGATCAATATCTTTGCGCCACCCTAAGAAAGTTATTGGTAGTTTCTTGGCAGTAGCTCGCGCCCGAGAGCTTTCAAATAACTCTCCTTCACCAGCAACTAAGAAGTGCACGGCCACGTTCTGCTTTGTAATCTCGGCGGCAACATCGAGTAGTCGATCTGGTCTTTTGATCTGGGTGAGGCGACCTACAAATGTGCAGTAAATAGTTGCAGGATCAAGTTCTAACTCTTTACGTAGTTCGGCCCTTTCGAACCTCGCTGGCTCAGGCAATCCTGGGAAGAAGACGCTGTATTGCTCTGGCTTGCCAATACCGGCAGCTAGTAGGTCGTTCTTCACTACTGTGCCAATGGCAATGAGGTGGTGGGTGCGCGCAGCGAGAGCTTTCTCGATCGCAATAACTAATTGGGTTTTCCATCCAGAGAAATACCCGTGGAGTAAGTGGCCGTGAAATGTGTGAATTCGTATTGCGCCGCGTCCGGCGATAATCGAGGCAAGTCTTCCCAGTACGCCAGCTTTTGCGGTGTGGGTATGAATTACATCAGGCTGAAACTTTCTGATCATTGCAACCAGGCCAATAAATGCTCTGAGGTCAGTCACTAGTGATATTGATCTGCCAAGGCCGGCAATACGAGTTGCCTTAATATCTGTGGCTACTTCTTCCAAATAATCTGCTTCATTGTTATCGCAGTAGCCAGTCACCAACACTTGCTCAAACTTTGTTGAATCAAGGCCTCGCATTAATTCGGCCACAATGACGGCAGGTCCACCCACATTCATGCGGGCGATAATCTGCATCACTTTTATGCGCTCGGCCATGTGGTTATCTTCTCGCAAAAAGGCTGGATAATTGAACTCATGAGCGGCGGGCAATTCGTATCTAAATGCACAGCAGATGCAATCACTCGCGCTGCCCAGCAACTTAAAGCTGGCTCACTCGTGGCGCTACCGACAGAGACCGTATATGGGCTGGGCGCTGATGCTACAAACGCTGCTGCAGTTGCCAGGATTTATGAAGCAAAGGGCCGTCCGGCGGATCACCCGTTGATTGTTCACTTGAGTGAAATGGCAGATATCTCTGAGTGGGCAGATGAAATCCCAGAATATGCAATCGCACTTGCACGAAAATACTGGCCAGGGCCCATGACGCTGATTTTCACACGTTCATCACTTGCCCAGAATTTTATTACTGGGGGACAAGACAGCGTTGGATTACGAGTGCCAGACCATGTTGTGGCATTTGCGCTACTTGCAGAATTTAAGAAGCTGGGCGGTAAAGGTATTGCCGCCCCTAGCGCTAATCGCTTTGGACATGTCTCACCAACATCAGCGGAAGCTGTAAGCGCTGAACTTGCAGACTATCTAGTTGATGGCGATCTCATTCTTGATGGTGGGCCATCGCAGGTCGGCGTTGAATCAACGATCATTGATTGCACGGGGAGTGCTCCACGAATTTTGAGACCTGGCGCAATTACCGAAGCGATGATTACTCAGACCACTGGATTACACCCTGCAGAATCCGAGACAGATATTAGAGTGAGCGGCTCGCTAGAAAATCATTACTCACCGGATGCCACAGTGGCACTTGATTGTGAGCCAGAGCTAGGTGATGGATTTATTGCACTAGCAAGTGTTCCCACACCTGACGGTGTTGTGCGCCTTGCATCACCTGCAAATAATGAAGAGTTTGCACGCGTACTTTATGCAGCGCTACGAAGTGCTGATGAGCGCTCATTAACCCGCGTTGTTGTGCATCAGCCATCAGGAGATGACATCTCTGTCGCGATTCGCGACCGATTACTGCGTGCCAGCCGCGGTCGCTAAGGTGATAAAGTTCGGCTTCTAGCGCGCAGTCGGCGCTAGTTGTATGTGGGGCCTATAGCTCAGCCGGTAGAGCAACGGACTTTTAATCCGTGGGTCGACAGTTCGAGCCTGTCTGGGCCCACTTATCTCTCTTTAGATTTATCTTCTAGCGAATTCAAATTTGGTCGCGGGATCTTTGGGCGATCACCGCGCAGGAACCGTCGATACATATATATAGATACGCCCGCAAAGAATGGCCACTCGAAGGTGTAGACCCAGGCTCGCCAGTGACCTTCATGTGCACGGTGCCATTCATACCAACCTGCCCACATACAAAATGGAATCACTACCGCGAGAACGGCAAGGAAATATCTCTTCTGTTTAGGAGTTAAAGGCTTAAGCTCCTCATCCTTATGCACCCAATCAGGCGCCTCAAACTCCTTATCCACCATTAGCAGCTCGCTCTGCGGCAATTTCTGCATCAACTTCTACAGATTTTCTCTCTTCAGATTTAATCCAGTGATAGACAGCAAATGACATCCAGATGGTGTCAATAATCATTGCGCCGGACCACATGAGTGAACCACCTCTACGTTGATCATCGAGTGTGTACATCTCGTTATAGAGCGAGCCGCGGCTGACATAGATAAAGAAACCGGTGAGCGTTTCAGGAACCATCATAAGAAAGAGAGAAATCACTGAAAGCGCAGGAGAGATTCTGCGATTAACGAGATTGCGATCAAGAAGATTGAAATAGAAGAAGTAAGGGAGGGCTATATAAAGAGGTACCTCAAGGTAGGTGTGAGCCCATGGATTCTCCATGATGAAGTTATGGGGGGCAGGTAGATGAACTCCAATCATGAGCGCTGCATAACTGAGCCAACTCACAGCAGGCTGGGTCATTACTCTAAATATCGCACCCGATGGTTTGAAAGATGCTGGAGTTCCAAGAACCAGCAACGGACCAGTAATCATCATCATCGTGATGTGCTGAACCATATGGAGAGAGAAGTAATCCATTGCTCGAGCGCCAATTGGTGTATTAACTACAGCAATAATCGACATCAGACCTGAGAAGAAGTACGCGGTCTGCTTCGTCGTTGCGCGTGCGTATTTCAAGAAAAAATAGGCAATCACGATGATTGGGATCAGAATTTCAGGAGCGAGCTGCCATGAGCCTAAAACGCTGACTTCGTGGTGGTGCATCTCCATAGATGTGCAGGTTAGACCTCCAAATCACTTTTTGATACTGAATTGCTGAGAAAAAAAGGCGCTAAATAACCCCGGCAAAGACTTCTCATCTGCAAATATGAGGCGTACCCTGCTGTGAACGGGCTCACAAAGTTTTGTGAGTTTTCGGAGCTCCGACTCGATGAAGAGTGAGGGTATGAATGAATAAGCGAATATTCGCTGCGCTCGCAACAGTTGTATTGGGCTTCGGCGTCATTGCTGGAATCGGTACATATGTAGCAGCCGCAAAGAATGATCCCGGAGTAACGGTTGCAGAGAGCGCAGATTCATATACCGCTCCCGATGGCACCGTGTATCCGCAGGTAAAACTCTCCCTCAACGTTTATCCCAATAGTCTCTTTGGTGGCCACCATGGCGCTGGCGGAGGAGCACACCCTGACTATGTCAGCTATGGCTTAGGTGGGCCTAACGGTGAAGTTCTTTCCGATGCGCAGACAGGTACTAATTTCCAAGTCCCGGCTCACACTGCAGTAACAATCACTGTCTATCAATATGACTCTGGAGAAACTCTTAATAACGATTATTTCGCACATGTGCGCGGAACTGTTGACGGTAACGCCACATTTGTTCAGCGTTGGGATACCAAGGCCAAGGCAAATGCATCTACTGAACAACAAATTACAAACATTCCGGCAGATATGGTCGGTCACACTTTTACCATCCATGGCATCTCAGATAAGAAGTCACAACTCTTCGTGAGCGTTCCATTGATGATGTCGAATGATGAAGAAGTTGGCGCCGCTGAAGAAGAAGGCGGCTACACACAGTTCCCAACCAAAACAACTTTTACATTTATCACTGGTGATGAAGGTGAATATGTCTGGAACTGCGAATTCCCTTGTGGTGACGGAACCATTGCTCGATTTGGAGCAGCCATGTCAACCATGGGCTACATGTCCGGTCACTTTATTGTGAAGGGTTAAAGAGATGCCAGATACCAATACTCCATACTTCACAGGACAGTGGTGGAAGCGTAAAGATGTAAAACGTCATGCTGTCCTTTGGGTAATCCTCACCGCATTTATTGGATATGTCGGAACTGAAGTTCAAGTATTCGCAATGGGTGCACCAGCATCTGAAACGATGGAGAACGTCATTGATTTGATGCGTATCTTCACTTGGGCAGCAGCGCCAGTTGCAGGATTCGCCGCTGCAATTTCAATAGGTGCATTGATGGGAAAACGTCATTATGGCGATAACCCACCTCCTGAATCAGAACACGCAATCCGAAACTCTCCTCGTGCGATTGCACTATGGATTGTGGTTTCAGCTTTGATGTGTCTCTTTGCCCTTGTTGTTGGATTAATTGCACTCCAGAAAGATGATGCGCGACTCTTGGATGCAAAAGCAATTCACATCAATGTAGTCGGCCAACAGTGGGCTTGGAATTATGACTATCCAGGATCTGCTGGAGTTCGTAGCGAAGTACTTCACCTTCCAGTTAATCAACCAGTTGTCTTCCATGTAACAAGTAAAGATGTGAAGCATTCTTTCTGGCTGGTACAGCTTGGTGTGAAAATCGATGCCAATCCTGGACAGTTCACAGAAATATCAGTCACTCCAAATAAAATAGGAACTTTTGATATTCGATGTGCTGAACTCTGCGGGCTTTTGCATGCATATATGCAAAACAAAGTAATTGTCGAAAGTAAGGCAGATTATGAAGCCTGGCTTGCCAGCCAGCCCGATACAGGCAAAACGACATGGGTAGAAGAAAAGGCGGATGCATAATGACAACGATGATGGAACGACCAACACCAACATCTGGTGATTCACCTAAAGTAGGAATCATTCGCCACCTCAATGTATTCACAGCCTTTGCACTTGGTGCACTCACTGCCATTATTGTCTGGCGATTATCGCTCGCTCTTCTTCCAGCTGATTCAGAGTCTGCACCACTTTTTACTCGCGAAGACAAGATCACTCTGCTCTCAATGATTGGTTGGTTTGTTGGGTTCATGGCTGGCATCGGGGCACTCGTTGCGCCATTCCGCTGGGTCATGGGTAAAGATCTTTCACATGATGAGAACATGTTTCTCGCCGGAAAAGATATGGGCACAAAGCGTTACTTCCGATACACAACAGATCACAAAGTCGTTGGTATTCAATATCTAATCATCACTATGGTGATTTTTGGAATTGGCGGAATTCTCGCAATGCTTATCCGTGCCAACCTTGGAACTCCCGAAGGTGGATGGATCCATCCGCAGGCCTATAACTCAATCGTAGGAACTCACGGAATTATCATGATTGTCGGAACGATCATTATGGTGACTGGACCTTTTGGAAACTACATCATGCCAATCATGATTGGCGCTCGAGATATGGCCTTCCCGCGCCTCAATGCACTCAGCTTCTGGCTCATTGTTGCTGCCGCGATTCCACTTCTCTGGGGCCAGTTCATCGGTGGAATTTCAACTGGTTGGTCTGCATATAACCCGCTTGCTGGACAGGCACCTTTGGGCATGAACGGCTACATCATGTTCATCTGCATCTTTGCTCTTTCCACAATGGTTGCTGGTGCAAATATCACAACCACAGTTGTGCGAATGCGTGCAAAGGGAATGACATGGAATCGCACACCAATTTTTATCTACGGTGTTGTTGCATCTGTGGCGCTAGCGCTGCCGGCTTTTCCAGTCTTCTTCCTTTCACAAGTGATGTCAGGAATGGACCGTGCACTCGGCACTTCCTTCTATGACACAGCTCGTGGCGGTAGTGGTTGGTTGTATGAAAATCTTTTCTGGATCATGGGACACCCAGAGGTTTATGTAATTCTTATTCCTGCAGTTGCAGCACTTATGGAAATGGCACCTGTGTTTACGCGACGTCCACTCTTTAGCTTTAACGTGGCAGTGATGGGTATTGCCGGCATCTGCGGGCTCTCAGTTCTCGTCTGGGCACACCACATGTATATATCTGGCTGGGCACCTCTTCTTAATGCACCATTTATGTTAACGACAGAGTTGATTTCGATTCCAACGGGCATGCTCTTCCTAGTGTTGATTGGTACTTTGTGGAGAGGTCGTCTCTGGATGACAGTTCCAACAATGTCAATCTTTGCACTTCTATGGAATTTCATGATTGGTGGAGTTACAGGAATCTATCTCTCTGATGTTCCAGCCGATGCATTCCTTCACGGATCTATGTATGTAACTGCGCACTTCCATTACACACTCATGGGTGCAGGACTCACAGGCGCTCTTGCATCGCTTGTGTATTGGTTCCCAAAGATGACAGGCAAGATGCTTGATAAGAAGCTCTCCTGGATTTCATTCTGGCTGGTGCAAGTTGGTTTTAACGTCGCGTTTATTGGAATGTTCTTTGTTGGACTACAGGGGCAACCGCGTCGCGTCGAGGCATATGCAGCGATATTCAATAATGGTAACTTGATCACTTCTATCGGTGCGGCAACAATCATGACCGGAATGCTTATTCTCCTAGCGGCAGTAATTGGTTCCTGGAGAAGTGGCGTCAAGGCGCCAATGAATCCTTGGCATGCAAAGTCACTCGAGTGGACGGTTCCAAATCCTGTCCCACTGGAAAACTTTGAAACGCTACCCATCGTTACAGAAGATGTTTACGGATATGGAAGGAAGAGCTAATGAGCGTCGATACACACGCACACGCCAACCCACATCACGAACATCCTGATGTCGTCGGTAGCCGCAATCGCCTTGGAGTAATCCTCCTCATCGTCGCCGATGTCGCATTTGCGCTCAGCATGCTCTTCACCTATTTCTATCTCAAAGCGCAGAATGTCAACGATATGTGGCTTCCTGCGGCGACAGAAGAGAGTCCAGCCGTAACGGCAGTTTCAAGTTCTGGAGCATGGAAAATTACTGCCGTAGCAGCAGTAGGACTTATTGCACATTTCATTGCCCTACGAAATGTCAGACAGGGTAATCAAGGCGGTCTCAAAACTTTTGGGCTCGTAGCATTTCTTGCGTCGATGGTCGCAATTGTTCTACAGGTACAACAATTTGGGGCAGTTCCATTTACTTTCTATAGTGGCGCATATGCATCGTGCTGGTACTTGTTCGCAGTAATGAACACTGTTCACTTAATGCTCACATCCTTCATTGCTCTTGGTAACTGGAACCGTTCACGACTTGGTCTCTACAAGGCAGATCATTGGCATGTAGATATCGTGAATATCTGGTGGGTCTGGATGGTTGTGTCATCATTGCTCGGTGCCTTCGCTCTCAGCTTCACCTAAGAAGAATTCAGGCTGGATAGCCCCGTACCTCGCCCTCGGCTTGGTTTGGGGCTGTTCCTTTATCTTCATCAAACTGGGGCTTGAATTCCTTACGCCATTTGGCGTGGCTTTTGGCCGATGTGCTCTTGGTGCCGTAACTCTGCTGATCGTCGCTCGTATGCGTGGCTATGAGCTTCCAAGAGACCCGAAAGTTCGACTTCATATTTGGGTTGTAGCGATTCTTCTCAATGTAATTCCTGGAATCTTATTTGCACTCGCAGAAACAGAAGTGACATCAATCCTTGCTGGAATCATCAACGCAGTCACTCCGCTGATGACAATCATTGCAATATTGCTTGTGAATCGCGAAGAGAAGCCAAAAGCATTTCAGTTAGTTGGATTGGTAATCGGATTTGCAGGGGTACTTACTGTTCTCGGTGTCTGGAATGGGCTTGGCGAAAATCCCCTCTGGGCCATTCTCGTTCTCTTGTTGGCAGTCTCCTGCTACGGAATCTCATTTCCATATACACGTAGGTTTGTGATGCCCTACAAATTGAAATCCGAATCCATTGTTTCGCTCCAACTTACTCTTGCAGCAATCACACTCTTGCCGCTGTATCTATTTGATGGAATTGCAAAAGATGAATATCGATTGGGACCAGTTCTTGGAATGCTAGGTCTTGGAGTATTCGGAAGCGGGTTCGCATACCTGTGGAATTTCAAAGTGATGGAAGAGGCCGGAAGTGCCATTGCGAGCACAGTTACTTATCTGACCCCACTTGTAGCCGTCGCTGTAGGTCTAATCTTTCTCAACGAGAAAATAACTTGGCATGAACCGGTTGGAGCTTTGATTGTTCTACTTGGTGCCGCAATTGCTCAAGAACGAATCAAAGTTAGTCGATCTTCCAACCGTCCTTAATTGGACCTAAATCAATTCCAGCTGCTGCATGGTCGGTGCTTTCGCCACGAGCCATCTGCGCTGCATGGGCTTTGTTATGCCAACGCTCTTCGATCTTGCCAAAACGCCATAGTAAAAGGGCGATAGACCAAACCACAGCGAAGGCGGCGACAATGTAATAACCAGCTGAATTCAAGTTAAAGGCAAGGGCGTAATCCCAGAAGAATCCAGAGAGGTTAAGTTGCTGAGCAATTACTTGGCAGATTTCAAGGCCTCCTACGAAGAGTGCAACTGCCACTGAAAGCCCAGTAATGATGATGTTGTAATACACCTTGCGTACTGGTTTAGAAAATGCCCAACCGTATGCAAAATTCATAAATGAACCATCGATGGTGTCGAGCAGACTCATTCCGCCGGCAAAGAAAAGGGGAAGCGAGATTATTGCCCACCAGGGCAGCCCGGCAATGACCGAAGAACCGGCTAGAACGAGAAGGCCGATTTCAGTGGCGGTATCAAAACCAAGTCCAAAGAGAATCCCAAGTGGATACATCTTCCAGCTCTTATCAATGCGGCGTGCGATGGGACCAAAGAAGCGCATGAGGAAACCGCGCGAGTTAAGGTGCTTCTCAAGTTCTTCCTCGTTGTAGGCACCCTTGCGCATTTGGATAAAGACGCCAACAATTGAAAAGAGAATCATTAAGTTTAAGATCGCAATGAGCATTAAGAATGTGCCTGAAACGGTAAGACCAATAATGCCGGTGTAGTGATGGAGGGCAGAATCTTGATCTTTTAATTGACTACCAACAGCCTTAATTCCGAAGTTCAGCAAAATTGCGAGTGCCGCAACAACAGAAGAGTGACCAAGTGAGAAGAAGAAACCAACGCCTAATGGTCGCTGCCCTTCTGACATTAATTTTCGCGTTGTGTTATCGATTGCACTGATGTGATCAGCATCGAAGGCATGTCGCATGCCAAGGGTGTAGGCGAGAACGGCAGTTCCCCAACCGAATAAGGTGCCGTCAGCTAACTCATAATTTCCCGTTGTGGCTTTCCACATCAGTAGAGCGCCTGCTACGTGCAGGAAGGCGATAAAGCCGAACATGAGCCCCATCCGGCGCCACTCATCGGGTGTGAGGCGATCACGCAGGGGGACGCGAGGAAGCTCACGTACTACTTCATTCATGGGTGCGTCCTCTTCCGGCTAGATGCAAATCATTCGCAAGAAGGCAAGATTAATAGAGAATTTACCCTCGTGCCAGTCGAAATAACCGCGAGAGGGCCAGCGTTAGGTCTACAGTGCAGGAATCTGCCAAGCACGGCGCAAGCCAACGGGAGGTCACATATGGGCGAAGATTACGGCCAGGAAGAGCTCGTCACCGAGGAGATGCTCTGGGATCGAATCCCTGAGGTCCAAGGAGAAGAACGTGCAAATACTTTCTACGAACTCTCAGCCAGAATCTTTGCTCGTGGCCAATACGACGAAGCGTTAGCGCTCGCCGAAACTGCGCGAGATATTTTTTCAGAGCTGGGTGCATCGGCGCCGAGTGAAGGTTTGGCCCAGGCATATTCTGCAATTGGCTATAACCTCAATCAGTTAAAGCGCATGGATGAAGCAGCAACTGCAATGAGTAAGGCTGTTGCAATTTTGCGCGATAACAAATCTCCTATTGCACTCGAACTTGCCTGCACATTAGGCGAGTGGTGGTACTCATCAAAGAATTACGAAAAAGTAATTGAGACTATGTATGAATGCTCACAAGAACATCTCGTAGATGGAAACACTATTGGTGCGGCAAATGACATGCACCTCATCGGATGCGCCCACCGAGAGTTGAAGAATTACAACGAAGCGATTATTTGTTTCCAAGAAGCACGCAAGATGTTTAAGATGGAAAAAGAAGTGATTAATGTGGCGCGTTGTGATCAAAAGATTGCATCTTGCTATGTCGAAATAGGCGAAGGCGAAAAAGCACTGGAAGCTGCTCGCAAGTCAATCGATGTCTTTGAAACTGCCCACGATCATCGCCGGGAAACTTTTGCTCTCTTTGAGTACGGCAAAGCTGAAGTACTCCTGGAGAAGTTAGAGGATGGACTTTCAACACTCGATGGTGTGCTACAAATCATTGCTGACGATGAGCCTAAAGATTTTGATTTCATTCTTGATATTGAAACTCGCATGGTTGCAGTGATGCGCAAGCTCGGACGCATGGAAGAAGCCGATGAAGTCGATCGTCGTCTTGCAACTGTGCGAGAGGCGCTAGAAAGTGATGAAGCGCCAAAGGTAGATGGCTTCTAAATAATCGCTAAGACTTACGAGGTAAGTGCTGCAGGGCCCAGTGATACATCGCGATAGCACCCGCAGCAGATGCGTTCATGGAACGTGTTGATCCGTATTGTTCGATGGCATAGAGCACTTCACATACAGCAATGCCCTCATCTGACATCCCAGCACCTTCTTGACCGAAGAGCAGTACACACTTCTCAGGAAGCGCCGAACCCTCTAAATACTTTGAAGATGGAACATTGTCGATTCCGATAATGGGAACCTGGTTCTCTTTACACCACGTTGCAAAGTCAGCAATGGTGGGATGGTGCAACACAGTCAGGTAGCGATCGGTCACCATTGCTCCGCGTTTATTCCAGTCTCGTTTGCCAATGATGTGGACCATCGAGACATTAAAGGCATTGGCTGTGCGCACAACGGATCCAATATTTAAATCATGTTGCCAGTTTTCAATTGCAATCTGCAGCTTATGACGTTTGGTGTCCAGGTCGGCGACAATGGCCTCAACAGACCAGTATCGGTAATGATCCAGAACATTCCTGCGGTCACCGTTTTCCAGTAACTCTGGGTCATATTGAGCCCCTGTTGGCCATGGCTTCTCATGTGGACCAACTCCGACTACTGGGAAAAATTCACCCGGCCCAATGACTGCAGGTGTATTGATTTCCATGGATGCACTCTAAACTGACTTTACGGCTAATACCAAGGAGCATCATGAATATCGTCTACCAGATTGCATTTGGCATACATCTACTGTGCATCGTTGCCATATTGGCGCTCCTTCTACTTCAAGTAAATAAGAGCCCTCGTACTCTCAACCCAGGAGTAGTTCACGCAACACTGACTGCACTGATTGCAGGATTAGTAATGGTGGGGCTATTTGAAAAAGTGAATATCGATGAGGTTGTCAACCACACAAAGTTTGGGGTCAAAGGGCTAATAATCGCAGTGCTCTTAATCCTTGGATATAAGAATCTGAAGAAACCAGAACTTAAAACTTCAGTCTGGGCCGCTATGTTGGCGCTCACCCTTTCTAACGTGCTCATTGCATATATCTGGTAGCCAATTTAGTAATGAAACGTCACGTTAGTTTATTTTGCAGCGCCCTGCTGCTACTGACCCTCCTTAATCCTGCTTCTGCGAATGCACTAGAGCCAAACTCTGTTGCATCTGTATTTAATAGATATATCGAAAATAAGTACCTAGCGAACCCTTCAGTTGTTGTTATTGATCAGCAGGATGGCGCTGTTGTCTATGAAAAGGCGGCGGATTCTCCGCGTAAGCCGGCGTCGATTCAAAAGCTTTTCACGGGTGCTGCTGCAGTTATGCATCTTCCTATGGACCAAGTTTTTTCAACTTCGCTATGGATGGGCACAGAGCCAAAGAGTTTGATAATCCAGGGTAGTTACGACCCTTGGATGAGCACTGATTCAAAACTTGCCCTAAAAATGGGGCGAACATCTTTACCACGATTTGAATACAACTCTCTTAAAGCACTAAAAGATGCAAATTCTGGATCTATCAAGAGTTTCACGCTCTATTACTCAAGTCTTTTCACATCTGATACTGAACACATTAAGAAGTTCTTTCGAAAGAATGGCATTACCGCCAATATGAAGAGAGTGAGCATGGAGAGTGCGCTCAATCTTTCAGATACGCGAATCCTGGGCTCAGAATCACCCGTCCTTGAGGAGATTCTCGATTATGCACTTACCTGGAGTGATAACACGCTCTCTGAAAGAATTGCGCGCATAGCATCTGTAGCTGCTGGCAATACCTTTGATCAAGCGGGCGTTGCCGAAACTTTCGCAGGCGTATTAGAAGAACTTGGCATTGATTCCTCCAAGTTGATTGTCAAAGATGCCAGCGGTCTATCCAAAGAAAATCGTGTCACTGCCAATCTAGTTGGCCAATTACTCGTAAAGATTAAATCTGACAATCGATTTGCGCCACTGATAAAAGGTTTGCCGGTAAGTGGAATATCCGGAACGTTGCGTAATCGCTTTACCGAAACTGCTCCAGCTGCTGTGGGACTCGTTAAAGCAAAGACCGGAACCCTCAGTAATACAACCAATTTGGCGGGATATGTGGAGTCTGGCGATCGGGAGTATGTATTCGTCATCATTTCAGATCGACATCCAAAGACTTACTCTGTCGCCCGTCGTATACGTGATCTCGTTGACCGGATTCTAGGAAAGATTGCAGCTCCATTTTTACCAACTGTGCAATCAGAACCAGAACCAGAACCAGAACCAGAGCTAGAGCTAGAACCCAAAATTGAAATAACTAGTTCTGAAATACCTTTATAGAACCTTCATAGCAAGCAACCCATGTTCGCTCAGTCTCATTATCGTAAGTAACACCGATGGGTTCCTTGCAGACCTTTACTGTGTGAATAATTGAGAGATCGGCAGCACGTAATTTAGTCATTGTTCCACTATTGAAATTAACCACAAAGAGCGAGGTTCCATCACCGTTGAGGGCCAGACTACGTGCCGCAAGTCCAGTCTTCACGCTTTTAATCATCTTATTATTTTCAAGATCCCATGAAACCACTTTCCCTGAAATATTCAAGGTGGCATAGAGAGTCTTGTCATCTGGAGATAATTTAATTGCTCGCGGGTTTGAACCGATGGGAATTAAAGTCTTACTAAAGTCATCCAAATCGATTCGATGGATATTACTTCCACCCATCTCGGCAACATAGGCATACCTACTATCGGAGGAGATTGAAATACCCCGTGGGTATCGACCAATCTTTATTGTTCTAACTAATTTCTGCTTTTCAACTGAAATTACTGAAACTGTATACGAACACCAATTACTGACTAAAACATATTTGTTATCAGGTGAAACGCTGACAACTTTTGGGACCGAACCAACCGGATAGACCGCATCAATTGTGTAATCCGCTAAGTTGATTCGAGATAGGTAACTGGTATCAAAGCCAGATGAAGGTGAACACACATCGTGTCCTTCTTTAGTGAATCCTTTTCCATACATCGAATAATTGGTGAAATAGAGATATTGCGAGTCCGGTGAGTATGCGCCTTCAACGGGAGCGCCTCGATAAGTGCCAGAAAATCCTGGAATTCCTAGCGATGTAAGTGAGACTGAATCTTTCACCGTTGTAATCAATTCAAGGGAGCGCGAATCATAAATTGTGACGCTATGTTGATACATCATGTTGTGTGCGCTCACTAAACCGCTCTGCGACGCCGCTACCGATTTAGGGCTCAATGAACCAGTAAAAGTCTTGATCAACTGCATCTTGGATTCAGCTGGTTCAGCAGCATGTACTGGGTAGGCAAAGAACAGGGGAGTCAAAGCCGCTATACAGAGGGCGACTGTGACTTTGGTCTTATGCATGCCGGCAAGAGTACTAGTGTAAAAAGGTAGGCTATGAGCATGGGGTTAGTGCGCGCATATGTAGACCTGATGAAGTTGCGCGTGGTTGAACTCTTAATAATTACAACGCTACCTGCCATGGTACTGGCAGAAAAAGGGCTACCAGGTTTTGGGTTAGTTGCTGCAACTCTTGTTGGTGGCACTCTCGCTGCAGGTGCATCGAATGCTTTTAACATGGTGATTGAGGTCGACACCGACAAGTTAATGGCCCGAACCTCAAAGCGTCCTTTAGTAACAGGATCTATTACCCGAACCCAAGCAATCATCTTTGCTTCTGTAATAACAGTTCTATCTCTAGTGATTTTTCAAATCTTTACAACCGAATTAGCAACTCTTCTCGCGGCCTTAGCAATTTTCTACTATGTAGTCATTTATACAATAATCCTTAAGCCCAACACTTCACAGAATATTGTGTGGGGTGGCGCAGCTGGTTGCATGCCAGTTCTTATCGGGTGGGCCGCCGTTACTGGATCACTCACTCTTGTTCCAGTTGCATTCTTTCTGGTGGTCTTCTTCTGGACGCCACCACATTTTTGGGCCCTTGCAATTAAATATAAAGATGACTACTCGGCGGCCGGAATTCCTATGTTGCCTTCGGTTTCAACACAATCTAACGTCATTAACCAGATGTGGTTTCACACCATTGCAATGGTCGTCTCTTCTGCAGCCATGGTCCAATTAGCAGGACTGCCCGTATGGGTTCTATGTGCGACGGTGCTTCTTGGAGCAGTCTTCACATTCCAACTATTTGCACTCAAAGAGAATTCTGATAACTACAATAAAGTTGCCGCCGGAATCTTCCATTGGTCGATAACTTATTTGAGTTTACTCTCAGTATTACTTGTCGTGGCTCAGTTATTGAGCGCTTGATCTAAATCTTTAATCAAGTCATCAATATGTTCTAAACCAACTGAAAGTCTAAGAACAGATGGCGTAATTCCCATCTTGAGCTGATCTTCAGCGCTCAGGCGTCGTTGGGTAGTGGATGCAGGATGAGTAATTAATGACTTGCTATCCCCAAGATTATTTGAAATATCAATGACGCAGAGCGCATCCATGAAGGCAAAGGCTTCTCGCTGTGACCCAGAAAATTCAATTCCTATAGTCGTTCCGCCTGCACTCATTTGTTTTTTAGCTAATTCATAATCTGGGTGGGAAGGCAAGCCTGGATAGCGAACACTCTTAATTTTTGGATGCCCCTCAAGAAATTCTGCAATAGCCTGAGCGCTTTCTGACATGCGAGTAACACGAAGTTCCATAGTTTCAAGTGATTTTACAAGTACCCAGGCGCTAAAAGCACTGAGAGTTGGTCCGGTATGTCGAATGAAAGGGATCAATTTCTCATAAATATATGAGAACGAACCGAGTAGCGCCCCCGCAAGAACACGACCTTGGCCATCGATATGTTTAGTTGCTGAATACATGACTACATCGGCGCCCAGCTCTAGTGGCTTTTGCAATACAGGTGATGCCATCACGTTATCAACAATTACTGTTGCGCCAACTTTGTGAGCTAAATCTGATACAAATCTAATGTCAACAATTTCAAGTAGTGGATTACTTGGCGTTTCAAGAAATACCGCCTTTACTTTCTTAGACAGTGCCTTCTCCCAGCCAGCTTTGTCATTTGCCTTAACTAACTCATAAGTCACTCCCCACTTGGGAAGGATTTCGGTAATAACAACATGACATGAGCTAAACATTGCAGCCGAGGCAACGACGTGGTCACCGGCTTCGAGAATGCAAGCTAAGGATGCAAACATTGCCGCCATTCCAGATGCGGTTGCCACGCAGTATTCTGCTCCTTCAATAGCTGCCAAACGCTTTTCAAACATTGCAACCGTTGGATTATGAAAGCGGCTATAGAGAAAATGATCCGTTTGGTCCACAAATGCATCGGCTGCTTCTTGTGAATCTGTGTAGGTAAATCCACTGTTGAGATAGAGCGCTTCAGATGTCTCACCGAAACCAGAACGAGCAAGTCCCTCGCGAACTGCTGAAGTTTGAGGATGAACTACCCACTCGGGCTCGCGACGTTTTGGGTGTTCGTGATAACCCCAGACCTCTTTACTCATAAGAGCATTCTAAGGTTTGCGTGGTATTTTGCACATATGACTACTATCGCGATATCGGTCAAAGATCTCAGCAAGAAATACGATTCTGGCTTTGCAGTCTCACACGCAAATTTTGAAGTTCCCCTGGGCACCATCTGTGGGTTCGTTGGTCCCAACGGAGCGGGTAAGACAACAACAATTCGCATGCTGCTCGGCTTAATCTCACCTACGGGTGGAACTGCGGAGATTCTTGGGCAATCCATCAATCACCCTGAGAAATACCTTTCACAGGTGGGTGCGATGATTGAAGGGCCAGCCTTTTATCCAGCGCTGTCAGGTGTTGAAAATCTTAAGGTTCTGGCAACCCTTGGTGGCTTTCCAATAACGCGAGTTGAAGAACTCATTCGCACGGTTGGGCTTGATGGACGAGGCCAATCGAAATATAAAACTTACTCACTTGGCATGAAGCAGCGATTAGGTATTGCAGCAGCCTTGCTACCGAATCCAAAGATTTTGATACTAGATGAACCCACCAATGGATTAGATCCAGAAGGTATACAAGAAGTTCGTGACCTACTCAAAAAACTAGCTTCACAGGGCACCACAGTTTTTGTCTCATCACATTTACTTTCAGAGTTAGAACTTATTAGTGAATACATCGTCATGTTACGAAAAGGCGAAGTTGTATTTGCAGGCCCTCTTCAAGAACTTATGCAGGCTCAACAGCCACTGATTTTAGTCAAGACACAAAACCTCACAGACTTGCAGAAAATTATTGAGATTGCAGAACGAGATGGACATAAGGCCTCTATCCGCTCAGAAGTTGCACATATTGAAGGTCCAGAAGAGTGGGCAGGAACTCTTAATAAAAAAGCATTTGAAGCGGGAATTATTCTTACTCAGCTTGCTCCGCAACTTCCTAACTTGGAAGAGACATTCTTTGAAATGACTGGAGATCGTTCATGATTCGTGTGATTAAGGCCGAATGGCGCAAGCTGCGCAGACCAACTCTCTTTCTCGGCACTATTGGTGCTGCACTTTTCTTCACTGCCTTAACCAGCACTTTTCTCTATCTCATGATTGACTCTGAAAGAGGAAACTCAGATCGTGGGCGCCAGGTCAGTCGAGAAGTTCTTCAATTAGCGGGGGGCTCTGTTTACGGGTTTGCATCAGTGGGTGGATTACTCGGTGTCATTGCACTCTGTGTTTTCGCCGCACAGACAGCGCAGGAGTACACCTACGGAACTTTAAGAAATCTTCTTGTGCGCCAACCCGGAAGGCTTCGTATTCTGGCTGGCAAATTAATTGCCATGAAACTTTTTGCACTTGTATTAGTAATTATCTCGGCCATTGTGAGTATTGGGATTTCCGTTGCCTTGTCTGGGCGCGCCAAAGTTACGACAGATTTATGGTTCACCGCATCGGGCTTCCATGCAATCGGCCAAACTCTGCTCAATGTCAGCATTTCAGTGATCTACTTCGGCATCGTTGGAATGGTCTTAGGACTGCTCTTTCGCTCACCAATTTCAGCAATCTCTATCGGCGTTTTGTGGCTTCTCATCATTGAAAACCTCATCGGCGCCGTTAAGCCAGTGACACTTGATTGGATGCCCGGAAATCAACTCTCAGTAATCGCCCAAGGTGGTAGCCCAGATGTTTCATATTTGCATGCATTAATTCTGGGAACACTCTATGTATTTGTTGGATCGATAGTTGCTGCAACGCTTTTCTCTCGAAGAGATGTGGCTAACTAGCGACACAGGGCCGATAGCCCCATTTAATAACTGCCTCTGATTTATTCTTCTTCAATGCGCCGAAGAAATCACTTGATTAGCCTTGCAATCATCGCAGGGCTAACTTTGGCTTCCACCCCTGCTGTGGCAAAACCAAAGCCGACTTTGGCGGAAATTGAGGCGGCCAAGAAAGCAGAAGCTGCGAAGAAGGCGATAGCTGATGCAGCGGCCAAGAAATTAGCGGCTGCAAATACAACTCTTAAAGCATTGACGGCAAAGGCAAGTGTTGCGCGAGCTCTTTATCTCAAGGCCCAGAAAGAGTTGAATATCGCTACTGCGCAAGCAGTTGCTGCCGCAAAGTATGCAGCTGAAACAGCAGCAGCGGTGCAAGAAGCGCATCGTGTGATTGGCAAGTTAGCAGTTGATGCTTACATGCTTGGTGGCGCAATGAGTGATATCGAGCCACTACTGAGTGCAAACGGCCCACAAGATCTCATCGATCAACTTTCCACACTAAATACTTTAGGTTCACAAAATAGCACTGCGCTGGAAAGATATAAGGCTGCCGAGGTTATTGCTCGTGCGGCGAAGAAAAAAGCTGAAGAGGCGAAAGCTGCGCAAGAAGTTGCAACTGCGAAAGTTGCGGCAGCTAAGAAAGTTGCCGATGACGCACAGGCCCTGCAACAAAATGAGGTAGATAAACTTCGCGCGGTGCAAGATAAACTTATTAAGGAACTTGCCACTGCACGAAATGTTCGAGTCACACTTGAGCAACAGAGACAGCTCGCACTTCTGGAAGAGGCCCAAGCAGGTACTGCGGCTAACACAATCAACCAGGCAAAAGTCTGGCCAGATATAGGCTTTAAAGGACGGTCGACCTTTCGCACAACTGAAGCGCAACGTGCCACCGCAGTTGCATTTGCGAAGAAGCAAGTGCTTGCGCGCAAGCCATATATTTGGGGTTCGCAAGGTCCTAACTCATTCGACTGTTCAGGGCTTGTCTATGCAGCCTATAAATCTGCCGGCCTTGGTTGGCCTGATTGGGATCGCCTTAACTCAGCTCTCTATTCAGGTTATGTAAAACATGTGTCTCTTAATGAGTTGTTACCTGGTGATCTACTCTTTTACTCATATAAAGGCACTATCTCAACAATTCATCACATTTCAATTTATGCAGGTGGCGGAATGATGTGGGAGGCCAATTCAAGGGACAAGGGCTTGCTCTACTCAAGTATTTATAGCGTCAAGGGACTTATGCCATTTGGTGGCCGGGTCTAACCTAGACCCATGGCGCAGGCATCAGTTGCAATTCGCAACGCGGTAAGAGAGCAACTCCAGAGATGTGAAGCTGGCGATTGCATTCTTATTGCAGTCTCTGGCGGAGCAGATTCACTAGCACTTGCCTATGCAACTCTTGTCGAATCGGCACCGCTAGCCATCAAGGCGGTGGCGGTCACTATCGATCATCAACTACAAGAGAAATCATCTGATCAAGCAGTGAAAGTCGAAAAACAATTGAGAGCTATGGGCTATCAAGATGTGGTGGTTGCTATGGTAAAAGTCTCACTTGAATCTGGGTTAGAAGCTGGTGCACGAAGTGCTCGGTACGAAGCGCTACAAAGAATCGCTGTCGAAAAAAATGCTGTGAAAGTTTTGCTGGGCCACACTCGCGATGATCAAGCAGAGAGCGTCCTACTCGGATTAGCTCGTGGATCTGGAACTCGTTCACTTTCCGGAATGGCAAGTGAAAATGGAATTTATCTACGACCACTGCTTGCACTCACTCGCGCGCAAACCGAAGAAGCCTGCACTGAATTTGGAATTGAATATTGGAATGATCCTCACAACGAAAATCTTGATTTTTCTAGAGTGAGAGTTCGCCGTGAAGTCCTTCCGGTAATGGAAGAACAGATCGGCCCCGGCATCGCAGCAGCACTGGCTCGCAGCGCCGCACTTCTTCGTGATGATGCCGATGCCCTCGATGCAATTGCAAGCGCTGAAATTTCCCGGCATAACCTCAAAGACTTGGATTGTTCAGCCCTTGAGCATTTGCCTCGAGCAATTAGAACTCGCATCCTGCGCAGCGCAATCTATGCAGCTGGCGCACCCTCAGGCTCGATTTCAGCTGACCATATCGGGGCAGTTGAGGCGCTGGTCACTTCTTGGCACGGTCAGGGGCTGGTGAGCCTGCCGGGTGGTGTGAAGGTTGAGCGAATTTCGGGCAGACTTTCGCTCTCAAACCAGTAGGTTCGATTCGTAGACTTAAGGAGCACACTCGGTGGATCTCGCAGCAGTCGGCACAGATGTTGAAAAAGTAATTGCAACAGAAGCAGAACTCTCTGCCAAGATTCTAGAACTTGCAGCGCGCGTTGATGCCGATTACAAAGATAAGCAAGTTCTACTTGTTGGTGTTCTTAAAGGTGCAATTATGGCGATGGCAGATCTCACTCGTGCGATGCAAACACATATTGAAATGGATTGGATGGCTGTTTCTTCTTACGGCTCTGGTACAAAATCAAGTGGTGTAGTTCGTATTTTGAAAGATCTTGACCGCGACATCACTGGCCGCCACGTACTTATCGTTGAAGACATTGTGGATTCAGGTTTGACGCTCTCATGGCTGAAATCAAACTTACTTTCTCGAGGAGCCGCATCTGTTGAAATCCTTGCGATACTCCGCAAACCAGAAGCTGCCAAAGTCGACGTTAACGTTAAATACGTCGGTTTTGATATTCCAACAGAGTTTGTTGTCGGATATGGACTCGACTTCGATGAGAAGTATCGCAACCTTTCATTTATTGGTGTGCTTGCCAAGCACATGTACTCATAAGGAGCTCCATGTCTTCCCAAAAACCTCTCGGTAAGTCTCCCTTGGATAGATTTAAGAAATCCAAGGAAAAAAGCCCTGCAAAGAAGAATGTGAAAGCAACGCCGCAAACTCGCGCACAGAAACTTCTCCGAGGACCTCTCTTATGGATCATCGTCGCCATCATAGGTGTGACTATTTTTGGACAGATCTCCAGTGCTTCAAATAGATATACCGAGATTAAGACTTCGCAAGCAATTGCTGCAATCTCACAATCTGAAGTTGAATCAGCTGTTCTCATTGATAAGAGTCAGCGGATTCGCCTTATATTAATTGACGGTAAGACAATCAAAGGTGCGACAAAAGTTGAAGCTTCTTATATTGCTCGCCAAGAACCCACTCTTGTTGATGAACTCACCGCTAATCCGCCAACAAAAGGCTGGACTGTAGATGTTCCAAAGACATCAGTACTGACCACTATTCTCTTTAGTTTCGGCCCAATACTCATTATTGGTTTCCTATTCTTCTTGTTGATGAGCCAAGCACAAGGTGGAAACCGAGTATTTTCATTTGGTAAATCACGTGCAAAGTTACAAGATAATGATGTTCCGCAGAATACATTCGATGATGTTGCAGGTGCTGATGAAGCAATTGCCGAGCTAGAAGAAATTAAAGATTTCTTGGCAGATCCAGCTAAGTACGCACTACTCGGTGCAAAGATTCCAAAGGGAGTACTCCTCTACGGCCCTCCAGGAACAGGAAAGACACTTCTTGCTCGCGCCGTTGCTGGTGAAGCGAAAGTTCCTTTCTACTCAATTTCCGGCTCTGACTTTGTAGAAATGTTTGTTGGAGTTGGCGCTGCCCGAGTTCGTGATTTGTTTAACCAAGCGAAAGCCAATGCACCCGCAATTGTCTTCGTAGATGAAATCGATGCTGTAGGGCGCCAACGTGGCGCTGGTATGGGTGGCGGTCATGATGAACGCGAACAAACTCTCAATCAGCTTCTGGTAGAGATGGATGGTTTTGAAGCTAATAGCCAGGTAATCCTTATTGCTGCGACAAACCGTCCTGATGTTCTTGACCCAGCACTTCTTCGCCCAGGACGTTTTGATCGTCAGATTCCAGTCGAGCGTCCAGATCTCAAAGGCCGGGAAGATATTCTTAAAGTGCATGCAAAGAACAAGCCAATTTCAAAGGAAGTTGAACTTGTTGCATATGCTCGCAGAACACCAGGATTTACTGGTGCGGATCTAGCGAATGTACTTAATGAAGCAGCCCTACTTTCTGCACGTGAAGGACAGAAGGCGATTGGCAATACTCAAATAGACGAAGCTATTGATCGCGTGATGGCCGGTCCACAGCGGAAGTCTCGTTTGATGTCTGAAGAAGAACGTCGCGTCACTGCCTATCATGAAGCAGGTCATGCACTTGTAGCGCACGCTCTTCCACACACTGATCCAGTTCATAAAATAACTATCATGCCTCGCGGGCGTGCACTTGGTTACACAATGGTGCTACCGGATGAAGATAGATACTCAACTACACGTAACCAACTCCTTGATCAGTTGGCGTATTCACTCGGTGGTCGCGCCGCCGAAGAACTCATCTTCCACGACCCTTCAACTGGTGCATCAAATGACATTGAAAAAGCGACCGCACTTGCTCGCGCAATGGTGACCCAATATGGAATGACTGAAGCAATCGGTGCAATCAAGTTAGGTACAGATGCATCAGAACCATTTATGGGCCGCGACTATGGACATCAGCGAGATTATTCAGAGAACGTTGCTGCGGTAGTTGATGCTGAAATTCGTAAATTAATTGAAACGGCTCATCAAGAGGCTTATGACATTCTTGAAGCCAATAGAACAATTCTTGATGAAATGGTAATTAAACTTCTTGAGATAGAAACGCTGAATAAGGAAGAGATTGCACAGATATTTACCAAGGTGAGGTCATGGCCTAACCGTCCGGCGTGGACAGGATCAGAGACACGCACTCCTTCTTCTACGCCCCCGGTAGATATTCAAGAACGCATCATTACCGCATCACCTGATGCATCAAAGAAAGCACGGCGCGTGAAGAAGGTAACTCCCGAGTGAGTGATATTTCTTCAGTATCAATGGGGCCACACGATGGAGGAGCATCACATCCATATGATTATGAGCGAGCGGAAAAGGCAGTCCGCGAACTCTTATTAGCCCTTGGTGAAGATCCTGATCGTGAAGGTTTGAAAGAAACCCCAGCACGCGTTGCTCGTGCATTTGCCGAAAACTTCGAGGGACTGTGGCAGAAGCCAGAAGATGTATTGACTACAACTTTTGATATCGGGCATGAAGAATTAGTAATCATTCGCGATATTGAAGTATTTTCACATTGTGAACACCACTTGACTCCATTTCACGGAGTAGCTCACGTTGGATATATCCCGAGTGGGAAAATAACAGGGCTCTCCAAAGTTGCACGCTTAGTAGATCTCTTCGCGCATAGACCTCAAGTGCAAGAGCGACTGACAACTCAGATTGCTGACGCACTTGTTGAAATACTCAAGCCAATGGGCGTTATTGTCATTATTGATTGCGAACACCTATGCATGTCAATGCGTGGCGTACGAAAGTCTCAGGCACGAACAACGACTTCAGCAGTACGCGGAGTTCTACGCGATCCAACAACTCGCGCTGAAGCAATTAGTCTTATTACGAATCGATAAATCACCATGCTTGTGATGGGAATTCTCAATGTCACACCAGATTCCTTTGCCGATGGTGGAGTAAATTTTGAGACACACATTGCAATCACCCGTGGCTTAGAAATGATTGATGAAGGTGTTGACATCATCGATATCGGTGGAGAATCAACTCGGCCAGGTGCCGAACGAATATCGGCTCAGGAAGAACAAGCGCGCGTGATTCCGGTGATTGAAGGTCTTGCTGGCCATGAGGTCACGCTAAGTGTTGACACTATGCGGGCAGAGACCGCGAGATTAGCTGTTCGCGCAGGTGCCAGCATCGTCAATGATGTCAGTGGTGGGGCCGCAGATCCAGATATGTTTGCAACTGTCGCTGAATTAGGCTGCAAGTACACGCTTATGCATTGGCGGGGTCATTCTGCAGATATGAATTCGAAGGCAATCTATACCGATGTTGTCAGTGAAGTAATTGAGGAAGTAACGCTGCAACTAGATAAGGCACTTGCTTCCGGGATTAAGCGTGAGAACATCATTCTAGATCCAGGTATTGGTTTTGCGAAAGATGCCGAGCATAACTGGGAAGTCGTAAACCGCATCGATGAATTCATTGCCCTGGGATATCCAGTTCTTATTGGGCATTCTCGTAAGAGGTTCCTAGGTGGCGACACCCCAGACTCACGCGAAGCAGCCACTGTTGCCGTTACACAATCACTTGTGGGTAAAGGTATTTGGGGAGTTAGAGTTCATGGTGTGAAGGCGAATAAAGATGCGATCAGAGCATGAGTGATCTAATTTCAATTAAGGGCATTCACGGATTTGGCTATCACGGAGTCTTTGACCATGAAGCAAAAAATGGACAAGACTTCTATGTCGATCTCGAGATTGCGTTAGATTTATCAAAGGCGAGCACGTCAGATAATTTAGAGGACACCATCGATTACGGCGCTCTGGCAGATCTTGTGGTGGAAGAAATTACTGGCGCTCGAGTGCAATTGATTGAAAAACTTGCTGGAAGAATTGCAGATCGAATTAAGGCATCTCATCAGAAGATTGAGCGCGTGAGCGTAACCGTGCATAAGCCTAAAGCGCCTGTTTCGGCAGAGGTCGCAGATATCGCAGTAACTATTTCGCGATGAAGGCAGTCGTTGCACTCGGTGCCAATATTGGTAACCCCGGCGAGCAGATTGATTTAGCGCTGACAATGTTGCGAGCTGCAACCGAAGTTATTGCAGTCTCTTCCTTGCACACCACCAAACCTGTGGGAGGCCCGGAGCAACCCGACTACATCAATGCGGTTTGCATACTAGAAAGTGAATTACCTGCAGCAGATCTGCTCTCACTTTTACATGGCATTGAAAAAACTCTTGGTCGTGAGCGCCAGGAGCGATGGGGCCCCAGAACTATTGATCTAGATCTCATTCAATATGGCGGACTACTCAGCAGCGCCGAAGAGTTAGAACTTCCACATCCAAGAGCGCACGAAAGACGCTTTGTATTGCAACCCTGGAGTGAGATTGAGCCCGATGCAATTTTGCTCACCCACGGGAAAATTTCTCACCTTTTGGAGCAATTGCCATAACGCTTTAGACTTAACTCACTGCCTGCCCGGTACCTGAAAGGACTGGAGCCATGAAAGTAGTAACAGATGTTCGTCAGTTACCTTCAGGCTGCGCATTTGTTCCCACGATGGGCGCACTCCATGCTGGGCACGCCTCCCTCATGTCGATTGCGAAAGAGCACAGCGAGAACGTGGTGGTCAGTATTTTTGTGAACCCACTTCAATTTGAGAACGCGGAAGATTTAGCAAAGTATCCAAGAACTCCAGATGCTGATATTGAATTAGCAGCAGCACACGGTGTGACACATGTGTGGCTACCGCCTCACGCAGATATTTATCCGAAAGATCATCCTGTGCTTACGGCTGGTCCAATCTCACATTTATACGAAGGAAAATCCAGGCCAGGTCATTTCGACGGCGTGGTTACCGTGGTGCGTAGGTTTTTTGATTTACTCAAACCGAGTGCAGCAATCTTTGGAGAGAAAGATTTTCAGCAACTCAAACTCGTTGAGGAGATTGCAGCTGAAGTAAAGATTATTCGGGCTCCTATTATTCGCGAGACTGATGGCTTGGCCATGTCATCTCGAAATATTCGATTGACCCCTGAAGGCAGAGCAGCAGCGACAGTGATCTCACAAGCCTTATTTGCATCTAAGAATGAGAGTGAATTGCGGGCAGCGCTGTCATCGCAGCCACTGTTTACACTCGATTATGCAGACATCATCGACGAAGACAGCTTCCTGCCAGTGAGAAGCGATACAACTCATGCTCGCGCAATTGTTGCCGGGTGGATAAATGGGGTCCGTTTGATTGACAATATGCAGATGGTGCAGCGCTCATGAGATTACTAGCCCCAGCTCCGGGCTGGACTGCTCAAGCCGATGTCATCGTTGTTGGCTCTGGAATAGCTGGCCTTACTACCGCGCTGCAATGTCGAACATTTGGTTTATCTGTTCTGCTTGTTACAAAAGCAAGTGTTGATGAAGGTTCGACTAAATGGGCACAAGGTGGAATCGCAGCTGCACTTGGTGATGGAGATTCACCAGAGGCGCATGAGAAAGATACTTTGGTTGCAGGAGCTGGACTCTGTGATGTCGATGCTGTTCGAGTATTAGTTACTGAAGGACCGGAAGCGGTTCGTAAGCTAATTGAACGTGGTGCAATTTTTGATAAAGAGGCAAGTGGTGAGATTGCACTTACTCGCGAAGGCGGACATCTACGTAATCGAATTATCCATGCAGGTGGCGATGCAACAGGAGCTGAAGTTTCACGCGCACTGCTGGCAGCTGTCCATAACGATCCTGAAATTGAAGTTGTTGAGAATGCTCTTGTATTAGATGCGCTCAAGAACGACATCGGAGATATTTGTGGCGTTACCCTGCACGTGATTGGAGCTGGTAGTCGCGACGGTGTGGGCCGAGCAATTGCTAAAGCTGTCGTATTAGCAACCGGCGGGTTAGGGCAAGTCTTTGCTCAAACTACCAACCCTTCTGTTTCAACCGGAGATGGAGTAGCGCTAGCACTTCGTGCAGGTGCCAAAGTTGCCGATGTTGAATTCATTCAATTCCACCCCACCGTTTTATGGCTAGGAAATAACTCCGAAGGCCAGCAACCTCTGATTAGCGAAGCGGTACGAGGTGAAGGCGCATATCTCCTTGATGATCAAGGAAATAGATTTATGAAAGAGATTCATCCACTTGCAGAGTTGGCTCCTCGAGATGTTGTGGCAATTTCAATAATGCGAGTTATGAATAAGAATCACGCACAGCATGTGTGGCTTGATGTGCGTCACCTGGAAGGATTTGAAAAGAGATTTCCCACCATTTATGCATCCTGCATTGCACATGGAATTAATCCACTGACAGAGCTAATTCCGGTAGCACCGGCCTCTCACTATGCATCCGGTGGTGTCCGGGTAGATCTCAATGGCAGAACTAGCGTCAATGGACTCTATGCGTGCGGTGAAACTGCATGCTCTGGAGTGCATGGAGCCAATCGTCTGGCATCTAATTCATTACTCGAGGGACTTGTTTTCAGTGCACGCATTGCTTCAGATATCGCATCGAACCTTCCTGAATTTACCGAGCCGGTTGAAAATGTTTCACGAGCCATACTTCTTGACCCATCAGTACGTCACGATATTCAGGTGAGCATGAGCCGGGGTGCGGGTGTATTGCGCTCTTCAGATTCATTGGTACGAACTAGCTCTGATCTCACACGTATTGAAGATAGAACGAGCGTGCAGCCATGTGTGGAAGCGTGGGAGACAACGAACCTCTTTCAATTAGCGCAAGCTATTCTTAAAGCAGCGCTGATTCGGCAAGAGACACGTGGTTCGCACTGGCGTGAAGATTTTCCAGAATCAAGTAATCAATGGCGAAAGCGTATTGTGCAACAACTTGATCAAACTGGATACTGGACAACGGGTTATCAGGAGGTAGGCAACCAATGATTGATCGCGAACTCATTAAACGCGCACTTGCTGAAGACCTAGATGGTGGGCAAGACATCACTTCGGTTGCCACCGTTTCTGGAAGTGAAAAGATTGTGGCAGATTTCGTTTCCCGTAGTGTGGGCGTCATTGCTGGTATTGATATGGCGCGCGCGGTTCTGGAAGAAGTTGGCCTGACAGATATTTCGGTATTTGTCGCCGATGGTGCGAAGGTTGCTCAGGGAACAGTTCTCATGAGCGTGCGCGGTGATACTCGAGCAATCTTGCTGGCAGAACGCACTGCGCTTAATTTTCTCGGACATCTGGGCGGCATTGCCACACTGACCCGCACATGGGTAGATGCAATTGCAGGAACAACTTGTGCAATTAGAGATACTCGAAAGACAACGCCAGGAATGCGAGTCTTAGAAAAGTACGCCGTTCGTATGGGCGGGGGAACCAATCATCGAATGAATCTAAGTGCGGCCGCCCTCATTAAGGATAATCACATTGCAGCGGCTGGCGGTGTCACAGCAGCATTCAATCGAGTGCGTGAGAAGAATCCGAAGGCAGAGATTGAGATTGAAGTCGATACTCTGGATCAATTAGCAGAAGTGATTGCACTCAAACCTGATTGTGTCCTGCTCGATAATATGAATCCAGAGCTCTGCACCAAGGCGGTAGCACTGGTAGCGGGTGCGTTTAAGCTCGAAGCATCTGGTGGAATCACATTGGCCAATGCCCGAGCGTATGCAGAAACTGGCGTTGGCTACTTGGCAATTGGTGCGCTGACACATAGCGCACCTGTCTTAGATATTGGCCTAGATATGAGAGCGGAGTAAGGATGTTATTAACTATCGATGTTGGAAATACAAATACGGTTCTAGGAGTATTTGAGAAAGAAACTCTTATTAGGTCCTGGCGAGTTAAGACTGATCCCCGCACAACTGCTGATGAATTATGGTTGCAATACAGCGCACTTGTTACCGGATATGAAGTCGCCGCACTTTCAATCTGTTCCTCTGTTCCAGCAACGCTTCGCGAATTGCGAACGATGATTGATACCTACTTTAGTCAGACCCCCGTGACAATCGTGGAACCAGGAACAAAGACCGGCGTGCAACTATTGGTAGATAACCCTAAGGAGATAGGTGCAGATCGGATAGTTAATACCCTCGCTGCTCATACCTTGTATGGTGGACCTGCAATTGTGGTCGACTTCGGAACTTCCACAAACCTCGATGTTGTTTCACCTAAAGGCGAGTTTTTGGGCGGCGCACTTGCTCCGGGTATTGAAATCTCTGTCGATGCGCTAGCAGCACGCGCGGCGCAGCTAAGAAAAGTTGAATTAATCAGACCAAAGAATGTTATTGGCAAGAACACTGTCGAAGCTTTGCAATCAGGAACGATTTATGGATTTGCGGGACAGGTTGATGGCCTTGTCGAACGGATCACTGATGAACTTGCGCAAAGTTATGAGAAAGCACCGATTGTTATTGCAACGGGTGGATTAGCCCCGCTCATTATTGGAGTTTCAGAAACCATTGATGAGCATGAGCCAGACCTGACTCTCATTGGACTTCGCCTTATCCACGAGAAGAACTCTCACTAGTTCTACTGCGAAAAACGATAGACTGTGCGCCACCATGACCACTGATAACTCACCCGCACAAGAGGACGATCTACCGGAGCAACTTCGGATTCGTCGCGAGAAGCGCGCCAGCCTGCTTGAGCGTGGAATTGAGCCCTATCCAGTGGCGGTTGCTCGTACAAAATCATTGTCAGAGATTCGCGAAAAATATGTTGGTCTTGAAACCGATATCGCTACCGGAGATATTGAAAGCCTTACCGGTCGAATAATTTTTAAGCGTGACACTGGAAAACTTTGCTTTGCAACGTTGCGCGAAGGTGATGGAACAGAGCTACAAGCGATGTTATCCCTGGATAAAGTCGGCGAAGCACAGTTAGATGCATGGAAATCGGATATCGATTTAGGTGACATTGTCTCTGTGACCGGTGAAATCATTACCTCTAAGCGCGGTGAACTATCAATCCTTGCTAACTCTTGGACCTTGGCATCGAAATCACTTCGACCACTGCCTAATGATCACAAACCAATGTCGGAAGAGACTCGCGTTCGTATGCGCTATGTCGATCTTATTGTTCGCCCAGAAGCGCGCAGCGCTGCACGCATGCGCCCTAATGTAATGCGCTCACTTCGCGAGACGTTTAATTCACAGAGTTTTATTGAGGTAGAAACACCCATGCTGCAAGTGATGCATGGCGGGGCAACAGCGCGCCCATTTAAGACTTTCAGCAACGCTTATGACATGGATTTGTATATGCGTATCGCCCCAGAACTCTTCTTAAAACGTTGCGTAGTGGGCGGTATTGAGCGCGTCTTTGAAATCAATCGAAATTTCCGTAACGAGGGTGCTGATTCTTCTCACTCACCAGAGTTTGCAATGGTCGAGTCCTATATGGCCTACGGTGATTGGCGCACAATCGCTGATCTCACTCGTTCGCTAATCCAAAATGCGGCAGTGGCTGTGTCGGGCTCTCACGTTGTTACCCATCACGATGGACGTCAGGCAGACCTTGGTGGTACATGGAAAGAGATTTCACTCTACGACGCAATCTCTGAAGGTGTCGGCGAGCAGGTAACAGCCCTTACATCCATTGATGAATTAAAGAAGTATGCGACAAAACTCGGAATGAAGATCGACCCGAAGTGGGTAACAGGCAAGCTCGCCGAAGAGATCTTTGAACATGTGGCAAAAGATAAATTAGTTGAGCCAACCTTTGTGATGGGCTATCCAGTAGATACGTCACCTTTGGTGCGTGCTCACCGTGAGCTTCCGGGCATGGTTGAAAAATGGGATCTCTATGTCGACGGATTTGAATTAGCAACCGGGTACTCCGAACTTATTGACCCGGTGATTCAACGTAATCGTTTAGTGGAGCAGGCTCAGCTTGGAGCAAAAGGTGATTTAGAAGCGATGCAAGTAGATGAAGATTTCTTACGTGCCATGGAGTTCGGCATGCCCCCAATGGGTGGAATGGGAATGGGCGTTGATCGTTTACTGATGGCGCTCACAGGTCTTGGAATTCGCGAAACGATTTTGTTCCCGCTAGTAAAACCGGAAGCTGATTAACTTATGACAATCATTCGCTCAGCAAAGACATCTGATGTAAAGGCAATTCGCGAACTAGTTGATTCATATGCGGCGCCTGGGCAAATGCTGGCAAAAGAAACTGTCACTCTCTATGAAAGCGTTCAAGAATTTATCGTCGCCGAAGAAGATGGCGTCATTATTGGTTGCGGAGCACTGCACGTGCTCTGGGAAGATTTAGCAGAAGTGCGAACAGTTGCGGTAGCTAAGAATTGGCATAAAAAAGGCGTTGGACATCTGATTATGGAAGCAATTATTGAGCGAGCTCGCACCGTTGGAGTGCTGCGAATCTTCTGTCTCACATTTCAGACCGAGTTCTTTAGTCGCCATGGTTTTGAAGAGATTCAAGGCACACCAGTTGCGCACGATGTGTATCAGCAGCTGCTTCGCTCCTACGATGCTGGCGTCGCCGAGTTCTTGGATCTCGAATCAGTCAAGCCAAATACCCTGGGCAATACCCGCATGCTCCGCACTCTCTAAAACCCGGTACCGCTAGTTAAATGAGGGAATATTCACCCCATATCTAGGGTTCTATGAGGCAAGTAGCTTTCTACCTCGCGCCTTCCCTAGGCGGGGTTATAGGCTTATGGGCAGCACACCGAAAGTTAGAAAAAGAAGGAGTCCGCCAATGTTTGAGCGCTTTACCGATCGAGCTCGACGAGTAGTTGTCCTAGCTCAAGAAGAAGCACGCATGCTCAATCACAATTACATCGGCACAGAGCACATCCTCCTTGGCCTCATCCATGAAGGTGAAGGCGTCGCTGCTAAAGGTCTGGAATCACTCGGCATCTCTCTTGAAGGTGTTCGCGCACAGGTTGAAGAAATTATTGGCCAGGGTCAACAAGCACCAAGTGGCCATATTCCATTTACACCTCGCGCAAAGAAAGTTCTTGAACTCTCACTCCGTGAAGCACTTCAGCTTGGCCACAACTACATTGGCACCGAACATATTTTGCTTGGGCTCATTCGCGAAGGCGAAGGCGTTGCCGCACAAGTTCTGGTAAAGCTTGGCGCAGATCTCAACCGAGTTCGCCAGCAAGTAATCCAACTTCTCTCCGGCTATCAAGGTAAAGAGACTGTTGCGCAAGGTGGTCCGGCAGAAGGAACACCATCTACTTCACTTGTGCTCGATCAATTTGGTCGTAACCTCACAGCAGCTGCACGTGAAGGCAAACTCGATCCTGTTATTGGTCGCGAATTAGAAATTGAACGTGTGATGCAGATTCTCTCTCGCCGCACAAAAAATAACCCAGTTCTTATTGGTGAACCTGGAGTCGGAAAGACTGCAGTTGTTGAAGGCTTAGCGCAAGCAATTGCCAAAAACGATGTCCCGGAAACTTTGAAAGATAAGCAGCTCTACTCACTAGATCTTGGCGCACTCGTTGCCGGTTCTCGCTACCGTGGTGATTTTGAAGAGCGCCTAAAGAAAGTTCTGAAAGAAATTAAGACACGTGGTGACATCATTATCTTTATCGATGAGATTCATACCCTGGTCGGAGCAGGTGCGGCAGAAGGTGCCATTGATGCGGCCAGTATTTTAAAGCCGATGCTGGCACGTGGAGAGCTCCAGACAATCGGTGCCACCACACTTGATGAGTATCGTAAGCACATCGAAAAAGATGCAGCGCTAGAGCGCCGCTTCCAACCTATTCAGGTAAAAGAGCCATCAGTTGCTCACACCATTGAAATTCTTAAGGGTCTTCGTGATCGTTATGAGACACACCACCGCGTCTCAATTACTGATGGCGCACTAGCAGCGGCTGCAAATATGGCAGATCGTTATGTTTCAGATCGATTCCTTCCAGATAAAGCTATCGACCTTATTGATGAGGCAGGATCACGTCTTCGCATTAAGCGCATGACAGCTCCCGCTGAACTTCGCGAATTTGATGACAAGATTGCCGAAGCGCGCAAGGCAAAGGAATCTGCTATCGATGCCCAAGATTTTGAAGGTGCAGCATCTTTCCGTGATAACGAGAAGACACTTCTTCAAGAGAAGCAGGAAGCAGAAAAGAATTGGAAGGCCACAGACCTTGATAAGGTTACTGAAGTTGATGAAGAGCTCATTGCTCAAGTCTTATCAGCATCGACTGGTATTCCAGTCTTTAAGTTAACCGAAGAAGAGACTGCTCGCCTGCTTCGCATGGAAGATGAACTTCATCGCCGTGTGATTGGGCAAGACCAAGCAATCAAGGCGCTTTCGCAAGCAATCCGCCGCACACGCGCAGGTCTTAAGGATCCGAAGCGTCCAGGTGGATCATTTATC
>Ga0209296_1000463_pt1 | contig 35109 bp, 52 predicted proteins | sample S_130206_EF_Meta_FD_187319 | JGI IMG/M metagenome (GOLD analysis project Ga0209296, IMG submission 187319) | Freshwater microbial communities from Lake Simoncouche, Canada to study carbon cycling - S_130206_EF_MetaG (SPAdes) (version 2) | ecosystem: Environmental > Aquatic > Freshwater > Lake ... | reverse complement strand
TGGTTTGGATTGCAAGGGTGGCAAGTATTGTCACCTTTTGCATTAACAAAAATCCCCAAGGTCAGAAACCAAGGGGATTAATACAACCATGAAATCAAATTTAACCCTTATCTTAAAATGGTGACTTTTTATCAAAGTTATTAGTATCTAATATCTTACTTGTTGCCACATCAATATACATCTCGGCGGTTCTTGTGTCACCATCTCTATTCTTCATAAATATGTACTCTATTGTATTATCGAATTGCACATTAGCATTACCTTCTTCTTTAGCTTTCTCATACTTATAATAGTCATCACGATATAAACCTATAACCACCGAGGCATCTTGTTCTATTTGGCCACTTGACCTAAGATCACTAAGCCTTGGCCTATGGGTATTTCTTGATTCTGATGCACGATTTAATTGTGCTGCACATAAGAAGGGAATGTTTAATTTCTTAGCCAACTGTTGTATCTTCTTGGATACACTTCCTACCACCGCAGTTTCTTCATTGCTCCTAATTGAATTATCGGTGAGCAATTGCAAATAATCAATGACCACCATGTTAATTCCTTTCTCTCTAACAATCTTTTGAATTAAAGAGGATAAATAATTAATATCCCTATTAGCACCATCATACCATGTTATTGGCAACTTTTCAAGCTTACCTACGGCATCTCTTTGGATATTTGTGAATTGTTCAATATTTATTTTGCCAGTCTTAATTTTTGAGTAAGGTGTAGAGTCATCTAATTGCCCACTAATCATTCGGTATATAAGTGAGATTACAGGCATCTCTAATGATAAAAATAAAACCTTATTATTCATTTGTGAGGCATGGCGAGAATGCTCCAATAGACAAATTGTTTTACCTTGGCCCGGTCTTGCAGCAAACAATACAACATTACCTTTTAACCAACCACCCGTTACATCATCTAATATCTTATACCCCGTAGGCACACCACTTAGTGATCCATTAGTCATTACATCACCAATTGTGGTAACGGCAGTCATTAAGGCATCCTTCATCTCAATGATTTCATTAGAATCATTCTTAATAAGGTCGTTGCCTATTGAGTTTGTTATTTTATCCACAAGTGTAAAGTAATCATGTCCATTAGCTAAATCATTATTTAGTTCCCTTGATAAATTTAGCAAATCCCTTTTACCTTTCAATTCGGCTAAGTAAATAAGCAACTCATTTGCATTTAATGGATTCCTACTTGTTGTGGCTCCTAAGATTAAGGCCCAATCATTACTTCCTTGCGATTTAAGCCTTAGTACAAGGTCGGATAAGGAAAACGTACCACTCTCTGAATATAATTCAATACAAGTCAAATAAATGGCCTTAGTGGAGGCAAAGTGAAATACATCTGGGTTGATTGCCTTTTGGCATTCTTTAGTTAATGAAGGGTAATTACAAAGAAGTGCGATAACTTCCTTCTCCGCATCTAAATCTGCGAATGATACTTTATTATTTGATTTCATGTTATTTTGTTATTCTAAAACTTAAAAGGATTCTCTTTTGTTTGGATAACTCTTGGTAGATATATTTCATCTTCCCAAGTACGTTGGTTAAGGTAGGTAATAGGGTCTTTCCTAAACTTAACATCGGGTGTGTACTTAATGTAATAAGGCAATGTTTCCATAATCTTATTTATCTCTGAAATGGAACATCTAAGAAATTTGGCCTCTACCTTTACTCTGTTGGTTTTTTTATTATAAGTGTTCCAGAACTTCTCAAATAATACTTCCTTCTCATTAACTTCTTTAAGAATCTCATTAGCATCTACCTTAGATATTACTGGCATCTCAAATGGTTTATCTTTTGGATATATCAATTCAAGTCCGGGTGTACAATGTATTCTTGAATCGTTTAGGCTATCAAGTAATTCTTGATCCTTAATGGCCAAATTTAATTTACTTAAAACTTCTTGAAGAAAATCCCCAAGTCCAATTTGATTTTTCATAATTGCGTTTGTTTATTGTGCCAATCTTTAAACTTTTTTATTTTAGCAAAAGAACCATATTGATCACGACCTTTGCTATTCTTTAACCGATATACCCAATATGTAAGAGTGTAATGGGTATTCTCCATAGTTATCCCATCAAACACTTTTACATTAAACAATGGTTTATTATTGGCAATATACTGTTCTACCCAATCAATTGCCATTAAGTTATAATCTTCTTGCGTTTTCATTGTCAATTTATAGCTTTACTTTTAATATAAATTTGTTAAGTTATAGCTTTACTTTTTTTATTGTTAAATGCACTAATTTTTCTTGGGTTGTACTCACTTATAATGTGCTCTATAATGCACTTTTACTTTAAATTATACCTTTGTGCATATAAAAGGTATATTATTGTGCAATATTATACCCTTTTGCATATAAATGCCTTACAATTTACCATAACTTTCTGACATAATTTGTCGGATTTTACCCTCAATATGTGACATTTACTCAATTAATGATTGTTTTTACCGACAAATAACTTACACTTAATGTTAATTAAAATTGAATTAAAGTGTCGTTTTGTAAAACATCTTTAATGTTATTAAAATAAATTACTCTTAGTTTGTCGCTCATCATTATCCCCTTTATCGCTCAATAACTCTCCCTCATCTATTATCCAATGATCTATTTGGGATTCTTGAAATGTTGCGCCAATAAGTAGAGTCTTAAATGCTTGAAAGTATTGGTCTAAGTCTATATCCCAGTTATCAAATTCAATTGACATTGTTGTGTCGTTAGTCGACAAACTTAATTTCGTTTTTTTATTTGTCATTTTCTTGTTGTTTTACTCTCGTTTAAAATATAAAAGTAATTCTTACTCTTGTTTATTTAAAGTGGTTATTCGGAATTTCCGAATTACTTCATTCTATACCATATTTTAGCCTCCCATGACTCGTGTACAACCTTAAATCAATTGTGTCTGGATAAATGTCCTCTTGGGTAAATATTCCAAATTCTTCATAAGGCTTAGATACCGAGGCTTTCTTCGTGTTCATCTTTTGTATTGGGGATAACGACATACTGATAAGCAAGAATAACGCAAGCATTAACATTAGGAATACTTTTAAGTTCTTCATATTCCGAGATCATCTTTTCGATGACTTTTAGGTTTAGCACCCATTGTTGTCTTTGGATTTTGTCCATGTAGCTTTTGTTTTGAAAGATTTAACTGATTATTAAGATGGTGTGCCCACTCATTAAAAGTTACACCCATTTGGTTTGTTCTGTGTTTTTGCGTTTCCATTTTAAAAAAGATAAGATTCTAAATAATATTGATTAACATCATGCGTAGGTAAAGTTCCAAAGAACTTTCTATAAGCATCCATTGCTTGGCCTACCTTAGTTAATCCACGTTGTCTAAATTCATCGGTAACATTAAATAAAGCTAATCTATTAGTGCCTTTTTCAATGACAATAAATGCCATTCTTTTACCAGTTAGATGCTCATAGATAATTACTTGTGAATCATAATTATATTTACTTGCCGAATACTTAAAGTCATCAATAGAAGTAGTGGTCTTTAAATCGTAAATCATATCACCATTGATAATATCACACTTACCTTTCCACATTAGATCACCAAAGCTACCAATAACCGGTACTTCATATTGAACACCATTATCCCAGACTAATTTAGACAAATCCTTGTTGCCTCTTAAAGCCGAAACCATTTGGTCTACTTCATCGGCCTCCTTCTTTAATAACATAAAGTCCGAGTTATAATCCTTGCAAGCATCTTTGTAAATGTTGGTGGTTCTTGTGGAGGCATCAATCAATACAAAGTTCTTTAATTTTAATGGTTCTAAACAAGCGGTATGGAAGTAACTTCCTTGTAACATTGCCAATGTAGGCTCACTCTTTTGTCCAAATGCTTTAGGATTCCTAATTAGAGTTCCTATGTCTGAATTGGATAAGTATGCACGACCTAAGCCGTTGTAATACTCGTTGTCATCCTTTAATTTTTCTATTACTTGTTCGTTAGTCATTTGCTTTTTTTTCTAAATAGTTAGATAATAATTTAAGTACTCCAGCGAAAAGAACCATTGCGGTTTGGCAAGCTGCATAACAAAAGATAAAATTGATTTTGTCTTCTATACTCATTTGAAATTTATTTTATATTTTTTCTGAAAGTAAACCTTAACAATACCTTCTGGAGAATGCTCATAAAAATCAGAAGGGAATATATCATTGTGCATAAACAACAATAATTCAAATACTTGTGTCCAAAGAACATCACTTAGGATGTCGCTTTCTTTTTCTAATCTATCATTCATTGTACCATTCTTTAGCAATCATTTCTAATTCTTCTTGAACTTGTGGATCATTAATCCTTTTAAATGCGTGAGATTGAACAATAGCCGAAGTGTATTCTCTTGCTCTATAAGGTAGCTTACCTTTATTGTTTAATGACTTAGCAACCTCTGAATAAAGTTCCAAGTACCCCCTACTACGGGGGATTGGAAGTACATCTTTTAATTTTGTCATAATACGATTCTAAATGCTAAAATATTATTAATGGGTATCATCATGGTTGTTACCGTTTTATCCCCACTAACTTTATTGTTTGTTTTAAATGGTGCTGGATGCTCAATGATAACCGAATTGTGACTATCGGTAATGTCAATGATTCGTGAAGAAACTACTTCTTCTAAATTGCCTAACTTGTAGGTCATTCGTGCTACCTTTCCAATACTTTTGGAAATAGTTTTAGCTAAAGGATTTTGATTTTGTAGCATGATTAAAACGGTAAAATTGAATTATCATCCGAGTTAATAATATCTAATTGTGGTGCCTCATTAGGCATTGCAAACTTAGCCTTGTACTGGGCAGAACCACTTATCTTATCGGCCAACCAATCGGGTAGAGTCATAAATGTTTCTTGACTCCAATTATCAAATGATAAGATACGTTGTGGTGTGATTGCATCCGGGCAATTAAATCCTTTAGGTAGCGGAGTTACACCCGCTAAGTTAGCATATACCTTTAAACCATCTTTGCTTGCCTTGTGGACAATGTTAAGCATACAAGGTACACCAATCAATTTGGTGATGTCAAAGTTAGATGCCTCCGCATCTGAGAATTGCTTACCTCTCCATGAAGTAAGGATTGCTCTTAATGATGCCTTCTCGTGCATTGACAAAGTAAACTCTTTAGAAAATACAAATGGTTGCTCCCCTTTTTCTTCGGAGAATATTGCTTTCTCATTAGGTAGTTCCCAATCAATCATTACCTTGTGCATTGTTTTAGATTCACCCAAAATAATCTCGGTGATTGTTCCAATTTCAATCATTCCGTAGCAACGTGCAACGTGATTGCCTGCTGGAATGGTTTTGCGTTCTTTTGTACTCGATCCTTTTTGTGCAATAATAGCCATGTTAGTTAATTTTAAATTGTTCTAATAAAATGTTAAACTCTTTTTCTGTTATTTTAATATACTTCTTACGAATAAAGTAAGCCTCAATTCGATCATTGACCGCACCTAATAGTCTACGTTCAATGTTTTCAAATGAGTAATGATGATAGCATAAATTGTTATAATCTATTTTAACGGCAAATGTGTTGTCGTTTGACTTATAAAAGAAGTCTTTAATTTTCTTTGCCATTAGCATAATGTAAATTGAATGCCTTCTGAAATAAACCTTATGTGGCCATTATTTTGAAGTTTACCTTCAAAGCCTAAATCATAAAGTTTTTTGGCAAGTAGGTTATCGTAATTGCCTTGACATTGAATGTCTTGATTTCCCCAAAAGGAAATTACAAAGAATGAGTTAGGGTTTATACCTAAATAAATCATTTTTGCGTTGAAATGTGTGATTTTTTCGATCATAAGATATATTTGTTTGTTTTGTGATACAAATGTAAACATTAATTAATTAAAAACAATAATACATTAAATAAATTTCAATAAATAATTATTAAAAGGCATTTAATAGTGCCACGCCCTTCTTTTAGATTGGGTATAGTCTTGTTTTTTAAGTTGATGTATTTCTTCTTCTTGTGATTTTATTACATTAGTCAAGTTTTTAATAATCTTATCCTTAATGTGTATATCTGCATTTAAATCAGCATTAATGGCATCTAATTCATTATGTCTATTTTCCAATTCTCGCTTAATCTTAGTAAGGTAAATAGACAAGTCCATGGCCTCCTCCTGTGCGTGCCCCAGCCATTCGGTTATAGACAAGTCATCACGATCCATATCCATGTTATATTTGGCCTTTCCAAATTCAGCACGTTGGACATACTTTTCAAGCAATTCAGTTAAGATACTATCCATTTATTTCTACATTTAAGTTAATGCCATATTGGGCCAATAATTCATTCATCTCTTTATTTAGTTTGTCTTTTTGATCAGCTTGTAGTTCATCCATGTGTAACCCAACCTTGAAAAAGTACTCCATAATAAAACTGGCTTGTACGAATTGCTCCAATACATTTCCCATGTCAACCCCTTCGGTATCTTTGTTAGTAAATACATGATCTACGGATTTTTCTAATTCTCCTTTTAATTGATTAGACAATAATTTAACCTTTCTTACGTTGCTACTATTTCTTGACCATTTGTCTTCAATGAAGTCTTGCATGAAATTGCACAAACTGTAAAATGTCAGATAGTTATGTGATTCTTGCGTTGTCATAGCTTTTCTATTTCTTTTTTAACTTCTTTCCAATATGTAACTTCTGGTTGCGTGTCATTATACTTTAAAACAATAAACAATATCTCATCTACTGCAATTAATGCACAATCTTTAGCATCTTCTAATTCATTTAATAATGTATCAAAATAAAATCTATTAAATAATTGTTCTGCTTTTTCTTCTGGTGTCATAGTATTGCAAACATTATAAGTAAAACAATTATTGCAATTGTGCCATAATAACACACATCTGATGATGTATCATAGCTATGAGGTTTCTTGCCTTGCATTTCAATTAATCTAAGAATGTAGATAAATAACTTCTTTCGGGTGTGTCTTCCCAGTTATCAATTGCCCGATTGTTAGCGGTGTCAATCTCATTCTCAGTAAATAAGAATTTACATGGCCCATTGGGCATTCTAAGTATTACCGAATAATACTCATTGTTGGCTCCAGCCTTTTTGTTTTGATTGTGAACAAGTGTTACTTCTCCAATTCTTACTCGTTTCATTTGCGTTTGTTTTTAAGTTTAAATTATATAATCTACTGTTTCAATTTTAAATTCTATTCTTGGATTGTCTTTATCTAATCCCTTAAATAAAAATAATTCTGCAACCTTATTGTCATTCTCAAAAGCATTAACCTTTTGTAATAAATCTAACACCGCTTTTGTTACACCATCTAAATCTGATTTGCGGTTAGGGTAGTATGCTCTTAATGTAATCTTTAGGTTTCCTTCAATGTTAGCATCTTTATACTTAATACATTGATCAATAAAACTTTGCTCGTAATCTTTAAGTGCTTTTGTTTTATAAATAAATCTACCAGCTATTCGATATGAATTAGATTTACTTGGCACAACTCCTAATATAGTTTCTATCATATAAGTAAATACTTGATTGCAATATAAAATGTAGTAACGGCCCAAAGTATCCAAACAAAGGCCCAAAACTTAGCTACATCATTATCATCATTCCAATTCATTTTGAATTTTATTTAAAGATTCCCAAGTAGTATCAATAATGTTGTCTAAATCTTCTTCGGAGTCAAAAGAGATAACTATCTTACCATCTTTATCGTATTTCTTATCATTTTTGCAAATAAAGGTAAATACCTTAGCTACTGCCCTGTATTCCTCATAAGTAATTGCTTTATTATTATTTTCCATTTTTATCATTTCCAGAAAAAGTGTTGAAAAAAAAAGGCACTAAAAAAATTTCAATGCCTTTCCCAAATCTAATCTTAAACCTATCAACTATGAATGCTAATTATTTAGTAAATAAACTCGGCAAAAATCTGGCCATAATTTACTCACATATTTGTTGGAAAATCTCTTGCACATTTCCTTATCTAATGATTCCTTAACTCTTACCGATCTTACAATCGTTGGTTCCAATTTTGGTCTACCCGCTTTTTTGGGATTTTTTTCAGTTTTTTCTTTCATTATGTTTTGTAATTTCTTTTGCAAATGTAAACAAGATTTATTTAATAATTGCAAACAAATATTAATTATTTTTTTTATCTAAATATTATTTAAAATAAATTATCAAAAAAAGTAGCAAAAATGTTACAAAAATTAAAAAGGAAAATAAAAAAATCACCAAGCATAAAATAATAAATTGATCGGTTGGATTTGTAATTTTTCCCCAAATTTCCCCGGGACTATCAGCTTTTTTGCTGGGAACACCCAAACCATCTTTTCCACTACTTTGACTAAATTTAAGTTTAAAAGTATTATGCAAAGCATGACATATTTTATTTTTGATTAATTTTTGATTATTCATTTTATAAGGTATTTATTTTGTTTAATTATCAATTTATATGGGCAATACTTTGCCTTTAAGCAACTTTTACATAGGTAGTAATATGATTGGATAGTTAGTCTTAAAATAATGCCTTAAATCCAATGTATTTAATAAAATGCGTTTTAGTGGTTATTTTAAACGACAAAAACCCCAAAATAGGGGTTTATATCTATTTCAATAAATTATTACTTTATAGGTATTATATAAACGCAAAAAACCCTAAAAAGGGTTTAATGCAAATGATCAATTTAATTACTATTTATTCTCTTGCGAAACAGGTAAAAAGTTTTTCCGTTTCTTTGTCTAAATTCCAAATTCCAATTTGTATTTTTTTGTTTATATAATCATAAGGAATTTGACTAATTAACATTTTTTTTGTTTCCTCTATTGATCCTATTTCTTTTGTAATAACCGATGCAAGCAAAATACCTTCCCAGTTCCAAACACTAGCTAAAATTTGATCTGTTTTTTTAATTGTAAATTTCATGATTGTTATATTTAAATTGTTAAAAATTATATTTAGTTAAATCTGTAATTGCGAAACCTGTATTGTCTTTTTTGGCCTTACCTTTTGCTTTTAATCCCAGAATTACGCCTTTATTTGAAATCATTTCGATGTCTGTTTTATCGCCATCAATAACCGGGAAACCTAATAAATTGGAAGGTAAACTGTTTTTAAAAACCGCACTAACATTTATACCTAAATTTAATGCCGATTTAATTTCTTTAAGATTTGAATTTTCGGCAAGTGATAAGGTTACAAAGTAATTTTTTGAATCTTTATATTTTAAAGCCTTCCCGTAAATTTTGGTATAGTCATAATAAATTAAATTAGGTAGATCTAAAATATTAAAATTCAAATGATATTTAATTAATCCGATAAAATCTAAATCGGAAGTACCATTTAGCCGGATTGCAATTTTTTGGCCTTTCAAAACTGCATTTTTACTAATTTTAATTAATTCATTTTTAAGCATGTTTAAAAAATCTTTTTTATCCTTCATAAAAAATTCAGTCCTGTTTTGTCTTGCATGGATCACGTTGGAAAAACGTCCGCGGCCCGCAGTGAATAAACAGGATGCAATACAACCGGCCGATGCTTTTGGGCAGATATTAATACCAAAACTATTTTGGGTATATGGCGACAAATAAAGTATAAACGTGTCTAATGTATTTTTAGCGGTTTTACTGTTAGTCATGCCGGCCGATAATAGTTTTTTTGGCTTTTTATATTCATACACACCACTCCCATAAATTGCCTTGTGAAATGCTAAATTAGCTTTTATTTGTGCAGTAATTTGTTGATTAATTGAATCATTATTTAATAAAATGATTTCGGTTTGTTCTGTTAATGTTCTCATTTTGTTTTGTGTTTTTAAGTTTAAGATATGTTAAAATAGTTACTATAAATTTTCAATAATTGATACAAAACCCAGTGCCATAAACAATACGACCATATAAAAAATAAATTCTATTGAGTCGCTAATAAAGTTTTTTAATCTGTTTGTTTTGAATTCTATTTTGGTAGCCATGATATAAGGGGTTTTAAAGGTTTAAAATTATTTACGATTGATTAATAAATTTGCTGAAAACAAAAAGGATAATAATACAGGTATCATAAAAATTAAGATAGCGGTAAAATTTTCTTGTGAATACCTTTCCGTAAACAATTGATAAAAAATTGAGCCTAAGGCAAGAAGGGAAAGGATAAATAAAATTGCTTGAAATAATGTTTGTAAAGCCTTCATAATTGATTTGTTTAAAATTGTTTTTGTTTAAATGATATTCAAATATAGTACTTAACTATTTAAGTTTACAAATATTAAACCTAATTTATAATCAATCTAAATAAGGTAATAGGGTATTAAACAGGGTAAAAACGCTTAATACAAGCTTTAAACATAGATTTATACCATTATTTAGAATCATTATAAATTACATTAGTGGATTAAATTGATCATTAAAGGCCCAATTATAAAACTTTTTTAATAGGTTAATCCTTTGTAATTCAACAGGTTAAATACACTTTAAAAATAAATATCTAAAAATGTTTTTTTTATTTAAAAACAATTCATATTTTTTTCTTGAATAAGAACGTAGTGTATTACCTATGTATTACTTAAGTATTACCACTCTTAAGAGTGTAATTATATATAGGGTATTAATTAAGTAAATCATGTTCGATTTTGTATTTTTCGCTTTAAAGGATCATTTGTTTATACCTTATTTCACAGGTCAAATAGTTAACCGGTTAGCACATTGGTTTTACTATTGCTTTACATTGGATCAATACATTGAACACTAATAAACCAATCATTAAAAACAAAAAGAAAACTTTAAATGGTGGCCTTTTTTTTATTGTCTATATGTTTTACGTTACAATTGCTTTAAAGGTATCATATCTTGATTCTAAGGTAAGGCAATAGGATAGGTAAGGTGTTTCCCTTTGTGTGCATAAGATAGGCCCTTAGAATCAAAGTATTAAAGTCTGTTAATCATAAAGGTATAAACCCCCAATATAAAGAGTAAAGATAGATTTGCATAAGGTAGCTACCCACCGACTACCACCCACCACCCCAGACACACACTATTTGGCTACGTTTTTTATTCAAATACTCCCTTTGGATACGTTTTGTATGCAAGTGTACACCTTTGGGAGCAACTTTGGATACGATTTTTATGCGTGGAGCAAAAGGGGGTACCCTGTTGGGAGTTGGGGGCCCACTAAAAAAATCCTAATACTTTTGGGGTGAAATATGTAAACATTAGGAAAATATTATGAGTAAAAACAAAGAAATGAATCGTTTTATAAAAAAGTTGCCTATGTTTGCATGTAAACTACTATTAAGACCCATTATAAATAAGGGTATTTCTCGGCGGAACTACTTCTTAAAATACTAAGGGTCAATAAGTTAAGGTTATTTAGAATGATTATAAATAAGGTTAGAGTATATATATTATACTTAGTATATACTTAGTGTAATACTTAGTGTAATACCAACAAGACAAAATTAAAAAACGTATTTAAACCGAAATTGACCTAAAAAAAATATAGGGCATTTTCAAAGTTAATTAATGACTACAAAATGGAAGAACAAGAATATCAAAAGCCTAAACGCAAGCTTACTGAGAATCAATTAAAGAATCTCAAACCTATCCAGCCGGGTGAAATAAGAAACCCTAATGGCAGGCCCAAGAATATGTTCCGCAAGGTCATGGAGGAGGTAGATAAATCACTTCGTATTCGAATGACTAAGCAAGATGTCGTAGATGTAGTTGCTATGGTCAATTCTATGACCGTTGCTGACATTAGAATGATTGCGATGGACTCTCAGACACCTGCCTTCATTTCGGTGATCGCAAATGCCATCTTAGGTGATATTAAAAATGGTGAGATGAAGAATAGCCAGTTTATGATTGAATTTCAACATGGCAAGGCATCCCAAGCAATACAAATAGAAACAAATGTTAAAGAAGATATATTAAATCCAAAATTATTAACCGATGAGCAAATCCGAGAAAGACTTAGCCAAATTAGAGAAAGAGATATTGATGAGGGAACTTTCGAGGAGGTCGTTTAGTAACTTTGTTAAGTTCATTAAACCCGATTATGATATGCAATGGTTTCACCAAGTGATTGCTGATCATTTGGATTTAGTGTATGCGGGTAAGATTAAGAAGTTAATGATTTTTGTGCCTCCACAACATGGCAAGTCTGAGTTGTCAACACGAAGTTTCCCTGCTTATTTACTTGGAAGAAACCCAAATCTTAAATTAGCGGTTATTTCTTATAATGCTACCTTAGCCGAGCAATTTAGCAATGAAATACAAAGAAGAATCGTTGGGGAAGAATTTAAACTACTTTTTCCCGAAACAAGGATTGGAGAGAAGAAAGGAGAGGCAATTAGGATGGCCGAGTTCTTTCAAACCGTTAATGCTAATGGATATGTTAAAGCCGTTGGTAGAGGTGGTTCACTAACTGGTACATCGGTTGATATTGGAATTATTGATGATCCACTTAAAGATAGGCAAGAGGCCCAATCAAGTGTTGTTAAAGAACAATTATGGAATTGGTACACCGATGTGTTTGAAACGAGGTTACACAATGATTCCGCACAAGTTCTTATCCAAACAAGGTGGTATGATGATGATTTAGCTGGTAGGTTGCTTGAACGTGATGATGACTGGACAATTATCGAATTTCCCGCCATTCGTGAGAAAGCCGAGAATAGTTATGATAAAAGAAAAGATGGTGAGGCTTTATGGCCCGAAAAACACGCATTAGAGAAACTTTTAAGAGTTAAGAAGAACGAACCGTTTACTTTTGAATCTCTTTATCAGCAAAACCCTAAACCAAGTGTTGAATCCCTTATATATCACGATTGGCAACCTTGTGAGTTTTTCCCAAAAGATGTAGATGTGTTATTTAGTGGCCTTGACTTTGGATTCTCAAATGACCCTACGGCACTTATCCGAATTGCAAAATTAGGAAATAAGTTATACCTTGATGAAGTTATTTACCAAACTGGATTAACTAATTCAGATTTAGCTAAAAGGATTAAGCTTTATCCAGATAAACTCGGTGAGATTTATGCTGATAGTGCCGATCCAAAATCTATTGAGGAATTACGCAGAGAGGGGTTGCCAATTAAAAAAGCAGTCAAAGGAAACGATAGTGTTAATGCAGGAATAAGTAAATTGCGGGAATATGAAGTGTATTACACGAGGCGGTCAAAAAACATTAAAAAGGAAGTAGATAACTACCAATGGATGATGGTTGGGGGAAAACAAATAAATAAACCCATAGATGACTTTAATCACGCATTAGATAGTATTCGGTATGCCGTTTATACTAAGTATTCAAAGAAAAAACTTATTATTTTTTAGACATGGGATTATTAGATTTTTTTACAAGCAAAAAAGCTATTGCTGCGATTCAGAATCTCAAACAATGGCAAATGTACAATGCGGGAGAAACTTATTCTCTTTACAACACAGATTATCGTGATGCAATCAATAATGGATTTGAGAAGAACGTAGATGTTTATGCAATTGTAGATGATATATCTGCAAGAGCAGTTGAAGTTCCTTTAGAATTGTATCAAGCCAATAAGATGCAAATAAAGTCTGTTAATAAGTATAAAGCCTTATTGACAAGACCTACCGATAGAAGTATTATGGAGGCTAACTCAATTCGTTCTAAAGCAATGAAGGAATTAGAAGAACATCCAATTTTAGCTTTACTTAAAAGACCAAATGGTTATCAAACTTCAAAGCAGTTTTTTCAATCATTATTCTCTTGGGATTTATTAACAAAAGATGTTGGTGTTTGGGCAGAGGAAGATCCAATTAAACCGGGTAAGATAGCAAGACTTCATGTTATTGCACCTTTTGATTATACAATTGTTACAGATGGATTTAGAAGGATTGTTAAGTATAAAATACATTCAATTAATCAAGAAATTGATCCAGCTTACTTTTTATCGTTTAGATCATTTAATCCTAACTTTAATAACCAAACTACAATACATCGTGGATTCTCACCTTTAAGTGCAGGTGCAAGAGTTTTGCAAAAAGCTAATAGTGGGGAAGAAGTAGCAATTGAAAACTTTGAAACAAGAGGTGCAGTTGGATTTATTTATAAAGATGATAATAACACAGAAGATATTGATCCACAAGGCCAAAAAGATTTAGAAGATAAAGTTCATGACAAAATATATAACTCAAGTGCTAAAGGTAGAGTTGTATTCTCTAACACCAAAGTTGGATTTACTAAGTTATCTACTACTAACATTGATTTAGATTTAAGGGCAATGAGTAAGTTATCTACTGAGCAATTGTGTAGATTATGGCATTACCCTTATGTTCTTTTAAATGCCGATAATTTGACCGAAAGTAACTTGGCCCAATTTATCCGTAGAATGATTATTAATTGCGTTGTTCCAATGCAATCAAGAGTGTGTGAAGGTTTATTAGAGTGGTTGGCTCCAAGTATGGGATTAAATCCTTCTCAATATGTTTTAAGATTTGATGTGGATGCTTATCCAGAGATGAAACAAAATTTCTTGGATGCAGCAAGTATATTGGAGAAATTAGATGGAGTTCTTACCCAAGATGAGAAAAGGGTATTTATGGACTTTGAGCCAACTAATGACCCAATCATGCAACAAGTTTATATTCGTTCTAATCAAGTACCATTAGGTAGCCTAAACATTGATCCTACCGAAATTGGTTCAATGGTAACCGAAGAAGATTAATGGAAACTTGGGCCATCATATTAAACTCGGTTGCAATCACAAGTTCTTTTTGGTTTGGATTCTTTCTTGTTTATGATGCTAAATTAAAAAATAATGAACGCAAAAAAGTTGAAAAACTTTTTAAAGACAAACGATGGTAAACGAAGAAATGTATAGGGTTGCATGGCAAAGGAGGCACAATATTAATGAACGTGCCTTATTTGCTTATATACGCACTAAGTTGGCGGTAGAAACAAAAACTTACCTTAATTCGTTAGAAGGAAGGAATCCTCAAACATTTCATATTACTAATCACTTTAATGAAAGATGGTTATTGGAAATAATGCGTGATGCTTATACCAAGTTTGGTTTAAAGCAAGGTAAATTTTTAGATGAATATCAAAAGAAAGAAGAAGGCGATAATTTTGAGGAGAACTGGTTATTATTGCTTTTATTATTGTTTAGGGATATATCTTACTTCTATATTGTTTTAGGTATTGTAAATACAATCAAACAAGACATTAAAAGATTTGTTGAAGATCAAGTTGAACGAGGTGTGCCTAAAGCTGCAATTATCACTTTGCTTGGATTATACTTATCTACAAGAAATATAATTAGAAGTCAAACTATTGCAAGAACGGAAATCACCAAGATAATGAATTTGGCATCTCAAAGTTGGGCCGAGTCACAAAAGAAAGTTTTGACTAAAAAATGGATTGTTATTTTAGATGGGAAGGAAAGACCTTCGCATAATGCCATGGCGAGTTACCCAACAATACCTTTAAATGAAAAGTTCAATGTTGGAGGCAATTTAATGAATGGCCCGGGTGATAATTCAGCACCACCAAGTGAATTAGTTAATTGCCGTTGTGGACTTATGTTTTTATAAATAATTTGGTAATTATGAATTTTTATTATATTTGCAATCAATAGTAGAAAATATGAGAGATTTAATATTTAAAAGCGAGGGGGAAATAAAAGATGTTAGCATCGAACAAAGAATCGTAACTGGTTACGCAGCTAAGTTTGGCAATATTGATTTATTGGGTGATATGATTATGCCGGGTGCTTTTACTAAAACAATTAGTGAAAGAGGCCCAAGTGGTAAAAATGAAATTTGGTTTTTACATAATCATAGTACTGACTCTCCATTAGGAAAACCAACTATCTTACAAGAAGATAATTATGGTTTATATTTTGAGGCTAAAATTGTTGATACTGAAATTGGTGAAGATATATTAACTTTATATTCAGAAGGTTTAATAAATCAACATTCTATTGGTTTCAATACTATTAAGCAAAAAAAGGTAGATGCAGTAAATGGAACTCCTGCATATTATCAAATTCAAGAAGTTAAATTGTATGAATTTTCTTCGGTTCTTTGGGGTGCTAATCCAGATACTCCATTTATGGGATTAAAGTCTTTAAATGCCAAAGGATTACAAGAGAGATTCGATAAACTTTACAAGCAATTGAAAAGTGGAAATTTAATGGATGAAACTTATGAATTGTTAGAAATAGAGTATAACTTTATCAAGTCGGAATTATTTACACTAATCAATGAGAGAGAGAAGTCGGAAGAACCCACTCCAATCATTATTGATCCAGTAGAAGAAGAACGCAAGAAAAGTGTAGAGTTTTTGTTAATTTTAAAGGAAAATTTAAATAAATAATAGTTAATATGGAAGATATTAAAAAACTTGTTGAGGAAGTAAAAAGTGACCTTAACGAAATGATTCAAAAAGGTGTTGGTCGTGAAATGGAAGGCTTAGGTCTTTCTGATTTGATCGAGAACACTAAAAATGCTGGTGAGAAATTAGCTTCTTTAGAAGATAAGTTAGGTAACGTAGAGAAATCTTTATCTGATGCTATCTTAGATTCTAAGACTAAATCTGTTGAGCAACCGGAGAACTTTGTAGCTAAGGCTTTTGAGGCTAATGCTGATAAATTCAAATCTTTGTCTTCTCGTAGAGATGCAGCTTTTGGAATGAACTTTAAGGCCGTAGGTGATATGAACCTTACTGCTAACATTGGTGCTACTTGGTACACTTCTATTGCTGGTTTATCTAACACTATCATCACTGATCCAACTCGTGCTATCCACTTGCGTGATTTGATGCGTAGTTCTACAATTGAGCAAAATGGTGTGTTCAAGTTCGCTAAGAAGACAAGTGGTGAAGGTGCTCCTGCAATTCAAACTGAAGGTTCTTCTAAAGCACAGGTTGATTACGATTTCACAATCTCTGAGGTAACTCCTAAGACTATCGCTGCATACGCAAAGATTTCTAAGCAAATGTTACAGAGATTGACTTGGTTGCAATCTTTTGTTTCTACTCAAATGTTAAATGATTTGTTAGACATCGAAGATACTAACTTGTATGATCACGCAGGAACTTCTGCTTTCGCAGGTCTTTATGAGTCAGCATCTACTTACACTCCATCGGGAACGGTAGTTATTGGTTCTAATCGTTGGGATAAATTAGCTAACTCAATTGCACAATTGAAAGCTGCGAGATTCTCTCCTTCGGTTATCTTGGTTAATCCAATTGATGAAATGGAATTGATGATTAACAAGGAGTCAAGTGCTGGTTATTCTCATCCTGCTTTATTGTTAGGACAAAGAATGTCAATCGCTGGTGTGCCAATCGTATCAACTGATATTGTTACTGCTGGAACATTCTTAACTGCTGATTTAAACAGAGCAGCTGAATTGTTATTTGAAGATAACATCATGACTGAATTTGCTTACGAAGATGGTGATAACTTCACTAAAAACTTAGTAACTGTGCGTATTGAGGAGTCTATTGCAATGCCAATATATTTCTCTACTGCAATGAGAAAAGGTTCTTTCGCAACTTCATAGTTTTAGTTTTCATTTTATGATTATGTAAGCCTACTTCCCATGTGAACAGTAGGCTTATTTTTTTAAAATTTTAAATATAAAGTTATGCCAAGTGTAAAATGTATTAAGATATATCACGATTTAGTATTATCAAGAAATATTGAAGAAGGAGAAATACTTGAATACGATGTCGAAAGAGCAAATCGTTTAAATTCATTAGGTTATGTGGAAGTGATTGTTGATACCGATCCGATAGAGCCTCCACAAGATAAAGCATTAAAACCTACTTATAAGAAGAAATAATGACTTACGAATTAGAACCTGTAAGAACACAAGGATTAGATGTTACAATAACATCCGATGCTTTAGCTATTCCAATAACTTTAGCCGAAGTTAAAGACCATGTAAATGTAGATTTTGCTGATCACGATGCCCAACTAACTAATTTGTTAGCATCGGCATTTCGTGAGGTTGAAATATTTACTCAAAAGGCTTTAAAGACTAAAACATTAAGACAATCTTTTAAGGAAATTAATGGAACTATTGAATTAGTTTATAGTCCTGTTCAATCTATTACTTCGGTAACTGATGCAAATAATGTTGCATTAACTTATACATCAAGTGTTGATAAAACTAAGATTAGTGCTTATTCTGCAAGTGGTATTAAAATTACCTTTGTTGCGGGATATACTACATTGCCTGCCGATTTAAGAAATGCGGTATTAGATATTGTAGCCGTAGATTTTGATAATAAAGTTGAAGACAAAAGATTAGCTTTAAAAGCTATTAAAGATAGAATTAGACATTATCGCCCAATATATGTATAATAAGTTAAATAGAGTTAAAGGGATATTTAAACGAAAACTATCGGGTACATCCGATGGTGCGGGAGGTTTATCGGGGGTAACATATTCAAGTTATACCACAAGTATATACTTTGCGGAAACAAGTTCGTTCTATGGGAATTATGGCGGTATTAGAAATATTGAAAGTGCCAACTTTGGCACAAATCAATCCTTTGAAGGAAAGATGAGATACCGAGCCGAATTTATTCCAAGAACAACCGACATCTTAGAAGTAAGGGGTGTTGAATATGCTATCTCTAATATTATTGATGCAGATTTTACTAAAAAAGATTTAACCTTTAAAGCAGCAAGAAGAAGTGATTAAAGTTAAATTTACGGGAGCAAAAGTTTTTTATAATAAACTTGAAAGGGCATCTAATCAAAGGATGGATGATATTATGAGAAGTCTTGATGATGAGGCTAAGATGATTGAAACAAGGTCACTTAGAGATGTTCCTATTTATGAAGGTGATTTAATGCGAAGTCAATATGTTAAGCAAAAGGGTACATCTACTATGCGTGAACACGAAATTGGCTTTACCGCAAAACACGCAGCTTATAAGGAATTTGGTACTGGGCCCGGATTGAATTTAGGTGGAGAGTATAGTGAGTTTAGCGATTATGCTAATAAATTTAAAACAACAAATTTTCCTTCTAATAGTACAAGGCAAAAGAAATACTTAATAAGTGCATTTATTCTTTCAAGAAGGGGATTTGATAGAAAGGTTAAAACAATAATGAAAAATATACTAAAATGATAAATAGGGATTGTGCTTATGATTTACGAAAGGCTTATTTTCAAACATTAAGTGGAATAACTTATAATAGTCAAGCGGTTAATGTTTATGATGAGATTGTTCCAAATGGAGCAGTTTATCCATGTATTGTTTTAAGTAGCCAATTATCAAGGGGGGTAAGAAGTAAGGATAGTTTTCAAAGAGATGCTACAATAGAAATTTGTATTTACCAAAGATATACTTCTGATGAAGGTGGGAAAAAAGAGGTTAATGATATTGCTAATTTAATTATAGCAAGAATTATTACTTCTAATAATACTTATGGTATTAGTCAATATTTAAGTACTTGGCAAGTCATAAATTGTGAATATCAAACAAATTCATTAATATTACAATTGCCTACGGGTTGGCAAGTAGAACAAACAATTTTGTTCTCTCAATTATTAAATCAATTAAATTAAAAATAATATGGCATTAGTTCAAGGTACAGACCTAAGGGTCTTCATAGGTGGAAATAAAATTATTAACGAGCAAACTTGTGATATTGAGTTATCAACAAGTATGATTGAAACTTCTTCAAAAGATAGTGGAGATTGGGCAACGGCAATACCGGGCCGCAAATCATGGGGTTTATCAGCAACTTTTCAAGTTGATTATGCTGATCCAGCAACAACAACAACTTATGATATTATCCAAGCTGCATGGTTTGCTGGTACTTCATTAACAGTTGTATTTAAAACGATAGCTACTGGTGCAACAATTTTAACTGGTTCGGCTTATGTTGAATCTATGCCTGTTAAATCTGGAGATCAAACAATAGCTACTTGTGATTTAAAATTAAAAGGTACAGGTACTTTAGTACCAACAGTTGCTGCATAATCTATTGAGATTCAATTTTTTTGTTTACATTTGGGGTAGGGAATTTCTCTACCCTATTTGCTTTAAACACAAAACCAAAACAAACAATGCGTACAATAACATTTGAAAACAAAAAAATCACATTTGATTTCTCGCTTGGTTGCATAAACGATGTTTATGTTAAAGAATTAGGAGGCGAGTTTAATGATTTAGTTAATATGCAAGAGTTCGAAAATAATCCAAGCAAATTAATTAATATTACTCGTGATATGCTACTTAGTGGCCATATATATCACTTATTTTGTAGTGGAGATGATGAATTAGCTGAATTATTATTAACTAAGCTTAAATCATCAAGAATGATTGCTACAAAATGGTTAATTGAGGCTAAGGTTGTTAATGTTGTAGAATGGATTACTAAGGACTTAATGCCAAGTGATTTAGATCAACCATCACAAGAAACAACTATAAAAAAAAAGAAATAATTAGGTGGGGTAGTATCCTCACAAGAATTTATAGAACAGGTTTAAAACCATGGGAGTGGAAAAGGATGACTTTAGGGGAATTTCTTGACTATGAACATGGTTTTGAATTTAGGAAGGCAGAGGATTGGGATATTACAAGAAATTTAATGTGGGCATCCTTAGCATCAATGGGTGGTGACAAAGTTCCTAAACCTAAAGACTTAATTCCATTGTGGACAGACAAGATAGGTAAACGTATAGAAAAAACAAAAGAAAAAGAGTATCTTTCGGATGAAGTAGTTTTAAAATGGGTTAATTCATTAAAGTAATGGCAGAGAATGTTAATGAACATAAGGTAATTTTTTCGGCTGATATAGCTGACATAAAAGGGAAGTTACAAGAATTACAAAAAGCAATGCAAGATGCTGGTTTAGTTTCAGCATCTGTTGGCAATCAAATGGCATCTACCATGGGAGCATCCATGGCTAAAGTTGGTTCATCATTAAAATCTCTTGGTACTACTTTATCTGTTGGTGTTACTGCTCCTTTATCTTTATTAGGTGTTGCTTTATTTAATTCGGCTGCTCAAATGGAGCAGATTTCAGTTTCTTTTGAGGTATTTACTGGTTCAGCAGAAGTGGCAAAAAATATGCTTGCTGAATTAAAAGATCAAGCATTAAAGTCACCAATGCAATTTCAAGACATAACTAAAGGTGCTCAAACACTTCTTGGTTATGGATTAACTGCATCTCAAGTTATTCCAATAACTCGTATGTTAGGTGATATATCTGGTGGTAATGCAGATAAATTTAGCAGATTATCATTAGCATTTGGACAAGTTAATGCAGCGGGTCGTTTAATGGGTCAAGAAACTCGGCAAATGATTAATGCAGGATTTAACCCATTGCAAGCAATATCTGAGAAGACAGGGGAGTCTATGGCTTCTTTGACTAAGAGAATGCACGATGGTAAAATTTCTGTTCAAGAAGTTGCTAATGCTTTTACTTATGCAACAAGTGAGGGAGGTAGATTCTTTGGTAATGCTGATAGACAATCACAAACTTTACAAGGTCAATTTAATAAACTTCAAGAAAGTGTAACATTTGCTTTAGCGGAGATAGGAACATCAATGGCTAATAATGGAGGTATTAAAGACTTTTTTAATTCATTAACTTCTATGGTGACTAGAGTTAAGGAGGCATTTTTATCATTATCCCCCGAAACTCAATCATTTATTTTAAAATTAGGTTTATTCCTTGCAGTAGCGGGTCCTGTATTGGTAGTATTTGGTTCTATGATTGGTGCAATTACAAGTATTGCAACCGTAGTTGGGGCATTAACTGCTGCATTTGTTGGATTAAATGTTGTGAGTGGTGGCATTTTAATTGGCCTTGGGATTATAGTTAATAGTTTAATTAATGTTGGCATAGCATTAGAAAAGGATATTAATTCAGTTAGTGATTTTAGAAAAGAAGTTGAAGACACACAAAAATCTTTAAATGCTTTTAAATTTGTTTCCTTAACAGAAGATATTCGTGGGTTATATGCTCAAATTGAAAAATTACAAACCTTAAGAACAAAACAATTTTTTGATCCTGTTGCTTTAGATAAAACTGATAAGCAAATACAATCATTAAGAAATCAAATTATTAATCTTCAAAAGATTAGTGAAAAAAATAATCCTGTTGAACCATTTAATAATACTCCTTCTGGTGCAGAAACTGCACAAAAAAGTAGTATTCAAAAACTTATTCAAGCAAATAAAGATGCAGTAGCAGAAATTGCTATGATTTGGATGAGTAGTACAGATAAAAGATTAGCAGAATTAAAATTAAAGTATGACCAAGAGATTAGAGATTATATTAAATATAAGCTTGATTATAGTAATATAACTAGTAAATATGAGGCAGAAAAATCTAAGATACTAGTAGATGCTACTAGGCAAAGAGAGGCTGATAATATTAAGGCTCATGCTACTGAATTAGCTGGTTTAACTGCTTTTTATAAAGAAATAGAAGATAAAGAGGCACAAAGGCAAGCTGATGCAATTAAGTCGCATCAAGAACAAACTGTTGGCCTACAAATGGAATATCCTAAATTTGCGGGAGATTTCGCAAAAGATGCACTTAATAATGATTTAGCAAATAAATTAAAAACTTATGGAAACTCGGTTTATGCAGCTACACAAGATGTTTCTTTAAATTTAATGGCTGGATTTTCTGATATTGCAGGGGCAGCATTAGTTTCTGGATTATCATTAGAAGATACATTTAAATCATTAGGTGCAATGATATTAGCAGCACTTGGGGATTACTTAATTAAGATAGGTACGGCAGCTATTGCAGCAGGAACAGTTGGAACAATACTTAAAGCATTCTTTACTGGTGGTGCAGCAACGGTTCCCGAATTAGGTATTGCTGGTGGTATGGCTGCGGTTGCCGTAGGTAGTGCAATGAAGGCTTTATCGGGTAAAGTATCTGACACAATGAGTAAAACTAAAACTCCTAATACATCGGGGGCAATTTCCTCTGTTTCCTCTAAAGCAAGTGGTTCATCTTATCAATATGGTGGATCATCTTATGCAAGTCAATCTATAAGAATGATGGTAGATTTAACGGGATCAATTACGGCTACACCTACCGGATATTCAATTAACAAATCATTTGAAACAACACTAAGAGTTACAGGAAGATAATGACAGGATACGGAACTATTTACCAATTTGAATTTGATGGAACTTGTAGGCCATTTAGTACATTATTAACAACTAAATGCAAAGTATTAATCCTTAAAAAAGATTATAACTCAACTATTTTTACAATTCCTTATGGGCAAGTAACACCTATTGAAATAGATTACCCTACGGTAGATGATGATATATTTTATCCTATTAAGGGATCATCTTTATCATTTAAAGTTTTAGGCGGTGTATTAAATATGGATTCACTTATTAGTGAAGATGAAAAAGATTTTTATTTAGAATATTATCGTGATGGAAGTTTATTTTGGAGTGGATTTGTTTCACCAGAATTATGTGAAGAAGATATATTTTTAAAATATCCTGCCATTGAATTTAAAACTATTGATGGATTAGGTGCATTAAATAACACGATATTATTAGATAATAATTCAAGATACATTACTGGTAGAGTAAGTTTATTAAAAATAATTAATGCAGCATTTAAATCAATTGGATTTGGCTATGGTTCAAATACATTGATTGACATGAAATATTACCCATGGACAGGTATTGAGGCAAATGGCATTCTTTGGAATACTTATACCAATATGTCTGTATTTAAAGATAAAAATGGATTACCATTAAAGCCAATTGAAATCATAAAGTCTATTTGTTATTTATTTAATGCAGTTGTTTATCAAAATAGAGGCCAATGGTGGTTTGTTAAGGTAAAGGATTTAGCATTTGGTTTATATAATACTGTTAAATACGATGCTAATGGAGTAGTAATAGCTGGTAGTGGAACGGTAAAACAATATAATCATGGAACAGACTTTTTAATTGTTGCAGAACCTAAAAGAAAGATTAGAAGATTTTATCGTGATGTCACATTGACTTATGATTATTACAAAGGCCCTAAGAACATTGATACTGATTTTAGTTCATTTTACGATGATCCGGTATTCCCTTATAAGAAATTTCAATCTACGGGAGTAGATGGCACTCTTGTTGTCACTCCTTTAGAACCAACAGGAGGTACAACAGAATTTGTATATGATTATTATACAACTTCAAAGGTTACTCCAAACTTTAACAATGATACTCAAAAATGGAGTGCTTATATAGATAATACTACGGGTGCCCCTACTTCTGGTTATATTGATTTTATTAAACCATTAGAAGAAGGTGACACATTTAGTTTATCTTTTAGAACTATATCACAAAGTTCAAGAAGTTATATAAAAATAGTTGATTATAGTGTTTCACCAGTTATAAGATATTTTAATGTTGATACGGGATTATGGCAATCAACTGATCCACAAATTACATGGTTACAACAAGAAGTATTTTCGGCAAGTAATATAGTTGCTCCATTTAATGGTCAATTAACTATAAGACTTTATGTTCATCCAAGTTTTAATTTTTGTATTTATACAGACTTTTCAGTTTTTTTTCAAGAAACATTATTAGATAAGCAATTAACAACAATAACCAATATTAAGAATACTACCATTACCGCACCATCAATAACGGTGTTAATGGGAGATTATAAGGAAACAGGTAGTTATTTAGGTGCAGATTTTAGAGATCCAACTAATTTAAAAACTTGGTCAACAGATACTGAAACAAGCCAATGGTCAGAGAGAAGTGAGGTAGACTTATATGATATTCAAGAATTATCGGCTCGTAATATCCTAAATCAATATTCCGATTATAGAAATATATTTACAGGTACAATTATTGGTCAAAAATTAGAATTTGGTTGTATTTACAATTTTCCAAATCAAGGAGCATTAGCTAATAAAAAATTCTTTCCATTGTCAATGAAGATGAATGAAAGAGATTGTACTGCTGAAGTAGTTTTTATGGAGTTATCTCCTAATGAAATTACGGGTTCAATGAATCAATCTATTTACGATTCTAATGGATTAATTGTTTATCAAACTATCACCACATCTAAAAAAAAAAGCCGTAACGGGGTAGGAACGGACTTAGGTCAAGCTGGTGATTATGGTACAATCTTTGATAGATTCGTTGCCTTCTTTATGGATGATTTTAACGCTTAATAGATATGCCAAGGACAATAGGTTATTTTAAATATAAGACACGATCATCCATTGAGATATATGGAAGTGGTGTATTTGAGAATGCTTCGGATACGGGGTATATTTATGGTTGGAGTGAAACACTTACCGACTTCACATTAAGATGCTATTTAAAGACATTTGCTGGCACTACAAGCAGTGCTAAAGCTGGATTACAACTTCGTATTCAAGCTAATGCAAACGTGGCTTATATGGGCATTATGGTGCAAGGGGATAACAATATAAAAGCATTCCAAAGAGAATCTACGGGTAGTATTACAAATACGATAGCCACAACCAATATTGGTGTTCACCAAGGAGTTTGGATGCAAATACAAAAGATTGGTAGTGTAATTACATTTAAATATTCATTACAAGGAGAAGGAATTGCACCCACATCACTTACATGGGTTACATTAGATACACAAACGGGAGATGCCGATGCTTGGATAACTTTAGAAAAGCATTTGTGTTGTAGTAGTGGAGGAGATAATGTAAATTTGGCTTACTTTACAAAAGTTTATACGGAGGATTGTTGGATAAGTCCAATAGGACAAAAAGAAGATTAAAAGATGGCAACTAAAACATTAAGAGTATTTGCGGAATATACATCAACGGGATTTGTACCAATGCCTACGGCGGGTAACATTGACTATGGATTTACATTAGGTACCACCTTCCCCGCAACAACACCGGCTACTTACCAAACCGATAACCCCGACTTGGTGGTTACGGTTACGGCAATGACTGATTTTTATGTGTGGATAAGGATTAATGGTCAAGCATGGAATCCTTCTTATACTCGTAATGTTCGTGTTTATCCCGATTCACCTAACATTAACAATGTGGTGATGAATATGATTATTGCTACGGGGCCTGCGGGTGTTGGAGCATATACTCAATTAGTTCAAACATCTAATCGTTTATACTTTAATGGTGCTACTACTGATTCTATTTATAACTCGAAGTTTGCGGGTAAAACATATATCAATGAGTTAAACTTTGGTACTGCACCCGGATTAGCTACCGTAGCTACAAGTGGTGCTTATGCGGATTTAACGGGTAAGCCAACATTAGCCACCGTTGCTACATCGGGATTATTTACCGATCTATCTTCTAAGCCAAGTGGTACTTCTCCATTGAGTTATAATAGTGGTACTAATAGCTTTGTGATTACACAAGCTAATACATCTACTAATGGATATTTAAGTTCTACGGATTGGAATATCTTTAATAATAAATTGGCTACACCAAGTGGTACTACATTACAATATGTAGATGGAACGGGTGCATTACAAACATTCCCTGTGTTAGCCTCCGCTGATAAGTTGGTGATTAATGTTCGGAATAGTAGTGGTGTGTCAATGCCAAAGGGTAGTGTTGTTTATATCAATGGTGCTACGGGTAATAAACCAACGGTTGCATTAGCATTAGCTACATCTGATGCTCTTTCAGCACAAACATTAGGATTACTTCAAGCTACCTTGGCTAATAATGCCGAAGGTAATGTGGTTATTGTGGGAGCAGTTACTGACCTTAATACATCGGCATTTACCGAAGGTCAACAATTATATCTTTCTCCAACTACGGCGGGTACTTATACGGCAACTAAACAATATGCACCTAACCATTTGGTTTATGTGGGTGTTGTTACTCGTTCACACGTTTCATTGGGTGTGATTGAAGTTAAAGTACAAAATGGTTATGAGATGGATGAGTTACACAATGTGTCGGCTCAATCACCTTCTAATAACGATGGGTTGTTCTATAATACAACAACAAGCTTATGGGAAAAGAAATCTATTGCTACGGTGTTAGGTTACACTCCTTATAATGGAACAGACACTTCGATTAAGGCACTATTTAGTGCTACCACACCATTATCTTATTCAAATGGTGTATATGGTATATCGCAAGCTACAACCTCTTCTAATGGCTATCTTTCAAGTACCGATTGGAATACATTCAATGGTAAAGAAAGTGTTTTAAGTTTTACAACTCCATTAGTTAGAACAACTAATACAATATCAATTAATCAAGCAAGTGCTTCAACAAGTGGATTCTTATCTTCTACCGATTGGAATACTTTTAATAATAAGAGTACAAATTTGGGAACCGTTACTTCGGTAGCAATGACTGTTCCTACGGGATTGTCTATTGCGGGAACTCCTATCACAACAAGTGGTACATTAGCATTAAGTTTAACCGCTGGGTATGTAATTCCTACAACCGCAAGTGCTACTCAATGGGATAGTGCTTATACAAATAGAATTACTTCCTTGACCGTAACTGGTTCAAGTGGTAGTGCTACATTGGTTTCTAACGTACTAAATATACCAACTTATACTTTGAGTGGTTTAGGTGGACAAAGTGTCTTAAATGGCACAGGATTCGTTAAGGCTACAGGTACAACTATCTCTTATGACAATACAAGTTATTTACCATTAAGTGGTGGATTAATGACAAGTAGTATTCAATTCTCAGATACTACAAATCTTAAACGTGGTATTTATGGATCAATGGGAACCGATGACAATTGGTTTGTTGGTGCAAATGCGGGTGGTGTTAGTCAAGGGTATCTTGAAATTGCTACGGGTGATGATGGAACTGAACCCATTTATGCTACACAATATTCTGGTAATGCTTTCACAACAGGTACTGTGGCAAGAAGGGTTACAATATTAGATGCAAGTGGTAATTCAATATTCCCTAATACATTAACTGCTACAACATTAGTTAAAAGTGGTGGTACTTCATCTCAATATTTAATGGCAGATGGAAGTGTTTCTACTATTACTAATAATATTACGGGTACGGGAACAGTAAATGAGTTAGCTTATTTTACAGCAAGTGGCACAATAGCAAGTTTACTTGTTGCTACCTATCCATCCCTTACAGAACTCTCTTATATAAAAGGAGTTACAAGTGCTATTCAAACTCAATTAAATACTAAGGCTGCTACTTCTGCTTTAAGCGGATACCTTCCATTAACTGGTGGTACATTAACGGGTTCATTAGGTGGAACAAGTGCTACGTTTAGTGGATTAATTACTGGTAGCAATACAATAACAATTGGTAACGGAGTAAGTACTGCAAATTCAACTTTAAATTTATCAGGAGTAACTGGAACATCTTATAATTTTAGTATTACAAATGATGCTAATGGTTTATCATTTGTTTCTAGTGCTCCTAATACTCCTTTAAAATTATCAGCTACGGGTGCAGCCACTTTTTCGAGTAGTGTTCAATCAACTAATATTGGAATTAATTATGCACCTACAACTGATAGGCTTTATGTATATAATGCTTCAGGCACAAATACATTAATTAATGCTCAACAAGATGGAACTGGTGATTTAATTAAATTAAATGGTAATAGTGGGACTAATCGATTTAAAATAACTCAAGATGGGACAACAAGTCATTTAGGAAATGTAGGTATTGGAAAATCACCATCATTTTTATTAGAAGTCGCACAAGTAACTGCAAGTATGACGGCTTCAAGATCACAAATTGCAATAACTACTGGTGGTAATTATGGAAACGTAATTGGTAGTGGTGTAGAAAAATATCTTGATTTATCTTTTCTTGGATATACAAATGCTGAAGTAGCAAGAATAAGATCATGGGATGAATCTAATGTGGCTACTGTAGGAACATTAACATTTTGGACTTTACCATCTGGTGGTAGTGTTACAGAACGTATGCGAATTACCTCTGCTGGCAACGTAGGAATTGGAACGACTTCGCCAACTAGATTATTAGATGTTTCAGCAGCAGGAGCTGCTTATATTAGAGCAAGTGATACAACAAACTCTGTAAATGTTGATATGCTTGCAGCAAGTTCAGGAGGATGGATAGGTACTCAATCAAACCATTCATTTCAGATTCAGACTAACAATTCTGAACGTATGCGGATTCAAACAAATGGACAAGTAAAAATAGGAACTACTGGTAATTATTATGCAGATAATTTAGTTGTTTATGCGGGAACTAATAGTGGAGAAGGAGGTATAACAATTGCAGCGGCAAGTACAAGTGCAAGAAACTTTCTTGCTTTTGCAGATAGTACTAATGGAGAAGATAGGTATCGTGGATTACTTGGATATAATCATACTGATGACTCTATGTTATTCTATACTAATGCTAATGAAAGAATAAGAATTAATACTAATGGTAATACTTCAATTAATTATGCTGGCGATGCAGGATATAAACTTTATGTTTCTGGTACAATATATGCAACAAGTAATATAACTGCCAATTCCGATTTAACATTAAAGAAAAACCTTATAATAATTGACAATCCAATTAATAAATTGATGCAATTAAATGGATATTCTTATCAATGGAAAGAGAATGATGAGTATCAATATGGAGTAATTGCACAAGAAGTTGAAAAAATACTACCTTATGCCGTTAGTACTGGTAACGATGGAATTAAAGGTGTTTCTTATAATCAAATAACTCCATTGCTTATTGAAGGATTTAAGAGTCACGAAAGTGAAATAACAATACTTAAAGCAAGAGTTAAATATTTAGAATCTAAACTTGCGTAATGGCATTACCGGGAAGTGGTACATTATCTTTTGATGAAATAGGGGTAGAACTACAAAGGGCAAGTGGTTCTATCCTTAATATCACCACCGCAGAAACTGGGGGTTATGTAGCATTAAATCCTTATAGCACTTATAAACCCGATGGTATAACTCCATGTTCGGTATCCGAATGGTATAATTATAATCACACTCAATCTCAATTAATACCTTTCTTTCAAATTACTAAGTCAGCACCAAGTGATGTTAATGTTAATACTAACTTTAACTTTACAATCACCGTTGCTAATAGTGGTAATACTTCTACTAATGGATCGGCGGTAGTGGTTACCGATGTGATGCCCGCTAATATGCAATTTGTGACATATAATGCACCGGGATGGAATGTAAACCAATTTGGTTCTACTATCCAAGCTACAAGGTATGATGTATTGGCCCCTAACAATGCTTATCAACAAATAGTATTTACCGTTAAGATTGTCAATTGTGCATCGGGTGCTTATTATAACCAAGCTAATGTTTATGGTGGTGGCACAAGTGGAACTCAATATTCAAATACAACTACCACTAATGTAAGTTTGTTTTATGCAACCATTAGTTTAACAAGGTCAATTCAAAAGAATGATTGTGGGCAATTTTGTAGTGGTTCTTATGTCAACGTAACATCACCTTCATTTACTCGTAGTTCATGTACATCACAAGGTGAGGCCAATGCTTTAGCTACAAGTGATGCAAATAGTTGGTTAGATGCCAATGGACAAGCCGTAGCTAATGCTAATGGGTCATGTAATTGCAACCCGCCAACATTTAACTTAACAAAGAATTTAGATACCGCTAATCCCATTTATGTAAATGGGTCAATGCAGTGGTTTATAAGATTGACAATTCAGAATAACAATACTGTTAGTACGGTAACAATAAGTGATAATGTAGGGGGTCATCTTAATATTACAAGTCACATAAAACCTGCTGGGTGGAGTTATTATGAATCTGGAGGCAATGTTAATTTTTTTACAAGTAATACACTAACAGTAGGTAGTACTTATGACTTTTATATTATAGGTAATGCTAATAATGTTGGAACATTTACTAATACTGCTACTGTTGGTGGTGGTGGTGGTAATGCTACTTCTGCAAATGCTTCTGTTACAATATTGCCCGCAGCACAACCATCATTTAGTAACTTTATTGAAACTAATAATGCTAATCAAGTATTTAAAGCAAGTAGTAATACTTATGCAGTTCACTTGGTAGATGACAATACTATTAGACATAGCATAAGTGTTACCATTAACAATGCAAGTGTAGCAACCAATAGTCTTAGAGTAGGTAAAGCATTTAGTAATACATTATATACTATTGGTGGTGGATCAAATAATGCTGGATGGACTTATAATGGAACAGAGTTTACCAATAACACTACCTTATCACCCGGTACCTATAATATAGGTTATGTAGATTATAAAATTGTTAGTTTTGGATTCTTAGGTGTAGAATCAGCATCACATCAATTTATTTTATATTATAATAATAGTCAAATATCAAATTCATTTACTCAATATAATGTAGCTGGTAGAGCCAAAATTAATCTAAGATTATATTGTGGTTTTTACGGTTCAAACAATAGTTGGTTAGCTAATTACATATTTGCTTTAAATTTAAATGGAGCATCTACAAGTTTTTACGGATTTACTATTAGTGATTACTCTAAGGATTGGTTTATAGTTACAGTTTATCCTACAATTGGTTCTGGAGTTGCAATGAGTGGATATGAAATGTATCCAAGTGGATTTAGTTTAGCTAATTACAATGCAAGTGTAACTTATAGATTATTTAATCAATGTAACATTACCAATTCAAACGCAATAGCTTACGAATGGGGTAATCCTTACTATTACAATTCAAATGTTAATATTATTGTAGACTTTGATGCTAACAATGGAAATTTTATAACTTGCTAATATTAAAATAATTAACTTATATTTGTTGTGTAATCAATATTTATATGGTTGACAAGTATCGCAAACTAATAAACAAACAATACAAAATGAAAAAATCGTACAAAGACCTATTTATGGTTGTCGCTTACATTGCTGGTAATATCTACAATGAAGAAACAAAAGGTCAAAAGAAATTAGGGATTATTCGTAAAAAGTTACAATCCTATTTAGATGCTTATAATGAAGATAGAGATGCTTTAAGATTAGATTCAGCTTCTTGTGATGATAAAAATAATGTTATCATGGATGAGAAGGGTGAGTATAGTTATTCTAAAGAGAATCTTGCTAAGTTAAGTAAACAAATAAAAGAATTGAGTGACAAGGAGTTTGATTATCAAACAATTGTTATTAATAACCCAGCCGAGTTAGATCAATACGTTTTCCTTAATGGATGGGTTAGTGGAGTAGAGTTTAAAATAGAAGAAGAAATAGAATTATAAGATATGGATTACATTGTTCGTATAATGCCCATTGAGGCTTTTGGTACTATTGCAACTCGTTTGCATATTCGTTTATTTTATGTGCTATTTGGTAGCAATCAAACTTGTTTCTTGGAATACAAAACATTTGATGGGGCATCTATGTATACTAAGAATATTGTATTACCCGATAGCATTGTAGCCAAGTGGGGTACGAATGATGACTTAATCTTACAATATATCATTAAAGCCGAAGGTGTTGTTATAGATGACTCTCCGGTATTCTTTGCCGATGAGCAGGCCCAACTACAAACAAAAGAAAAATTAGCAACTCCTACTGAGGTTGATTATCAAACCACAAGTGAGATTGTTGATGAAACAATTGCAAGTAATGTTGAACCTTTAAATAGTGGAGAATAAAATGGATTTAAATATTGAAGACACTATCTTACCAAGCATTGCCTCGGTTATAGCAGGTATATTTGGTTGGGTTATAGGCCGAAAGAAAGAAAACGTAGAAGTCCAAAAGACCGAAATAGAAAACGTATCCGATGCTATTAAGTTATGGCGAGAAACGGCACAAGAATTAAAAGCCGAGGTTGCTGAATTAAAGATAAAGGTTGAAAGTTTAACAACTGAGATTAATGGTTTAAGAACCGAAAACATTGAATTAAGAGCAAAGCTTAATGAAAATCACAAAGATCAGTAATCTTGGATTAGAGTTAATTAAGAAATACGAAGGGTTTAAAGCTAAGGCTTATTTATGCCCCGCTAATGTCAAAACTATCGGTTATGGTAGTACTTACTACGAAGATGGTACTAAAGTTAAATTAACCGATTCCCCAATAACACAAGAGAGAGCCACCGAACTATTGGAGGCTCTTTTAGTTTCTTATGAACGAGATGTTGATTCTTTTTGTAGGGATGATATTAATCAAAATCAATTTGATGCACTTTGTGTTTTATGTTATAATATTGGTGGGCCTACATTAAAGAAATCTACATTACTTAAAAAAGTAAATATTAATCCTAATGATCCATCTATTGCAAACGAATTTGCTAAGTATAAATATAGTGCTGGTAAAATATCAAAAGGATTAATTAATAGAAGGCTTTCTGAATCTCAATTATATTTCTCATGAAAAAATTAACATTTTTGTTTATACTTTCTTGCATAATATCTTGCAAGCCTTCTAAGGTAACTACTATTGTATCCGAAAAGATACGAATTGATACCATTCGTGATTACAAGGTAATTACAAAGTACGATGCTATTCATGACACACTAACAATTGAGAATCCTTGCGATTCCTTGGGCATCTTAACGACTTTCTACTCAAAGATAACACTACCACAAGGCAAGGTTATTATAAGGTCTTATAAGGGCAAGATTCAAGCCACAATAAACATTGATTCTATAAAGAGTGTTTATGAGAAAAAGTATCGTAATATGGAAACTTCTAATATTAAAGATTCTTCAAAAATTGTAATAAGAAATATTATCCCATTATGGGCAGTCATAACTATTTTAATAGAAAGTTTTATAATAATAGGATATTTGTATTTAAAGTTTGTATTTGTCAAATAACAAACAAACAAACCAAACATGGAACAAATTACAGTTGAAAGAGTTAAAAAAGTTAAAGAACATTTCTACTCTACCAATTTAAGTTGTAAAGATTTCTGCACTAACTTTCACAAACAATACGGGTACGAACAACCGAATGGCTTTCGTAAGTTTATGATTAATCATGGCATCTTAGTTGGTGCAAGATCAGAACATACAATTAAACAATACAAGTTAGCTGAAGAACATAGTGGCCTTGCAAATCATTGCGAAGAACGTGGTATTAATGTAAATGATGTTACACTCTACTGGGATAAAACCAAGGAGTATTCGGTAGCGGTAAGATTAGATAAATCAGAAAAGACTTATAGTGATTTAAAGGATGTTATAATAGAGGAGATGAATAATCATTCTCCTAATTATGACAAAGTTAATTATCAAGAATATACCGATGGGCATCTATTGGTTATTGATCCGGCAGACATTCATATTGGCAAGCTTGCAACTGCATTTGAAACGGGTGAAGATTATAATAGTAATATTGCGGTTCAACGTGTACATGAAGGAGTTCATGGTATTTTAAATAAAGTCAAAGGATTTAACATTGACCAAATAGTTTTAGTTATTGGTAATGACATCTTACATATTGATACACCTAAAAGAACAACAACCGCAGGCACATCACAAGATACCGATGGGATGTGGTACACTAATTTCTTATTAGCTAAAAAGTTATATGTTGAAGTAATTGAGATACTTAGGTTAGTGGCCAATGTTCACATTACTTATAATCCAAGTAATCACGATTATACAAATGGTTTCTTCTTAGCCGATGCTATTCAATCTTGGTTTAGATTAGATGAATCTATTACTTTTGATTGCTCTATAAATCATAGAAAGTATTATAGGTATTATAACAATCTTATTGGCACTACACATGGTGATGGGGCAAAGATTACAGACTTAGGATTATTAATGGCGGAGGAGGCTAAAAAAGATTGGGGTGACACTAAACATAGATATGTTTATACACACCACGTTCATCACAAAACATCAAAGGATTTTATAGGAGTTACGGTGGAAAGTTTAAGGAGTCCATCGGGTACAGACTCGTGGCATCATCGTAATGGATACGTTCACGCACCTAAAGCTATCGAAGGATTTTTGCATTCAAAAGAACATGGACAAATAGCACGCATTTCTCATTTATTTTAATATATTTACCCTTGCGTTTCATTTTGTGTTTGTTTTGTGGTTTGGATTGCAAGGGTGGCAAGTATTGTCACCTTTTGCATTAACAAAAATCCCCAAGGTCAGAAACCAAGGGGATTAATACAACCATGAAATCAAATTTAACCCTTATCTTAAAATGGTGACTT
>Ga0209296_1000461_pt1 | contig 35127 bp, 29 predicted proteins | sample S_130206_EF_Meta_FD_187319 | JGI IMG/M metagenome (GOLD analysis project Ga0209296, IMG submission 187319) | Freshwater microbial communities from Lake Simoncouche, Canada to study carbon cycling - S_130206_EF_MetaG (SPAdes) (version 2) | ecosystem: Environmental > Aquatic > Freshwater > Lake ... | reverse complement strand
TAATGGGTCAGCAATTGATCAAGGGGCAACTGACCTGATTCCAATTTGGCCAACAATTGTTCCAACTCTTGCACCGCCTCTTCATAACTGGCGGGCAGTGTCTGGTCGGCCTGAGCTTTGGCTGAAGTAGAAGGGGCTTTGGGCATGGCGGATTTAGATCTAAAGAAAGGCATTTTAGGTCGACTTCGGCCCCAAATTGCTGACCTGAGGCTACAATGCCCCTTCATCGGCGGTCTTCGGTCCGCTTTTTTCGCGGGATAGCCCTAGGTTTCCCGCATGTTCCTGCCCCTTCATAGGGGGAGTCTCTAGGTCAGGTCATTCATGTCTGATTTAAGTCTTCAACTGCAGCAGGCTTCAAGCCAACTACCAGTTTCAAGCTATTTCAATGATGCGCTGTTTCAGCGCGAGCTGAAAACCATTTTTCAGCAAGGCCCCAAATATGTGGGCCATCAACTGTCGGTTCCCGAAATCGGGGACTATCACGTGTTGCCCCAAGAATCGGGTGGGCGTGCGCTGGTTCGCTCCGAGCAAGGCATTGAACTGATCTCCAACATTTGCAGGCACCGGCAAGCTGTAATGTTGCAAGGCCGAGGCTCTCTTAACACCCAGCAAAAAGGCAGTGCCGGCGGCAACATTGTGTGCCCCTTGCACCGCTGGACCTATGCCCCCGAAGGCCAGCTATTGGGTGCACCTCATTTCGCACAAGACCCTTGTCTTAACCTCCAAAATTACCCGCTCCGCGAGTGGAATGGTTTGTTGTTTGAAGACAATGGGCGCGACATTGAAGCCGACTTGAACGGCATGGGGCCGCGCGCCGCATTAGATTTCACCGGCTTCAAACTCGACCATGTTGAGATGCACCAGTGCAATTACAACTGGAAAACTTTCATCGAGGTTTACCTCGAGGACTACCATGTTGAACCATTCCACCCGGGCCTTGGCAACTTCGTGACTTGCGACGACCTCAGCTGGCAATTCAAAAAAGAGTTCTCAGTTCAAACGGTGGGCGTTGCCAATCGTTTGGGCAACGCCGGCAGCCCTGTCTACGAACGCTGGCAACAACAACTCATGCAATACCGTCAAGGCGCCGTTCCCGAATATGGCGCTATTTGGCTCACCTACTACCCCCACATCATGGTGGAGTGGTATCCGCATGTGCTCACGGTTTCCACACTGCATCCCATCAGCCCCGAGAAAACGCTGAACATGGTGGAGTTTTATTACCCCGAAGAAATCGTGGCCTTCGAGCGCGATTTTGTAGAAGCCCAAAAAGCGGCCTACATGGAAACATGTTTAGAAGACGATGAAATTGCAGAGCGCATGGATGCGGGCCGCAAAGCCCTGATGCAACGGGGCGACAACGAGGTGGGCCCCTACCAAAGCCCCATGGAAGACGGCATGCAACATTTTCACGAGTGGTATCGCAACAAGATGAGCACATCGATGAACGAAGCTTCAAGCGACTAAGTTGCATGCAAGCACTTTGGATGGTTTTAGCCTCGCTAATTTTTGCAGTCATGAGTGTGTGTGTGAAATTTGCAGCAGTGCACTTCAGCACCTTTGAATTGGTTTTCTATCGCGGCGCCATTGGCACCTTGCTCATGGCCTATGTCTGTCAGCGCAAAGGCATTTCACTTCTAACAAGAGTGCCCAAAATGCACACTTGGCGCGCGTTCACGGGGGTGGTGTCTTTGGCTGCATGGTTTTATGCCATTGCTTATCTGCCCTTGGCCACGGCCATGACTTTGAACTACATGAGTGGCATTTGGGTGGCTGCTTTTTTGGTGGGCGCCACGCTTTGGAAGGGCCATCTTTTGGATGTGAAGCGCCAACTGCCTGTGGTGCTCAGTGTGGTGATCAGCTTTTTGGGTGTGGTCATGATTCTCAGGCCCACCTTCGAACAAAACCAAGTGATTGCAGGCTTGGTGGGCTTGGCCTCCGGCATCATTGCCGCCATGGCCTACATTCAAGTCGCTGAACTTGGCAGAGAAGGCGAGCCTGTGGAGCGCACAGTCTTTTATTTTTCCTTGGCAGCCGCCGCATCTGGCGCACTTGTGATGCTGTTCACAGGCGTCAGCGAATGGGTCTGGACAGAAGTTTGGTTGTTATTGCCCATTGGCATCTTGGCCGCATTGGGCCAATGGTGCATGACCCGCGCCTACAACGATGGGGCCACCATGGTGGCCGCTAACTTGCAATACTCTGGCATTGTATTTTCAGCCTTGTTTGGCTTGTTTTTATTTGGCGATCAAATACCATGGATCGGTTGGGGTGGTATTGTGATCATTGTTTTAAGTGGCATTGCAGCCACCGCCTTGAGCGGCCAAAACAAGTCCAGCACACCCTCACCATTGCGAAGCAACAACGACTGAAGGATTCGGCATGTACAACACTCTCATTTCTGTTCAACAACTCAAAGACTTGAAGACTTCTGGCAAAGCTTGCATGGTGTTTGATTGCACAGGCGACCTCATGAAACCCGAAATGGCGGACACCCTGTTTGCTACGGTTCGCATTCAGGGTGCATACCAAGCTCATTTAGATCGCAATCTCAGCACGCACGGTTCATCGGCTGTCAATGGCGGCAGACATCCACTGCCCTCGCGTGAAGAAGTGGCCACATGGTTAGGCAGCTTAGGCTTTGAAAACCAAATGCAGGCCGTGGTTTACGACCGCAACGGCGCCAATTATTGCGGCCGCATGTGGTGGATGCTGAAGTGGTTGGGTCACGATGCAGTGGCCGTTTTAGATGGCGGTCTTCAGGCCTGGGAAGCATCGGGCGGAGCCGTTGAGAAAGGTGCACCTGCAGCGCTCAAGCCTATCGCCAGCAAGTTTGAATTGAAATCGGCTTTGCGTGAATGGGTGAGTACCGAACAATTGGCACCCCAAGTGGGGCACCCCAATTTAACCTTGATCGATGCCCGCGCTGGTGCGCGCTATCGCGGCGAAATGGAGCCCCTCGATCCTGTGGCTGGCCACATACCAGGCGCATTAAACAGACCATTTGCCGAAAACCTTGGCGCAGATGGCTTCTTCAAATCGCCAGAAGTATTGAGAGCTGAATTTGAAAAGCTTTTAGCAGGCAGAGACCCCGCCACTGTGGTTCACCACTGCGGGAGTGGGGTCAGTACGGTACCCAATATTTTGGCCATGGAGTTGGCCGGTCTGGGTATGACCCGTTTGTACCCTGGCAGCTGGAGCGAATGGTGCAACACACCCGGACTGCCCTGCGCAAAGGGCTAAGTGTGCTGTCTCAATGCGCGGTGAAAGAATGTGCCAACACACTGACCGCGCTCACCAACGCAATGCCACTCATCAGCCAAACAATTTGTGCTGCCGTCTCACGTGAACTCAAACGTTTTTGTAATTGCGGAATTAAATCGGCCAGTGCCACATAAATAAAACTGCTGCTGGCAATGGCCAGCATGTAGGGCAAAACGCCATGCAGTTGGTCTAGTAAAGCATAGCCAGCCAATCCCCCAAAAGCCGTAATGGCACCCGCCAGTGAGACTTTCAAGACGGCTGTTTGCCGGCTTTGGGAGCCCTGTCTCAGCGCCACCAAATCGCCCATGTGATGAGGCACTTCGTGGGCCAAAACAGCCAAAGCCGCTACCACGCCTAACTTCAAATCGACCATGAAGGCAGAGGCAATCAGGACGCCATCTCCAAAGCAGTGAACACTGTCGCCTGCCAAGATGGCCCAGCCACCAGCCTGCGGCTTTGCGCGTGCATCTGAATCGTGTGGTGTATCGGTAGCGTGTGAATGGGCGTGATCATGGGCGTGATCCTCATGATGATCATGGTCATGGTGTTCATCGCCGTGGTGATGTTCGTGGCCGTGGTGCCAGAGTTCGGCTTTGTCGAGCAAGAAGAAAAACAACAAACCGAACAACAAGGTCATAAACAAGTTGTGGGGTTGTACACCTGCTTCGAAGGCTTCAGGCAAGAGGTGCAAAAAAGCTGTGGCCAGCAGTGCACCTGCAGCCAAGCTCAGCATGTGTTGGGTATAGCGACTCACAATGCCAAAGCTAAGCCAGGCTGCCAACCAAACACTTCCAATACCAGCGGCCAGGGTGCCTACCAAAATAGCCAATAAGGTCATTCAATTTCCAAGTGAAGCACAGACAGATGCTGCGCAAAGGCTAAATTATGCCTGCCTGCTTGCTTGAAGCCGTTGGATCAGGCTGCCTCTTGAATCACAACGTCGACAGGCATACCCCATAACTCGGCCTGTGCATGCAGTTTTTGGATGTCTTGTTGTGCCCAATGGCCTCGGATGTAGCCCAAAGCCACCACCCTACCGGCCTCATAACCCCAACCAGCCGAGGTGACCTCACCCACAAATTGACCTGCCACACTCAATGGCTCACCACCCCACAAATAATGGTGCGCATCTTTCACAACAACTTTGACAAGCTTTTTCTCAGGTTTAAATGCTGCTTGTGCTTTTTTGAGAAGCAAGGCTTTCTTGCCTTTAAAGTCAATTGTCTTATCGAGTTTCACACCCGCCCACAAACCCGCTTCAAAAGGTGTTTCATCGGGCCCTATTTCCGCGCCCCATGCTCGCCTTTGACGCTCAATGCGCAGTGCATCCAACGCATAGTAACCGGCATCACGCAAGCCTAGGTCTGCGCCCGCACTTTGCAAAGCCAAGTACACATGACGTGTCATTTCAACAGGCACATACAACTCGTAGCCTGGGCCGCCCACGTAGCTCATGCGGGCTGCACGCACTTTGGCGTGGCCCACATCTATTTCACGCGTGTGTGCAAAAGGCAAAGCTTGCGGTGACAAGTCTTCATGGCAAACTCTTGACACCAAAGCCAGAGAATTGGGGCCCATCAATGACAAGACGCAAAACTGCGCAGAAACATCATCGATGTAGACCCGCATTTCGGGCGTGACATGGCGCTGCAGCCAATCTAAATCGCGGGTTGTTTGACCTGATCCTGTCACGACCATGAACCGATCAGCACTGAGTCGAATGACTGTGAGGTCACTTTCAAAGCCGCCTCTGTCGTTGAGCAGCGGGGTGTAAACCATTTTGCCAATGGCCACATTCATTTCGTTGGCGCACATGCTTTGCAAAAACGCCAATGCATCTGGACCTCTGACCGAGATTTTTGAAAACGAACTTTGATCGTACAAAGCCACAGCCTCACGGGTGGCTTTTTGTTCAGCTTGCACCCAAGGCAACCAATCTGGGGTGTCCAAGGTATCTCGAGCAGGCGGCGCACCCGCAGGTCGGAAGTAGTTCGCGCGCTCCCAGCCATTTTTACTGCCAAACTCTGCGCCCTTCGCTGCCAAAACGTCATACAAAGGCGAGCAACGCAAAGGCCGAACCGTTTGCAACTCTTGCCTAGGCCAACGCATGGCGTAGTGCAGACCCAGTGTTTCGGCGGTGCGTTCGGAGAGTGCCTTTCGATTGCCGGTAAACGCGCCAAACCTGCGTACATCGACATCCCACAAATCAACGCTGGGTTCACCGCCCACAATCCACTCCGCCATCAAGCGCCCTGCACCACCAGAGTTGGCAATGCCTGCTGAATTGAAACCAGCACACACAAAATAGTTTCGAACTTCAGGCGCCTCACCCAAAATGAAATTGCCATCGGGCGTGAAACTCTCGGGTCCATTGAGCAACATTTTGACTTTGGCTGTTTCCAAACACGGCGTGCGGTGAATGGCGTTTTGCATCAAAATTTCAAACTGGTCCCAATCCTCTCCTAGCAACTCAAATTGAAAAGTAGAAGGGATAGGGTGCACATTCCAAGGTTTGGCCACAGGCTCAAAGCCGCCCATTACCAAGCCACCCACCTCTTCTTTGTAGTAGATGTAGCCATCGGGGTCTCGCACCACGGGCCACATGGGGTGAATGCCCTCTATCTTGTCGGTCACAATGTAGAAATGCTCGGCAGAATAAAGCGGCACATTGACACCGGCCAACTGCCCAAATTGACGCGCCCATTGGCCCGCACAGTTCACCAAAATATCGCACTGAATATCGCCTTGCTTGGTTTTCACACCCTGCACGCGACCTTCATTCAATTCAACACCTGTGACTTCAATGTCTTCAAAAATTTTGATGCCACGCAGCCTTGCACCTTTGGCCAAGGACATGCACAAATCAGCAGGGTTGGCCTTGCCGTCTCCAGGAATCCAAATGCCGCCTGCTAAATCATCGGTTCTAAGCAAGGGTGCGCGCTCACCCACTTCTTGTGGCGTGATTTCATGAACCTCCACACCAAAGCTTCTAGCCAATGCAATTTGTTTTCGCAAAACTTTCATGCGCTCTGGCGTGCGCGCTACATTCACGCTGCCGCATTGTTTCCAACCTGTGGCCAAGCCCGTTTCGGCTTCTAGCGTTGAATAAAGTTCAATGCCGTACTTGCTCATGCGCGTCATGTTTCGATTGGGACGCATTTGACCCACCAAGCCAGCCGCATGCCAGGTGGTGCCACTGGTTAACTTGCCCTGCTCTAGCAAGACCACATCGGTCTGACCCAATTTGGCCAAGTGATAAGCCACAGAACAGCCCGCAATGCCGCCGCCTACGATGACAATTTTGGCCTGAGTTGGAAAGCTTTGTGTTGCCATGAATGAGATCTCCTAATGCACGTCCTAAAGCACTAACCCAAACGAAGTGCGGCAACACCAGAAAGAATGGCAACAGTGCCTGCAATTCTTTGCCGAGTCCAAACTTCTTTCAAGAACCAAGCGCCAATTAGCGCTGCAAAAAAAACCGATGTTTCGCGCAGCGCGGCTACCATGGCCACAGGCGCGACGGTCATGGCCCACAGTGCAATGGCGTAAGACCCAATGGAGGCAAATGCACCACCTGCTGCGACAGGCCAACGCTTGCGCACATAAGGCCATACCTGCCCTTTGCGTTGCATGAAAACCAAAATGGCAAACGGCCATCCATCCAATACAAACAACATGCTGATGTATTGCACCACATGGCCGGAGCTGCGTGCGCCTTTGGCATCGATCACGGTGTATACGGCAATGAGCACCGCATTGCAAAGAGCAAACAAAATGGCTTTCCGATGTGACCACCATTCGCGTGTAACGCCTAACAATAAAACACCGCCACTGATACAAGCCACTCCCAGCCAAGCCAAAGGCGTCAAATCTTCACCGATAAATACAAAGGATGTCATTGCCACCAACATAGGTGCAGTACCCCGCATCAAAGGATAGGTGAGCCCCAGTTCACCATGGCGATAGGCTCCGGCTAACGCAAAGTAATAACCGACATGAACCACCAAGGAGCCCAAGATATAAGGCCAAGATTCTGCTGGCGGTGGGCCGACGTACAAACAGACAGGCAGGGCCAACAGCGAGCACAGGACATGAATGAGTGCGGTGTCCAGTGTTTTGTCCGAGCTAGACTTGACAAGGGCGTTCCAACTGGCGTGAAGCAGTGCACCAAAAAGTACCAATAACAAAACGGGCCAAGTCATGGCCAACCTAATCTCTCAAAGTGCAACGTCATACTCACCCAGAAAAAAGTGTGAAATCAATTCAAGCCCATGGCAAGGAATAGGTTTTGATGTTGGTGAAACTTTTCATGGCTTCTTGCACACCTTCTTTGTAGCCCAAGCCAGAATCTTTGATGCCACCAAATGGCGTGAGCTCCAATCGGTAGCCCGGCACCTCACGAACATTCACGGTGCCCATTTGAAGTTCGTTCACAAAACGCACGATGTAATCCATGCGGTTGGTACACACCCCGCTAGACAAGCCATAGGCCGTGCCATTGGCAATTTGAATGGCTTCGTCTATGTTGCTGAATTGAATGATGGGTGAGACAGGGCCAAAGGTTTCCTCTTTGACCAGCATCATGTCAGGCGTCACTTGATCCAAAACAGTAGGTGAATACAAGGCACCTCGCCGTTGATTTCCAACCAACAGTCGGGCACCCTTGGCTACAGCCTCATTGACACGCGACTCAAAAAATTGCGCTGCAGCCTCATCAATGACCGTACCCATGAGATTGTCCGGATTGGCAGGGTCGCCATACGACCACGCCTTGGTTTTTTGCACCACCAAGTCAGTAAATTGTTCAGCCACTGATTGATGAACCAGCATGCGCTTCACAGCGGTACAACGTTGGCCTGAATTTTTGTACGAGCCCTGCACTGCCAAATTAGATGCCTCCTCCAAATCGGCATCTTCCATCACGATAAGAGGATCGTTGCCACCAAGCTCCAAGACAATGCGGCGGTAGCCGGCCTTGTCGGCGATGTACTTGCCAATGGCAACACCACCGGTAAACGTAATCAAGTCAACCGCTGGGTGCGTCAGCATTTCATCGGCAATTTCGCGTGGATCCCCTGTGATGACACTTAACATTTCGGGTGGTAAGCCTGCCTCATAAAGCAAATCAGCAAAGTAAATGGCCGAGTAAGGCACCTTCTCAGAAGGCTTGAGCACCATGCGGTTGTTGGTGGCAATGCTGGGAATGACTTTATGCGCCACTTGGTTCATGGGGTGATTGAAAGGTGTGATGGCAGTGATCACGCCTAGCAAAGGCGCACGCTGTGTGTAAACGCGGCGCTGTTTGCCATGGTGGGTTAAATCGCAGCTGAAAATTTGCCCGTCATCTTTCAAAACCTCTTGGGCGCCAAACAGCAACACATCACTGACGCGGCCTGCTTCATAGACCGCATCTTTGATGCACAAGCCAGCTTCTGCCGTAATCAGATTGGCAATTTCGTCCAAATGGTCTCTAACCAAGGCTGCTGCTTTGTTCAAAATTGCAGCGCGTTCATACCTTGATATTTTGGGCTTGTAGGCATGGGCAATGGCATAGGCTTCGCGCACCTCTTCCAGCGTGGCCTTGGGGACAGTGCCAATGCATTGTTCTGTGAAGGGGTTCAACACTTCGATGAAGCGACTTCTGCCTGCACCGACTTTTTTGCCACCGATGCGCATGGCATCGAGTTGATGGTCTTTGATAAATTGTGCAACTTGGCTCATATTGGTTTCCTATTCAGAATCCTTGGCTCACTGGCCCCAATTCAAGGCCAAATCAAAGGCATCAAAATTTCGCCACTGACGCTGCAGGTCCAAGTGAGGGACGGCACGGTTCATGACCAATGGCACTCGCTGCTCACTGATGCCGCCATGCGAACGCAAGGGCACCTCGAGGCCCGACAAGTCATGCTTAGATTTGGAAGTACCCAGCACTGTGTCGCGCTCAGACACAACCACCAAGTCACCCAATCTATCGGCTGGCAGTTCAAATTGAGCTGCTGCTTGTTCACGCGTTAGCACCACTTCGATGCCGTGCTGTGCTTGGAGTTTTTCGCACGCCTTCACAGGGTCTGTGCCTGCTGGCAAATAGATGGTGGCAAAAGAGCCCAAGGCGCCATGATGCACCACATAAGGATCTGTAATGGGCAGAATGACGCGCACCGAACCTGCGCCTAGCCAAGCGTCAAACCAGTCTTGTAAATAAATGACTTTGGGCTGGCCATCCATGCCCACTTTGGCGTTCATGCCGTGGTCAGCCGTTAGAACCACCACGCACCCCATGGCATCGAGTTGCGCCATGTAGCCATCCATCATGGCGTAAAACTCGTTGGCACCCGCGGTGCCTGGTGCAAATTTGTGTTGGATGTAATCTGTGGTCGAGAGGTACATCACATCGGGTCTTTGATTTTTCATTAGCCACACGCCGGCTGCAAAAACAAATTCAGACAAGTCTGCGCTGTACACACTGGGCAAAGGTTTGCCAACTTTGTTCAGCACATCATCAATGCCGTGCTCTGCCACTGAGGCCTGATCTGCTTTTTCTGCAGAAAAACAAATGCCCTTCATGTTGTGACCCAACAATTGCCTCAGCTTGTCTTTGGCTGTAATAACGGCCATCTTGCAACCCGCATCGGCCAATGCAGCCAGCAAAGACGGCGCACGCAGCCACTTCGGATCGTTCATCATGACTTCAACATTGTTGGCGCTGTCGTACAAATAATTGCCACAAATGCCATGCACACTGGGCGGCGCGCCTGTCACGATGGATAAATTATTGGGGTTGGTAAAACTGGGCACCACACAATTGGCTTGCAAGCCTGTGCCCTCTGCCAATACTTTTTTCATCCAAGGCATGTAGCCCCCAGCCACAGCTTGACCTAAATAATCAGGCTCACAACCATCCACACACACCACGACCACGGGTTGTTTGGGCAATTGATAAGTACGATTGTTAACTTGCATCTTTTTTTCCTGTTCAGAATTTAACGGGTTGTTCGAGAAGCGTATTTCTCGTAATTTTGGATGGTTCTTTCACGGCTTTGCAGCACGTGTCTTTGCAAAGCTTCAGAGGCCTTGGCAGCGTTGCGTGATTCGATGGCTTCCAGAATATCTCGATGTTCATCGACAGAAGTGACTAGCAGCGCATGGTCTGAAAAATTGCGACGTCTGAAGAGACTCAATTCCTGCGTCAACTTTCGATACATGCCAATCAGCTTTTTGTTGCCAGTACAAAAAACCATGGCCTCATGGAATTCAATGTTCAATCGGTAGTAGGTGGTTTCATCAACCACCTCGACAGCCTGCTCCATCTGAAGCACCAATTTTTTCAAATGTTGAAGTTGCTGCTCTGAGGCCTTGTTCGCCAATGTGGCGCCCACATGGGCCTCAATCATGGCCCGCAAGTCAAATATCTCTAAGGCCTCATCAAGTGGAACCTGCCGCACATACACACCGCGATTTTTTTCAAGCTGGACCAAGCCCGCTTCTTCTAAAACTCGAAACGCCTCACGCACCGGACCTCGAGAAACACCCAATCGTTCAGCCAATGCGGCTTCAGTCAGTTTGTCACCCGGCCCTAACTCCCCCACATTGATGAGTCGCTCTATCTCCTGTTGCACGGCACCCGTTAGGGAATGGGTTTGCAACATTGAGATGGTGGCATTCGCTTCGGAGATGGGCGAGAAGTGAGCGCTTGACTTCATGTTTTCAATCGGCATGCGTCGAATTTGATCACAACTTTGTAAATTGTCAACAATTTACAAAAACTGATTGACATCCGCTAATTCTTCGATTCCAATGAAATTCATGGGTTTGTCACAACCTTGTCACAAGCAAGGTGGAGAGTAAGTCATTTAACTTGATAAGGATGATGTATGCGCGCACTTTACAAATCAGCACTGCTGGTGGGCGGTCTGCTTTTAGGCTCAATGGTTTGGGCACAAAAAACGCAACTTTTGGTCTATACCGCATTGGAAGTGGACCAACTGAAGGCTTATCAAGAAGGCTTCAACAAAGTCCACCCCGAAATTGACATCAAATGGGTTCGCGATTCAACGGGTGTGATCACTGCCAAATTGTTGGCTGAAAAATCTAACCCACAAGCTGACGCCGTGATGGGCGTGGCAGCCACGAGCTTGGCCTTGATGAAGAAAAACGGCATGCTTGAGCCCTTTGCACCGCTGAATTTGGACGCCATCATGCCCCAATACCGCGACAAGGCCAATCCACCCGCTTGGTGGGGCATGGACGTGTGGGGCGCAACCATTTGCTTTAACACCGTAGAAGCCAAGAAACGCAATATTTCAAAGCCTGAGACTTGGAAAGACCTCACCAAGCCCGAGTACAAAGGCCAAATCGTCATGCCCAATCCCGCATCAAGTGGCACGGGCTATTTTGATGTCATCGCTTGGTTGACTTTGTTTGGCGACCAAAATGGCAAAGGCGGCGGCTGGAAGTACATGGACGGACTGCATGAAAACATTGCTCAGTACACCCACTCTGGCTCGAAACCTTGCAACATGGCCGCAAGCGGAGAATATGTTGTGGGAATTTCATTTGAGTACCGCGCCAATGCCAACAAAGCCAAAGGCGCACCCATTGACTTGGTGTTCCCCAAAGAAGGTTTAGGTTGGGACCTTGAGTCGTTTGCCATTCACAAAGGCACCAAGCAATTGGACGCTGCCAAGAAACTGGCCAACTGGGCTTCAAGCAAAGATGCCATGAAACTTTATGGCAAAAACTTTGCCATCACCGCTCACCCCGGCGTAGCCGATCCATTGCCTAACGTGCCCAAAGACTATGAGTCACGTTTGGTCAAATTGGACTTTGAATACGCTGCGGCCCAACGCGAGCGTATCTTGGCCGAATGGAACACTCGCTACAACGGCAAATCTGAAAAGCGCTAAATTCATCTAAACGGCCGCCTGGCATTGCCAAGGCGGCCTTTTTTATTGGTCACTCATGTCTGCAAGCCCCTTCATTTCTCTTTCAAATCTCCACAAAACTTTTGGTCAGTTTGTTGCGCTTCAAGACATTAATTTAGACATATTTCCTGGGGAGTTGGTGTGTTTCTTAGGCCCCTCAGGCTGCGGCAAAACAACTTTGCTGCGCATCATTGCAGGACTTGAAGTCCAAACACGCGGCGTCATTCACCAAGCAGGGCGCGACATCACGACAGCCCATCCTGCTGAACGCGACTATGGCATTGTGTTCCAGAGCTACGCCCTGTTTCCCAACCTCAGCGTTGCAGACAACGTGGCTTATGGCTTGGTCAATCGCAAAGTGTCGAGAGATTTGGTTCAACAAAGGGTGCAAGAACTTTTGAAGCTGGTGGGATTGCCTGGCAGTGACCACAAATACCCCAGCCAACTTTCTGGCGGACAACAACAACGCATTGCTTTGGCGCGGGCCTTGGCCACATCGCCAGGTCTTCTGCTGCTGGACGAGCCCTTGTCTGCGTTAGATGCCCTAGAGCGTGTTCGATTGCGTGGAGAAATCAGGTCATTGCAACAAAGCTTAGGTGTCACCACCATCATGGTCACGCACGACCAAGAAGAAGCTTTGAGCATGGCCGATCGGATTGTGGTCATGAACCATGGCTGCATCGAACAAGTAGGCACGCCGACTGAAATCTACAGAGAACCTGCAAGCGCATTTGTGGCAGATTTTGTTGGCCAGGTGAACGTTTTAAATGGCACTGTTTCGAACAACGCATTGCATCTGGGCGAGATGCAAATTCCTTTAACGGACATCCCCACTCTGTCACGCAATGCGGGTGATGTCAAAGTGTATTTGCGGCCTGAAGATGTGTTAGCCCAACCCATTTTGGCAGGCGAAGCTTGTGTCTTTGAAGCCACCATTCACGAGATTGAGTTCATGGGGGCTTTCTGCCATGTCCATGTCTTGGCACCCACCCTCTCCAAAGAGCCACTCACTGTTTATTTATCACTCAATTACTTGGCTGAGCAACAACTTCAAGCTGGCTCTACCCTGCCCCTCAAACTGATGCCAGAGCGGCTTAAATTGTTTTGAACCAGGCTTGACCCTCGCATGACGCACGTTTTATCCCAAGTGACACAGCGCAAGCATTGGAGCGATTGGATTGGATTCGCAGGTTTAGCCTTGGTGCTCTTCATGCTGCTGGCGTTTTTAGCAGCACCTCTGCTGGCCATTCTTGTGCAAGCGGCTCAAGATGATCAGGGCCAATTCGCAGGCCTGCGTAACTTTTCTAGTTACCTCCAAACACCCTCTTTGTTGCAGAGTCTTTGGAACAGCATTTGGGTTTCTGGCTTGGTCACGTTCATTGTGGTGCCATTGGCCTTTGTATTTGCATATGCCTTGACCAGAAGCTGCATGCCTGGCAAAACCATTTTCCGAGCCATCAGCCTCATTCCACTTTTAGCACCCTCCCTGCTTTCGGCCATTTCACTCATCTATTGGTTTGGCAATCAAGGGGTTTTAAAAGATGCCATGCAAGCTGTTGGGATTGATCAAATTTATGGTGCGCCTGGTGTGGTGCTGGCGGAATGTTTTGCTGTCTTTCCGCATGTGCTCATGATTTTGGTCACAGCCCTCACGCTGGCCGATGCACGCCTTTACGAGGCGGCCGATGCTCTGGGCACCAGCTCAGAGCGGAAGTTTTTCACCATCACTTTGCCGGGCGCCAAGTACGGTTTGATTTCTGCTGCCTTGGTCAGCTTTACTTTGGTCATGACTGATTTTGGCATTCCCAAAGTCATCGGCGGCAACTTCAACATGATGGCCACCGATATTTTCAAGCTGGTCATTGGTCAGCAAGATTTCGCTAGAGGCTCTGTGGTGGCTTTGCTGCTTTTGTCGCCAGCCGTTTTAAGCTTTGGTGTAGACCGCTATGTCAGTGCTCGCCAAACAGCCATGTTAAGCGCAAGAGCGGTGGCGTTGACGCCCAAACCTGCCGCGCGCCATGATCTGCTCATGATGTCTTTTTGCACCTTCATTGCATGCCTCATGCTGGCCATGTTGGGCATGGCCATTTTTGCATCTTTCGCCAGTTTTTGGCCGTATAACCTTGCGCCCAGCCTAGTGCATTACAAGCTGGGTTTGATCGATGGCGATGTGGGCCAGGGTTTTGTCAACAGCTTGAAAATGGCATCGGGTACGGCCGTCTTTGGCACCTTGCTGGTCTTTGTCACAGCCTATTTGCTTGAAAAAACCAAAGGCATGAACTTGGTTCGCGCACCCCTTCATTTGCTGGCCGTGATACCCATGGCTGTGCCTGGATTGGTCTTGGGTCTGGGTTATATCTTTTTCTTCAACATGCCCAGCAACCCATTGCACGGCATGTACCAAAGCATGGCCCTGCTAACCCTTTGCACCATTGTTCACTTTTACACCACAGGGCATTTAACGGCCACCACGGCACTGAAGTCTTTGGATGCCGAATTTGAATCGGTCAGTGCTTCTCTCAAAGTGCCTTTTTACAAAACCTTCTGGCGCGTGACATTGCCCATTTGCACACCGGCCATGGTGGACATTGCGCGTTATTTTTTCATCAATGCCATGACCACTATTTCGGCGGTAGTTTTTTTGTATTCACCCGAAAACAAAGTAGCCGCCATCGCCATTCTGAATTTGGATGAAGCCGGCGACATTGGCGCGGCTGCGGCCATGGCTGTTTTAATTGCACTTATTTCAGCTTGTGCCACTGTATTTTTTGCTTGGCTCAGCTGGTTTGTGGACAAACGAACGCAAGCTTGGCGTCGACGATAATTTTGATTCTGATCTGATACAGTTTTTAAATCACTTTAAGACAAGAGACACATTCACCATGCAACGCGAAGCCATTCTTCTCACACCCGGCCCCTTAACCACCACCCTGCGTACCAAGCTGGCCATGCTGCGAGACTGGGGCTCTTGGGACAGTGAGTTCATTGCCATGACCGCACGGGTTCGCAAAAGCTTGTTAAACATTGTTCACGGACACGAAACCCATGTGGTGGTGCCACTTCAAGGCAGCGGCACCTTTAGCGTGGAAGCTGCAGTGGCCACGGTGGTCCCCCCAAGCGGCCACATTTTGGTTTTGGACAATGGCGCCTATTGCAAACGTGCAGCCAAACTCTCCACCATGATGGGGCGCAAAACCACGGTTGTGCCAACACCAGAAGATCAATGCGTCTCGCCCATTGCACTAGAAGCCCTGCTCCAAAAAGACGCCAGTATTACCCATGTGGTGCTGATTCACTGCGAAACAGGTGCGGGGGTTTTAAATCCCCTTCACGACATTGCCAAAGTTTGTGAGAAGCACAACAAGGGTTTGATTGTGGACGCCATGAGCTCCTTTGCTGCACTAGAAATTGACGCGCGCACCACACGCTTTGACGCACTCATTGCGGCCAGCGGCAAATGCCTAGAAGGTGTGCCTGGCATGGGCTTTGTGTTCATTCGCAAAGCCATTTTGGACAACTGCGCCGGCAACAATTCTTCCTTGGCCATGGACTTACACGACCAATATGTGTATATGGAAAAAACCGGTCAATGGCGCTTTACACCACCCACCCATGTGATGGTGGCCTTGGCAGAAGCCATTCAACAGTTTGAAGAAGAAGGTGGGCAGCCCGCCCGTTTGAAGCGTTACCAAAGCAATTTCAAAACTTTGATCCAAGGCATGGCCGCTTTAGGCTTTAAGCCCTATTTAGACCCTGCAGTACAGGCACCCATCATCGTGACCTTTCACGCGCCAGCAGATGCGCATTACGAATTTAGAAAATTCTACGAAGCTGCCAAGAAGCATGGCTTTATTTTGTACCCAGGCAAGCTCACTGAAATTGAAACATTCCGTGTGGGCTGCATTGGTGCCATTGGCCCCATCGAAATGCAACAAGCTGTGCATGCTGTGGCTTTGGCATTGGAAGAATTGGGCATTGCCAGCGGCGCTCCCGCTTGAATGTTTCTAAGTTAAATGAAATTGTAAATTTGCATAGGACTGATCATGGCCACTTCTAAAGTACATCCTGCACTCAAAGCGGTTGAAAAAAATGGGGCTCAAAAAGTCAAAGTAGCAGTGAGCGACATCGACGGCATTTTGCGCGGCAAGTACTTGCACATTGACAAATTCAAAGGTGCCGCAGAGCCTTACCCGGCCGGTGGTTTTGGTTTTTGCGACGTGGTGTTTGGCTGGGACTCCTCTGATCAGTGCTATGACAACACCTCCGTCACGGGATGGCAACATGGCTTTCCAGATGCTTTGGCTCGCTTAGATCTAGATACCGCGCGCAATGTACCTTGGGACAACAACGTCCCCTTCTTTCTAGGTGAATTCATCAACAGCGATGGCACGCCACACCCACTTTGCCCACGTCAAACTTTGAAGAAAGTGATAAAGCGTGCTGCCAAAATGGGCGTGAACCCCATGTGCGGCATGGAGTTTGAGTGGTTCAACTTTTTAGAGAACTCTCATTCCTGGGAAAGTAAAAAAGGCGTAGGGCCCACACCGCTCACACCAGGCATGTTTGGTTATTCATTGCTGCGTATGAACCAAAATCGCGAGTTCTTCAACGCCATTCAAGACGAGATGCTGCAGTTTGGCGTGCCCATTGAAGGCTTGCACACAGAAACCGGGCCTGGTGTTTACGAAGCCGCCATTGCTTTCAGCGATGCGCTCACACAAGCCGACCGCGCCATCTTGTTTAAAACAGGCACCAAAGAAATTGGTGCGCGCTTTGGCATCATGCCCAGCTTCATGGCCAAGTGGAATGCCGCTTACCCGGGTTGCAGTGGCCATATTCACCAAAGCATGAGTGACGGCAAAAAGAATTTGTTTGCCGATGCCAAAGGCCGTCACGGCATGAGCAAAATGTTTGAAAGTTATTTAGCGGGACAAATTGCCCACCTCATGGAATTTGCGCCTATGTTCTGGCCCACCATCAACAGCTACAAGCGATTGGTCGATGGTTTCTGGGCACCCGTCAAACCAACATGGGGAGTGGACAACCGCACCGCCAGTTTCCGTGTCATTGCAGGCTCCCCCAAATCAACGCGGCTGGAAACACGCTGCCCCGGCGCAGACGTCAACCCCTACTTGGCCATGGCCGCGGTCATTGCGGCTGGCCTGGATGGTGTGGAAAAAGGCATGAAGCTGACTGCGCCCGCTATTCACGGCACCAATGGCGGCGCTGAAAACATTCCGCGCGCTCCCCGCACCCTGATTGAAACCACGCGCAATTTTCAACAGTCAAAAGTAGCGCGCGATTGGTTAGGCGATACATTTGTGGATCACTTCGCCGCCACCCGCGAATGGGAGTGGCGGCAATGGTTAGATGGCGTGACCGACTGGGAACTCAAACGCTATTTTGAAATTATTTAATTGAATCCAACAGATCAAACTGGACATTGACATGAGCATTGAAAAATTTTCTTTTCCGACTCCCATTCACTTTGGCGTGGGTGCGCGCAAGTTAGTCGGGCCCCACTTAAAGAATTTAGGCTTCAAACGCCCCCTCATCGTTACCGACAAAGCCCTCAATGACTTGCCCCTGATGGCCGAGTTCATCGCCCATTTGTCTGGTTTGGAGGTCGCTGTCTATGCCGGCGTGCATGGCAACCCCACCGCCTCGCAAGTCACGGCTGGCGGTGCCGCTTTCAAAGCACACAATGCCGATTGCGTCATTGGCTTAGGTGGCGGCGCATCACTTGACGTTGCCAAGGTGGTGGGCTTATCAGCTACCCAAGAAGGCTCCATCTTGGAATTCGCATGGGACCACCCGCAGGTACGCAGCATCGTAGGCACCTTGCCCTATTTTGTGGCATTGCCTACGACCTCTGGCACTGGCTCTGAAGTGGGCCGCGCCAGCGTTGTGAGCGAAGACGACACACATCAAAAGCGGGTTATTTTCCATCCTAAATTATTGGCCCAAACGGTTTTTGCCGATCCAGAACTGACCTTGGGCTTGCCGGGCAAGATCACAGCAAGCACTGGCATGGATGCACTCACTCACAACATCGAAAGTTATTTGTCGCCCGCCTACCATCCCTTGTGCGATGGCATTGCGTTAGAAGGCACTCGCATTGGCGCTGCTGCACTGCATACAGCTGTGCATGAGCCCAACAACCTCAAGGCCCGCAGCGACATGATGATGTCGTCCATGATGGGCGCCATTGCCTTCCAAAAGGATTTGGGTGCGGTGCACTCTTGCGCGCACGCATTGGGTGCAGTGGTCGACATGCACCACGGCCTAGCCAATGCACTCATGATCGACGTGGTCATGGCCTGGAACTACGAGGCCGTTCCTGAAAAATTCAATGAATTAGCACATGCCTGCAAGGTCCAAGGTGGCGGCAGCGCTTTTGTAGCGTGGCTCAAAGAATTGAAAGCGTCGATTGGCATTACCGGCACTTTGTCTTCGAATGGCGTGAAACCAGAACACATGGCTCGCTTGGTTGAAATTGCCACTGCCGATATTTGCCACCAAACCAATCCACGTCCTTGCACAGCTGCTGATTTTGAAAAGCTGTTCAAGGCTGCAATGTAATTCAGGAACGGTGTTACATGTCCTCTGATCCTCAACGTCTGAAAATTGGCATCTCTGCATGCTTCTTTCATCCAGATCAAGAGCGTCCTATCTTCAAAGGTAAGACGCTTCAATACATTGAGCAGTCGGTGGCGCATTGGGTCATGTCGCAAGGCGACTTGGCGGTCATGATTCCATCGCCCGAAGGTGATACGCAAGTGGGCGATGCGCAAATCGCTGACTATGCGCAATGGTTAGACGGCGTGGTGCTAATGGGCGGCAGCGATGTGTGGCCGGGAAGTTATGGCGAAGAAGTAATGGACCCGCGCTGGGCAGGCGACCGTGTGCGCGATGCTTATGAAAAGAAGCTGATTGAATCTTTTGTGGCTGCTGGTAAGCCGGTGCTGGGCGTATGCCGAGGTATGCAAATGATCAATGTGGCTTTTGGCGGCACTTTGTATCAAGACATTGCCACGCAAAGACCCGATGCCCTGATGCACCGCGACGGCGTAAAGTACGACCTCAATTTGCACGAGGTGCAGTTCGAACCCAATAGCAAATTGTCTAAGTTGTTGGGCGGCGCCACCAAAGCCAAAGTCAACAGCATTCACCATCAAGGCGTGAAAGATCTGGCCGCCAATTTTGTGGTGGAAGCTTTCTGCCCTCATGACCACATTCCAGAAGCCATTCGACTACAAGGCGACGCTTATGTGGCCGCCGTGCAATGGCATCCTGAGTTTCACAAATCGACCTTAGGCACCTTGAATGACTCGCCCATCCTGACTGACTTTTTAAATGCAGCACGTAAGAAGCAATCAGCTTAGGCGTATCTTCTTCAAATAAAAACACCGCACCACATTGGATTTGTATGAAACTGCTTGACGTCGTCAACCCTGCCACCGATGAACTGATTACTCAACTTCGCATCGATGATGGCGCAGCCGTGGCCATCAAGGCCCAAAAAGCACGCAATGCACAAGCCGCATGGGCTGCTACGCCTTTGGCAGATCGCATGGTGTGCATTCAACGCTTTCGAGCTTTGGTTGTAGCGCAACTTGAAGACTTGGCCAAAACCATGACCCAAGAAACCGGCAAGCCGCTGGCCCACTCGCGCAATGAGTTGAACGGTTTTTTAGGGCGCGTAGATTTTTTCTTGGCAGAAGCAGAAAGTATTCTCAAAACCGAAACGGTTTACAAGCAAGACGGTATGTGCGAGCAAATTCAGCACATCCCACTTGGTGTGATTGGCAACATCTCTGCGTGGAACTACCCGTGGTTTGTGGGTGGCAATGTGTTTGTACCTGGCCTCCTCATGGGCAATGCCATTCTTTACAAACCCTCAGAATTTGCAGCCATGAGTGGCATGGCCATGGCCCGATTGCTGCACGAGGCCGGCATCCCAGAAGATGTCTTTGCCGCCCTCATTGGCGCGGCAGACACAGGCAATGCCTTGCTTGCTCAACAACTTGACGGTATGTTCTTTACTGGTTCATTGGCCACTGGACAGCACATTGCCAACATCATGGGGCCCCGCATGACCAAGCTGCAATTAGAGTTAGGCGGCAAAGATCCCACCTATGTTTGCGCCGATGCCGACCCCGTAGCCGCCGCACAATCATTGGCCGATGGCGCCATGTACAACGCAGGTCAAAGTTGCTGTTCCGTCGAGCGCATTTACGTGCATGCCAACATTCACGACCAATTCGTTCAAGCCTTGGTCGACACCGTTCGCACTTTCAAAATGGGCGATCCCATGGCCGCGGACACCTACTTGGGTCCGCTGACACGCGCACCTCAACTGAAAGTTTTGGAAGATCAAATCGCCGATGCCAAAGCCAAAGGCGCGCGTTGCTTGTTGGGGGGGCAACGCAGCCAAGGCCCCATGGGTGGCAAAGGCAATTGGTTTGAGGCCACGGTGTTTGACAACGTGAACCACAGCATGTCCCTCATGCGCGACGAAAGTTTTGGGCCCATCATTGGCATCCAAAAAGTAAGTAGCGATGCAGAGGCCATTCGCCTCATGAACGACACCGTGTATGGCCTGACCGCAGGCGTCTACACACCCAACGAACAACTAGCACGCCAAGTCCTTTCGCAAGTTCGCGCAGGCTCTGTCTACTGGAACTGCTGTGACCGCGTCAGTCCACGCTTGCCATGGAGTGGCTATGGCCATTCAGGCATTGGCCTGACTTTGTCGCGCGAAGGCATGGCTACTTTCACACGTCCCAAAGCTTGGCACTTGCGCAGCAACTGACATGCGCCTGGCCTTGTTTGACTTAGACCATACGCTGTTGGATGGCGACAGCGATCAGTTGTGGTGTGATTTCCTCATTGCCAAGGGCATGCTCGACAAGGTTATCTTCTCGGCCAAAAACGAAGTGATGGCGCGGGATTACAAATCTGGCGCAGTCAATGTGCAAGCGTTTTGTGAGTTTTACATTGGCACACTGACACTTCACTCGCCTTCTGAGTGGGAACCACTGCGTCAAGAATTTTTAAGCGAATGGGTGGCGCCCAAATTGTGCGCTGGTGGCAAAGCACAAATCAAAGCTCACCAAGCCAAAGGCGATCGAGTGGTCATGACCACGGCCACCAATCGGTTCCTTACAGAATTGACGGCCAAACACTTAGGCGTGCAAGACCTCGTTGCCACAGAGGCCGAAGTGCAAAAGGGTTTGTTCACCGGAAAAACTTCAGGTGTATTGAACATGCGCGAAGGCAAAGTCACCCGCCTTAAGATGTGGTGCAAGGCGCAAGCATTAGACTGGGCTCAGCTTGAAACATGGGGCTACAGCGATTCCATCAACGACCTGCCACTCCTAGAAGCCGTCACGCACGCCACCGTGACACAAGGCGATGTGAAGTTAAGGGCGGAGGCCGCCAAACGGGGTTGGCCCCAAATTGAGTGGTTTTAGTCAAGCCGTTTTAACTTTTTAGCCAACACAGGATTCACATGACGAGCACTGTATTCACCGACATTGACTGGGACAAAGACGGCAAGCAAATTGGTACGCTCAACCTGCCCCACTCGCCCGACGACGATGCATGGGGTGTGATTCCTTTTCCCGCTGCTTCCATCAAAAACGGCAAAGGCCCTGTGGTGGTGCTGACTGGCGCAGTTCATGGCGACGAGTACGAAGGCCCCATTGTTATTTCGGAGTTGATGCGCAACATCGAAGCCCAGGAAGTTACGGGTCAACTGATCTTGCTCCCCACCTTCAATGCGCCAGCCTTAAAAGCGGGGCGACGCACATCCCCCATCGATCAACTGAACCTGAACCGCGTCTTTCCCGGTGATGACTATGGCTTACCAACGCAGCAAATTGCCAGGTATGTCACTGACCATCTTTTTAGCAAGGCGAATTTCTACATTGACTTGCATGCGGGTGGCCGCTCCTTGTTTATCCAGCCTAGCGCCCATGTGGTCATGGCAGAGGGCATGCCCGCTGAACTCATTCAAGCCAATGCACGCTTAGCGGAGGCATTTGGCGTAGGCATCACCGTTCAGACCAGCAACATGGGCGACTACCGAACCTCTGCAGGGTATGTCACCTTCAAGGGCATTCCCATGCTTGCCGCCGAAATGGGCATGGGCGGTTGGGCCACGGCAGACTCTGTTCGGGCCACACGTGAAGCCACACACAGAGTGCTCAAGCACACCGGGGTTTTGCCAAATATCGAAACTTGTCCAGGCGAAAAAACGCAATGGACTCGCATTCATGGCACTGAAGCCTACGTGTTTGCTCCCATGGATGGCTACTTCGAAAGACACTTCGCGCTGGGCGATGAGATTCAAAAAGGACAAGTGGCAGGTTTAATGCACCACTTAAACCGACCCAACCTAGAGCCCGAGGCTGTGTACTTTCAATCAAGAGGCACGCTCTACGCCCACGGTTTAATTGGGCAAGTCCGTGCGGGGCAAAATTTGGCGGTGTTGGTTGAAAAGGTTGAATCGCCTATTTAAATCACAATGCCTCTCAAGGCTCTGGCACACAACACAAACCCACTAAGGCATAAAAAACTATAGATGAAGGGCTTGAGAAAAGCCGCTTGAATTCGAAGTGCCAATTGGTGTCCCAGCCAAACACCCGCAATGGCAAAAGGCAGGAGCAGCATCAAGCATTTCCACAGCTCTATATTGTTCAGACCCCCTGCTACACCCACCATGCACAGCGCAATGGATGACAGGCCAATGATGGTCATCGGCATGGTCGCCCTGATTAAAAATGGATCCGACAAGCGCTGCGAAAGCCAGGACATGACAACCGGCCCAGCTGTGCCAAACATGGTTTCAACAAGCCCCATCATGAAACCTGCCAAGTGACGCATCGATGGCCGGAGTTGGACCGCCACTGCAGCGCCCTTGAGACCTCGCCAGCCAATGTAGATCACATAGAGTCCCAAGCAAAGAAGCAGGCCATCACCCTGAGTGATGCGCATGAGCACAATGCCAGCGACTGCCCCAAAAATAACCGAAGGCAGCAAAGGCGGCAACTCTTTCCACATGACTTGCCGAAAATTCAAGCCCGTGTGCAAGATGGCTGCAGGCACATCAATCAGAAGCATCAAGGGAACCACCATTGCAAGTGGCCAATCCCATGCCAACAAAGGAACAATGATCAGGGCAGAACCGAACCCTGCAATACCCAGCACAAAATAGCCTACAAAAACGACTGCAAATTGATACAGGCTGGCTTCCATTTAGTTCAAAACACCGTGTGCAATGACGCAAGCTGCGTCCACCGTAAAGGCATTGCTGGCAATGGCCTCAACAACTTGCTTGGATGAAAGACACGTCAATTCACTCACCTCACCGTCTTGATTGACAGGCGTCACATCAGGCGGAACAAGCAGGTTGTAAACCCACAATGTTTCATGGTGCCAACCCGTTGCCACTGCACGGCAGGTACTCACATGGCTATGAGAGACCGCAGTCAATGCCAAGGTCTCAGAAAGTCCAGCCTCTTCAGCCATTTCTCTAACAGCGCAGGTTTGAAGTGACTCACCCACTGGTAAACCGCCTGCGGCAACGTTGTCCAGCATGCCAGGGTCTGTAGGCTTGGTTACAGCTCTGCGGCCACACCATAAATGCCCTTCATGTGTGAAGCCATTCACATGCACAGCATGACTGCGCAAACCAAAAAACCTGAAGGCCGATCGCTCCATTTCAAAAGCCGCGCGCAATAGAGACGTAGGCTCTAAACACTGAGGCCCAGTTCCAATGACATGGTCTTCCCAGAAGCTGAATTTTTCATTGCGCCAACCCGTTACATAACCCAGGTCGTGCAGTTGCTTGGCAAATTCAGCCAACGCCCTACTTCGAGAAGCAGGCGTTCTCTCTGGAGTATCCCAATGCAAGCCAAGAGGAAGATCAGTCCATTGGCTACTTAAGCTTTGCAAAACTTTGGCATGCGCAGGCATGATGTACCCAGCGGCAGCAGGCGAGCCTCCCAAATACCAAGGGACTGTATCTACTGGCAAGGGCTGCATCGCTTGCTTCAAGCACTGATGCAACACTTGGATTTCTGGAGCGCTAAGAGCGGCCTTGAACTTTTCAATGGCGTTCATGCTGTCTACACATTCAAGTTAGCCCTAGACGCAACGTCAATGCGCCTGATCCCAGTTCAGTCCCACACCCACTTCGGCCAACAAAGGCACTTTGAGTGTGGCTACTTCAGCCATCCATTTTGGCACTGCAACTTTGAGCCACTCAACTTCATCTTCAGGCACTTCAAAAACCAATTCGTCGTGCACCTGCATGATCACTTTGCTTTTGCGTTGTTCTTTGTCAATGCCTGCTTGCACAGCCATCATCGACAGCTTGATCAAATCGGCTGCAGTGCCCTGCATAGGCGCATTGATCGCTGCACGCTCAGCACCCGCACGACGGGGTCCGTTAGGAGAATTGATTTCCGGCAAATACAACCTGCGGCCAAATACAGTTTCAACATAGCCTTGCGATTTGGCTTGCTCGCGCGTTTCGTCCATGTAGCGCTTGACACCTGCAAAGCGTTGGAAGTAACGCTCAATGTAATTTTTAGCAGCGCCATTGTCGATGCCCAAGGCCTTGGCCAAACCAAACGCACTCATGCCGTAAATCAAACCAAAATTAATGGTTTTGGCATAGCGGCGCTGCTCACTCGAAACTTGATCGGGCGTTAAACCAAACACTTCGGCCGCAGTGGCTTTGTGCACGTCCAAGCCTTGATGAAAGGCTTTGAGCAAGGCCTCGTCACCGCTCAAATGCGCCATGATGCGCAACTCAATTTGCGAATAGTCAGCACTGGCAATGAAACTACCAGCAGGTGCCACAAAAGCTTCACGCACTTTGCGGCCCTCTGCCGTGCGAATGGGAATGTTTTGCAAATTTGGATCGTTGCTGGACAAACGGCCTGTGACGGCCACCGCTTGCGCGTAATGCGTATGCACCCTGCCCGTTTTGGGTAAAGCCATTTGCGCCAGCTTGTCGGTGTAAGTACCCTTCAGTTTGGACAAACTGCGGTGCTCCAAAATGCGCGCAGGCAAAGGGTAGTCTTCTGCTAGTTTTTCCAACACTTCTTCATCGGTACTGCGCGCACCCGTGGCGGTTTTTTTAATGACGGGCAAACCCAGTTTGTCAAAAAAGATTTCACCAAGTTGTTTAGGGCTGCTCAAGTTAAAGGGCTGCCCTGCAATTTCATAAGCTTCAGTTTCTAGTTGCAAAATGCGTTGCCCCAAGGCTTGGCTTTGTGCGGCCAGTGTGGGGCCATCAATTAGCACGCCATTGCGCTCAATGCGAAACAAAGCTTCGCTGGTGGCAATTTCGATGTCATAGATGGCACGCAGTTTGGCATCGGCTTGAATGCGGGGCCAGAGCACACCATGCACATCCAAGCATTGGTCTGAATCTTCACAAGAATACTCAGAGGCTTTTTCGACATCAACTTGTGCAAACGAAATTTGATGCACACCTTTGCCGCACATGTCTTCGTAAGTCAAACCGGTACGGCCAACATGTCGCAATGCCAAACTGGTCAGGCTGTGCGGCTTATGGACTTCCAGCACATAACTTTGCAGCATGGTGTCGTGTGCATAGCCACGCACCTCAATGCCTTGATTGGCAAACACATGTCGGTCGTATTTAATGTGCTGACCTACTTTGAGTTTGAGCGGGTTTTCAAGCCAAGCTTTGAGCTTGGCCAGAACTTCCAACAAGGGCAACTGCACAGGTGCGTTGGGCCCTTCGTGGCGCAAAGGCAAATAAGCCGCCTCACCCGGTTTGACACTCCAACTGATACCCACCAAATCGGCGCGCATGGCATCGAGCGATGTGGTCTCGGTGTCGATGGCCACACACTCAGCGGCCTCTAACCTCGGCAGCCATGTGTCGAATTGCGCCCAAGTCAAAATGGTTTCGTACTGCTTGTCGCCAGTAACAGTGACAACCGGCTCCGGCTCAGCAAACAAATCGTCATTGGGCACAAATGCTGTTTTGGCAGAGGGCTTGTTGTTTGCAGACTCAGGGGCGCCTGCACCACGGCTTCTGACCAAACCTTTGAAGCCATACTTTTCATAAAAAGCCAACAAGTCGGCTTCGTTAGGCTGCGCTAACCGAATAGTTTCAAGTGAGGGCAACTCGGGCACGTACTCGTTCAAATCGCAATCGGTGCGAATTTTCAAGAGCTGACGGCCGGTAGGCAACCAATCGACCGCCTTGCGAAGGTTCTCACCCACCACCCCTTTGACTTGATCGGCATTGGCCATCAAGTTATCGAGCGAGCCATATTCAAGCAAAAGTTTGACCGCCGTTTTAGGGCCTACTTTTTGCACGCCTGGCACATTGTCGACCGTGTCACCCACCAAAATTTGATAGTCCAACATGAGGTTGGCGGGCACACCAAATTCTTCTTGAACGCCCGCCAAATCACGGCGCTTTCCATTCATGGTGTCGATGATGGTGATATGTTCATTCACCAATTGGGCCAAGTCTTTGTCGCCACTTGAAACCACCACCTCAATGCCTTGCGATGAACCCACCGCAGACAGTGTGCCGATCACATCATCGGCTTCAACGCCAGGTACGTCCAAGACTTTCCATCCCATCAAACGAACCAACTCATGAATCGGCTGAATTTGCGAGCGCAAATCGTCGGGCATGGGACTTCTGTTTTGTTTGTATTCTGGATAAATTTCATCGCGGAAGGTAGGGCCTTTGGCATCAAAGACACACACCGCAAAGTCTGCTGGAATGTCTTTGCGAAGGCGCTCCATCATGTTGATCATGCCTCGGATGGCACCTGTCGCAGGGCTGGCGGGGTCGCCCGGCACAGCTCTCAAATCAGGCATGGCATGAAAGGCTCGGTAGAGGTAACTGGAACCATCCACCAGCAAAAGTGTTTTCTTGTCGCTCATGCCCCAATTGTGCCTGTCCTGAAGCGGGTTTGCCGAGACAAAGTCTGTCAAATTTGGCGCCAACACCCTCTACAATCCCTGCATGCATTTCGCCATGCCCTCGGGCGCCTATTCCACCCTTTCGAACCCCCGCTAAGCCATGGCTGTTTTTACGCCCGTTACCCAAGAGCAAGCAGCTCTTCTGATGTCCCAATTAAGCTTAGGTGAACTGACCGAGTTAAGCGGGATTGAGGGCGGCATCGAAAACACCAACTATTTCGCCACCACCGATTTGGGCGATTACGTCCTGACCTTGTTCGAGCGACTTAACCACGCGCAATTGCCCTTTTATTTGTACCTGATGAAGCACTTGGCAGAAAAAGGCATTCCTGTGCCCAACCCTGCTGCCAATCAAGATGGCGACATTCTGCACACACTTTGCGACAAACCAGCAGCCGTGGTCAACCGACTGCTTGGCAAAAGCCAACTGGCCCCCGATGCCGTTCACTGCGCTGCGGTCGGTGCCATGATGGCTCGCATGCACGTTGCAGGCGAGGACTTCAACCGCAGCCAACCCAACTTAAGGGGCTTGGCGTGGTGGAACGACACTGTGCCTGTGGTGCTGCCGTACTTGGACACAGACCAATCCAGCCTCTTGCAAAGCGAGTTAGCCTACCAAAATCACATTGCACAGGGTGCCGCTTATCAAGCCCTTCCCAAAGGCCCCGTCCACGCCGACCTTTTCCGCGACAACGTGATGTTCGATGGCGAAAAGCTCACCGGCTTCTTCGACTTTTATTTTGCGGGCAATGACACTTGGTTGTTTGACTTGTCGGTGTGCATGAACGATTGGTGCATCGACTTAAACACAGGAGAGCACGCAGTTGACCGGGCCTTGGCCATGCTGAATGCCTACCAAGAAGTGCGCCCACTTCGTTCCGCCGAGAGACGGTTGCTGCCAGCCATGCTGCGCGCCGGCGCATTGCGCTTTTGGATTTCCCGGCTTTGGGACTTCTATTTACCCAGAGAAGCATCTATGCTTAAACCACACGATCCCACCCACTTTGAACGGGTATTGCGTGCTCGTTTAACTTCGCCCTTTAAGCTCTGGCTATGAAGCTTCAAATCGTTCCTGCCAAGCAGGGCCTAGTCTGGGTCAAACAAGGCATCCGTACTTTTTGGCGTCAGCCATTGGCCTTCACAGGCTTGTTCTTTTTGTTCATGGCGTGGGTTTCTGTCTTGTCCATGGTTCCTTTTATTGGCGCGGCCTTGGCCTTGCTCGTTTTGCCGGCCGCGACTTTAGGGCTGATGGTTGCAACTGAACAGGCAGCCTCCGGAAAATTTCCCATGCCTACTGTGATGCTGGTGGCCTTTCGCGCAGGTCAACAGCGGCTGAAGGCCATGATGGTTTTAGGCGGACTCTATGCCCTGAGTTTTTTAGCTGTCATGGCCATTTCGGCGCTCGTTGATGGCGGCGGGTTTGCCAAGGTCTATCTGGCCAATGCCCCCATCACACCTGAAGTGGTCAACGATACAGACTTTCAGACAGCCATGTGGTTGACCACCATCATGTACGTGCCTTTGTCGATGCTGTTTTGGCACGCGCCGGCTTTGGTTCATTGGCACGGCGTTCCACCTGTCAAAAGCCTGTTTTTCAGCGCCATCGCTTGCTGGCGCAATTTAGGTGCATTTGCTTTGTATTTGTTGGCATGGGCAGGCGTGTTTGTGGCGGGCGCCATGCTCATTCTGCTCATCAGCAGCGCCTTGGGTGGCAACGATTTATCTGCTGCTGTTCTTATGCCGGGCGCATTGCTCATGGCGGCCATGTTTTTCACATCGGTTTACTTTAGCGTGAAAGACTGTTTTGAATTGCCCGAGCCAGGCAGCGAACACCAAGCCTAAAACATCAATGGTGGTGGCCATGCGCCCCATGAACATGGCGGTGTTCAATTTCCTCTGGAATGGCCGCGCGCACATCCAGCACATTCAATTGGAACTGCAAAACTTGACCCGCCCAAGGATGGTTGCCATCCAACATCACGGTGTCGCCTTTGATTTTCAGCACATTGAAAATGGCTTCGCGGCCATCTGGCGTGCGGCCTCGCAATTGACCCCCTACCTTCACGCCAGGCGGGAAATCTTTCTTGGGCATGGTTTGCAGCAAGCTTTCATCGCGCTCACCAAAGGCATCGGTCGCATTCAGCACCAATGTGGTTTGGTAGCCCTTGTCTTGGCCATCTAGCGCCTCTTCAATTTTGGGCAAGGTGTTTTCATAGCCGCCATGCAAATAAGCCATGGGCTCTTCTGCAGCTTCTAACAATTTACCTTGCGCATCGGACACTTTGTATTTCAAGGTCACAACGGTGTCTTTTTCAATTTTCATAAAGTTCTCTTCCTTCGGTCCTAAATTATTCCACAGGTGTTAACTTGGCAACCGACAAGGCCAGCCACTTCACACCATGTCTTGGGAAATTCACTTGGGCCCGCGCATCTGCGCCAGCACCCTCGACGGCCAAAACCTGGCCCTCACCAAACTTGGTGTGAAACACTTTCATGGCCACTTTGATGCCATGCGAAGGCTCTGCTTTTTGCACAGGCACAGGCGGACTTTTGTAGGTTTCTGCCGAGCTCAAACTGCTGTGCCCCCATGCAGGCTTTGCTTGAAAAGCTTGGGCGGGTGAAGTCCAGCCGCCGCCCAACCCAGTCGCAAAGCCAGGGTTCTTAGGCATGATCCACTTCAAGCATTCCTCAGGCAACTCATCCAAAAAACGGCTCTTTAAGTTATAGCGAGTTTGGCCATGCAGCATGCGGGTTTGAGAATGACTGAGGTACAAACGTTTGCGCGCTCGCGTGATGGCCACATACATGAGCCGGCGCTCTTCTTCCAAACCATCGTAGTCGTTCATGGAGTTTTCGTGAGGAAACAAGCCCTCCTCCAAGCCCGAGATAAACACCGCATCAAACTCCAAACCTTTGCTGGCATGCACCGTCATGAGTTGAATGGCATCCTCACCCGCTTGCGCTTGATTGTCACCTGCCTCCAAGGCCGCATGCGTTAAGAAGGCCGCCAAAGGCGACATCACTTCGCCATCTTCAGCATTGGGTGCCATCTCTGAAGCCGTGGCCTCAGCATCGCGACCAAAACCTTCTTGCGTGACAAAGCTTTCTGCGGCGTTGACCAATTCTTCCAAGTTTTCAACCCGATCGGCACCTTCTTTTTCAGTTTTGTAGTGCTCGACCAAACCCGTTTGATCGAGAACCAACTCGATGATCTCGCGCAGTGTCATGCCTGGCGTTTGCTCGCGCATCACATCGATCATGGCCACAAAGCCTGCCAACTTGGCGCCTGCTTTGCCGGCTGTGGTGCTTACGGCATCGTGCAAAGAGCACCCCAAACCTTTGGCAGCATCTTGCAATTGCTCCACACTGCGAGCGCCAATGCCACGCGGCGGAAAATTCACAATGCGCAGGAAACTGGTGTCGTCGTTGGCATTTTCTAAAATGCGCAAATAGGCCAGTGCATGTTTAATTTCAGCACGCTCGAAGAATCTCAAGCCACCATAAACTTTGTAGGGCACACCCGCATTGAACAAGGCAGTTTCCATGACTCGACTCTGCGCATTGCTTCGATAGAGCACTGCGACTTCTTTGCGCGTCAAACCGTCTCCCTTGACCAATTGTCGAATTTCATCGACCAACCACTGGGCTTCGGCAAAATCGCTGGTGGATTCATACACCCGCACTGGCTCACCTGCACCTTGGTCGGTGCGCAAGTTTTTGCCAAGTCTGTTTTTGTTGTGGCCAATCAGCGCATTGGCCGAATCCAGAATATTGCTATAGCTTCGGTAGTTTTGCTCTAACTTGATTTGGTGCTGTACGCCAAACTCGCGCACAAAGTCGGCCATGTTACCCACTCTTGCACCTCGGAATGCGTAAATACTTTGGTCGTCATCTCCCACTGCCAACACGGCGCTGCCTTGCTCTGCGGGCAAACCTGCAATCATTTTGATCCAAGCGTATTGCAACTTGTTGGTATCTTGAAACTCGTCAATCAACACATGTTTAAAACGCGAGCGGTAATGCAATCGGATCGAGTCGTTGTCACGCAGCAACTCATATGAGCGCAACATCAACTCACCAAAGTCCACTACGCCCTCGCGCTGGCACTGGTCTTCGTAGAGTTGGTAGATGTCTACTTTGCGGCGAGTTTCATCGTCGCGCACATCCACATCTTTGGGACGCAATCCGTCTTCTTTGCACCCGGCAATGAACCACATCAATTGTTTGGGTGGAAAACGCTCATCGTCGACACCGTGCTGTTTGCACAAACGCTTGATGGCCGACAGCTGATCCTGCGTGTCCAAAATTTGAAACGTTTGTGGCAGATTGGCCATTTTGTAATGGGCCCGCAAAAACCGGTTGCACAGACCATGAAATGTGCCGATCCACATGCCCCGAACATTGACGGGCAACATAGCCTGAAGCCGAAGCATCATCTCTTTGGCGGCCTTGTTGGTGAAGGTCACCGCCAAAACAGCACCCGATCCCACCTGGGAGGTTTGTAATAACCAAGCAATTCGGGTGGTTAATACCCGGGTTTTGCCAGACCCTGCCCCCGCCAAAATGAGGGCCGATTCAGAGGGAAGCGTGACTGCCCTCAATTGCTCTGGGTTCAGATTGCTCAAAAGGGGCGTTTGGTCGTACATCCCCCCAATTGTAGAAACTCCTGACGTTTAGTTTTGAAATTGCAAAACAAAACGGGTAGAATCAGCCACCGGGCCCAAGATTCTTGCGCCCGGTTTTTTTTGCCCAAAAAAAGGCACTCAAAACCGGCCAAGCCAAGCGCTCATTCGTTCTTTCAACGATCCTTTTGGAGCTTGGTTAAATGGAAATTTTTGATTACGACAATATCTTGTTGCTGCCCCGCAAATGCCGCGTGGAAAGCCGATCTGAATGCGATGCCAGTGTTGAGTTAGGCGGCCGCAAATTCCGTCTGCCGGTTGTGCCGGCCAACATGAAGACGGTGGTGAACGAAAAGATTTGCACCTGGATGGCGCAAAACGGTTACTTCTATGTCATGCACCGCTTCGATCTGGACAATGTTCAATTCGTGCGTGAAATGCACGCCAAAGGCTTGTTCGCTTCTATTTCGTTGGGCGTCAAAGGCCCCGACTACGACACAGTCAACAAATTGGTGGTCGAAGGCCTGACGCCCGAATACATCACCATCGACATTGCGCACGGCCATGCAGAGAGCGTGCACAAGATGATTCAAACTTTAAAAGAAAAGTTGCCCAAGTCTTTCATTATTGCGGGCAACGTGGGCACTCCTGAAGCCATCATTGATTTGGAAAACTGGGGCGCCGATGCCACCAAAGTGGGCATTGGCCCTGGCAAGGTTTGCATCACCAAGCTCAAAACGGGTTTTGGTACAGGCGGCTGGCAATTGTCAGCGCTTAAATGGTGCGCCCGTGTTGCCACCAAGCCCATCATTGCCGACGGCGGCATCCGTGAGCACGGCGACATTGCCAAAAGCATTCGCTTTGGCGCCACCATGATCATGATTGGCTCGATGTTGGCCGGTCACGAAGAGTCGCCCGGCGCCACTGTCGAGGTGGACGGCAAGCTCTTCAAAGAATACTACGGCTCGGCCTCAGACTTCAACAAGGGCGAATACAAGCACGTTGAAGGCAAGCGCATTTTGGAGCCCATCAAAGGCCATTTGGCCAACACCCTGATCGAAATGGAACAAGACACCCAAAGCTCGATCAGCTACTCTGGCGGCACCAAGCTCATGGACATTCGCAAAGTCAACTACGTGATTTTGGGCGGCGACAATGCAGGCGAACATTTATTGATGTAATTCAAACCCATGAGTTTCCCTAGGGTGCCTGTTGAATCAAAAAAAGGGGCTATTTCCCCTTTTTCATTGAGGTCAACACCTATTAAGACCGCATCAAAACAAGGCACAATTAAACCTCTATCTTTACTTACTGAACAGGTTTTTTCATGAAACGTCGTGAACTACTCCAAGCAGGTGCAAGCGCTGCCCTACTTCCTGTACTTGCCCATGCCCAAGACAAGTACCCTAGCAAGCCCATTACTTGGGTTGTGCCCTACGCTGCAGGCGGCAATGCAGACTCGCGTTCCCGCCAAGTGGCCAAGGCCATGAGCGCCATCTTGGGGCAACCCATCATCATCGACAACAAGGCAGGCGCCGGAGGCAACATTGGCACCGAAGTCATTGCCCGCGGTAAACCAGATGGTTACACCATTGGCATGGGCAACTTTGCGCCCTTGGCTGTCAACCATGCCTTGTTCAAAAAACTCAACTTTGACCCCTTCAACGACATTGTGCCCATTGGCTTGATCGAAAAAGGCCCGCTCATTTTGATGGTACGCAACGATTCACCTTACAAATCTGTCAAAGACATCGTGGCTGCGGCCAAAGCCAATCCAGGTAAGCTCAGCTACGCCTCGGGCGGTATTGGTGGTTCGCACCACCTCAGCGGTGCCTTGTTAGAACATGCTGCAGGCGTTGACATGATTCACGCGCCTTACAAGAGTGGCTCTGCCGGCGCCACCGACCTCATGGGTGGCCAAGTCAACATGATGTTTGAACAGATGTACTCTGCCATGCCTGCCATCAAGGGCGGACGTCTGCGGGCGTTGGCCATCACCAGCAAAACACGATCCCCTTTGTTGCCCGATCTGCCAACCATGGCCGAGCAAGGTTTTCCCGAAGTTGAAGTGCAAAACTGGCAAGGTTTGGTTGGCCCTAAAGGCATGCCGGCCGATTTGGTCAAATTGCTCAATGCCGCAATGAACAAAGCACTTCAAGACCCAGAAGTGAAAGATAAGATCTTGAGTCAAGGCAACGAAATGGGTGGCGGTACGCCCGAGATTTTTGCAGCGCTCATCAAAGCAGAAGCCCCACGTTGGGGCAAAGTGGTTCGCGACGCCAAAATTGATCCCGAATAAATTCGGTTGTTTTCAGGCTCTGAGTTTTATAAACTCAAGCTTGAATCAATTGTTTCATCAAGGCACTCAATCGAGTGCCTTTCTTTGTGAGGTCAGTCACGATGCTGAAGTGATTGAGTCCAGCCAAGTCTTCACAAACGGGAACAGATCGTGGACCCCATGTTTGGTGAATCAAGCGGTTGTGGCGCAAAAATTCTGGACTTTCATCACCACCCGCCACCGTGTACAAAACGCCCTTTCGGGGCCGTGGCCACAAAGCCGGACTGGCCATGCGCGCGTGCTTGGCTGTCAGCCTGAGTGAGTCTTGAAGGAAAGGTGTTTTGCGCAACGGTGTGAGGTCGTACAAGCCAGAAATAGACAATGCCTTTTGAATCCAATGGGCAGGCATGCGGGGGTCTACACGCTTCCAATCACAGGCCAACATCATGGCTGCCAAATGTCCGCCCGCTGAATGGCCTGCCACCGTGACGTTTTTTGGATTGCCGCCATAGTGAGCAATGTGATGCCAGGTCCATGCCATGGCCTTGACCATTTGATGCGCAATATCAGGAATTGTCACAGGCAATTCGGCAGAACCAGGACACAAAGCGTAGTTCACCACCACCACGCACACGCCCATGTCATGTAAAGGCGGCGCCACAAATGAATGATCGGCTTTGTCGAGACTGCGCCAATAGCCGCCATGAATAAAAAATACAACGGGTGCGTTGGGCTTGCTTGCAGGAAAGATATCAAGTGTTTCGTTAGGGCCATCACCATAGGCAATGTCGAGCGTGCATTTCAAGGCAGCACGCGCGTCAGCAGAAGTCTGAGACCAATCTGCAAAATGCGCTGCATGGTCTGGCACCAAGGCGCGGTTGTTGTACATGCTGTCATACCAAGCTGCACTGTGGGTTTTCATGGCCATCGTCCTTTAAATTTTCATTTCCAATCGCACCTGGACATTTTGCCAATTGCGCGTGTTGGTGTTGGCCGTTTCTGAGAAGCCATTGCCAATGTAAGTTGTGCCCGTGAGGTACTCACGCGGCGT
>Ga0209296_1000460_pt1 | contig 35136 bp, 20 predicted proteins | sample S_130206_EF_Meta_FD_187319 | JGI IMG/M metagenome (GOLD analysis project Ga0209296, IMG submission 187319) | Freshwater microbial communities from Lake Simoncouche, Canada to study carbon cycling - S_130206_EF_MetaG (SPAdes) (version 2) | ecosystem: Environmental > Aquatic > Freshwater > Lake ... | reverse complement strand
AATCCTACAGTTGTAATACCAGTAGAAACATAAAGTTGAGTTACTGATGCTATACCACCTATGACTGATGTTGAGACACCAGCAGTTGTAGCATAACCACTAGATCCACTAGTGGATGCATATGCAACTGAAGTAGAAACAATAACATTACTTAAATTAGTTAATCCAGATCCATCACCACTAAAATATCCAGCAGTTACAGTACCAGTAAATTTGCCATCACCAACAACATATAAACTATTACCACCAACGTTTGTAGTACCAACACCAACTCTACCAATTACCTCTAGTGATGTAAGATCTTCACTATAAGAACTGATACCAATTTTTAAATTTTTCTGTCTGCCGCTGGTATACTTTGCCATTTTTTGATGTTAGTTAAGGGTTTCTAAGATGCTACCAAGAAATTTAATATCAGTTCCACTAGTTGCAGATAAAACAAGAGCATCACCAGACTCCAATACCAATTTACCTGCGAGCAAGTTTGCAGTATCACTTGTAGAAACTGGAAAGTTCTTTAAAATTTCAGTTGTTACTGCAACTCCAGCAATTGTTCTTTTATGTGAGAATGAAATTGTTTGAGTAGTATTGCCAATATTTGCCACTTGCGCTAAGAGAATAACACCAGTATATCCGACAGGTGCTGTATAAATTCCCACTGCATTTGTAGATGCAACTTTGGTGACTGTTTTAAATACATTAAGTGCTAATGCCATTTTTTTATTCTCCTCCGAGTGCTAGAATGAATGGTGTCATAGTCGAAAATAAACTCTTAGAATAGAATGTTCCAGAAATAGTTCCAGTTTGCTGATTAATTGCAACACCTTCGCCAATTCTAAAATTACCGGATTGGTCAGTACTTGTATATACAACCAATCCACCGTTTCTAGAATCAGTTTCATTATCTTGAATTGCAACCCCCCCTCTTAATGGAACTGCATTAGCAATATCATTTCCAGATCCAATATATTCAAAAGAATGCCCGGAGGCTAATACTCTACTTTGTTTATAAAATGAAACTTCAGTACCAACTCCAACTGTATAAGGTACGTTTTCATTTACAATAATTGTAGAAATTCCAGAAGAAATTGGAGTAGAACTTAAAATAGAATAGTAAGTGGGCAGTAATTCAACTGTTGCCTTTGCTGTATTTATTCCACTATTGGGAGAACTAATTGTGATTATTGGAACTCCACTATATCCTCTTCCATTTGATATTATTTCAAATCCAGTAACTGATCCTCCACTAAGTGTTGCGACTGCTGTTGCCGTTACACCCCAAGAAGTATCTGGGTCAGAAATTGTTACCGTTGGTGTGGATGTATATCCCGTACCACCAGATCCTACAGTTATTTTTCCTACCGAATAATATAAATCTCCAAAATAAACAACTTGTCCATCAAATGGGCGAACTACATTTACTTTAGCAGTTCCAGTATTAGGAACATAAGTGTGTGCTTGAGTTGCAATACCAACGTTCATCGTAAATACAGTACTTGCCATTGAAACCGATGGAAGTCCAGTTAAACTTCCTTGCCCAACAAATGTAGTAATAATTCCAACAAGATTGTCAATATTTGATTTAACATCAGAACAAGATAATGGATCCACATTTGATCCAGTTGCAGGGTCGGCAATAACAGTCAAGTCCTTCACATTCAACATATTGTTGATTGCAAGTTTGGAATAAGTGCCAACTGCCCTGAATGCCGTAATTGATTCTACAGTCTCACCAACTAATCCATTAGAAATAGGAGTTCCGGCACTTGTAAAATATGATTTTGTTGCTGCAATAATACTCTTATTTGTATAATTTTTAACATCAGAAGAAACAGCATCTACAATATATCCAATGTCCCTATAGCACTTACTTCCTCCAGTAGTAAACGTTCCGTAATTATCAGAACTAGAAATACTTACCAAACTTCCAGCACCAATAACTGTCGTAACAATACCGACTAGATTATCAATATTAGATTGAACATCAGAACATGCCAAAGGATTAGTATTTGCATAAACAGTACCTCCACCATTATAAGTAGAAGTTCCCGTCGAAATTGTTAGATCAGAATAAGCAGCACCTACAAGAGAATTTGTAATTGCCTGTTTCATTAAATTTCTTGACTGATTAAAAGCATAAATGGATTCATTTACTTCACCAACCAATCCATTACTAATTGGAGTTCCATTTGCATTAAAATATTGTCTTACAAATTCCCTAACATAATGATTGCCTCCGGTAAAAACATCTGTGGAAACTGCATCAATAAAATATCCAATATCTCTTTTACACTTAACCATTGTGGTTGAAATACCCGGATATACATTATAAGTATTTGTCCAGGCAGTCCCTACAATTACACTTCTATTATTTTGAATTAACCGGTATGCATCATAATATCTAGATCTAGAATTGGTTTGCGAATCTCCAGGAAAATAAAAGTCCGAATGTCCGATTGCAATTGCTGCCATAGACTTATCTTGAATTTCAATCTTGTTTGCCTGAATTAAATTATAAGAATCAATATATCTTCCAGGTGCAACAGTTTTTGTCTCAAATATATATCCATAATTACCACTTGGGTATGTGACTATTCCCGGACCCGAAGGGCAACTAAATTGAAGTCCAGAAAGAGTAATTCCCATACCAACCGAAAACTTATGAGCACTATTGGTATAGGCAGTTAAAAGTCCGGTCGTATTATCATAAAGAGCATTTACTATATTTAAAGTTGGAACATTTAAATCAAGAACAAAAGTATCCGAATTTTCTGCCGCAGCACTTGTGACTATTCCCGTATATTTTAAGGGTCCAACACCATCGGCAACTAATCCATAATTACCAAAAGATGAGTTTGAGTTTGTAAGATCACAAGCAGCACCAGACCCACAAAAAACTGCAACATCATCACAAATAGTAAAGAGAGAAACTAACTGGGCATATCCCTCATTGGTCATCGATGCTCCAACACCACCTTGGTTATACTGGGTATAAGAATCAAGAACCATTGACTTTGTGGGTCCTATAGCATGATTTCCGTCAACTTTCAATCCAGTACTATTTGGAATAAAGTTAGTACAGTTCTGAATATAGGGAGATTGATTGAAATATCCAACTTCATCGGGATTGAAAGCAAAAATTGCACCACTATTCGCAGGTCCAACAAAGGACATTTCGGCAATATAATTTCCGTTGCTTACATAAAAAAGGTCTCCTTGATTTTGTGGAGTAACGGAAACCTCTCTTAAACTATCTCCAACAAGACTAACCTGTTCGGGAATCTTAATTGGATTATTTTCTACATAACTTCCAGCACTAATCTTAATAACAGTTCCTGTTGTTGCTGCTGCAATTGCTCCTCTGATAGTTGCTTTTGCGTCTCCGAGTTTTTTTCCTGTATTTGTATCGCTTCCGTCTTTTGTGACATATAAAAGATTAGTGACTGTTGCTCCAGCGCCCAATCTTACGACATCGGAACCTATACCAGATCTACTTCTTAAAGTAAAAAGATCTGCATCATAAGTATTGAGAGCTAATTCCCCCAACTGTAAATCATTTATTGTAGGTCTTTTGCCAGGTACGGAAGACCTTTTAATTCTGATGGGAATTGCCATTTATAACATTCGGTATGTACCAAAAAGGAGACTTATATGAGTCTTCTTTTATTTATTCATATTCTTCCGTCTCCTTTTGATTTACCAAACTCAATGCCTCTAGTGCTCCTTGAATACGAATAAATTGGTCTTTCTTCATATTAAATTGTTGTTCCAAATCAATCAAATCTTTTTTAAGAACCTCTGCTTGCTTGCTCAAGTCCTCAAACATTTTTTGTGAATCCATAAGTGTCATTTTAATTATATACACACTATATATTCTAAACTAAATAATAAAAAAAGTCAAAAATGGCTAGAAAAATATTCAAAAAAGTTGGATTGAGAAGAGATAATAATCTTGGTGATTTATCAAACTCAACTGAAGCATTAAATAATCTTTTAGATACGTTAGTTGATTCGGGCAATTTTATTAGCGAAGATTTAGATTGTATTAGAGGAATATATTCTGCTGGTTTAGATAATGCTGGTTATTCACAAATTGCAGGAAGTGCAATTCAAACTACAGATAGTTCTGGTATTAATGTTGCATTTTCTCCAAGAATAACATATCAAAATCGGTTAGATAGGTTTAAAGCATTTTCTGGTGAACCAAGATTTAATGGAGGAAATGGTTTATCCGCAAGTTATTTTAATCAAAATCAGGTATTTGAAAATACCGTAGGAATTTTTTCTGGTACACCAGTCAAAACTGATAATTTTTGGGAATTAGGAAACTTCCAATACAGTGGAAAACTCACACCAGAAAGTGTTGATGTAAATGGTGGTGTTCAATGGGAAGGATATTTCATTCCAACACAGACTGGATCTTATTCTTTTTATATTAACAGTAGTGCTTGTTTTACTTTTGATTTTGAAACACAAGGTTATGTCAGTGGAGTTGGAACATATACAGAAATTAATAGAATTGGATTAACTTCTTCATTATCTGCATCTGGAACGTCAGGTTCAAATCAAATCACTTTAACAACAGCAAGTAATACAAAATTTGTTGGTGTTGGACAAAGTGTTTCTGGTGTTGGAATTTATACTGGTAGTGTAGTTGCATCTATTGATAGAACTACTGGTATTATTGCTCTCAATCCACCAACGGGAATAACAGCAAATACAGTAACTGCAAACTTTACCAATCAAAATAAAACTTTCTTTAAAACTATTGGACAAAATACTGCAATATCTCATTCTACATATATCTTAAATGCACAACAAAGATATAGAATTAGAGTAAGATATTATATTCCAAGTAGTATTGATGCAATAGCAGTACAAAGAAATATAAATTTTGATTATATTGCCCCAACTGGTGGTTCTACTAATTTAAGGTATAATAATTTATATTCTTTGGATTATGATTTTAGTGATGCTGCAAAAGGGGAGTTTCCAATTTTTATAGACAATTCCATAAGACCTGGTGGTGGAACTCTTGGAGGAGTATTATCAAATAATTATGTAAAAGTTAAATCTTTAAAAAAAGTTGATATTAAATATCAACCAAAAACAAATTTGGCAGGTATTGTAAAAAGTACCATTAATGGAACAATAACAGTAAATTCAAACGTTGTAACATTGTCAAATACATCAAATTTGGAAATTGGTAATTATGTTTATGATGGAGGAGTGCTTTCGGGGGTTGTTTTTGGGCAATTTATTCCAACTGGCACAACAATTATAGGGATTAATATTAATAATTCTATAGTTTTATCTCAAAATGCAAATGGTTCTGGAACTGTTGATTTGACTTTTATTGAACATCGTGGATTTGTAAAAAGATTACAAGGTTCTGCATCTACATCAACTTTTACTTTATCTAGTGGTGATACTACTGATCTTAAATCTGGAATGATTTTGATTGGTGCAACTACACAAGCATATACTGGAATCACAACTACTAGTAGCACATCAACCTTTACAATTGATCCATCTCAATCATTGGGAGCATCAACTTATTATGTTTATCAATCTCGTGGTCTTGTTAATGAAAGTTTGAATGCATTCTGCAATAGAACAATTACAAAATGTCTAGTTGTTGCTGCCCCTGGTGCTGGAATAGGTACAAATATTATTCCCGTTGTAGACAGCACAGGAGTTGCTAATGGGTGGAAAGTGCAGGGATTCTATTTTGCTAGCGGAACAACTGTTAATGGTGCTCCACCAGCAGGAAGTATAGTTATCAATACTCCTACGACTCGTGCTTTAGTTGCAGGAGCAAACTTTACAGTCACTGGTGAATCTGATGATAGACAACTTTGCTGCCCACCAACAGATACTTCTCCTCCATTCAGTGCAACTTTAGATGGATTGGAAACAACATCTACCGGACCAACTCCTGCACCAAGTCTACGAATTGAATCTGGAAACGTAGTATTTAATTCATTAAAAGCAGTTGTTTCGTCTTCAAATATTACACCTTATTCTTCTTCAAATACATCTACAAGTAGAATATCAATTCAAACTCCTATAGGAACTTATAAAATTCTATGTGTGTAATAAAATAGAATAAGTTTCACCATTAATTACAACTGGTAATTTGTGAGTATAAATCGTAACTGCAACATCTGTTGCAGACTCTGTGCCAATTCCAGTGATTGTTATATCATTTGCAAAATAAAGTTCTCCAATTGAAACCGAACTACTTAAAGTTGATAAAGCAGTCCCAACTTGTGTCCAAGGATTATTATTACTTGAAAATGCACGAGTGTCATCAATAAAAATACCAGGAGATCTTGTGTCAGATAGTTGTGAAGATCCAGCATTGAAGTTTTCTGGATCATTTATTTTAATAGATCCTTCAACATTAATATCATTGTTTGATACTGTATTTTCATTTCCTTTATATTTTTTTGTAATAAAAAATCTAGCAGTTTCGTTTGCTGCTGCTATGTCATCAAAAACACTATTGATTGATGCTCCACCAAGATAATTAAAATTTTCAGTATCTTGAATGTTTGGTTTTACTAGATTTAAAATATTTTCTTTATCTACTGGATCTTTACGAACAAAATCAAAACTTGATGATATAGAAGAAGCAGTAATAGTATTTACACCAACAGTAGACGGAGTTGTTGATAGTTTAAATTGGTTTTCAGTATTTGAATTGCAAATATAATAAGTATTATCTTTATATAAAGTAACACCAACACCAACTGTAATATCAGTCTTTACCCCAACAACATCATCATTTGTAAATACAAATTCACTAATTGAACCAAAATAAAAGTATCCACTTGATATTGCTGCACCAACAGCAGCATTGAATGATAATGTTGAAGTGTTTCTTAAATTGTTTTGCAAAATACGTAAATCGTCTGCAATTCCGGCACCACCAAGATTATTTAAAGCTGTTGTTTCATTACTAGTTTCTTGTAGATTTAAATCTCTTCTAAAACCTTGATTTTGTTTTGTCATTTTAATCTAGTGTTATTGACCAACCTTTGGATCTTAAAATAGGTATGTAATCATTAAGTGCAACTCCACTTGGAGATGCATTTCCACGAAGATTAATTGTAACTCCACCACGATTAATTGAATTGTAATTTGTATACAAATCAAAAATTATAGAGTTAATTGCCTGTTGACTTAACAAATTATTTGCCAAATCCAAATATACCAAACGATACAAGGAAGAGAATGAACCAGATTTATAACTTGTCAATTGATTATTAAATAAAATCAAATAATACATATTTGGACAATCAGTAAAATCTGGAATTTCTCCAGATAACAAATTGTTATGGGCATAAAAATATGCCAAATTTGGTAAGTTTGTAAATTTAGTTATTCCAGTAAATTGATTGTTATATAAAAACAAATAACTCAAAGAAGAAAGATTTTTAAATTCAGGTATATTTCCAGAAAATGCATTATAACTACAATCTACATAATAGATATTTCTATTTGCTGCAAGATTTGGAAAACTTCCACTAAAATTATTATAATGAAGAACAATATATGTTAAGTTGGAGCAAGAAGCCAAACTTGGAATTAATCCACCAGTTCTTCCATATGAAATATACCAAAGATAATAAAGTTTTGGAGTATATGTGAATGCATTTGGATGTATTGGATCGGGGAGAAGATTTATAGACTGCAATAACATATACTGAAGATTTGGAGACTGTTCAAATGTTCTTTCTGGTATTACAAAACCACCAACACCTGATGTCCTAGGATCCACTGCCCCTGTAGGATCAGGCGCCCCTCCAGTCAAATTAGTAACACGAAGTTCCAAATAACTCAAACTTGCATTTGTAAATTTTGGCATTGCACCAGTTAATGGTGATGCATAAAAATATAAAGTGCTTAATGATCCACAACCATCAAATTTATAGGTTCCACCAGAAGTAAAAATACTTCCAATATTGCGATTGTAATGACCGTAAAATGTAGTGAGTGATTGCTTTCCGCTTAAATTTGGACATCTCACTGCACATCCGTATATATTTACTGCTTGTATTTTATTATTACTGGATGATATTAAATCTTCTCCATTATACTCAAGGTAATAATTACCATTTAAACTTAATGTAATTAAATTTTCCAAATCCCTTACATTACGCTGATCTGTACCTACTCCAATAGTTGTTGTTCCAAAAGCACGGAAGTCATTATTATCTACCAAATAAGTTTCACAACTATTTGGTACATTCGGTAAAGCACAAGTATTATCAATATCATCTGGATGAAAATATGCTCCACCACCTCTGGATAAATTTAATTGTGTTAAACTTTTAAACTGATTTGCAATACTATTTTGCGTAATGGAACCATAGAATGTTCCACCCATAACAAAATTTCTAATAGTTGTAGGAATTTTGTTGATAATATTTGAATTTAACTTTCTTTCTGCTTCAGTATCACTTAAGTAAAATGGATTCTGAACAAAATATATGGACCGAACACTAGGTGAGAAGATCGTTAAGTCTGGGAAATTTCTTAATGTATTGTATGAAAAATTTAATGTTGTAGCATTTGCTAATTTTGTAACTGGAAGACTAGAAATATTTGCAGAATTGATAGTAATAGAAGAAATTTCATCTGGATTATAATAAAATTGAATATATCTTTCTCTTGATATAGAAGACCTATAATTAATTGTAGAACTAGTTCCGCCTTGATTTGCGTATGATGTAAAATCGTTTACGTTTGCTGTGTTGACAATTTTCCAACTTGCAGGAGTTCCACCAATTAAATTTCCTAGAGTTATAGTTGCATCTAAATTTCTAAAGAATCCAGTAAATACAAGAGGAATTCCTTTCATTGCATAAAGACTTACTGTCTGTCCACCTATTGTGCAATTAATTTTATGAGTTGGAAATTCCGAAGCAAACTCCTTTGCTTGTGGAACTATTGTGGTCTGCAAACGAACTTGGCCAGAAGTTGCCGGAGTTCCAAATTGTAAAGAACCTCCGGTAATGATACCAACTCTTGCACCATAAGAAATTGGTGATGTAGGCTCTGGTGGATTGGCACTTGAGCTCCAAGCACTTACTCTTGAGGTTGAGATGTCAGCGATTTTAACTACCGCAGAAGGACCTGTCCCATCTACATACCGAAAGCGAATTGCATTACCACTCAAACCACCATTAATATTTAAATTACCAAAAAGAATTGAATCTGTTCCTGCTTTGCCGGAAAGAATATCAAGATAAGTTGCAGAATCTGATGAATATCGATCAAGAATCTTATATATTGGTTGAGATAATCTTGAAAAACTTACAAAATCATTTCTTGTTGCATCTACACCACTCCCACGAATAACATTCAAATCCAATGGAGGCAAATTCAAAGCAATAAGTGCTTGGTTTTTATTCTCTACATCAGCATAATTACTGTTTACATCAAGACCAAATATCTTAGGATTCTTTAATGCCATATTAATTAATTATTGGTAAATTACTGACACTTCGCCAGAAGTAAAAATTGCTGCTCTAGTAGATCCAATGAGTCCAATGTATCAGATCCACTAATCTCTTGTATCTGATTTGCAACTGGATTTACAATTAAGGGTCTATACGATGCCATTATAATTTCTTTTTTCTTTATTTATCATTGTTCTTTAAAGTTTATACTTGCTTCGACAGTTCCAGTAGGACCAGTATCTTCCTCAATCTTTTTAGCAAGAATAAAAGTTGCCTCAACATTATTATTATCAGGTGTTATGACAGATCTATCAGGACCAAATACTTTTCTCATATTAATAGTTTTTGTGGAATATGCACCAACATATAATGTATCTCTTTCTATATATGGTCTTAATGTTTGGTCATTTTGAATATCAATCAATGCAGAAGAAGATCTATCAATTTCCTGAAAATTAGTTGGTGCAGCACCAGTTGAGTCTGCATTTCCATCAGCAGTAGTAACTGTACAATTACTAGAAACATACCATTTTGGACTGATAGTTCTTTGGAAATCACCAATAGTTTCTTTGACACTTATATTATTGATTGCTGCGTTATCTTTTAATTTTGCAACCAAATATAAAGGCCAAGGGTTATAATTATAAAGTTTTTGTTTACTGATTGTAGTTCCAGTAATAGATACTGGACGAATAAGAATAGTAAAATTAGATCCAACAGATCCTAAAGTTTGTGAAATTTGAATATAAGAAAATAGGTTTCCTTGAGTATTAGTGTAACTACTTGTAACTCCAACAAATGTAGAATTTGTAATAGTTATAACGTTAGTGGTAGTGTTTTTAACTGCAATTTGTCCTCCAGCATAATCAATATTTGGAAATGTTCCAGAAATTTCAATCCAACGTCTTCCTTCTGGATCTGCTGATGGTGTTCCAGAAAGACTTGGAAGATAATTTCTTTCATTAACATTTTTTATTTCTAATGGATCCAAAACATCTACAGTAACCTTGGAGCATACACCCCCTGCTGGTGCAGATAGATTTGGAATTCTATAATCAATTCCCATTCTTAATGGTGGTTGTGCTGGTGCCCAACCTTCTGCAACTTCAACTCCATCTTCATCAGCAGCAGCAAAAGAATGTGTGTGCTCTCCATATAAAATTTGAGAATTTGAAAGAATACTTGTTGTGCCTACTCCAGGAAGAATAAATCCATTCAAAGTATTAATATTTACAATTGGTTTTTTGTCAGTAATTCCAATCAAGAAATCTGCAAAATGTGCATAGTCATCCCCATTATTTGGATTTACAAATTGAATTTCAATTTTAGACCCACTAAATGAAAATTCAGAAGCGGCAGTAGCATTATAATTACTTAAACGAATTTGATGCGGATATGTAGTCCCAATACCAATTGTGGTTGTGATACCCAAAACTCTATCTAAAACTAATTCTCCTGCTATTGGTTTTGTTTCTAAACTAAATCCAGATAATCCACCAAATCTTTTTATTACTGCTTTTTCATAAGAATTTCCAATACCAATTGGATTTGTTACATTTGTAATATATGCATTGTAAATTGAAGGCGCAATTATCTTTGCTCCAATATCATCTTCAGTAAAATAACTATCATTTATCGAGACAATACTACTTGCTGTATCAAACTCTGCGTCAATATACCTACCACTTTCGGTTGTTGCTATTCCTGGAGTATAAACGTGACCAAATCCAGGACAAGCCTTGCAAGATACAACTTTCACTTCTGTTAATGAGTCAGTGGAAACATTTAATGTTTCTGGAATTATAAGTTTTTTATTTTGAATTTCAACTCCTTCACGATTCAATAGATATTCCTTTGGACGAATTCCAATTAAAGATTTGCTACCAGTTGTTCTAATAGTTTTTTGTTTAGATGATGCAGAATATATTTGAGATGTTCCTTCGTCTCCACCATCAATATAATAAGAAGCACCATACTTGTAAATATATTGTGGAGTTCTAACATCTCCAGTATTAGCAACATTCAACGAGTATTTAAATCTAAAATAAGAATCTCTTAAGCAAGGAGCTTCCAAAGAGTTTTCAATTACAAGTGTATGAATTACTACCCATCGTGCATCACCATTATCTGTTGGAATGTAGGCATAGAATCTTGCACCAATCGCACCATACCAACCAAATTCAATTTTATACATTGTAACATTTTGTGGTTGCAAATTATACCCAGAAGGTCCATTTCCATTTAATATATCTCCATTAAATTTATCTCTTGGAATTTTAATTGTCCAATATAATTCACTATCAAATGGATCTCCACTTGCAATTCTTGTTTGGTCAGAAAGTGTCAATCCATTTCTTATCAATACACTAGATTCTAATGGAATTGTACTTCTACGAATGATGGAAAATTGTCCTGCATCAATTTGAAAAATGTATTGATCACTATTATTTGCAATTCCCCATTCTAAAGTAATTCCAGTTACTGGTTCTACAGAAGACCTTAAACCAAAAGTAAATCCACTAATTCTACCAGGTTGATATCTAAATACTCTTCTTGATTGAAGATATGAATATCTTCTAAAATTATCAGCATATCCAGGTTGAGTAGTTGTTCCTCCATATATATCAGTTCCTAAAATAATTCCAATTTTAGGAAAATCAAAGACAGATCCATCAATTGGATCTATTAAAGAACCTGGACTGTTAATGTCTCTCCAAGTTTCAGTCCAAGTATCAATTTGAGCAAATGATTCGTTAATTCCGGCAGCATAAACAACATCACCACCAGACTGATAAGCAAATCCGGTAGATAAAAACTTTTCTTTCCAACCACTTGGATAAGATGATCCAGCACCAGTATCATAATATTCATACAAATCATTTCCAAGTTGTATGAATAAAAGATACTTATTGAATAGGTTTGCATTATAAAGACCCAATTTTTCAAATTTTGGTCCAAATGGATATGAATATGGTGTAGGAAATGCAGTTAATTTAATTGCTGATTCTTGAGTTTCTTCCGTAGTTGTTGCTGTATATCTATTTCCAAACAATGCATTTTTTCTTGTTTCCCAACTTTGAACATTGTATCCATCATTAAATGAATATGTTTCAAAATCATCTGGATCTAAACCATAACTAGATACGTTTGCAAATAATGCAAGTTGAGTTTCTGCTCTATTGACACCAAGTAATGTTGTACTAACTTCACTTGTTTCTTTGAACTGTTCTTCAATTTTCCAAACTGGATTTGATTTTGCTTTAGTAATATTTCTTCTTTGAATTAAAACATTTTTAGTCTGTGGTGAAGTATTTGTTGTAATATTTGACAATAATATACTATTAACTAGAACCTGTGAGACAAAAGTTCCATCTGGAATATCTGATCCAGATACAAAATCTCCAACAGAAATAGTTGAAGTTGTTATTCCAATATTATTTTGAGTTATATAACTAGCAGAAAATATGCCAATTGTTTGATAACTTTGTTTTGAATATGGACTCTTTGTTCCATCAAATACAATAGAAGAAGATCTTTTTGTTGTTGCATCAGGAAGATAAAATGTATCAACTTCTGTAATTAGAGGAGTTCCAAACTCATCTGTTAATATTTCACCATTTGCAATATTATAAAGATTTTGTTCTGATTTTGGAACAATGGAAACTTGACGTTTATCGTGTCCAAACTTTATATCTTTTCCTCCACTCATAGATCACTGCTCCTCCCAAGTAAGACTCGTAGACACATCAGCAGCAGGAGTTCCACTATTGTAAGTGGTTTGTGAAGAAGCACAAAGATATAAACTTTCAATATTATTTGTCAATGGAAATGATAGATATTCTTTATTATAATCAAAATATGAAGATAAATCATATTCTTGTCCCGATGCGGGAATGAAAATACTTGTAATTACTGTTCCAGTATTTGGAATAGGACTTCTTGCTTGTGGGTTAACCTTAACCGATGAAAGTGCAGCAAGAGTAAATTCTGTAGTAATTCCAGAAATAATAGTTCCTACATGATTGTGATTCTCTTCCTTCAAGAAATTATTTGCAGTTGTGAGAACTACATTATCAGAAGTGGATTTGAGAGCATAAAAGTAATACCCATCGGTTGTTCCTCTATTTTCTAAATATCCTAAAACTGATACTGGTTTTTGCGAGGCATCATTCTCAAAATATCCTCTAACATATCCATAAACTCCAGTACTTGCAGAGAGATAACTTGTATTTGTGACAGAGATTGATGTCGGTTTTCCTCTTTTTCCTATATTTGCTGTAGAAGAAAGTGCCAATACGCCAGTAGTAGAATTAGTAGTCTGGAATATAGGTGATTTGATTAAATCTAGTTTCAACACACCAGTTGATCCGCTAGACAAACGAGTTGGATATACTTGAGTTCTATTTCTTACCGACTTGCCAGTACTACTTTGAATTGTTTCTCTACACTTAAGACCAATCAATGGTGTTGGACGATTTGGAATCACTGTGATTGTTCCTAAACTTGTGGAATTCAATGGAGCATTTAGATAAAGTCTTTGACTTCCTACATTGACAAAAGTAATTTCAATATTTTGATCCAATGGACTTGACGTTACAACTTTTGCACCGACATAATAAGAAGTAGACATTCCAACTGATCCAATAATATAAGGGTCAGTTGTTGATGTAGCATTTGTTAAGTCTACTTGAGTAGATGCAATGCCAACTCCACCACCATTGACTACTGCAAAAGGTCTCTTTGAACCATAAACTTCTTGTGAGACTGGAGTAGAATAACTATACAGTTTTACAGTTCCTCTATCTCCACCATCAATATAATAAGATGCACCATATTTGATGATATGTTCAGAAGAACTTCCGTAAGAGAAAGATGATTCTTTTCTTAAATTATTTGCATAACCAAAACGATTTGGATTACCTCCACCATATACAAGATATGTAATTGGAAGAGTTGCATTGCCCAAAGAAGAGACCTTCAGTTGGTTTGATGCTCTTAAGTGATGAACACGTACCCAACGTGCTTCACCATTGCTTACAGGAACATATGCAAGGAATAGAGCACCAACAGCACCATACCAAGAGAATTCAATTTTATACATTGTGACCTTTGTGAGGTCAAGATTCCAAATGCTATCATCAGTAAGTTCCTCGTTTGTGTCGGGATCAACGACTGGTTGTCCTGCTCTCTTATCTCCTACTGCATCACTATAAAGAAGTGGATTTCCCAATTCTTCATTTAAATTATCTCCACTAAATCTAGATCTTGGAACTCTATATTCATAAACATTCCAATAATCTTTCTTAATATTTTGATTGACCCATTTGCTATAATAATCATTAATATCTTCAATTTGACCTTGTAATGTACTTGCAGATGAACTTGGAAGAGAACTATTAATATAACCTTCTACATTCCCCTCTCCATCATCGTACATATACGGGAACATTCCCGTTGGTTTTACTGTATTGTATTTGTTATACGTACCAATCAATGATCCATTAGTGGGTTGAATGAAAGGGACTGGAGTAATTAATACGTGAGAAGAAATTCCTGTTACTGCAGTAAATGTAGGTGAACTTCCATCCAAATCAATCAATCTTACTGTGCTGATTCCAGTTAAGGTATTAACACCAACTGTTGATACTTTATATACTTTTGTGTCGGTGAATCCTGTAAGAGCACTTGCATTTGTTCCTTTTGAGTAAGAAACATATTGTCCTTCAGACAATCCAAGAATATAACCACCAGAGCTATAAAATGTTGGAACTGTTGCAATACCAACATTCAAAGTGAATGTATTTGTGCCACCAACAGAAATAACATTATAACCAGAATTTCTACCTGCATCCGGATAACTATTAAATCCAAATTGACAGGTCATACCAATTCCAATAATCTTAATATACTTGCCTTCTCCAAATCCGTGTGCTTGGTGAGTTGTCACTACCATTATACCAGTAGTGTTATTGTAAACAGCATTGCTTACACTTTTGCCCAATCCTGCAAGTGAAACTACATTTCCAGATGTAATAGAAGTAATGGCAACTTGTGATTCGTTTTGAAGTAATGAAGGATCATAAACTCCTGCATGTGTCATTACTAAGTTATCTCTAAAGATAACTAAATCACCAAATTTCTTGGATGGTACTGTTCCAATTCCAGTACTTTCGGATACTCTTGGTCCAAATGGATCTAACGGATTTGTATTACCATAATCTTCTGTTTGTTGACTGACAAAAGTTAATGGATTGCTATAAATCACTGCTTGTGATCTTCTTACTACAGAGAAGTTGTCTCCGGTTCCATCGTTTCTAGATTCCCAATAATATCCATCATAATTATCAAAAATTCCATATTTTCTAACTGCTGGATTGTGAACATCAACTCCATCATCACTGATTAGAGTAGTTTTTACACCAAAAGTTGCTGCGGAAACACGTCCAGGTTGATATCTAAAAAATCTTTTTGATGTAAGGATTGCAGTTCTATCTGCAGGACCCTCCACAAGTGCTCCAGATTCCTCTGGAACGTGCGTAAGACCCCAACCCATAGTTTGAGCAATACCAACATAAGCACCAGTGTTGGGGACTGAACTGAACTGTTCTGGTGAAGCAGACCATTCTGATGGGTTTACGTCATATGTATTAACGTCGGCAAAAATACCAAGAGCAACTTCTGATCTAGGAATTCCAAGAAGAGAAAGAGCAACTTCCGATTGAATTTTATTCTGTTCTTCAACAGGAATTGATGTCTGATCACTTGCAATAACAACAGGAATGGATTTTTCTGATTTCTGTTGTCCAGGAGGAACCGGAGCAGTTCTACCTACAACGACAACTGCTGCATTATTATTAACGTTTGTGTTATCTGGCATTTTTAAATTACTCCGACTCTTCCTTTTGCGATTGTGAATGTATTCCTTATAATTATATATCCAGTCTGCAATCCATTACTTACTGAAGTTGTTGTAAATCCAGTCAACCTCAAACGTTTATCTGCTGCACCAGCATTAATCTTCTCCGCAATCGTCAATTCGTAGGATGACAAATCTGGAGATACGGAGTGATCTACAAGTTTAATGACATCACCAGTAGAGATGCCAGAGAATTGATTTGGATCTGACAATGTGATTGTATATTGTGTTGAACCAGCACCAATAGTATTGAATGCTCCAGTTCCAATACCAATATAAGTTGTAAATCCTGTTGGAACTGTAGTATATTCTTGTGCAATAATATTGTACCCAAGAGCAGATGAAAGACCCAACGTATTGGTTTGTGTTGATGTTAGACTCAATTGGATATAACCATCTTTTCTATTATAATCTGAACCAGTATCAGGAGTTTCAATATTGAAATTCAAGAATCTAGCACCAAGAGTTTCATTTGTTGTTCCTTGACCAACAATTATACCAATACCAGCAGAAATAGAAACTTTAGTGCTACTGATATCTTTTGGTGATCCATTTTCTAGATAAAGAAGGTTTGGACCATCAAAATCAACACCTCTCTCAATTGTAAGATTAATTGAATTGAAATCACTGTCATAAATGTCAGGAGATGGAATATATTCATCTGCAGGTCCAAGAATGAGATTGTTTGTTGTTGTAATCTTACTTGAAGCATAAGTTCTTAAACCTGTTCCACAATTACGAATAATGTTTCCGCCAGTAGCAACAACAGAACTTACTGACAAATCGACAGGTCCAGGATAATTTTCAAAGAGGCAATCATTAACTCTTAACGTACCAGATTCTTGAGTATTTAATGGAGAGAATGAATATCTATCACTAATTGATCCATCAACAAATGAACAATTATCTACAGATATTCTTGAAGAATTATTAAGATATAATCCGTGTCCTGGAGAATTACGAACTTCAATATCCTTAAATACAGAAGATGTTATATTGTCAAAATACATAATGTAATTATCTAATTCACCATCAAACAGAATATTATTTCCACTATTTCCATCAATTGTTAAATCATAGATTGAAATATCAGAAGCAGTTGTTGTTCCAACACCAACGATATTACCATCAAGAGATAGTGAATTTCCAGCACCATCAGTTTCATCAGTTGCAAAATATTGTGTTTTAATTACAGTATTTTTTCCATTACCTTTTAATGTAAATCCTGATGGAATAATAAGTTTATTTGTTAAATATGTTCCACTTGGTAATTCTAAAGAATATTTTTTATCGGCAATTGCTTGATCAATTACTAAAGATAGTGCGTAAGTATTATCGTGAACAACTTTAATCTGATTGTCAGAGTTTCTAGTATATTGTCCAGATAATCTAATAGAACTTGTTCCTATTGAAACAATTGTATCGAGTGCCCATCCTCTTCTTTGGCCAGTTGTGGCAATATTTGGAAAGTGAATTTGATCGGAATCATATTCATTTACTGTTCCTTTTGTGGACCATTCAGTTTGATCAAATGTTCCATAATCAATCCAAGTAATATCAGCCGTATCGGATCCAAGTTCTTTTGGACCAAGAATACCAATAAGTTTAGCATTATTAATATTAGTTGAAACTCCAATTTGACGATAAACAAGAAGACCGTGATTTGTATCAGATCTAGCAAGAGTTAGAGAAATATTATCAGTATCATTGAAATTGGCAATCGATGTCATTCCAATTCCAGCAAATGGTGAAATTTGAGAAGAAACACCAACTTTTCCATTTCTTAAATGATATTGTGCCACCCAATAACGATATGTGTCAGGTAATGTTTTTATTCCAACTCTAACTGCACTGATTGATCCAACAATAGGAGCAGCAACAGTAGTAGAATCACTAAATGCATTTACACCAAATACTTTTACCTTTTCCCCAACATAAAAATTTGAAGTGGAAATTCCACTAATTTGAAGAGTATTACTTACAGTTGATCCAATACCAGCATAAACGGTTCCATCATTACTAAAAGAAAAACTACGAAGTTTATATTTCAATAAATCATCATAATCAACAAGTTCGTATCCAGATCCATCATCCTTAACTTTAATAACTCTATTTGGTGCAAAAGTTCCTTCATCAGTTGTTGGTAAATCTGTTAATTGGAAATTTTCAAATCCATTTGCTCTAATTCTACCATTTACATCAAGTTCAAAATTAGGAATTGCAGTCTTAATACCAACACATTGATTCAATTCATTTACAATTAATGATGGATTTGAATCTGGTCCAATCTGGAATGATGGATCTTGAATGCTGTTTCCTTTAAGTTGAAGTTTGATTGCCTCAATACCTTGTGATGCGGTTGAAGTAATCTTATTGGTAAAGTTTACTGGACCTCTAAATTCACTAGGAAGTAAACGATTTGAACCGCCACCAACACGAAGGGTGTTACGAATATAAACATCATCATAAGTTGCAGTTGAATCGGATGGTGTTTCCCCAATAAATGTTTCTCTTGCAGTTAATCTTTCACCAGTAAAGAAATCACCACGATCATTCATACCAGAGAAGAATACAACTCCTCCCTTTTCTTCTTTTGAAATTGCCAAACGCTCTTCTTCGTCTGTAATTGATCTCTTCTGTCTTTGTGGAAAAGCAGTTGAATAGTTTCCTGGTCCATAACCAAGATATTCAAAAGTATGACCAGAAGCACGAATACTTGTAAATCTACGAGTTTCTGATGGGATTACAGAAATTTTTCTAACAATAGATCCCGAATCGTGTGTAGAAGATTTAGTTCCAAGAACACCTCTTAAAACAGTAACTTGTGTAGAGCTATCTATTGATTTGATTCTAAAAATTTCATTATCTATTTGAATAAAGTTTCCTTGTGTCAATCCAGTTGTAAGTGTAAAATTTAATGTTAAATCTGAAATTGTGATGGATGCAGATGTTGTAGTTGTGTATCCAACATTCATACTCATCAAACTTCCAGAAATCTTTTCACTCTGAAGTGATGTATCTTCACCACATGAAGAAATACCATACTTATAAACTTCTGCAGATCCAGCAGCAGTTCCAACTCCAATTGGTGCTAATATTGTAAATGCAGTCAAACTAACTTTTTCTTTAACAAAAAAGTCCGAATTGAAGATGGTTGAAGCAGTTCCAGTAACTCCTGTGATTTTAATCTTATTACCAACAGACAAACCGTGAGCACGAGATGTTGTTATTGTTACTATTCCTGCTGTGGTTGCATTTGAAACACCAGCAATGGTTGAAACTGGAAGAGACTTATCAACAACATAAAGAATACCACTTGATGTTGTATAAATTCCAGGATTAGTGCCTACATTATAAGTAATAGATTTTGAACTATTGATTGCAGAAATTTTATAAAGACCATTATATCCTCCATTGTTGCGATTTGCAGTAGTTCCAACACCAATAATTTGAACTACATCTCCAACATTATTATTGATAGATGAAACAGTTACAGAACCTCCGCCAGAACCAACACTCATTGTATTTCCGACACCATATGCAGATCCACCATCCACAATAGTTACAGCAGTAATTGTTCCAGCAGCACTTACAGTCACATTTGCAGTAGCACCATTACCAGTAATTCCAACACCAACAAGTGAAACATTATATAATGTTGAAGAAATTCCAGATCCATATCCAGATCCAGGTAATAAGATACTTAAACCAGTAATGGTATTTAAATTGTGATCAGTTGAAGTGAATATAGTAGAAAGACCAGAAGATATTGATACTGCATTAGTTACTGCTAATCCAATTCTATTATCTTTTAAATAATTGATAATGCTTTCTTTTGTAATGCTATTCTGTGGATCATTTACAATAACTTTTCCAATTAATTTATTTGATGCTCCAGTCAAACTTTGTAATGGATCAGTAACTAAATTATCTTTATCTACAACTGGATACAAATCAGTTATATTTTGTTTAAACTTTTGAGTTGTAAATTCTGCAGCAGTAGGAGAAATATTTCCAATCAAACAAGTCAAGTAATAAATACCATCTTGCAACCCAGAAGAATATTCTTGAACTGTTTCTACATTTTCAATTGTATAAGTGGTATCATATTCATTTCTAGAGAATACTGGAAGATTGTCTCCTCTAGTTGAAACATTGTTTACAAATGTTCCACCATTATATGTGTTAGTGAATGTAAATGTTTTTGATGATGGAACAGAAGTTACAACAAAATAACCATTAAATCCAGCATTATCTGCTGCAGTTGAATTTGTACTGCTTACGACTTTTCCAATTCTTACTCTATCGCTGACGCTCAATCTATGTGGTCTTTCTGATGTAACAGTAACAGTTGATCCAACAGTTGAAATTCCAGCAATTACGTGAGAGTTGCGATTAGAATTTATAGTTGTAATTGTAGAATCTTCTTTTACAGTACTTGATTCTTGAAGAACATAATTTTTTGCTGGAATTTTTGCATCTGTATAATCTTTTGGGATTACATATCTCAACTTATAGATTCTATCAGTTAGATCACGATTTTCAGACTTTCTTTGAATAAAAGTAGAAGAATTGTTTGCTGCAATTGTAGTTGAATTATTCTTAAATCCTTGATAGATTTGATTTGTTGCTGTAGTTCCACTACCAATGATATACCAATTTTTATTAGTAGAATCAAATTGAATGGGATGTCCAGGATCTCCAGAAAGTTTGTCGGAAACTCTACTTACAATACTTAAAATTCCGCCATTTGTATTTTTAATAATAACTGGACTTGGACTAGTATCATTTACATTATTAATAGTTTTTGCAAGTTTAATTTGATTTGCACCCAATCCTGTTGTAATAACATAATACAATGCTCCATTTTCTAATCCACCAGGAACAATTGCATTATCACTGAATACTCTTACTGACTCACCATTATAAAAATTATGAGGTGCATTTAAAGTTAATATATTACTACTAATATTATTAACACCTAATGTTTGTGTTACAGTAAATGTTTTTTGTGCTGTTGGGCCTTCTCCAGTAGGAACTTGCATCAAAATAGGAGAAGAATAAGTATAATCTACCGCATTGATATTTACAGTAACATAAAGTTTTTCATTAATATTAGAACCAACTCTATATCCATTCGTAACATTTGATGGTGGATTATTGATATCGGTTTCACCTAAAAGATAAAGTCTAGATGTTTGTCCAACGCCAGTGTATGATGTTGTAAGTCCAACATCAAGTGATCTCCAAAGAACATTGGATGCATCTTCTTGAAAATCTTTTGGTGGAATAATGTGAGTCACATAACCAGTATCATCACGAGGAAATGATTCTTTTCTAAATCCTTTTGAAATTAATGACTTGGAACCAAAGTTTGAGTTTGAGTTGGTAATTGATTGATCAGCACCATCTTCTGCTAAAAAGTGTTGAGCAAATCCAATTGCAAAAACAGAAACATCTTGAATAAATGCATCATTTGATGCCTTGATGTGATAATTTTCGTATGCTGGTTTATATATTGCTTCCTGGTTAATATATAAAGGTCTTTTATCCAAAGAAGTGGTTGAGTTTGTATCATAAAGACCTGTAGATTCATTATAAATCACAAAAGCATTGGAGTCTTTTTGTAATCCAATTCCAGTATATTGAGCAACAACCATAGATTTAAATCCAGTTGCTTTTGATCCGTCTGCGTGAAGACCACACATTCCAAAAGCGGATCTCAATGAACAGTTAAAGATATATGGAGATGCTCCATTTACACCATCTGGTTCAATGATAACTTTTTCATTCATTGAAATTGTAACTGAAGTGTCAATTGCTGCAGATGGTAATTGGTATGTAAATTTTCTTTCACTGGTAACTCCAACTACTTTAAAACTACCATTATAAAGTGCTGAACCAACACCAGCAATACGAATAGAATCATCAACACTCAATCCATGAGCAAATTCAGTTGTTACGGATGCGACTGCTGAACTTGAAGTTAAACTTGAAATTCTTGCATCACCAGAAGTTAAATCTCCAACAATTTTAAATTCTGGACTATTTGGTTCAAAATCATTAGATGTTGGATAATCAATGATTTCTCTATTTCCAGTATCATCACCATAAGCATTCATTAACTTATAGTAATACATCTGAAGATCAGATATTCCAGTTAAATTCTTTAAATTTACACCATCTGCATATTCAAATACTGTCAGTTTATGGTGAGAAAAAGTAGGCGATGCCTGCCCTGCATAGTTGTAATTGTAATATACTGCTCTATCTGCATCAAAAACGCTAAACTGCCAAAAATAACAACCACCAGTAACTCTAAAAATAGCAGATCTTTCTACCGAATTATTTTCTGGATCGGGAACATATAATGGTTTTACTTTTGTCTTTCTTAAATCTAAACCAACAATAGAAGTTCCCTTTGGGACTATTACACCACCTTCTACTGAATTAAACTTATAAAGAACATTACTAGAACTTATAAGATCAAAATTTGAAGAATTGGTCAGTTCAATATCTGGTGATGAAACTACTGTTTGATTTACATCATAGTATTGTGCAGTTCCAGCATTAGATTTTACATAGTATCCAGGTCTATTATCAATATAGTGGGTTCCTGGATATAAAAGAATAGTTGTTTTATCAAACCTATCATTATTTGAACCACTCTGATAAGCAAATCTGGCAGCTTCTATTAATGCCCTCTGAATGGTTACAAATGGACGAGTAAGTGAATTTCCTTTATTATCAAAACTATCCGTAGCATCTAAATCGGATGGATTAACATATAAGATATTACCATCAGTATTTACGAGAAAATTTTCTAATCTAGATAGAGGCATTTTATCCGCACAATAATTTCTTCTGTCTTATTTAGACAGTTAATCTATTGACACCTCATCCTGTGGCATATCCTCTGGGTTCTCCAAATCAACTTCAAACAAGCAAGGATGGCACTCCTCATCTATTAAATAGAAAGATTTTAAATAAAAAATTTCTGGAGTCAGTGTAAGTTGTTCATTTGCTTTTTTGATAACTTCAGGATCATCTTGAACTATATCTGCAAGATTGTCAAAAGTAAAGGGAATGTGATTTATAGAATAAGTTTTAATAATAGATCTTTCGGTATCAGTTGCATACCAATTATAAGAATGTGTGATCTTATATTTCATTTATTTTTATTCTATTTGATGTATCTATAATAGTAGATCAGAACCTCATCACCCCATCAACCTCCATAAACCAATTCGCCACGAAGTTCCGCAAGTTTTGCAGTTGCAAGACATTCTACACAAGTCCAATACGTTTCACCACTAATAGGAAAGTTCTCATTGACAAAATGCGATGCCATATCTTCTTGAAGTTGTCGGAGATCTGTCAGTTTTTCTCGGGTGATTTGCATTATATGTGTGGTTTGGGACCTCCTTATTCTACCACAGAAAGACGGCAAAAATCAAGGTCTTGTGCCACTTTTTTAAGTGGTTGGGATTCCAACTACAGAAGAGACTAATTTTCCAGTAGTTGCATCAAAATAATATGTTGGAGGTTCAAATGGTGTATAATCTGTTGATTTTAATATTGAAAGATTTTGTTTAAGTTTATTTACTTCAACATCTCCATAAACTCTTCCTTGCAACATTGCAAAAGCACGAGATTCCATTGTATTCCTCATTTCTCTTAACGGGGCGGAAGCAGTAATTAAAGAATCAATTTTTGGTAAATTTCTTGCAATAATTGCATCTCTATTTGCTTCTGCTGCAGTAATTGCAGCAGTAAGTGCAGTACAAACACCAGCACTTGGATTTAATGGAGGTGGGGGGGTATTTCTATATCCAATATCAAAAAGACTTATAAATCCAGAAGAAATACTTTCAACTGTATCTCCTTCTTGTGCGTATATAGAACTAGATGATACAGTAAAACCAAAACCAACACTAAAACCATAAGTAAAAGTACTTTTTACAGGCCATTCATTGTTTCCTGGATAATATGTTGCATGACCTGCACCACAAGCAGGTTCTGGATATGTTTCTCTCAAATACTGTTCAGATTCATTTAATTGAGAATCAGATTTGCCTGCAAACTCTGCAGTCATAACTTCTTGCCATTGAAATGGTCCAATCGGACTTCCATCATTAACTCTTACTACTTTGTGTCCCAAACTTATAGTATTAGAATTTAAAATGCCAACGGTCACTGGATCTATAGGATTATTGGAATAATCAAATGTAGTTGAATCAATTTGTGTAGTTCGTATATTTGTAAAATTGGAATTTATTGTAGATGATATTGCCACTGCATCCATAATTAATGTTGGATAAGTGACTAAAGGACCAACTTTAAAAGTTTCAGTTCCAGTTCCCACAGCAGGAATACTTATAATTAAACTATCTGTAGTTACGCTAGTAGTTATAAATCCATTAAAAGTACTAAATGTAGCAGCAATTCCTGGACCAATTGTCGTGTTAATTGTGCTTCCAGTTCCAATATAGACAAAAGTATTTCCAAGTCCAACAACAAAAACATTGGCAAGTTTTCCAGTAATTGATAGTGAGCTTCCAATAGCAACATCCGTTAAAGAATCGACCCAAATAACTGTTGACCCAATTCCAACAGTTTGTCCAGTAGTTGTTTGTGTTGTTGTAGTAATACCAGGACTCCAAACATTATCAACTATAATAGTAGTAGTTCCGAATCCAACTACTGTTGTTCCTGTAGTTAAAATTCCAGATAAAGATATTGAATCTCCAATATTAATTCCAATTGTAGATCCAACTCCAACATCTGCCATAATAGTTGAACCCAAACTAATAAAACCACCAAAATCCGTAGTAACTCCTGCGATACTTGTAGTTCCAAATCCAACAATTGTTGGTAAATTACTAGGAGAAAATACGACAGGATTGTCAATATTGTCTACAATATCATCTCCAACTAATAATTCGGATGTTCCATCATCTCCAAATACTGTCAAAGCATTAGAACCTGAATCTATTGTGCCTAAAAATTCACGAACAATATTTGATCCATAATCTTGATTCTGTGGTCTTCTGTAATACTTCGCACCATAATATCCATAATCTGTTCTCACATCTGGATTCTTTTTGCAAGTATATACTATATCTGTTACTGTATAGTCCTGTCCTCTAAAATTTCCAACATAAGATTTTGTAGAAGTTTCCTCCCAATACAAATCACTTTTACATCCAGCAGCAATACGATTATCATAAGCAGTTTTTACTGCATCAATGGCAACATTAATTTCATCAGCAAGTGGAAAAATCTGCTTATCTATATTTCCAATTATAGTATCATAACGATCAATTTTAACATCCATCAATGTCAATTGATCTTTAATCATTTGCACTTCTGCAAGTTTGTAATTTAATTCTTCTTGTTGTTCAGAAATAAAATTAGTTGAAATCATAATTTAATTAATTATATTCATTTTTGATAAAGATATTTATTGAACTATTGCTGTACCAGAACTTGTATATTGACTATTATCACCAGGATAATCATCATAAGTTCCTTCATATTCTGGAATATTTTTATCCGTATCTGCTCTTTCTCCATAAACAGTATAATAGCAATTTATAGAAGACCCTGAATTAGTTTTAATTGTAATTCTTGTTCCCCATTCAATTTTATCAACATATAATTCTTGATACGCTCCAATTGGAGTTAAATTGACAGTAATTGTTTCTGGGTGTACCAATTTTCTCCAATACTCTGGCAATTCAATTACATTTGAATCTTTAAGTTTTCCTCGCACATAAACATCTGCGGTTGGACCTTCAATACAAACGTGTCTCAATCTCCATCCATCTTTTGTTGGATGTGGAATATCAAACTTTTTTTTAGCAAGTGCTGCTTTTGTCATTTTATTGATTCCTTTTGTTCCAGTCACATTTCCAACAAATGCCTTAGCAAAGGATACAGGAGTTTTTGCAAATGCTTGAGAAAGATCTGCACCTTGAGTTATGTTTATAGCTGCTTGAGTTTTTAAACCAGCATCAAAATTAAATGCAGTTGCAAATTTTACACCAGTTCTATTTGTAGCACCAAATACATTTGAGAATGCAAAAACATTCTTGAGTCCAAAAATATCTGTAGTGCCAACAAAATTTGAAAAACCAATAACACTCAACGAAAATGGAAGAGTAACACCAGGAATTGCCGCTGCTGGTCCAATTGTGACTGTTCCTAGTTCAATACCAGTTGGAAATTTTGCTCCAAAAAATGACACACCAGGATTTACTAGTGTTCCAGATTGTAAACCTAAAAGATCACCAAGAGATCCTACAGAAGTATCTACATCACCAATTAAAACTTTTGCTGCACTTACTAAAGGTACTCTAGCCATAATTATCCCACACAGATAGACTTAAAGAATAGTTTGATTTCTTCAACACTGTGTAAAATTCTTGAAATCAAACTACCATTTAGAACTGCTTCGTGACCTTCTCCAATTGAAGTATCATTTTCTCCGTGAACTGTTGTATAGGATGCCAAACAATATAAACTATGATCTGCAGTAATATTTACATTCGTACCTTCAACTATATTTTGTGGTGCTTTAGTTTGAATAATATGTGGAGAGTTAATTGTTACAGAACCCTTTGCATCTTTCGCATTAATTTGAACATTTTTTCCTTCCAGAATAAGATCCCCATTAGGCGCTTTTATGTGAATGTCTCCATTCTTACAAAGAATATGAATCCGACCAGTATCTTTATTTGCATTACATCCAGTCACAAGTTCAATTGATGTATTGGAAACTATTTTTAGATTCCCTTGCTCATAAATTTGAACACCTTGCCCTGTTGGTGTAGCAATACAATATTCACCCATTCCGTGACCAATACTTTGTCCCATTGTAGTAATTTCTACTCCGCCAAGATATTGACGAAAATAATCTTTAAGTTCTGCTAATTGTTCTTTTGTAAAGTTGCTCATATACAATCCACCACACTAATAACTTGATTTTGATTTACGTTTTGATTTGAAGTTGCTCCTTGTGGTGTAAATTTCATTACTGGAATGAGTTTTGCACCAACACCTGTTGATGTATTTATTATGATTGGTGGAGCATTTTCAAATGTTTGATTGTAATTTTTAGGAACATTGACCTGAACAATTGAACCATTTGGAGTTATTAATGGTTTGATTGTCGTAGTTCCAATACTAATTGTATCTCCTGATGTATATCCCAAACCAGGATTTGGGATATAAATTGAAGTTACTACACCAACTACAGTAGATCCAATTCCAGCATTTGTAGTAGTTCCAATTCCAATATTGCTATAATTTCCACCACAATAACCAGAACCACCATAAATTACAACTGCTCCTGTAATCACACCGTTTTCTACAATTGCTTCTGCTTTTGCTCCAGAACCATAACCACTATTATCTACAATAGCAATTGGTAAAGGCGAAGTATATCCAACACCACCATTAATTACTTCTATTGAAAAGATAGAACCTTTTGCGACAATAGGAACAAGACTTGCGCCAATACCAGATCCATATACTCTTGCAATTGGTGGAATGCAATATTCGTATTGATAACCAAATGAAACAGTAGCAAGGTCGTCTTGTGTTTGTGGATTTAAACTAGATTGACCACAAGACCCAAAAGCACCATTTACATTTCCAAATCCAGAAATTGTAGCAATTGCACCTTCAATTGTATTTAATCCTCCACCCAAAGCATTTGCAATTTGTGATATTCCATTCAATTGTGAGATATTTACATAACCACCAGCAGTTTGGAGTTGTCCATCGCCATCAATAGCATTTGAAATTTGAGATAGATCATTACTTATACCACCAAGAATATCAATATTTTTAATTTGTTTGTCCCAGTCATCACTTGCCTTTTGCATTGCAACTGCCCAAGAAGAAACCCATTCACTCGGTTGAGTGCATTTCAATCCACCACAATCACCAATAAAGCTGTAAATTTGTGAAGCAAGTGTGCTTGCTTGCTGTAAAATGCTGGTAATACTTGAAATTCCACCAGTTAACCAACTAATTCCAGATAAAATAGGTTGTATTGCTTTCTCTATCATATCCATCAATTTTGCAAGAATACCAGAAACAAATTGTTCTGCGACACAAAGACTGGGATTGACAATATTTCCAATCATATTTGTAAGCATATTTACAACAAAATCAATAATTTCATCAATTAGATTTTCAAAAATACAAAACAATTTATCTAAAATTGTCTTTGTTGCTTTCTTTGCAATTGGTCCTGTAACTGGTGATGTTGGATCTGTTTTGTATAAAAGTGCTAAAAACTTTTTAAATAAACTTACAATACACTTAAATATTCCACTTCTTATATTATTAATAATCAGCTTTATAATTCCACCAATTTGACTTGCAACATTTTGAATTTGTGATGCCACATCAACAATTTTATTTAAAATTGGATCAACAAATTGTCCAAAAGCATTTTCTAAAATACTAATTCCTGCAATAAAATCTTGAAGTATTCTTGTAATTGATCCAATTAAATCATTTCCGCAATTGCTTGGTTTTCTAGAAACATTCGTTCCTTCTCTTTCTACTTGTGCTTGTGCTTGAGAAATACCAGCAATATATGCAGATGGTATTTTCTTATCTGTTGTTGCACCAATACCAGTAGATGCTGTTGCTGGTGAAATTGGTGTAGTAGTTGGTCTTAAACGATTTGTTGCAGGTACATTATTGCCAATATAAAGTGGGGCATTTTTAAATTGAGAACTTTGCTCTGCATCTATTGTTTTTTGATCTATAGATGATTTTACATTTGCGTGACGATGTAGTAATCCAATAATAACTGGTTGTTGCCCATCCTCACCATCCATAAAGAAACCAACACAAGTTTCTCCCCCTTCCATCTGGAATGTTTTACTTTGCCCTCCCATACCATTTCCGCCAGTTGCATCCATTAAGCAAACTGCCCAAGGCAAATCGTTTTCTTTAATGGTGTTGTCAAATGGATGATGACCAATAATTCTTACTTTACATCTAAATGCTTGGTCTCCATTAAAAGAATTTTCTAAATTTATACCTTTCCAAACTTTTGCATCAGCGACTCTACCAATCCACCAGTTAAATCCATCTTTACCGATGTAATTGGACTTTAATAAAGATTCTTCAATCATCGTAAATTCTACACTCCAGTTCGTGTGGGTTTAAATCGCAAAATAATTCTAATGGATTTGGTATTGTATTAGCATCTGGATGATGCTTTTGGTATTCTAAAAGATCTTCTAGATGTGATTTTAAATATCTTTTTCTTTGTTTATTTGATGAAGAATTTTCCAGTTCCTCACACATATCGTTAATTAATTCTTGTAGTTCCATATTTAAACGTTTTTGGGTCCATATAATCCGTAACTATCACGAACTAGCCTCATAGATGTAAGCATTTTATTGGTAGGATCAAAATGATGTCTCAATTCTTTAATTAGATAAAATCCACTTTGTTCTGGATCTACTTCTCCAGTATTTGCAGGTTCCATTTTTGGAAACTGTGCATAAATTATATCACCACATTTAAGATTGATGTTTAATGGCACATTCATATTTAGTGCTTGGCTGAACAACAAATTGTATCTTGAATATGCCATTGCCATATCAGCACCACTCGTCATCTTATCGCCCACAGAACCATTAGGGTTTAATATTCCACGATCCGCTACCTTTACCATAATTCGAGATATACTATCGCCAAATTCATCAGATACAGCAATACTTTCAGAAGCACCAAGTTTATTTTTAATTTGATCTTTTAACGTATACTTATATACATCCAATGAATTGGTATAAAGATCATAAAAATAAGTTTTATTTGCATACATACCAACTCTCAAAGATTTCATTAAATCAATATTTTTTTCAAAATTATAATTAATAATTTTGAAATTATTGTTTAAACTATTATGTTCAATTACAAATTGATCATAACTATAATTATAAACCTTTTTCTTATTTGCACTTGATACTTCTATTCTTGTATTTGATACCAAACTATCAATACTTCTAAAATTAAATCCATCTCTATTTTCATAAAAGAAAAATCCAGCAGTTCCTTTTGCTATTCCACTTTGATCACTACCAGAAGTTCCTGTTGGTCCACCGGAAGTTGTAGGAACTGCCTTTGGTCCCAACCATTGCAAAGTATGAAATGGTTTTTTATTATTTCCAATAAAAGAATAAGAATTTGCTGTTGATTCTATATTTTGAGATTTGATTTTTTTTGTCTTCAAATCATCTTTAAGAATTTTAATTACAGTATTTTTTAAATTTCCTCTATACACAGTTTGACATCTTGCAGTTTCATTCGTCAATCCTTCTCTTGAAACAAGATGTAAAGTAAATGATTCATTTGTATTCTGTGCATCAAGATTACTTACTTTATACACATACATTGCATTTTCACCATCCAATAAGAATGTTCCAGAAACAGTTTCAATTTCCATTGAAACACTTTCACCACCACGAATTGGTAGTCTATTGAAAATAGAATATGAGTTAATGACATCCATTGTCATTGTTATACAAGGAGATAAAATATCCTCATAATAATCAACTGATGTGATTGAATTGGTTAAATCAATTTTATTCTTACCATCTAATGATGCAATGGTGACTGATTGATACCTTAAACCTTGTACTGCGACTGACATTATGCTGAAGAAAGATTAGTTAGGAGCATTGTGGTCCATAAACTATTTAATATCTGACCTTCGGATGGCATTATAACTGCAACACCTCCACCTCCACCTCCATTCCCAATTGGAATTGGAACAACTTGTGGTTGTGAAGCAACTTGTTGACTTTGATCTCCCATTAAAAATATTGCAGATTGTTGTGCTGCAGTTGGTGGTGGTGTCAAAATTTGTGCTGGTATTGGATCTCCTGGTTGTGCTTTTACTTGATCTTGTCGTCTTGATCTTATATCACGAACATAAGCATTATACATTTGCAGTGCTTGTTTCACTTCAGGATCAGACACTGGTGTTTTTACCATTGTATTTTTAAACTGATATTTCTCTCCAAAGAATTGTGCTTTCTTTTGCTTATCTTTAAATATATCTTCCATTTTAGTTCCTTTGAAAAACTCTTCTGGAGATTGTTGTCTTTGTATTGTATTGATTTTTGGATCTGGTGCTCCTTGATTTCCTCCCTTTTTTGCTTTTACTTTTACATTACCACCAAATCTAAAAATTCTTTTGGCTGCTTCTGTTGGATCAACCTGACCAGAACCAGCAGGAAGATATTCAAAGTGCAAATGTGGTCCTTCAGAATTTCCAGCACCAGGAGCACCTGCAGCACCACCAGTGTATCCAATAACTTGCCCTGGAGAAATTTTAGATCCAGCAGCAACAGAAATTTTACTTAAGTGCGCGTATCTACTCAAAGATCCATCTTTATGTCTAACTTCAACTAAAGCTCCCCATCCACCAGGATTATAATTCATATCTGCAACAGTCACTGTTCCTTCTTGAATTAAACTAATTGGTGTTCCAGCATTTTTAAAATAATCATTACCATTATGATTTCTGCGATGTGCCGATCTGAAACTTGAATCTGGAGCCCCAGGAACTTCCCCTCCAGATGCTTCAACATCTTCAAGTTGTAATCCAGTTGGTTCTGGTGTATTTCCAGTATCAATTGGATCTGTGGGTTCTATAGAATCGGAGTCTTCTATTTCTTCATTGGAATCATTTTTATTTTGAACTCCAGTCATGCCCAATTTTAATTTTTCAAACTTACTTACAACTTTATCAAATTTATCAGTAATACTTGCAAATGTAACATCACTTGAAGATGCTGCTTCTCGTTGTTTTGTTTCTTGTGCTTTTAATCTTTCGTCTATTTTATTTTTAGGTTTTTCTTTTTTTAAACCAAGTGGTGTTCCTTCAAATGCACCAAATTCTCTTGCAACATCAACACCAACTGCTGCCCAACCCAGAATTGGTATTGCACTTGCCAAAGACAAAGAACCACCAACAACATCACCTTGTCCAAATCTATAAGCAGAAACACCTAAATTCACTGCAGTAGCAAGTCCAGGTATTAGTTTTGCTGCAAGTTCTCCACCCTTTGATGCAAGTTTTCCGCCTCCCTTCATTGCAGCAACTTTAGCAGCATCATCTGCTCCAGTTGCAACTCCTTTTCTTGCTAAATCTGTCGCTACATCTGCTGTTGGAACTGCTGCTTTTTTTGTTGCTGGACCTGCTGATTTTGGAAATATTTTAGAAATAGCACTTTTTCCAAAACCTTTAACTGCTGTTATTCCTTTTCCTAAAAATCTGGCTCCTACTCCAACAGCACCACCAAGCAACAAATTAAGTAATCCTCCTCCACCACCGCCACCTCCTCCACCAAGAGCAGATCCAACAGAAAATTGAAGATCTTCTACTTTCTTCTTTTTTGGTAATTTTATTTTTTTAATATCTTTATTGCTTGTATCCAACCAATTAATAAAATCATTATAATCCCTTGCTCTTTTCGGCAAAGAACGCTTCATTTTTACAATGTTATTTGCAGATGATAGTAGGGGAGAAAAAAGTTTAGTTTCCATTATCCGACAATATTATAAACCATTCTTGAATATAATGTTAAGAAATTATCTGGATTGTATGAAGGCAAAAATGGAGCAGTTGGTCCATTTCCACCAGTTGGTGATGGTGGTGTAGTTGTGCTTGATGGTCGTGATGGTGATGCTTGTGGTGTTCCACTGCCAACATTAACTAAACTTACTTGTGGTGCTTGTTGTCCTGGTTTTGTTGGTGTTTGTGGTGCTTGTTGTCCTGGTTTTATTGGTGCTGGTTTTGTTGGTGTTTGTGGTGCTTGTTGTCCTGGTTTTATTTGTGCTCCAGGAACTATCATTCTTGCATTACCTGCAGTATTAAAATAATGATCACCAAGTTTGACTACATTTACATTTTGGGATGGATCATCAAATGCATATCCCGCTCTAAATCCAGTTGATGCTGCAAGTTTATTCACTTCTGCTTTACTTTTTCCAGTTGCAGACAATAGTTGCTTCAAAAGTTCTGCATTTTCTGCAACTTGCAATGCCTTCTCTGCTCTTGCATTATCTGCTGCACTTAAATCTCTGTTAAGTTTTCCTTGAGCATATGGTTGATACTGACCGCTCGCTGAAATTATATCTTTTATACTTCCACTTTTTGCGTTAAACTGACCAGCATTTATATTACCAGATTGAACTAATCCAGCACGATTTAATACTGATCTACCTACTGTTGCCATACCAAGTTCTCCTTGACCACCAGCTTCAGCAATCATTAATTTCTTTAGCATTTCTCTTTCACTTCCAGCAATGCTTGGAGCAACAGCGCCACCAGCGCCACCATCGCCACCACCACCAGCGCCACCAGGATCAGTTTTACTACCACCACTAGAACCAGAAGACTTTGCACTAGAATCTGAACCTTTTTTACCCTTTCCTCCCCTCAAACCATCAAGAGCTTTATCAAATCTATCCAAAATTGAATTAAATTTATCTAAAAGATTTCCAGGAACTTCTGGTGCAGTATCTCCAGGTTGAACCTCTTCACCACCAGGTTGCGAAAGACCACTTACAGCAGCACCTGTTCCAAGAGCAGCAGCACCACCTAAAAGTAATTTGCCAATTCCACCACCACCTTGTAATCCTTTTGGCATTTTTGATAATAAATTTCCTTCTTGTTTCATTGTAGGACCAGCAACATTTGGTGGTCGTTTTCCTCCCATTCCAGGAATTAATCCACCAACCAATCCACCAAGTGCTGACATTAATGCACCAATTATTCCTCCACCACCTCCACCACCAGAAAACCCTGATAGTTGTTCTATGATTTTGAGTATTGCCTTTCTTAATGCTTTTGCTACATCAAATGTTTCTATAAATGTAGTTTTTAAATTGTCTATATTTTCTTTAATTTTATCTAAATTCTTTTTTGAACCAAAAAAACTAATAAATCCAATTGCTTCTTTGACTTTATCAAAAAATCCACCAAATGGTTTAAATCCTTTTTCTGATTTTTCTTTTTTATCACCAAAAATATTTGAAACTGAATTTGTATTATTAAAAATATTAGTAGTTAAAGTGCTAATCAAAGACCCCAAATTATTCCTTTTTGGTGAAATCTTTGCTCTATTAAATCCAACAATATTATTTTTTGCACCAGAAAAAACAGAAGATGCTAAAGGAGATCCACCAGAAATAAAATTCAGTGCTGATTCTTTACTTCCTTTCTGGGAACCTATTATTTTTTCTGGTGCAAATAAAGAATTACGCATTATTTTGCTGTGCCTTTAGATTTTCTTCTTCAATGTGCTGCTGTAGAAGTGCCAAATAAATGTCCCGTTCCCAGGGCATAAGGTTTTCAATCTCGGTCAAAGAATATTTATGGAACTGTATTAGTGAAAAATTGATTCTAAAATATGACTCAAGATCCATATGAGCCATAATTAACCGAAAAAACTTGTTAACCCCTCCAGTGTCACCTCACTTTCTACTTTTGTGTTTGGATTTGTTACTTTGAAAGTGTGTGCAAGTTTTGGCATTGTGTTGAAAAATTCTTCAATCATTTTAAATTGATTTGATGTCAATGTTTCAATCCAATCAATCAATTCTTTTTTGGTGCAGTCTGATGCTGACCAAACATCTTCACTATTATAAACCATATCAATACAAGAAGAAATTACATCAAATGATTTATCAATAGAAGAAATTTC
>Ga0209296_1000458_pt1 | contig 35169 bp, 31 predicted proteins | sample S_130206_EF_Meta_FD_187319 | JGI IMG/M metagenome (GOLD analysis project Ga0209296, IMG submission 187319) | Freshwater microbial communities from Lake Simoncouche, Canada to study carbon cycling - S_130206_EF_MetaG (SPAdes) (version 2) | ecosystem: Environmental > Aquatic > Freshwater > Lake ... | reverse complement strand
CACGATTGTTGTGATTGGTATTGCACTTGTTGCTGCTGGTGTTGTATTCACTCTCGTGCGAAGTCGTCGAAAGAAAAGTGCAGACGATCGCGCATAACAATCATTGGCGAGCAGTAATTAATGGGTAATCGCTATGTGGCCAAGAAGATTGTTGGAGCACTGCTCACGCTGTTTGCGGTAGTTATCTTCAACTTCTTTTTGTTTCGGATTGTTGATCGCGATCCCTTGACCAAATATCGAGGCCGCAGCAAGCTCAGTTTGGAACAACGTGAGACGATGATTCGTCGGATGGGCTTGAGTGGCTCCAAATGGGATCAATTTGTCGCGTATATCAAGTCAACGTTGCAACTGGACTTTGGAAGATCGTTTGACTCAACTCGACCAGTTTTGCGTGAGATTACCGATCGACTTCCCGCGACATTGATATTGGTTGGCGTTTCGACGGTTCTCACTATTTGTATCGGCTTGTATATCGGGGCCAAGGCCGGATGGGCGAGGGGAAGTCGATTTGATCGGGTGTCAACATCGACAACGATGGTTTTGTACGCAACTCCCGAATTTTTCTTCGGTATGTTGCTGCTCGCAATCGTGGCGGGGCGCACTGGTTGGTTTCCTACTGGTGGCTTGAGAGATGTCGGGACAAACAATGGCTTTGTTGCTTCACTTTTGGATCGGGCACACCACTTGGTGTTGCCGTCGCTCACCCTCACACTGGGATATTTGGGTTCGTATTCGCTGATTATGCGCACATCAATGTTGGACACCCTTGGAGAAGATTATTTGACCACTGCGCGAGCGAAGGGCCTGAAAGAGAGTGATGTGATGACACATCACGCGGTTCCAAACGCGTTGTTGCCATCGGTTTCGGCGATCGCAATCAGTTTTGGCTTTGTCATCGGTGGTGCAATTACAACTGAAACCGTTTTTTCGTATCCCGGCCTTGGTCTTGCCACAGCAGATGCCATTCGCAATACTGATCTGCCGATGTTGCAGGCGTTGTTTTTGGTTGCAAGTGCTGCGGTGATTTTTTTCAATCTTGTTGCTGACCTGACGTACGGATTACTTGACCCTCGAATACGGCACTCAATATGAACGATCCAGTTTCATCAACATCTCCCCGCGACATGACGTGGGCCCGCCGCAAACAAGCGTTGGCTCGGATCTGGCGCGAACTTCGCCATGATCGGGCTGGTTTTATCAGTCTGTTGGTGCTGCTCGGATTTGGGTTGGTTGCGTTGTGCGCCCCATTGATTGCAGACCGATCGCTTCTGTTGGCTGCCGCAGGACGCAACAACCCCGACTTGGCTGCCCCCAATGCGCAGTTTTTGCTTGGCACCGATGACATTGGTCGAGATGTCTTGGCGCAATTGGTGTGGGGATCTCGCGTATCGCTCTTTATTGGCATCTTCGCCACAGTTGTTGCTGTTGTCATTGGTTCGGTCGTCGGACTTGTAGCAGGTTATGTAAAAGGGAAAGTTGCCACCGTACTTTTGGCAATTGATGAATTCTTTCTCGTTGTTCCATTTCTTCCGCTTGCGATCGTGCTCGCAGTCATCCTCGGAAGGTCTCCAGTCACGCTTGCGATCGTGATCGGCATCACGTCGTGGGCGGGAAGTGCACGACTCGTGCGAGCTCAAGTGCTGACCTTGAGCGAACGAGCATATGTTGAGCGCGCTCGTGCGCTTGGTGCGGGTACGTGGCAGATCATTTTTCGACACGTGTTGCCAGGCGTAACACCGTTGATCATTGCCAACGCAACATTGATTGTGCCCGGTGCGATTTTGACAGAGTCAACATTGTCGTTTTTGGGATTCGGGGATCGCCTCTCTCCAAGTTGGGGAAAATTGTTGGATGGCGCGCAGTCAAGTGGATCGATCACATTGAACGCTTGGTGGTATTACTTGCCACCAGGACTGTGCATTATCACTGTGGTGCTCGCATTTACTTTGTTTGGTCGGGCACTCGAGCGAATCTTTGATCCACGATTGGCTGGTCGCTGATCGTGTCGGCAGTATTAGAAGTACGTGACTTACATGTGAGTTACAAGTCATCTAATGGACTAGTGCCCGCAGTGCGCGGCGTAGATCTCGAGATTGCACCAGGTGAAACACTTGGACTTGCCGGAGAGTCGGGTTGTGGCAAGTCAACACTGGCGATGGCACTGTTACGGCTTGTTCCACCGTCAACGCAAATTACGGGATCAATCAAGCTTGCTGGTCAAGACATTTTGACAATGAAGCCTGGCCAACTTCGAGCGGCAAGGTGGGCTCAGGCCTCTGTGGTTTTTCAGGGAGCACAGCATGTACTCAACCCTGTTCGGCGTGTTGGTCGCCAAATTGATGAAGCGATTGAGGCACATGGAAGTGCGTCGGCATCTCGCGCCGGTGAGCTTCTCGATCTCGTGGGTCTTGGCGCTCGCAGGGGAGATGATTACCCACACGAATTATCGGGTGGACAAAAACAGCGAGCGTTAATTGCAATGGCACTTGCTTGTGATCCGTTGTTGCTGATTGCCGATGAGCCAACTACGGCTCTCGACGTGATGGTTCAGGCACAGATCTTGCAATTGCTCGACAACATCAAGCGTGAGCGTGGTCTGTCAATGTTGTTTATTACTCATGATCTCTCAGTTTTGTCACACACTGCTGATCGGGTTGCAGTGATGTATGCGGGTCGAATTATCGAAGTCGGTGCTGGAGACGCATTGCTTCGCAATTCTCTGCACCCATATTCGAAAGCACTCACCGCATCGTTTCCAGTCATCGGCGACCCATCATCTCGACATCAACCACGCGGTCTTGCAGGAGACCCACCCGATCCAAATAATTTGCCAAGCGGGTGTCCGTTTCATCCGCGCTGCACTGTCGCAACTGATGAATGTCAAAGCGTTGATGTCAAGTTGCGCCACGTATCAGATGATGAGAAGCGCTCGGTTGCATGTGTGTTAGTGGGTAAATCATGACCGCAACTGAATCGTTATTGAACGTAAGCAATGTGCATGTTGCATACCCTGCGAGGCGGCGCGGTGGAAAGTCGGCACGCGCAGTTGATGGCGTTGATCTCGAAATTCACCCAGGTGAAATTGTCGCCTTGGTGGGAGAGTCTGGCTGCGGAAAAACAACACTTGCGCGAGCGATTCTCGGGTTACAGGAAACATCGGAAGGTTCAATCGCTTTTAGTGGGGAGCTGTTGCCAACAAGTGCTACTGGCAAGAAAGCATTTCGTCGACGTGCCCAGATTGTGTTTCAGGATCCAACTGCGAGTCTTAATCCACGCCATTCGGTGTATGAAATAGTTGCCGAGGGTTTGCGGATACATGGTCTCGTTGAAAACGAGCATCAGGTCGTCAAGAATGCTCTAGGGCAATGTGGTTTGCACCCAGCAGAGCGCTACATGCTCAAGTATCCCCATGAATTATCTGGTGGTCAGCGCCAACGTGTGGTGATTGCTGGTGCAATGGTGCTCAAGCCACAGTTGCTGGTGGCCGATGAACCTGTTTCAAGTTTGGACGCATCGGTGCGCGGTGAGATATTGGCTTTATTGCAGCGCCTTGCTCGAGACGAGAACATGGCGGTGTTGGTGGTGACACACGATTTGGGTTTGCCATGGAATATCGCAGATCGTATTGCGGTGATGTATTTGGGAAGGATTGTAGAAATTGGCACAACCGAAGAGTTGATGGCAAATCCCAAGCATCCGTATACACAAGCATTGCTGTCTGTGGTGTTGGAGCATCTCGGAATGCCCCAGCAGATCTTGGTTGGTGAGATGCCTGACCCAACAGAGATTGCGTCAGGGTGCAGGTTTCATCCGCGGTGTCCACTTGTGCAATCGGGTGAGGCTCAACGACTTGGTATTGCCGATCGTTGCACTCACGAAGACCCACTTTTGCAAATAAGTGGTAGCCAACAATCAGTTGCTTGTCACGCAGTAGGTGTTTGAGAATTACGTCGTTACAACAAGCGACGAAGAATTTTGCTTGTGTAGTGCTTGCGAGCAAACTCAACACCATCTAAGTCGGCATCCACATCAATCACGACATTGAATGCTTCGGCATCGCTGTCGATTCGCATTCGTGCTTCAACGGTGCACTTTGCTTCAGGCCAATCCAATTGGTAACGAGTTGTTGCTGTGACCCACGAATGTGTTGGATCAGTGGTTGATACGCCAACTTCACCCTGATACAACTCGCGCGTGGTTCCATTGTCTCGCACAACACTTGGTCCGCCATATTGAGTGCGAGCAATGGTCAGGTGCGCAAGCACATCTCGTTCGATTCGCCAGAGAGTTGGCACATCATGTTCGCTCGGTGGCGACTCGCTGTGAACAGTTGGCTTGAGTGGGGCAAACTTTGGTGTGCCAGCGCCATGGTTGTCGACAGTGGGGAGCATCAGATGAATTGTTGAGCGGTCGACATGAAGTGCAAATGGGTGTGGTGGAGACCAAATGTTTGGCCAGTCTGCTCCGGCAATTGACAACCTGATCTTGTGTCCGTGCGCGAATACCCATGAGGTTGCTTCCAATTCAACATCAACATCCTCGAATACATTGGGCACGAGTGGCTGTGGGCTCGTCGATGATGTGCGATGGGTGAGGTTGAGAAATCCACGAGTGACGAGGGCGGATGTTCCATCGGGAAAGACGTCGCAGATTTTGACGCTGATAGATGCAACCGGCTGATCACTTGCAACTTTCAATTTCAATAATGCGTGACCAAGGATTTCGAAGTGATCCGAATCAATTGGCCAGTCGTAGGTGAGCGACCATGAGTCATCTTCGCGCTGGTCGGTTGGTTGACCCCATGGAAGTCCGCCGGCACATGAGTTCCAAGCCGCAACCCCAACGTCGGGTTGTACTTCTAAAACATCGATGTTGGATGTGCCGACATGCGCTGCGTGTGTCGAAGTTGGTCGCAACGTCGTTGTGATGCTTCGTGCGGGTGGCCAAGTCTCTTCAAATCTCCACTCTCCATTGAGCATTGCCAAGTCTGCATCTGGTTTTGTTGAGTGGCGAATGAAGACGCGGATTGGTGGCTCGATTGCAACTGCTGTGCTGTCTGGTCGTAGCCAATGATTGAACCACGAAATCATTTCTGGGACGAGATCGATGTTTGGGCCAGGGTGCGCATGAGCAGGTGCACTGTGACTCCATGGTCCGATCAGTAACGATTTTTCGCACTGCAGCGCTTCGAATGTGCGAAACGTGTTGTTGCGATATCCATCTGCCCAACCGGCAACGATCATCGTGGGACATTGAATGCGCTCGTAGCCAGGTCGAAGCGAACCGTGTCGCCAATATGGTCCGTCGTGTTGTTGCTCAAGCCAGGTAAGAATCCACGGTTGAATCTCATTCAAACGCATCTGCCACTCAGACTTCCAGTTGTCGCCAAACAACGCTGGCACAGGTGGAAGCAGATTGCACGCAGTCATGTAATGGCAATAGTCAACAAGGTCGATCGCACGCAATGCTCCGCCCATGTAATGCACATCATCGGTGTAGCGATCGTCGGTCGCATACACGGCGCAGATGGCGTGAAGTGCTGCTGGTCTTGTGCACGCAACTTGCAACGAGTTGAATCCTGAGTAGCTGTAACCAAACATGCCAACACGACCGTTTGACCATGGTTGGGTTGCGAGCCAATTGATTACATCCGTGAGGTCGTCAAGCTCGACAAGTGGGTATTCGTCAGTTGCTAAACCCTCTGAAGATCCAGTCCCGCGCACATCGAGGCGACAAACAACAAACCCACCTTCGCTTGCAAGTCGTAAATAATCATCCGAATGTGATGATGCAGTGAGGTCATCTTTGCGATAGGGCAATGCTTCAAGCAATGCGGGGAAGGGTCCCGATCCCGTTGGTGGCATATAAATATCGGCGGCAAGTTGTATGCCATCTCTGACTCTTATTGCGAGGCGAGAGAATTGCATAATCCAAATCTACAATAGAAGTCGTGTTGGAGAAATCGCTCAATCGTGCTGCCTATGTGGATAGCGACAATTGGGATATTGAAAAGCACAAGGTTTTTGCATCCAACTGGTTCTGCATCGGTCGACATGACGAAGTTGGGTCTGTCAGTGGAAGTTACAAACTTGTCGACATGCAGGGTGAGCAGGTGCTTGTGGTGCGCGGGGCAGACAACTCGCTGCGAGCCTTCGTCAACATGTGCCGCCATCGTGGCACAGAGTTGGTTGATTCAACAGACACGAGTGCGGTTGAAGGTTGCTTTGGTGCATTGATCCGCTGTCCGTATCACAACTGGACATACAACACCGATGGATCATTGCGTGGTGCTCCGCATCTGGCCGACATTGATTACGAGTCAAGCGGGTTACTGCAACTTGGCTTAGAGGTATGGGGTGGTTTTGTATTTATCCGCCAGCATGACGGAGAAGAATCGTTGCTCGATTCGATCGGTGAAATTTCAACCCGTGTCTGCAATTACCCACTGTCCGAACTCGTGATCGGAAAGACCATCTCATACGAAGTTGCAGCCAATTGGAAAGTGCTTGAGGAAAACTACAACGAGTGTTATCACTGTGGCCCTGTGCACCCAGAGTTATGTGATCTTGTGCCGTCATTTCGTGCCGGCGGCGCACCAAACCTCAACTGGGATGACGGAATTGCCCATCGCGAAGGCGCCTACACGTTTACTTCATCTGGCACTACGACGCGCAAGCCATTTGCTGGTTTGTCGGATGCCGAATTGGTAAACCACAAAGGCGAATTGGTGTATCCAAACTTGTTCTTGTCACTGTCGTGTGATCATGTCGCAGCTTTTGTGCTCTGGCCAAAGGGTCCCGCACACACGACTATCGTGTGCAACTTTTTGTTTCACCCAAGCGAAGTTGCCAAACCAGACTTTGATCCGAGTGATGCAGCAGATTTTTGGGATGTCGTCAATCTGCAAGATTGGGCTATTTGTGAGCGCGTACAACGTGGCATGATGTCCAAATTTTTTACACAAGGATTGTTTGCGCCCATGGAAACTCCGAGCCTTGATATTCGTGAGTGGTGGAAAAAGCAGATGGATAAGAAATGAAGGTTGCAGAGTGACTCAGGTTCGAACGGTCGACCATGTCGTGATCGGTCTCGGTGGGCTGGGTGCAGGGGCTGCATATTGGTTGGCAAAACTTGGTCAAGATGCTGAGCGAAATGAAGTCATTGTTGGATTAGAGCAATTTGAACTTGGGCACGACAAGGGTGCGAGTCATGATCATTCACGAATCATTCGCCATTCGTATCACACACCCGAATATGTGAAATTGGCATCAGAGGCTTACGAGACATGGGACGCAGTTGCCGCCGAGGCTGGCGAAGAACTTGTCGTACGCACGGGTGGAATAGATATTTTTCCAGAAGGCTCTGTGATTCCGATCAGCGACTACACGTCGAGCCTCGAGGCGAACAACATTCCATTCGAAGTCTTGGATGCACACGAAATGATGTCCCGATTTCCACAGTTTTCTGTGGAGAGCGGCGTTCAGGTGCTGTTTCAAAAAGACACCGGAATCGCCCCAGCAGCTAAAGGAACAGATGCACATCATCGTTTAGCGGCTGCCCGGGGAGTTGAGTTGCGAACCAATGCATCTGTCAATCGCATTGAAAGCGATGGCGCTGGTGGCTTGGCAGTAGTGACGGACGATTGCATTTACCAAACTGGTTCAGTCATTATTTGTGCCGATGGTTGGACGAATGAATTGCTTGAACCTCTTGGAGTTCGTATTCCGCTCGAGGTGACACGCGAGCAAGTGGTTTATTACCCGAGTACGCCTCAATCACTTTCCCAATTTTCGATTGGCTCATTCCCGGTTTGGATTTGGATGGACGATCCCTCGTACTACGGTTTTCCAATTTATGGCGACATGGGTGCAGTAAAGGCCGCAGAAGATGTTGGGGGTCAGCCGACGACAGCGCGCACGCGCAATTTTGATACCGACGAAGGTGCGCTCAAGCGCCTCACAGATTTTCTCGGCCACACAATCCCCGACATGCTTGGTGATGTGAAGCCACGAGTAAAGACATGTCTGTATACGCTCACTAGAGACCGAGACTTTGTGCTTGACACCGTGCCAGGGCATCCTGGGCTACAAGTGGGCCTCGGTTCTGCTCATGGTTTCAAGTTTGCATCCTGGTTTGGGCGGGCACTTGCTGAACGTGCCGTGTTTGGTACTACACGAAGCAATATTGTGCCGTTCCGATTTGATAGGCCAGCGATCACTGATCCGAGTTATAAAGCCAACTACATGCAGTAGTGGGTATATCTGATACAACTATGCGATGCCTGACTATCTCACCGCGCACGCACAGTCGCAACCCAATAAGCCTGCAGTTATCGACGACAGGCCAAATGGTTCGATACGAACGCTGAACTGGAAACAACTCAACGAGGAATCAAATCGACTCGCGCATGTGCTAGTTGAAACCGGTCATGCACAGCCCGGCAACAAGGTGTTGTGGTGTGGACAAAACTCGGTTGGCGTTGTAGTGATGATCGGCGCTGCACGCAAACTTGGCGTAACTGCTGTGCCACTCAACTATCGCTTGTCGGACGACGAGTCGGCTTACGTTACTGATCACTGTGACGCGACTGTTGTCTATGTGGATGCGGACAATGCAGCAACATTTCAACGCATTCGCTCACAGATTCCAAAGGTTAAATCAATCTTGGTATACGACGGCAAGGCGCTGGACGGAATGTTGAGCGCAGATGAATTGATGGCTACTGCATCAACTGATGAGCCAATCATTTCGGACGATCGCGCACCTGGTGCGACGATGATCTACACATCGGGAACGACCGGTAAGCCCAAAGGTGCACTGCGCACATCGCCTGCAAACATGGAACAGGGAATTGCGTTGATCGGCCTGCTGGGTTCGCAGCCGAGCGATGTGTATTTGACGACAGGACCGATTTATCACAGTGGGCCCGGTGGGTTTATGGCAACTGGTCTGGCGATGGGTCAGACAGTTGTTGTGCAGCGCAAATTTGATCCGCTCGATTGGTTGCGACTCGTAGACAAGTACAAAGTGACGAGCACGTTTAGCGCACCGACGCCGATCCGCATGGTGTGCAATTTGCCAGCCGATGTGAAGGCGAAATACGACGTGACGTCAATGAAACGCATGGTTGCAAATGCTGCGCCGTGGAGCATGACGCTGAAGCACATGTATCTCGAATCATTTCCGCACGACTCGTTATACGAGATTTATGGGTCTACCGAATTGGGTGTGAACTGTGTGTTGTTGCCGGAGGATCAACTGCGCAAGCCAGGCTCGTGCGGCAAGCCATCTCCGCTTGTTGATATCAAGTTGTTTGATGACGATGGCAATGAAGTAACTGGAATTGGCCCGGAGCACACAGGCGAATTGTTTGTGAGCAGTCCTTCAGTGTTTGCCGACTATTACAAACAGCACGATAAATACATGGCAGATCAGAAGCACGGCTACCAAACGGTGGGTGACATCGCGTATCGCGACTCTGAGGGCTTCATCTATATCTGTGATCGCAAGAAAGACATGATTATCTCTGCTGGTATGAACATTTACCCTGCCGAGATTGAGGGCGTGCTTGAAAATCATCCAGACATTTATGAGGCTGCAGTCTTTGGGATACCGAGTGAAGAGTGGGGTGAGACGGTGCACGCTGTTGTTGTGAAGCGACCTGGTGCAACTCTGACCGAGGATCAAATCAATACACATGCACGAGAGTTTTTAGCAAGTTACAAAATTCCTCGCTCGCTGTCGTGGAGTGATGAGTTACCTAAGACAGGTTCGGGAAAAATACTGAAGCGCGATTTGCGTGCGCCGTATTGGGCAGGTCGTGCTTCGCAGGTGTAACTAGCGCTGCGTTGATTTGGCGAGAGTGTTGATCGATGGTCGCAAAATCATTGAGTAGCTGTCGACAACCGATTCGCGCTGCTGCTGATCCATTACTGCTTGTGCATCATTTGTCGCTGCCTTAAATGCGGCACGGCTTGGGTATTCATGAAAACGGATCTGGTCCCAGTTGCGGCCGTCACCCATGATGGTGCCTTCAACTTTGAACCAACCCGTGATTCGCGCTCCGTGTGCAACGGCGGCCGCACCTTCGGCGTCGTGATACGAAGACAGTGTTGGGTGTTCGACTCCATCAGCAAATTTGAGTGTGTGCATCACAATGATTGCGCCATCGGATGGAGTTGATGGAAACGGAACTGCATCAAGTGCTGGAGCGTCGGCAGGCAACTCTGGAGTTGGCATTGGATGCGAGCCGATCACGAATGTTTGTTGCATGCCAGCTTCTTTGTGCGCGTGCAGCTCCTCAAAGTCTGGCATCGATTGCATCTCAATGATTGATGCACTCTTGGGATACTTCACGATGCCGATGCGATCCCATATTGGTTCGGCGCCAGTGAGTTGGGTTTCGACTGTTGCAAGAAATACTGGATGGGCACCAAGCTTGCGTAGTGGTCCGAGCGGCGCATAAAGGTCGTCGGCTTCAAGACCACTGATATCGCTCTGGCGACCATCTGCGTAGTCGGCCTTCTCGCGATACTTCATCAAGTTGACCATCCATACCGGGCCGTCGTCTTCTGGCTTACAAAAAGCCAGCTTCATTCCGTATTCCTTGTTGAGGCGGCCGTAACGAGGACGATCTAATGCGCTCATGAATTACAAATCTACTCGTGGAGTGGTTTGGCCAAACGAAGCGAAGCGAGTTTGTCTGGCTCTGTGAGACCTTTGAGGGCTATATCGAAGTCGGGAAGTGCATAGACCTCGCCGTCGTCGGTGATCATGATGAAGCGATCAAACTGCGCCAAGAATGATCTGTCGTGACTCACGGCAACAACTGTGCCTTCAAACCCGTCGAGCGCGTGCTCGAGCGCTTCGGATGACTCGATGTCGAGGTTGTCGGTTGGTTCATCGAGCAACAAGACGTTATGACCCTCGATTTCAAGGCGCAGAATTTCGAGTCGTGCTTTTTGTCCGCCCGACAACGTGTCGAACTTTTGGCGAGCATTGTTGACCAAGCCGTAACGCGAAAGTGTTTTCATCGCGCGTTCTTCTTCTGAAATGCGGTCGAGCACAATGGCCAAACACTCGCGACCAACGAAGTCTGGGCGGTTATTGATTTGCGTAAACACACCGACAGATGTGCGCGGACCGAAGGTGATCTTGCCGGTGTCAGGCTCGTTTTGGCCACTCAGCACTTTCAGCAGGTGAGTCTTGCCTGTGCCGTTTGGACCAATGAGCGCAACTCGTTCGCCGTGATGGATCTCTTCAGAAAATGGCTTGAAGAGATTTGCGATAGAGACGCTTTCGAGTTTTGCAACTCGCCGCGCCGCATCTGCTCCGCGCAGTCGCACATAAATCTGTTGATCGGCAACTGGAGGAGGTGGTGGGCCTGCTGCAACAAATTTTTCCCAGCGAGTTTCTGCGCCGTTGGCCTTTGTTGCATTCTTGAAATTTTGTGCCGCACGCTGCTTCATGATTTTCATGTGTTGAAACAATCGTCGCTCTTCGTCATTCCAGCGCTTGAGGTCGTCGCCGAGAAGCGCCTGACGTTTTTCACGTGCTTCGGGGAAAGTTACGTATGAGCCACCGTGCACCCAGCAACCGGAGCCCTCGATGACAACAATCTTTGTTGCACATCGCTCAAGCAATGTGCGGTCGTGACTGACCATCAAGATGGTTGAGCGACAAACTTTGATTTGCTCTTCGAGCCATGCCCGGGTGGGAATGTCGAGGTAGTTGTCTGGTTCGTCGAGCAACAGCACGTCGGCACCAGAGGTAAGCAACAAGTCGAGAACCAAGCGCTTGCGTTCGCCACCCGAAAGCTCGGATACGAGTCGAGTAGACAGATCATCGATTTGTGACTTGACGCTGCGCTGTGCAGACGCTTGCCATTTGGTTTCGAGTTCATATCCACCCAAATCGCCCCAGTCGGAAAGCGCGGTGGCGTAACCCATGCCGTCATCGGTGCCGTCGGCTAATGCTTTTTCGGCTGCGACAAGTGCGCGACCAGCGGTGCGCAGTGCGGCAGGTGCGACTTCGATCAACATCTCACGCAGAGTGTCATCTGGTCGAGACATGCCTACGTCTTGTGTCATGTTGAGCATGGTGCCACCAAGAGAAAACTCGCCACCATCTGCTTCGATTTGTGCAGACAAGATGCGCAGGATTGTGCTTTTGCCTACGCCGTTGGCACCAACAATTGCTGCGTGCTCGCCGGGTGAAACCTTGAAACTCACATCAAAAAATAATTGGTCTGATCCTGGTGGTCCATATTCCAATTCGGAGACAATGATGCTGCTCATCGCATGCAGTCTGTCTGAAGTTTTTGTCAATTACGCTGAAAGGCAGTGATAAATAAAGCAGCATTCCCGTTATTGCAGGCAACAAATGCTGTCTCGGGAATTTCGAACGGCATTGTGATGATCGCGGTTCCTTGGCTTGTTTTGGATATGACAGGATCTGCAGCCAAAGCAGGTTTGCTCGCTGCGCTTTCAAGCATTCCCGGAATCTTTGTGTCGCCAATTGTTGGCGGATTGGTCGACCGCTTTGGGCGTCGAGCAATTTCGATGTTTTCGGACATGATGTCGCTTATCTCGGTATTGATGTTTGTGTTGATCAATTGGGTTGGCGACCTGACATATGGATGGATTTTGGTGGTTGCTGTGCTGGGAGCTTGTTTTGACCCCGCTGGTTATACGGCGCGCAAATCCTTGATTCCCAATGCCGCAAGTGCATCAGGCATAGATGTTGATACGGCAAATGGTCGGCACGAGGGAATTTTTGCAATTGGCTGGATGGTCGGACCGGCACTTGGTGCAGTGTGCATCGAATTCAGTGGACCGATGCTTGCGTTTGGAATTACTGCAGCAATGTTTGGTGTTGCGACTCTGTTTGTATTTTTAATGAAAGTTGACGATGCGCATGGCAAAACAATCGCTCATCACGAGGACGGGCATGAGCGATTTGCTGACTCGCTGAAAAGTGGATTTCGCGTTTTAACGACCGACAAGCCGTTGCTCTCGCTAACGATCTCGTTCGTGTTTCTTTCTGCGATGTACATGCCAATCGACGCGGTGATTTTTCCGACATATTTTGAGTCGATCAATAATCCGCGGGCTCTTGGCTCGCTGTTTGCAAGCCTTGCTGCCGGCATGGTTATTGGTTCATTTTCATACGGCAAACTTGCCGCACGTTTTTCTACTAAAACGTTGTTGCGTTTAGTTGTACTTATTTCGAGCGTTGCATTGTTTCCAATGGCTCTTCTGCCGTCCACGATGTGGTTTGTGGTTCTTGCATTTTTTGCTGGATTATCTTGGGGGCCGTTTAATCCGTTATGGAACACAGTGGTGCAAACACGAGTACAACCAGAGCTGCAGGGACGTGTGTATGGGTTGCAGATGTCATTGCTCTATGCAGGACCTCCAGTTGGTCAATTGATTGTTGGTGCATGTGTTGACAATTTTGGATTACAGCCAACATTTATTGTGTTGATGTCAATTTTTGCAGCAACTGGAGTGTTGATCGCTTCGTTGCCAGTGTTCCGCGGGCTCTAAGGTATTTTGCATGCCACTTCACCCGCAGGCTCAAGTGATTGCAGATCTCATCGCTGCGGTTAACTCGAGACCAATCACTAACGCAGATCCTGTAGCCGTTCGTGAATCGTACAAACTTGCGACTATTCCTTACACAGATGTAATTGAGGAAATTCGCGAGATAGATGCAAACGGTGTTCCTTGCAGGTTGTATCGCCCGTCAACATCGGGTGTCTCAGGGCTTCTCGTGTATTTCCATGGTGGCGGATTCGTTATTGGTGACCTTGACACTCATGCTGGTGTTGCAATGTCGCTCGCGGCTAAATCTGGTCATGCAGTTTTGGCGGTTGACTACCGACTTGGGCCAGAACATCGATTTCCATCTGCCACAGATGACGCCGTTGCAACGGTTGAATGGGCTTACAAAAATGCACAATCATTAGGAATTGATCCAGACCGTATTGCGGTTGGGGGAGACTCAGCCGGCGGCACATTGGCCGCTGTCGTCTGCCATTCAATGGTCGTTCCAATTAAATTTCAAATACTTGTTTACCCAGGCGTAGATGCATCAATGTCGTATCCATCAATTTTGGAGAATCGCAGCGGTCCACTGTTGACGCTCGAAGTACTGAAGTGGTTTCAGAAGAACTATGTGCGCGACGAGAGCGACATCAGTGATGTACGCGCGTCACCAATTTTGGTTTCGGACGAAATTCTGAAGCAGATGCCACCGGCGATTGTCATTTCGGCAGAATATGATCCAATTCGAGATGAAGGCGAAGCGTATGGTCGTCGTCTCATAGAGAATGGTGTGAGCGTCACCATCACCCGGTACATCGGTGAGTTTCATGAATTCTTCAAAATGATTGGCGCTCTTGACGATGCCGAGCTTGCCCATCAGCAAGTCGCAACATTGTTGCGCAAATATCTCGCCTAGATCTATTTGCTAAAAATTATTATTCGTTGCCCTGAACTCTGTCGAGTTGCGGCGCATCTGCATCGAGTAGTGCAAGTACGTCACCAGGTGTGATGGCTGTGCAGAATTCGCCGTGCAAGTTGGCAACGGTCATGTCGTGCACCAACTCGGCGTCGTAGTCGGCACCATCTAGACCAATGCGATTGGTCGTAGCGCAACAGTCGGGAACAAGATATGTATCAAAACCGAGATTTCCGGCCATGCGTGTGGTTGTCTCGATGCACATGTTGGTGAAAAAACCAACGATCACGAGTCGTTTGATGCCTTTGCGGCGCAACTGAATCTCGAGATCGGTGCCGATGAAGCCGCTGTTGACATCTTTTTCAACAACAATGTCAGTTGGCTGTACTTCAAAGCCCTCTTTTTGTGCACCAGTGGGGAGAGAGAACTTGAGTGGGGATGCTGCTTCGCGAGAGTCATGTCGTGTGTAAGCAATGGTCAAATCATGTTGACGAAACGCGGCAAGCAAACGCAACATGTACGACTCGGCGTCGGGGTTGTTACGGCGACCAGTTGGGCCACCCCAGTGCTGGAGCACATCGACGCCCTTTTGCACATCAACAAGAAGTAATGCGGTGTCGCTAGAAAACTGTTTAATCACGAACCCAATGTAGTTGCTAGGTTTGGAACCATGTCAATTCTTGATTCGTACATCACCACTGCTCCGAGCGCGCAATCCGCAGTCGACTTGTTTGCTGGAGAGTGGAGCTCTTCATTTCCGCAGGGGTCTGGTGTCGTATCAACTCCGGGCACCGCGCCTCTATTCGAAGATCCCCGAGTGACTTGGGCAAACACGATGTTCGGAGGCTTTGCGGGGAAAACCGTGCTCGAATTGGGGCCTCTTGAACTTGGCCACACCTATATGTTGCAACAATATGGCGCTGCGTCAATTGATTCGGTTGAAGCCAACTCGCGGGCTTTTATGAAATGTTTGATTGCGAAAGAGATTTTGAAGGTTGATCGCGCCAACTTAATGCTGGGAAACTTCGTAGAATACTTGGGGACAACCGAGAAACAATACGACTGGGTGGTTGCAAGTGGAGTGCTGTATCACATGCAACAGCCCCTGCGGGTCTTAAAACTGATTGCCGAACACAGTTCGCGGTTATTTTTGTGGACGCATTATTACGACAAGTCAGTAATTCAGTCGTCCGAGGTGTTGCGAGCAAAGTTTGATGAGCCACGCATTGTTGATCGCGATGGTGAGAAATATGAAATTGTTAAATACAACTATCTGACCGCCCTGCAATGGCAGGGTTTTTGTGGTGGTCCTGCTGCCGATGCAACTTGGGTAACGAAGGAATCAATGATTCGTTTTTTAGGTGCTCAAGGCTTCACCAAGATCGAGATCGCAGAAGATAATCCAAATCATCCCAATGGTCCCGCGATTTTATTGTGTGCTCAGAAGTAGGGGGCTATTTGCGGCGTGAGTCGCGCGCTGCTGGCATCCAGTTTTCACCAGCGGTTGCATCAATGCGTGCCAAAAACTTGTGGCCGATTGGTTCGATGAGCTGAACAAAGTCGAGAGTAAGTTGCTCGCCAAGATGGCGCCATGCTTTTTCACATAATTCGTTTGTGGTGTTTTCAATCTGTTCTCTAAACGCAAGTCCGGCATGGTTGACGCATCCGTTACTGACAAAGCCGCGAGTATCGAGCGCGGCCCATGCTTCTTCAAGTTGGGCATCGTCGGCACCGCGACTGCGCGGAATCCAGTCGCCGGGATAACCAAGAAATGCGTCGTGCAGTAGCCCAGCCTGCACGCCGCTTACATCGTGACCTGCAAGAACTGCAAAGTGTGTGTCGCCACGCCATTCGCGAATGCAGTTGACGGCAAGCCAAGCAGACAACGCTGGGTCGTCTTCGCAACGAGGCCACGCGCGATGCGCCGCATGCAAAACTCGCCCGCCGAGAGGCAGCGAGTCGGCAGCATCCCACAGTTGCAAAGCCAACTTTTCCAATTGGTCGATAATCTCTGGTGCGTATTCGCGCAATCCACGAGCAACAGCCTCATTGCGCACTCGGTATGCGTCTTCAAACGTGGTGTGCTGGCGGGCAACATCGAGACATACGTCAATGAACTCTTTGCGGATTGAGTAGAACGCTGCGGTGACGGCATTGTTGCCAACCGAGGCAAGTGGGGCGGAGCGCGTGGTGACGTAGTAGCCCAAGCCATTTGGCACTCCAAGTGCGGTGAATCGAGCAATTGCATCTGGATCCCAATAGATCCATCCAATGAGTCGATGCGAAGAGAGCGATGCTCTGGCACTGAGGTCACGCCAATTCGTCATGCGCAAACGGTACCAGTCGTGCAAGAATTATGAACAACTGTGAGTACCCCAAGTTTGTTTTCTGATGCACAAGAACTGCTTCCGTTTGATGGCAGTGCCGTGTTGCATCCACGATTTTTTGATACCGACTTTGCACGGGAGGCATTTGAAGAATTGAAAACCAAAACACCATGGGAGCAGCCAGAGATGGTCATGTTCGGTAAAAAATATGCTCAGGCTGGGCTCTCTACGTGGTTTACAGATAGCGGAGTTTCGTATCGGTATTCGGGGATCGTGCGTGAAGCACACTCAATGACGACATTGCTCACAAAGATCGGGGCTATGTGCACCGCGCACACCGGCGCACAATTCAACTCAGTTCTCGTCAACTTGTATCGAGATGGGCAAGACAGTGTGAGTTGGCACTCAGACAACGAAGCAGTTAACGGTAAGGAGCCGACAATTGCGTCGGTGAGTCTCGGTGCAACACGTCGCTTTGATCTGCGGCACAAAGAGACGAAAGAGATGGTTCGGGCAGACCTGGAAGACGGATCACTCTTGGTGATGTCTGGCCTCTCGCAGCAATGCTGGGTGCATCAAATTGCAAAAACAAAAACTCCAGTTGGTCCGAGAATAAATCTCACGTATCGGCTGGTCGGTTAGCGATTAGCAAGAGCAACACGCTGTGCTGCATCAACATGCTCAACAGTAAGCCCACAACATCCACCAATAACTTGTGCGCCGAGCGATGTCCACTCTTCAAAAAATGTTTCAAGGCGTGGTGGTTCAATGACGTCCACAAATCTCCAGTCGGGCATTTCAAAATATCCTCCATCTGGGTATGCAGAAAGTGGACCCAAGAAAGTTTTGCGAATGGTTGAGAGCGACTCGCCAACGATTTCGGCACTGGTGTGCATCACGCCTGCCACATCTACGCCAGTTTTTGGAATGAACTTGGTGATTTCGTCTAGTGGCAAATCTTCGAAGGCATGAAATGCAACGACACGGCCGTCGGTCGTACGCCGAGCACTCATGCCAAACCAAACAGGTAGTCCAGTTGCCAGCGCAGCCTCAAGCGCAAGTGGAACGCGGGTTGGTTCGTACATCATTTCGAGCATGATGTGGTCAACGCCTGCTGTTTTAAGAACTTGCGCAAGTTCGTGAAAGGCGTCCGATATCTGATTGAGAGGTGGCGTTTTGGTTGGGTCAACCACTGCAGTGCCCTCAGCGACAGGCACCATGTGAGAAAGCGAACCAGCGACAACAACTTTGCGACCTGCAGGCGCCAAGTCGCGTGCGCGAAGTGCAGCTTCAACTGCGATGGTGTTGATCTCTGCAACACGGTCACCAAAACCTGCATCGGTAAGCATGAGGCGCGACGATGCAAAGGTGTTTGCCGTAATGACATCGGCACCGGACTTGATGTAGTCGAGATGAATTTCGGTGAGTAGCGCGCTATTTGTGAGCGAAGCAGGGCCACACCAAGCAGCAGTGTCCATCTGTGCGCCGCGGCGTTGCAGCTCGGTACCAGTCGCACCATCTAGAACGATGATGTCGTTGGCGTCTAGGCGATTTTTGATGTGTTGATAATTCATAGATGTCAACAATAACGGCGCACCGATTGAATGTTCTCCTCGGAGTCGACCTTTTTGTTATGAGCTTGTTGGTGCGACGGTTGTGCCGGCCATAACACCGAGCAAGACAAAAACTGTGCCAGCTACATAACGCTGCACGAATGGAAGTGACCGACCGGTGAGCAGTCGTGCCCGCAATGCACTTGCGGTGAGTGCATAGAGCGCATCGGTGATGCAACCAATTAATACAAATGTCGATCCCAGGATGAGCGACTGCAACGCTGGTGAGCCGCGACCTGTGTCAATGAATTGCGGTAAAAATGACAAGAAAAATAAAGCGACTTTTGGATTGAAAATATTGACAATGATTCCTTGAGTGAATGATCGGCGCAATGTAACCGATGTGGAGGTGTCAGAAAATTCTGCTGGTTTGCGCAAGAGCGTGCGTAATCCGATAAAAACTAAATAGCCTGCACCAATCCATTTGACAGCGGTAAACGCAGTTTGAGAGGCAGCGATGATCGCAGAGAGCCCTGCCGTGGCTGCAACAACATGGAAAAAGTTGCCAATCTCGAGACCAGCAACCGCAGAAAGTGCGACGCTTCTGCCATCGGAAACACTGCGGTTAATGACGTACAGCACGGCCGGGCCAGGAATGACGAGTAGTGCGAGCGATGCTGCGGCGAAGGCGAGAAGTGAGTCGAGGGTGGGAATGCCTCAACGATAGGCGTTTATTTGGTACCACGATTAGTATTTAGGTGTAGGTTAAGAACAACTAGGAAACAATGATCGGGGGATCATCATGAGGGGATCAATTCTTAAGGCAGTTCCAGTTGCGCTGTTTTTAATAGTCGCGACAGTGGGCTGTGGTGCAGACGGCAACGATGGGGCCAATGCAACCAGCAATGACATCACTGGAACGCTTCATGAATGGGCGGTTGAAGTTGACGCAACTACCGCAGCAGCAGGTGACGTCACATTTACGGTTACAAATGAGGGCACTATCGGACACGAGTTTCTCGTGGTCAAAACAGACATTGCAGTCGGGGGAATTCCTCTTGACGGCGACCACTTTGCTGAACCAACAGATGGCATTGAAGTGATCAACGAAATCGGCGAGTTTGCTAAGGGCACAACCGAGACATTGACGGTGAATTTGACGCCAGGCACATATCAGTTGGTTTGCAACTTGCCAGACCACTACGAGGCTGGGATGAGTATTTCATTCAAAGTCGAATAAGGCATTTTGGTTTCCCAACTCGCATGGGTTGGGTGAGATTTATTAGTCTGTGAGTTATGAGAATCTCTGTTATTGACGATGCTTGTCACGGACATCAAATGTGCGCAATTGCTGCACCCGAGGTGTTTGGTAGCGATGAGATGGGCAATGCCATTGTGCTCATACACGGCGATGTCCCTGTGGAGCTGCATGCAAAAGCACGACGCGCGGAATCAAATTGTCCAGAACGGGCAATCGTCATCACTGAGTAATTTTTTGTCAACAAATAACTGGGGGGTTATTTCTTATGACTGAAGTTCGTAAACCTGTAGAAGATCTGCTGACCGACTACGACATCTTTGAGCCGGAGTTTGTCAAAGATCCGTATCCAAGTTTTTCTGAAATTCGCGAATCACAGTGCCCGATTGCTCGCACCGAGCGTTACGAAGGCTCATGGTTACCAACTCGTTATGAAGATGTCGTAGCGATTGCCCAAGAGTACGAGACGTTTACATCGCGTGGCATATTGGTTGTGCCGCCATTTCCTGGGCAAGGCGAAGGCGCATACGGCAGCGTTACAGCACCCCCAATCACTTCTGACCCACCAGATCATCACTGGCACCGTCGGCTGATTTTGCCGGTGTTTTCTCCTCAGTCGGTTGCAAAGTTCGAGCAGGGAACGCGCGACTTGTGTAACCAACTGATTGATGAAGTGATTGACAAAGGCACTGCCGACGCGGCAGCTGATTATGCGCAACACATTCCCGTTCGTGTGATTGCGACTTTGCTCGGCGTGCCACTTGAGATGGAATCTGACTTCACTGCGTGGGTGCGTGCGGCACTTGAAAACATCTTGGATGCAGAAGGACGAAAATGGGCTCGCAAGAACATCATCGAGTTCTTTTTGGCGCAAGTTGCAGAGCGCAAACAGAATCCTCGCGAAGACGACTTCATTACCGAGTTGATGAACACCGAAGTTGAAGGCAAGGTTGTGCCAATCGAGTACGTGCTTGGTGTTTGCAACTTGATGCTTGTCGCAGGAGTTGACACCACGTGGTCTGCAATTGGTTCATGCATGTGGCACATGGCCCAGCATCCAGAGCACCGCAAACAATTGCGTGACAATCCAGAATTGTGGCCAACAGCTATTGAAGAGTTATTGCGTATGTACGCGCCAGTAACGATGGCTCGCATTGTTGATCATGATGTTGAGTTTCAAGGTTGCCCGATGAAGGCGGGGGATCGAGTGTTGATGGCTTTCCCAGCCGCAAACCGCGATCCACGACAATTTGAAAACCCTGACGAAGTGATTTTGGATCGAGAGCACAATCGCCACGTTGCATTCGGTTCTGGTATTCATCGTTGTGCCGGCAGCAACTTGGCGCGACTAGAAGTGCGCGTAGCGCTGCAGACGTGGCTCGAGAGAATTCCTGAGTTTGAACTGGTTGATAAAACTGATGTGACATGGGCAGGCGGGCAGGTGCACGGCCCGCGCAAGTGTTTAGTGAGTTTCTAAAGAGTGGTGACCTTCAACGTCAATTTTTGGCAGTAGACGATTCATCCACGCTGGGATCCACCAGTTGCGATCACCTAAGAGTTCCATTGTTGCTGGCACCAACACCATGCGCACGATTGTTGCATCAATGAAGACTGCAACCGACAGACCGAGGCCGAAAAGTTTCAGTTGTCGGTCATAGCCGAGCACGAACGAACCGAACACGAACACCATGATCAATGCTGCAGCAGTGATGACTCGCGCAGTTGCAGCAAGGCCATCGGCGACTGCTGAAGCATTGTCGCCGGTGCGGTCGTATTCTTCTTTGACTCGCGAAAGCAAAAATACTTCATAGTCCATTGACAAACCAAAGACGATTGCGAACAACATCATCGGAGCCCACGACTCAATTGGCCCAGCTTTTCCAACACCAATGAGACTGATTCCCCATCCCCATTGAAAGACGGCAACGAGTACGCCATAAGCCGCACCGATTGACAACAGGTTCATGATTACTGCTTTGAGTGGCACGAGCAAACTGCGAAATACGGCCATCAACAACAAAAACGAAAGTGAGAGAACACCGATAAATAGATACGGCATGCGCGAACCAATTGCCGTAGCAAAATCAGCGCCAGACGCGGTGAAGCCACCGACCTTTGCATCAACTCCAGTTGGTGGGATGACATCACTGCGCAAGAACTTGACGAGATCGTAGGTTGCTGCGTCTTGTGGGGCAGTGGTTGGGTATGCAATGACTAGCGAGAGTGATCCATCGGCGGATGCAGGCGTGCTTTGAGCAAAAGCAATTCCTTCTGTTGATTGCAGAGTGCCTACAAACGCGGCAAGTGCATCAGGGATTGCTGCGGTATCACCCTGCACGGTGATGTAGAGCGGGCCATTAAATCCTGGACCAAAACCGTCTGCGAGCATGTCAAATGCCTTGCGCACAGTCGTAGTTGTGGGCGCATTGCCGTTATCGCCAAAGCCGAGGCGAATCGATGCAAGTGGGGCTGCCAAAACGAGCAGAATTGCGGTTGCGCTGAGTGCGGCTGACCAAGGACGACGCTGAATAAAGCGACTCCAGCGATACCAAAATGTGAGTTCCTTGGCTTTTTTCGAGCGATGTTTGATTGGAGTGCGCAACGGCTTGATCACCAAACTGATGAGTGTGACACCAACAGTGATGACAAGACCCACCAAGAAAATCATTATCGAGTGATTGATTACTGCTATCAAAGAGATCAATACGAAAGCAACGAGTGCAACGAGGGCGGCACGAGTTGTGACGTTGACCCGATGCTTGACGACTGCAAGTAGGGCTGGAAGAAGCGTGATGGACGCAATAATCATCAAGAGCACACCGACTACTGCGCCAATTGCTAAGCCGCGAGCAAATGCAAGCCCCATTAAAAACAGCCCAAGCAATGAAATGATCACGGTGATGCCAGCAAAAATCACGGCACGACCAGAAGTGTCAACCGCGTCAACGACCGCATCTTCGACGCTGAGGCCGTTCTCAAGTCCTTCGCGATAACGAGTCACGATAAACAATGCGTAGTCGATGCCAACTCCTAGTCCGATCATTGCAACGAGTGATGTGGTGAAGTCGGGCATGCCCACGAAGTGACTGAAAATGGTGACGAGTGATGTGCCAGCACCGAGACCAATCAACGCTGTGCCAATAGGCAAACCCATCGCGAGCACCGAACCAAATGCAAGAACCAGAATGATCACCGCAGCAAGTAATCCGTACAGTTCGCTGGCTGGCAACTCGAACACAGCAAAGATTTCACCTCCGTATTCAATCTGAACACCATCAAGGCTGAACTTCTTCCCAATTTCTTGGATTTCGGAACCAAGTGAGATCAATTCATTTTGCGAGCGCAACGTGACGTCAATGGCGGCAAACGCTGTTGTGCCTGCTGGGTTGATCTTGCCTGGGGTGTCGAAGGGGCTTGATACAGCAACTCCCGGAATTTGGGCAACCCGGGTAAACAATTCAGTCATGGATGATTTGATTTCATCGGATGTGACTCCGTTGGGCGAAGTGAACACAATTTGACCGCTGAAACCAGCAAGATCAGGGCTATTCGCTGAGAGGAGTTCGCGCACATCATTGGATTCGCTTTTTGGAAGCTCAAACTGCGTTGCGAAATTCGGTCCCAACGAAGCTGAGGTTGCACCAAGAGCGATGACGAGCAGCAACCAAAATCCGATCATCAGTCGACGGCGACGTACGGAAAAACGAGCAAGACGAATCAACATGTGGGGGATTCTTTCGGGGGGGGTAATGCAAGCTGGGCTTACGTTTCAACACATTAAATGTTAGTCAGGCATGCCTATTTTGTCTGGTCGCAATCCCGTGGCATTGTTCACTAGAGGATTTGTGTTTGTTTATGCGCGCCACGAGACATCGGTGGGCCACTCGCCAATACCACCATTCTCTACCAGCATTCCTGAAAGTTCACGATTGGTACGGCGCGATCTCCAGACCAACATATCTTGTGCCATGGCGAGCGTTGTTGCAGGGTCATTGAGATATGTTCGCCAGGTCTTGTCGGCTGCAATGTCAAACGACAACGACGAGCCGTTGCCAAATTGCACGTATGCGCGATCGTCGTAGCAACGAGTGGCGAGATGCTGTTGCTCAAGTCGCTGATCCCACGGCCACTCGCGCTTACTGAGATAAATAAACACCGATCGCCAGTCGTATTCCCACGTCGCTGCGTCCCGCCAGATTGCTGGCGTTGTGCCAGTAAGAAATGGTGTGAGTGGCAGACCATCACACTGCAATGGAACAGGCTGTGCGAGTGCGTCCGCAATTGTTGGAAAAATGTCGATATTTTCTGTGAAGTTATCAACGACAGTTCCATGCTGTTGTGCATTGCGTGGGTCGCGAACGAGTCCGAGAATGTGATAACTCTGCGGGAAGAATCCAAGTTTTTCTTTGAGACCATGATCGCCAAGCTGCTCACCGTGATCGGCGGTGATAATGATCATGGTGTTATCCCACATGCCCAATTCGACAAGCGTGTCCCACACACGACCAAGTTGCTCGTCAACATCACTAATCATTCCGTAGTACTGCGCACGCATGTTGCGCACGCCGGCTTCGTCGGCAGGTGCAGTTGCTTCGGGAATTTGCAAATAGGTGAGATGCGTGGGATGCAGATCGTCACCGTGCGGAATTGGCAACTCAACATCGGCCGGGTCGTATGCAGTGGCCCATTTTCCGGCAGCAGCGTAAGGGGGGTGAGGCCGCAAGTAACTGGCGTGTGCAAACCAAGCACCTTGTTGTTGGCGCAGCCACGTGAGCAAGTGGTCGGTGAGAAATGCAGAGATGCCAAATTCGGCAGGGCGATCTGGTTCAGTGGTGAGTGCTTGCTGAGCATTCATTGGAACATCAAAGCCATTTGCACGCAAGTGCTCAATCCACAAATCATGATTTTGCGGAATGAACAATTTGCAATCGAAACCAGGAAGTACGCCTTCATACGATGTGAGACGCCAGTCGTCGGGGCCAGTTGCTGCGCGTGGGTCGACTGACTGATCGGTATAACCAAATAGGGCTGGCGCATACCCTGCACGTTGTGCGAGCAACGCAACATTGTCAAAACTTCGATTGAGTGGCGTGCCATTGGCAACAACACGATGATTCATCTGGTACATGCCCGTGTACAAACTGGCGCGCCCAGGCGAACATGGTGCGCACTGGCTGTAGTGCTTGGTCAGTCGCACACCCTGTTTGGCAAGGCGATCCAAATTGGGCGTCTTGACGAGTGGGTGTCCTGCAACAGACAGACAGTCTGCGCGAAATTGATCCAATGTGATGAGAAGAACATTGAGTGTCATCAATGGTGAAGCGTAGTGTGAAGGCGTGAATGACGGATTACCTATGAGTGAACTTATTGCCACTGGTACGGGAGTGCGTTTGAGGGCAGTGAGGTGGGGAGACCCAGCAACCCAGTCGGGCAAGCCAATTGTTTTGGTGCATGGTCTGGCATCCAATGCCATGTTGTGGGAAGGCGCGGCACTTGCACTTGTGCAACTTGGGCATCCTGTTATTGCAGTTGATTTGCGCGGGCACGGCTTGAGCGACAAACCCGAAGATGGGTACGACATGAGTTCGGTCACCGATGATTTGGCGGGGTTGTTGACCGCAATCGCGCCTCGTGGCTATGCGATGCCTGTTGTATGCGGGCAATCGTGGGGCGGCAATGTCGTTATTGAACTCGCTCATAAATATGCGCACCTTGTGAGCGGAGTGGTGCCGGTCGACGGTGGGTTCTTGGAATTGCAAAACAATTTTGCTGACTGGGATTCGTGCGCTGTTGCATTGCGTCCACCAAATTTGATTGGTACACCAGCAAAACAAATGCGTGCATACATGCAATCAGCACATGCCGATTGGCCGCAGACCGGAATCGATGGTGCGATGGCAAACATGGAACACCTGCCCGACGGCACTGTTCGTCCTTGGCTCACTCTTGAGCGCCACATGTTGGTGTTGCGCGGTTTGTGGGAGCACAAGCCGACTCATTTATATAGCGATATCAAAGTGCCCGTGTTGTTTGTGCCAGCCGAAGGGCCAGGTGGTGTATTTACTGAAACTAAACGAAGTGCCATCGAGCACGCTTTGCAATTAGTGCCGAATGTGCGGGTTGAATGGTTTAGCCCAGCCGACCATGATCTACATGCCCAACACCCTTCGCGCTTTGCCCAAGTTGTGCACGCAGCAATAACAGACGGATTCTTTTCATGACACTTCCTCGCATCTTGACCATCATGGGTTCTGGCGAGACAGCGCCAACCATGGTCACGACTCACCGCATGCTTGCAGCAAAGTTGCCAAAACCTGCGCGGGCTACGTTGCTCGATACCCCGTACGGATTTCAGGAAAATGCGCCAGAGCTGGCAACTAAGGCAGTCGAATATTTTTCAACAAGCATCAATATCACTCTTGATGTTGCTGGCCTGACACAAATGATCGGCGCCGACGCACTTGCAGTTGAGCGCGGTCTCCAATTGGTCTCTGACGCACAATATGTTTTTGCAGGTCCTGGCTCACCAACGTATGCATTGCGTCAATGGGCGGGCACTCCGCTTGCAGGCTTGCTCACCAAAAAACTTCGCGATGGTGGCATCGTCACATTTGCATCGGCTGCTGCACTGACGCTCGGTCGCTTCACGTTGCCGGTCTACGAGATCTACAAAGTTGGTGAGGAACCACGCTGGCTCGAAGGCCTCAATATTCTTGGCGAGATTGGAATTAACGCTGCGCTGATTCCGCATTACAACAATGCCGAAGGTGGTCACCACGACACACGTTTTTGTTACATGGGCGAACGTCGCCTAGCAATTCTCGAACGCGAGCTTCCAGATGATGTCTATGTGTTGGGTGTAGACGAACACACAGGTGTGGTGATCGATATTGATGCGCAGACCGCAACTGTGGTGGGCAAGGGCGTGCTCACCATTCGTGTGAAGGGTGTGTCGACGGAGATTGCAAGTGGCGAAGTAATGCCTCTTGATCGCTTGCGTAATCCTTCTGCAAGTAGAAAAACTGGTGCGTCTTCTGCTGTGCCTAGCAATGACACAACGACCGATACTGCTGCAAAACCCGTCGACACATTCGATAGCAATTTGCGTCAAGCAACCGATCGGCTGAACGATGCTTTTGCTCAAGCAATTACTACTGGAGATGCCGATGCTGCTGCACGTGCTGCACTCGATTTGGATGAAGCAATTACCGGTTGGTCGGCGGACACAGTGCAAAGCGACGATGCCGACTACGCAAGGTCGGTGTTGCGCAGCATGATCACTCGGCTTGCTGGTGCGGCAACTGGTGGATTGCGCGACCCGCGTGAAGTTGTTGGGCCGTTTGTGCAAGTGTTGCTCGATTTGCGATTGCAAGTGAGAGCCGACAAGCGATTTGATTTGTCAGACATGATTCGTGACCGGCTGGCTGAGATCAGTGTGGAAGTGCGAGACACGCCACAAGGCGCCGAATGGGGCTTTCGCAATTAATTGAAATTTAGATGTGGCCGAGTGAGGCCATCTTCATACGGTTGCGCGTGCCCGCAATGGCGTAGACAACAACAAAAACCAATGCGTCGAGCAAAATGATTGTGGCGCTTGCAGAAGTGTCAAGAAAATAGCTGAGGTTCATTCCAACGAAACATGTTGAAGCACCAATGATCGGTGAGACCCACAGCATGCGAGCAAAACTATTGGTGGTCATGCGTGCCGATGCCGCAGGGATAACCAACAGTGCCGAAATCAGCAATGTACCGATGACACGCATAGTGACCAAGATGGTCAGCGACAACATGGCGAGCAGTCCTGCTTCAACGGCAGAAACATTGACTCCGCTTACTTGCGCAACATCGCGGTCAAATGTGGAAAACAACAATTTGCGATAGCCGAGCACCACAACAGCCAAACCAAGGAGGGCAACGCCTGAAACTGCATAAATATCAACCATCTGCACGCCGAGCACGCTGCCAAATAACACAGCTTCGATGCTCTTGCCGGCCTGACCGTACCGATTCATCAATGCCAAGCCGAGCGCGAATGATGCAGTTGTGACAACACCGATTGCAGCGTCGGCACCGAGCACGCGTCGCCTTGCAACTCGAGCGATAAGCAAACCCGAGATGATGCCCCACACTCCAGCACCCAGAAAATAATTAATGCGTAACACGGCGCTTGCCGCAGCACCGCCGAACACGGCATGCGAGAGTCCGTGGCCGATATAACTCATACCGCGCAACACCACAAACACACCAAGAAGTCCGCACAGTGCGCCTGCGATGGTGGCGACGACGAGTCCTTGCCGGAAAAACTGGAATCCGTACGGTTCCATCAGGTCTATTGCAAGAATCATTTGCCTTCACCTCGCATAGCAACGCGACCGTGGTCAACGACGAGCGGCATGCCGCCATGCTCGAGCACTTCCATCGGTGCGCCATATGTTTGTTCGAGAACTTGTGGAGTCAGAACTTGGCGTGGGTTGCCGTCGGCAATGACTTTTTTATTGAAGCACACCAAGCGCGGCAAGTGGGCTGCCAAACCATTGAGGTCGTGGGTGGTGAGCAAAATCGTCAGGCCTTTTTCGTGCAGATCGGCAAGCAAGTGCAGAATCTCGTGACGCGTACGCACGTCGACACCCGATGTTGGTTCGTCCATAATCAAGATGTCTGGTTGGCTAAACATTGCGCGTGCCAAAAAGACACGCTGTTGCTGACCACCCGAGAGTTCACGAATATGTCGGTGAGCAACATCTGCAATGCCAAGTTGACCGAGTACTTCGCGAACTGCTGTACGTTCGGTTGCAGTAATGCGTGGCCACCAACTGGTTTTTGTGCGAGTCATTGCAATTACTTCTTCAACTGTGACGGGGAAGTACCAGTCGACTGTTTCGACTTGTGGAACGTAGCCAATCGTCAGGTGTGGCTGCAGCGTGATGGAGCCGTGCGCAACTGGGTGCGCACCCATGATCGCATTGAGCAGCGTGGTCTTGCCCGAACCTGACGGCCCGACGATGCCAACGAATTCTCCGCGATTGATTTGCAGGTATACGTCTTGCAGTACCGGCGCATTGCCGTATGTGCACGAAACGTGCGAGCAGTCGATCAGCGGTTTGGTGTTCATGGCGACTCTATTGAGGGTAGACAGCAGTGTCTTTGGCTACATCACTCACATCCAAAGATTTCAGTGCAGATGTGTCACCCCCGAGGGCTTCCACAATGGTCACAAAGTCAAAGCGCATTAGTCCGAGCCATGAGTGATCGGCATCGCCTGGCTCGCCAATGAGGTCATCATCGCGAAGCACGTCTATGTACCGCACGTCGGTTTCTGTGCCAATTTGTTCGAGTATGGGGCTTGGGAATACTTCACTTCCAAAGATTGCCTTGACGTTTTCGGTTTTTACTTGGTTGATCAAATCGCCGATTTCTTTAGGAGTTGGCTCGCTAAACGACGAGGGCTGCAATGCTCCAACAACGGTGTAGCCATAATGTTTGGCAAAGTACGCATACGCATCGTGGTACGTCACGAGTTTGCGCTGTGACTCGGGAATGGTCGCAGTCGCAGTCATCATCGCGGCATCTAACGCGTCGACCTTTGCGCTAAACGCAGCAAGATTCGAATTGTAAGCCGCGGCGTTGGCAGGATCGCGACGCACTAATACGTCATGTACAACTTGTGCATATTGCTTTGCCATGGGTGGGTTTGTCCACAAGTGCGGGTTTGGCTTACCACCATCTTTTGGAAATGAGAAGTCATATATATAGTCAGGCTCTGGCAAGACTTGAGTGCCGAGCTCGCAAATGATTGCACCGTCCTTGAGATTGGCGCGAGCCAAGTCTTTTGTGGGTTCTTCAAGCGCGAGACCATTAATGAAGACGATGTCTGCTGTCTCTAATGTTTTCGCATCACTTGGCTTTGGCTCAAACGTGTGCGAGTTGGTTCCTTCTGGAACAATGCCCGTGACGAGCGTGCCCGTGTCGCCCGCAATGTTGGCGACAATGCTGGTGATCGGCGCGACAGTTGTGGCGATGGTGAGCACTCCGGTTATGGGTGCACCCAGCTCGCATCCAATCGCAACAACTCCATTTTCGGTGGTAGTGCCGCATGAAGCGACCAATCCAACAATTGCAATTGCGACAATGGATTTGCGAATCAAATTCATGTTCTCACTGTATGTGTCTGCACCATGACTTAGCACTGATTGGTTTCTTTGCTAGACATTGTCAAGTATGAATACTCAACTAGACCCCAAAATTCACGCCCGCCGATGGATGATCATGCTGGTGCTGTGCATCAGCCTCTTCATGGTGGTTGTTGACAACCTCATCATCAATGTTGCGCTACCGACATTGTCGCGAGAACTTGGTGCATCCACAAGCGGGTTGCAATGGATTGTTGATTCGTACGCGCTGGTCTTTGCATGCTTACTGTTGGCGTTTGGTGGCCTTGGAGATCGCTTCGGACGCAAAGGCGCAATTCAGGTTGGCATGATCGCCTTTGTTGGCTGCTCGATTTGGGCATCATTTGCCACATCCACTTCGTCATTGATCATTGCTCGTGGTGCAATGGGCATCGGTGCTGCAGCAATTTTTCCAGCAACTCTCGCAATCATCATCGATGTCTTTCGTGATCCGATTGAACGTGCGAAAGCAATTGGTATTTGGTCTGCAGTTTCGGGAATGGCTGTTGCATTCGGGCCAATTACTGGCGGCTTCTTGCTCGAACATTTTTATTGGGGTTCGGTATTTCTCGTCAATGTGCCGGTCGGCGTAATTGCATTCGTCCTTGGTGCAATCTTTATTCCAACGTCAAAAGATCCAAATCCACATCGAATCGATTTTCCGGGGTTTGCACTTTCAATCGCGATGGTGGGTTTGCTGGTCTACACAGTCATTGAAGGACCACGTCGCGGATGGACGAGCGGTGCAACATTCGCATCGTTCGCTGGCACAGTGATCTTGTTTGCAGCATTCGTGAAGCGAGAGCTGTCAACGAACGAACCACTTCTTGATGTTCGAGTGTTTCGTAATGCAAGGTTGTCAGCCGCAACTGGTTCAATCGGCATTGCATTTTTCGTGTTGTTCGGGTTTACATTTCTCGTGACTCAGTACTTTCAATTTGTGCGCGGCTACAGCACATTGTCTGCTGGTGTTCACACATTGCCGTTTGCAATCGGTGCTGGTGTGACTGCACCAATTGCTGCGCGACTCGCATTGAAATTTGGAACGAAACGAATTGTTGCAATTGGTCTCACCAACATGTGTATTGGTCTCGTCATTATTGGATTCTGTGGAGCAGAAACTGCTTACTGGGGTCCTGTCATCATCAGCATGGTTTTTCTTGCAAACGGTCTTGCACTCGTAACATCGCCATCAACTGATGCGATCATGGGTGAATTGCCGCGCGAAAAAGCGGGTGTTGGTTCTGCAGTCAACGACGTGAGTCGTGAAGTGGGCGGAACGCTGGGTGTTGCAATTAGCGGCTCAGTATTTGCATCGTTGTACGGACCAAAGGTCGGGGAGTTGCTTGCCAACTTTCAATTGCCAGCCGAAGCAGTGGCGTTAGCGAAAGAGTCTGCGGGTGCAGGTTTTGCAGTTGCCGAACTCACACCAACTCCAGAGGCGGCTGAAGCAGTGCGTCAAGCAGTGAGTGATGCATTCATGCACGGCTTCCATACGGCCTGCTTTACGGGCGCTGGTGTTGCGCTTGCCGGAGCATTGTTGGCGCTCAAGTTTCTGCCAGCCCGCAGAGCCGTTATTTCCTCATAAAACACCTATTCCAATTGCGGCTTTACCGTTTGGCGCATAGGCAACTAGCCTGAAACCCTTAGGTATTCATTAATAAGGGTGTTACTCAAAGGGGAGAAGCCACCATGGCGAGAATTGTAAAAGCAGCATTGTTGCAGACTGACTGGACAGGCGACAAAGAGTCGATGATCGACAAGCACGAGGCAGCAGCCCGTGAAGCAGCAAAGCAAGGCGCACAAGTCATGTGCTTCCAAGAATTGTTTTATGGTCCGTACTTCTGTCAAGTACAAGACCCACAATATTTTTCATACACCGAGCCAATCCCCGATGGCCCGACAACAAAGCGCTTTCAAGCGCTCGCCAAAGAACTCGGCATGGTGCTCGTGTTGCCAATGTACGAAATCGTTCAACCTGGTTTGTACTACAACACTGCTGCAGTGATTGATGCCGATGGTCGTTACCTCGGCAAGTATCGCAAGCAACACATTCCACAAGTTCCTGGTTTTTGGGAGAAGTATTACTTCACGCCTGGAACAGGTGGATATCCAATTTTTGAAACTGCAGTTGGCAAAGTTGGCGTGTACATCTGTTACGACCGCCACTTCCCAGAAGGTTGGCGCGCACTCGGACTTAATGGTGCAGAGATCGTGTTCAACCCATCAGCAACAAGCCGCGGTTTGTCTGAATACATCTGGCGCCTTGAGCAACCAGCTTCGGCTGTTGCAAACATGTATTACGTCGGTGCGATCAACCGCGTTGGTATCGAAGCAGAGTACGGCACCGACGACTTCTATGGTCAGAGCTATTTCGTAGACCCAGAAGGCAAGTTTGTTGGTGAAGTCGGCGACGCATTCAAGCACGAGCTCATCGTGCGCGATCTCGACATGGACAAGATCCGCATGGTGCGCGATCGTTGGCCGTTCTACCGCGATCGTCGTCCAGACGCATACCACGAAATTTCTGAACGTTAAATCACTGCGAGTTACAAGGGGATAATGATGGCACGCACACTTATCAAAAACGGAACAGTAGTTAGCCCTACCGGTCGGCATGAAGTTGATGTGCTGATTGAAGGCGAAACAATTTTGGCATTGCTCGAGCGCGGCAAGTCTGACTCGCTCAACATCACTGCCGACAAAGTGATTGACGCAACAGGCAAGTTTGTTGTTCCCGGAGGCATCGATGTGCACACGCACATGGAGTTGCCATTTGGCGGCACCAATGCAAGTGACACATTTGAAACTGGCACCACCGCTGCTGCGTGGGGTGGCGTTACAACCATCGTCGACTTTGCTGTGCAGCGCTACGGAGAAAATGTGCAGGAGTCGCTCGCTACGTGGCACAAAAAGGCTGCAGGTAATTGCTCAATCGACTACGCGTTTCACCAAATCATTGGTGGCATTGACGAGCAGGCGCTTGCCGACATGGATTACCTCGTAAAGAACGAGGGCATCACGTCGTTCAAGCTGTTTATGGCTTACCCAGGCGTGTTTTATTCGGATGACGGCCAAATCTTGCGCGCAATGCAGCAGGCCAGCAACAACGGTTCAACCATCATGATGCATGCCGAAAACGGCATCGCAATCGACGTGTTGGTACAACAACACATCGCACGTGGCGAAACAGATCCGAAGTACCACAGCTACAGCCGTCCAAGCTTGCTCGAAGGCGAAGCAACCAACCGCGCAATCGTGTTGTCAAAAGTTGCAGGCAATGTGCCGTTGTACATCGTGCACATGTCGGCATCCGAGGCGCTCAACGCATTGTCGGAAGCTCGTCACGAAGGTCTCAACGTGTTTGGTGAAACCTGCCCGCAGTACCTCTATATGACACTCGAAGATCACTTGGCTCAGCCGGGATTCGAAGGCGCAAAGTATGTGTGCAGCCCACCGATCCGCAGCAAGCACGACAAGCACAATCACCACGCCGACTTGTGGAAGGGATTGCGCATGAACGAGTTGGCAGTTGTGTCAACCGATCACTGTCCGTTCTGCATGAAGGATCAAAAAGAATTGGGCATTGGCAACTTCTCGAAGATTCCAAACGGCATGGGCTCAGTAGAGCACCGTATGGAACTTATTTATCAGGGTGTTGTGCAAGGCGAGATCACACTCGAGCGCTGGGTCGAGACTTGTAGTACTTCACCTGCCCGCATGTTCGGCATGTATCCACAAAAGGGCATCATTGCTCCAGGGTCTGATGCAGACATCTTGGTGTGGGATCCAAATGGAAAGACAAAGATCGGCGTGAACGACAAGCACCACATGAACATGGACCACTCATCGTGGGAAGGTTTCAAAGTGGACGGCAAAGTCGACACCGTATTGTCACGCGGCAAAGTAGTTGTCGAAAAAGACAAGTTCACCGGCACAAAGGGCCACGGAAAATACATTAAGCGCGGCCTTTGCCAATATCTCAACTAAATTCAACCCCTCAACACCACATCAGGAGAAGTTATGCAACGCATTAGTCATTGGGTCAACAACAAAGTTGTCGTTGGCACGTCAGGTCGTACCGGCAAAGTATTCAACCCAGCAACGGGCGAGCAGCAGGCAGAGGTTGATCTTGCAAGCGTGGCAGAAGTCGACGCAGTTATTGCAAAATCAAAAGCAGCATTTCCTGAGTGGCGTGCAACAGGTATGTCGCGTCGTGCAGAGATCATGTTTCGCACACGTGAGTTGCTCGACGCCAACCGCAAAGAACTCGCAACATATTTAACGCTTGAGCACGGCAAAGTGCCAAGCGATGCACTCGGCGAAATTGCTCGTGGTATCGAAAACATCGAGTTTGCTTGCGGTATTCCTGCATTGATGAAGGGTGGCTACTCAGAGCAGGCTTCTGGTGGAGTCGATGTCTATTCAATTCGTCAGCCGCTCGGCGTTGTTGCTGGAATTACGCCGTTCAACTTTCCTGCAATGGTGCCAATGTGGATGTTTGCAAACGCAATCATGTGCGGCAACACATTCATCTTGAAGCCAAGCGAAAAAGATCCATCGGCGTCGATGTTTATTGCCGACTTGCTGCGTCAAGCAGGCTTGCCAGACGGCGTTTTCAACGTTGTGCATGGCGACAAAGAAGCAGTAGATCGCTTGCTCGTGCACCCAGACATTCAGTCGGTGTCGTTCGTCGGTTCAACACCAATCGCAAAATATGTGTACGAGACCGGCACAAAGAACGGCAAGCGTGTGCAAGCACTTGGTGGCGCAAAGAACCACATGCTCGTGTTGCCAGACGCCGACCTCGACATGGCAGCCGATGCTGCAGTGAGCGCCGCATACGGTTCGGCAGGCGAGCGTTGCATGGCCATCTCGGTTGTGCTCGCAGTTGATTCAATCGCTGATGCATTGATCGAAAAACTCAAGACTCGTGTTCCAAATATCAAAGTTGGTCCCGGCACCGATCCTTCGGCAGAGATGGGTCCATTGATCAGCCGCGAGCACCGCGACAAAGTTGCGAGCTACATCAACAACGCAGCAGGCGAAGGCGCAACTGTCGTGATCAACGGCACCGACAAAGCCAAAGATGCTGGTTTCTTCTTGAACCCAAGTCTCATCGACAACGTCAAGCCAGGCATGAAGTGTTACGACGAAGAAATCTTCGGACCAGTACTCACTGTCATGCGCGTCAAGAGTTATGCAGAAGGTTTGAAAACCATCAATGACAACGAATTTGGTAACGGCACAGCAATCTTCACCCGCGATGGTGGCGTTGCTCGTCAGTTCCAATACGACGTGCAGGTCGGCATGGTTGGCATCAACGTGCCAATCCCTGTTCCTGTGAGCTACTACTCATTCGGTGGCTGGAAGGCTTCGCTGTTTGGCGACCAACACAT
>Ga0209296_1000456_pt1 | contig 35255 bp, 36 predicted proteins | sample S_130206_EF_Meta_FD_187319 | JGI IMG/M metagenome (GOLD analysis project Ga0209296, IMG submission 187319) | Freshwater microbial communities from Lake Simoncouche, Canada to study carbon cycling - S_130206_EF_MetaG (SPAdes) (version 2) | ecosystem: Environmental > Aquatic > Freshwater > Lake ... | reverse complement strand
AGTGATCATGGTGGACCTTTCGAAGCGGGTTCCTGTACTTCCCTAATAATAGGCACAGGGAATGGCATTAACAATACGCCAGTAGGATTAATTATGTGAGCAAGAGAGCCGTTGCAGCGCCCTCCATTGAAGAGGTCCAAAACCTGCTTCGTGCTGTCATTGACCCCGAATTGGGCGACAACATCGTCGATTTAGGCATGGCCGGGGCTATCACCATGGCCGATGGCGTCGTCACTATTGGCGTGAAGCTGACAATTCGAGGCTGCCCATTGCGCGCCCAGATTCAAAAAGACATCCGTTCTCGCCTTGAGGTGCACCCCTGGGTCACCAAAGTAAAGATCGACTGGGGCGAAATGACTGCCGAAGAGCGCACCGACGTCATGTCGCGCGCCAGGTGGAATGCCCGAGAAAATGCCACCGATACTGCAGTGCCATTGTCGGCGCGTGTCCTTGCAATTGCAAGCGGCAAAGGTGGAGTCGGTAAATCCTCTGTCACTGTGAACTTGGCAGCTGCGCTTGCAGCAGCCGGAAAAACTGTCGGCGTTCTTGATGCAGACATTTGGGGATTCTCTATCCCCCGCATGTTGGGCATGCCGGACCGTTTAGAAGCAGCAGCTGTTCCTGGTCATGACAAGCCAATGATTATTCCGAACGAACGAGTTATTGGAAATGGTTTACTCAAAGTCGTTTCAACAGGAATGTTGGTAGAAGACGAAGGCACTGCGCTGATGTGGCGTGGCCTCATGCTTACAAAAGCTGTTGAGCAATTTCTGAATGATGTCAATTGGGGTCATCTTGATTACTTGTTGATTGATATGCCGCCAGGAACTGGTGACGTACAAATGGGACTTGCACGCATGTTGCCGCGCACAGACTTATTGATTGTTACAACTCCTGCAGTGTCCGCACAAAAGGTTGCTATTCGTGCGGCCGATATGGCGCGCAGAAGTTTCCTACGTGTTGCTGGTGTTATTGAAAACATGAGCGAGTTCACGTGTGATCACGGTGAGTCATACGCATTGTTCGGCACAGGTGGCGGTCAAGCTCTTGCTGATGAAGTTGGCGTTGAGCTTCTTGGTCAAATTCCGATTGAGCCAGCAGTTGCTGCTGGTGGAGACAACGGTGAACCGTTAGTACTGACTTCTTCATCCGAAGCGGCACGCATCTTCACCGCAATTGCAGCCCGCATCATCGCTGACACTCCAGAAGTTGAAGATATGGCTGGTTGTTCTGCACGCGACGAAGACGTCGTGGTCACAGTACGTCGTAGTCAGAATCTCCAGGCATAGCAATACCAATTACGCGACCATCTGAGTCGATTTTTATTTTCGGCAAGATGGTTTGTGGTGTTCCAACTTTTGCAGCTGCTGCCATCACTTCATTTGTGGTTGCATGCGGGAGCAAGAATTCAATGTTGGCCTTTGTAGGGGGCATCAACATCAAGTCTTTTTCATGCGCACGATTCATAGCTTCTTGGGGACTGATCCAGAAACTTTCAATCGTTTCACCATCATCATGAAGCGGTACTTGAGCCGCAGGTGCACGAGCAATAAAGAAGCGTGTATCAAATCGGCGCTTCTCGCCCATAGGTGTGATCCAATGGCTGACATAGTGAATGTCGTCTGTTGTTAAACGCAAACCTTCTGCAACACACAAGTCAAGTAGAGCGACTGAACCATCATGAATGTTGTGGCGCTCGTGGTTGAAACGTGCTTCGACTTCTGGCGAATCAAAACGAACAACATCACCAGTGTCTTCGTGACGGGCTAGCAAAACACCAGCTTCTTCGAAACATTCGCGAATGCATGCAACCCAATACGCAAGACCGCCATTGGCAAGACCTAACAAAGAACTGGCGTGTGCATCAGTAAGCCCGTCGCAGATTTCCGCAATCTCTTCGATGCCGTCAACGTCGTCAACTTTCCCACCTGGGAACACAAACATTCCACTAGCAAAAGCCGCAGAGAATGTGCGGCGCAACATGAACACTTCAATGCCGCCTGCAACAGCATCACGAATAAGTAGAACGGTCGCTGCTGGTTTTACGGGCACGGTACGCGGGTCAAACGGCTCGTCGCTGGTCTGTGGTGCGTTGCTCATTGCTTGTTCTCCCCCTCAAGAGGGTCTACATCGATGACATCAAAAGATGAAGCCAATGTTCCCTTGGTCTCCACGATAGGTCCCGAGTGTGTTGCACGTATCACTGTGATCTTCGAGCGACTTCTGCGAAGGACCAATTTGGTGGCCAATGCTCGAGTCGGTGGCAACAAGAGCGTGATGGCAAGGACGTCAGAAATAAACCCGGGTGCGAACAGAAAAACACCAGCAGCCAGGATGCACACGCCGTGGACAATTTGTATGGATGGTTCTTCTCCACGCTGAATAGCCGCAGTGAAGTCTTTGTAGACACGCATGCCTTCGCGTTTTACTAAGGAAGTACCAATCGCCGAAATAGCAATGAGCAAGGCCACGGTGGGAAGTAATCCCACTTGATGACCGACTTGAACAATGACGTACAACTCAATCAGTGGCAGTACCACGACTAGCGAAACGATCAGTAGAAACATTATTTAGCTTTTTGACCGGGCTTCGCGATAATCCTTTGCTGCGCCTTCAAGTGGTTCAACTTCCAGGGTTACGCCGTCAATAGCAACCACTCGCATCTGGTCGTTATCTGCCAGCGGCGTTGCGCGGTTGGTACGTGCATGCCACTTAGCACCATCCACCAACACGGTTCCTTCTGGATTAACACTGCCGACTGCAACACCAACGGTGCCGAGAAGATTCTCGCGACCAATAGTTGGCGTTGCAAAGCGTGTGCGCACCATGGAGGGCATACCCACAATGAACGACAATGCAACACTGATAATGCAGACAGACATCGATAGCCAGCCTGGACGCATCGTGATTCCATCGACATTTCTAAACATGGTGAACGCACCAATGATGTACGACACAAGACCGACCCCTGTCCACACTCGCGGCACGCCTACTTGTACGTCAATTGCGAATGCAACAAATGCAGCCAAGAGAAAGCCAATGCCAATGCCACTCATTGACAGGGCACCAATACCCATGCAACCAAGTATGAGGCACACAGCACCAACGAATGCAGCGATTCCGATACCAGCGGTAAAGAATTCAAAGAGCAGTAATGCAAGCCCGATTGTGACCAGAAGAAGTGCTGATGGTGGGCTAGCAACGGTGTGCAACAAGCGAGGCATGAGACCAAGTTTGAAGAAGCGAACGGTTGTTGCTTCACGTGTGACTTGACCCTTTGCATCTAATGCGTCAGACACGGTGTCAAGAGTGACAGAGCGAACCTTTAGTCCATCGAGTGCGTACAACATGTTGCGCAACACAGGAACGCCACGATCATCAGTAGAAAACTTCAGGGCTTTTTGTTCGCGTGCGTCAAGAAAACCTAGAGAACCAGCTTGTAATTTTTCATCTGCAGCACCAAAGGTCACTTGACTTCCACCCACAGACAACATCGCACCAGTACGTCCAATGCGTGCGCCAGGTGCCATTGCAGTCACGTCAGCTACTGCCAACATTTGCGCCGGCAATCCGTACGCACGTGCACCACTTGGGCCTACCCAAATTGCGACAGGAATTTTTGATGTTGAAATTGCAGTAAGAACTTCGGTCATTCGGTCGCGGCCAACAACTGCGCCTTGCGTGTTCAGTTGGAAGACAACTGCCTGCGCGCCGTTGTTCTGCGAACGAACAATTGCTTTCTCAATAGAGTCCGCCACGATGCTGTCAATCAGCCCGCTAACTTCGACCACATCTACGGGGGCAAGTTTCGCTGAACTGTCTGCTGCGCTCGCGCCCTGGCCTGTCATCAAGCTGAGCGCTGGCCCCGCAATAACAAGTGCCAATCCACACACGATTCGTCTTTTTGCGCCTACCCTCAATGGTCTCTCCTTCTTTATGGAACTACACCCTTTTTTCACGGCACAGCGTGTCCTTATTGTCGCTGGTAAAGGCGGCGTTGGGAAATCGACCGTTGCCGCCTCTCTTGCCCAGCTCTCAGCACGAAGTGGATTACGCACCCTTCTGGTCACTTTGGATGAGCCAGCCAACGGCCTCACACCCCATGAACTTCTCGAGCAGATCACCGTTAGCCCGGGCAGGGCACTAGCTGATTACCTTGCTACCAAAGGGTTAGGGCTGATTTCACGCCAATTGGCGCGCTCGGGAATCATGGAATTGGTGGCCACCACCGCCCCCGGGCTCGACGACCTTTTGGTCCTCGGGCGCATAAAGGCGTTCGAACACGAGCGGCCAACCGACGTGATCATCGTCGACGGGCCAGCAGCTGGCCATGCGCTTGATTTAGTGCGGGCTCCCGTGCAATTGAAGCGCGCCCTTGGGTCAGGTCCGATCAGTCAACAAGCTGACGAAGTGCTCACCATGCTCAGCGACCCAGCACGATGCAAGGTGATGTTGGTGACAACTGCCGCCATCACACCCGTTACCGAAACATGTGAAGCGGCCGACGAACTGACGGAGAAAGCACACATTGCACTTGCCCCAATCGTTGTCAACAAATGCAACCCTGCTGTCCCCCGTGTTGATGAAGCAATTCTTCTTCCATCAACACGTGAGGCATATCAGTACTTGTCTCTACGTGCCGAGGCCCAATTAGAAGCAATCGGTGTCCTCACTGATTCTCTCGAACAACCTCAACTTCAACTGATACAGCATCACAGTGATGGGGCAGCTCTCATCAATGCAATCTCAGATGATTTGGAAAAAGCGATTCGAGACCTGCCATGAGCACACAACCAGTTATTGACATGTGCTTGTCTGCCCGCGTCATCGTGACATGCGGAACAGGTGGTGTTGGCAAAACAAGTGTTGCAGCGGCGCTCGGATTTGAAATTGCTCAACAAGGCAAGCGTGCCATTGTGATCACCATTGACCCAGCGCGCAGGCTTGCTGATGCGATCGGACTGGGCGAAGGCACGGGGAATGAGATTCAACGAGTTCCCCTTGATACCACTGGTGAACTATGGGTCACCATGCTTGATGTTCAAGAGACTTTTGATTCGTTAGTACGCGACACATCACCAACACCTGAACGAGCAAAAGAAGTAATGGATAATTCCTTCTACCGCAGCTTGTCTCGATCATTGTCTGGCACACGTGACTACATGGCTGCAGAACGGTTGTACGACCTATGCGAAGATCCGCGATTCGATGTCATCATCGTTGACACTCCGCCATCGCGTAACGCTCTTGATTTTCTTGAGTCACCTGAACGACTTGCACGATTCTTAAAACATCCCATTGTCAAATTCATGGTTGCACCAAGTCGTGGTGGGTTCCGATTGGTTAACGCGGCAATGCAGCCAGTGCTCAAGGCAATCTCAACTGTTGTAGGCGGAGACACTCTTACGGGAACAGCTGCATTCTTGCGAGCATTCGACGGAATGGAAGAAGAATTCTCTCGTCGCGCACTTGTAGTTGCAGATACTCTTCGCAGCTCGTCAAGTTCTTTTGTCGTTGTGACGGCACCATCTCCAGACGCGTTGACCGAGGCGGATCACTTTGTGACCGAACTTTCTCGCCTCGGGATTACGTTGAAGCTCATTGTCGCCAATCGCATGCCGCCACACTTTGGCACCCTTACCGCTGCTGAAGAACACTCCGCGGCGCAATCTCAAACGGGAGACCTTGCGCGTGTTCACGAACTCATTGCTGGTCTTCATGACGATGCCGACAGAGCAGATTCAGACATACAGGCCTTCATTCAGCGAACTTCTGTGGCGTTTCCTACAGTTTCGATTGCTTTTGCTACGGAATTAGCGACAGACATTCACGACATGGACTCCATTGGCGCTTTGGCGCAGCAACTGGCAGCACCACCCTCGCAGCAGTAAAGTCATCTTGTGCATATTTTGATCGCAACAGACGCCCAATGGGTCCTCAATGAAATACAAGCCGTATTTGGTTCTTCCTCCACCACTATTCAAGTAGTGACAAATGGTCGTCTTGTGTCGCCAGCAGTTGCCGAGCGCACGCCGGATATCGCAATCCTCGATATGCAAGTTGGCAGCATGGGCGGCATGGCGATCACAATGGATCTTCGCCTTGATTATTCAAGCGGTGCTCTTCCCAATGTTCCCATCCTGATGTTGCTCGACCGCGAAGCAGATGTTCATATGGCGCGCCGTAGTGGAGCTAACGGCTGGATCATCAAGCCACTTGATGCATTGCGCCTGCGCAAAGCTGTCAACGCAATCGTTGCCGGTGGTTGTTACGCAGAAGGCGTTCCTGTGCCTGAAGCAATTGTCGAAGAAGCCGTTGCTTCTGTTGATGAAGCTGCTGAGCCAGCAGCTGAATTACTTAATCAGTAATTCAGCAATTTGTACTGCATTCAACGCAGCACCTTTTCGCAAGTTGTCATTCGACAAGAACAACGCAAGCCCGCAATTATTCGCAACTGTTTCGTCTTGACGCACACGACCCACATAGCTGGGGTCTTTACCTGCTGCTAGTAGCGGTGTTGGAATATCAACAAGCGATACTCCTTGTGCATTCGACAAAATTTCATTTGCACGCACTGCTGTAATTGGGCGAGAGAATTCAACATTGATTGACATGGAATGTCCGGTGAAGACAGGAACACGCACGCACGTACCCGACACCAAAAGGCCAGGGATTTCAAGAATCTTGCGGCTCTCAAATCGCAATTTCTTTTCTTCGTCTGTTTCGAAAAGGCCGTCTTCGACAAGTGAGCCAGCAAACGGCAACACGTTGTACGCGATTGGGCGGGCAAATTTCTTTGGTGCAGGAGATGTAACTGCATTGCCATCAAATGTCAGGCCGGCAGCTTTGTCATACATAGCGCGAGATTGCTCATCGAGTTCATCAACGCCAGCAAGTCCAGCGCCACTGACTGCTTGATATGTACTAGCAATCAGTTTCAACAACCCTGCTTCATCATGCAACGGCTTCAACACTGGCATTGCAGCCATAGTGGTGCAGTTTGGGTTCGCAATGATTCCCTTTGGGGTGTTGTGTGCGAGATGTCCGTTTACTTCGCTGACAATCAGTGGTACTTCAGGGTCCATACGGAACGCACTTGAGTTATCAATAACGATTACTCCAGCAGCAGCGAATCGAGGTGCTAATTCGCGCGATGATGTTGCACCAGAAGAGAACAACGCAATGTCAAGACCTGACGGGTCTGCAACTGCGGCATCTTCCACTGTGATGTGTCCACCGGCCCACGGCAATGTGGTGCCTGCAGATCGTGACGAGGCAAAGAACCGCAGTTCAGTGATGGGAAAATTCCGTTCAGCCAAAAGGGTGCGCATGACGCTGCCTACTTGACCTGTTGCTCCGACTACTCCTACACGCATGGGAATTGAGGCTAATGGCTCCGAGCGACGAGCCACCAGTGACTTTTATTAGCGACATCAAGATCGCGTTGTACCACGGTGGTTCCGCGGTATGTCACGGGCTTTTGCGGCTTGCCTGGGTGATGCAAAATGGCCACATCTTCAAGATCAATGCCCGATGCTTCAAGCATGCTGAGGACTCTTTTCGGGTCAAGGCGATTGGCCTGCCAGCCAAACCGAGTAGACCAGCGCCACTGCGACAACCGAGGTCCGACAACCGGAATACGCCACAACTGGCGCATCACGCCACCTGCTGGAACAAGCAATAAATCGGCAGGCACCCAGGTGCGGTAGTTCAGCGCCACATACCCACCGGGCTTCACGATGCGAAAAGCTTCACTGGTGAGACCAAGCGCATCACTGGCTTTGCAGTGTTGCAAAGTGATGTATGAAAAGACGGCGTCAATCGAAGAGTCATCAACTGCGATGGAACTGCCATCAGCAATATGCACAGTGCGGAGTCCACCAACGCGACCAAAACGAGAAACAGTTTCACGACAGCGTTCCAAGAATGCAGCATCAACGTCAGTTGCAACGGTGACAGCAAACTTGCGAGAAAACGCAGATGTCATTCGTCCGATGCCAGAACCAATTTCCAACATGGTTGCACCTGATGCAAAGGAGTTCCATCCGAGACGATCGAGATACACATCAACTTCAGCATCACCAGTTTGAACAAATTCTTCAAGCGTGAGTGTTGCGCCAGTTTGATTGTTGAACACCCAACCTGTGTCACGTACTACTTCGTCAGCATTACGGCGCATCTCTGCACGTGTACCGGCTGCACGCCAAGGAATGAGTTGTCGACGTGCGGTCACCATCTACAGAGTCTTACAGGCGTTCTACTTGCGCTCGGGTAATGGTGCCGAATAGGCCGTACCCGAGTCAAGACCAAAAGCTGTATGCAGTGATCGAACAGCAGATTCCATGTCTTTCGCAGCAATAACTACAGACACGCGAATAGTGCTGGTGGAGATCATGTGAATGTTGATGTCGTTGTCCGCAAGAACACGGAACATCTTTGCAGCGACTCCGGGACTCGTTTTCATGCCGGCACCCACCAAGGACACTTTTGCAATTTCGGAATTATGCGTGACGCCACTGGCTCCGATTTCTGAAGAAACTCGCGACACGATGTCTTCGGCAACTTTCATATCGGCCTTTGGCACTGTGAAAGAAATGTCAGTGAGGCCATCTTTAGAAGTGTTCTGCACAATCATGTCGACATTGATGTTTGAGTTGGCGAGGCTCTCAAACAGCGCCGCAGAAATACCCGGCTTGTCTGGCACACCAACAATGGTGACTTTGGATTCACTGGCATCGTGTACGACACCAGAGATGATGGGCTCTTCCATTGAGCTGTCTCCTTGTGATTTTTCGTCGCTTACCCATGTGCCGTGTTCCCAGGTGAAACTGGAACGCACATGAATCGGAACGTTGTGATTGCGGGCAAATTCAACTGAGCGCAGCGCAAGAACTTTGCTGCCGCTACCAGCCATTTCAAGCATCTCTTCAAACTGCAAACGACCAAGCTTGCGCGCCTGAGGCACGATGCGAGGGTCAGCAGTAAAGATGCCAGTGACATCGGTGTAGATCTCGCACACATCTGCATTCAAGGCAGCAGCTAACGCCACCGCAGTGGTGTCGCTTCCGCCTCGGCCCAACGTGGTGATTTCTTTGTCGGTTGAGACGCCTTGGAAACCGGCAACGACAACAACCTTGCCAGCGGCAAGCGCTTCACGAACTCTGTCGCCCTTGATCTCTGAGATTTTGGCTTTTGTATGCACGGTGTCGGTGATGATGCCGGCCTGAGACCCAGTGAAGCTGACAGCCTCAACTCCGATGCCAGCAAGGGCAATGCACAGAAGCGACATCGAAATTCGCTCGCCAGTGGTGAGGAGCATGTCCATTTCACGGCCGGGAAGCACATCGGAGACTTGATTGGCAAGAGACAGCAGGTTGTCGGTGGTTTTGCCCATGGCAGAGACCACCACGACGACATCATTGCCGTGGCGCTTTGTAAAGGCCACATGGTCAGCCACGGACTTAATACGGTCCGGATCGGCGACTGATGTGCCTCCATATTTTTGAACTACTAGTCCCACCATTTTTAAGGTTACCCGTACGCCAGTAACCTAAGACCTTCATGGGAACAGATAAAAGAGCTCGCCAAAAGGCCAACCGGGATCGCGCCCGCCAAGATCGCATCCGCAAGCAGAAACTGAACAAGGTCCGCAAGCGTGGCATCCTTCTTGGTGTCGGAATTCCAGCCATCATTGCAGTGCTGTTCGGAATATCGAACTACGTCATGAAGGATTCGCCGTCCGACACTGCAGTAGACGCTGTCTTGAGCACCACGCCTGAACCGACTGAGACAGTTCCTGGTCGTCAAATCACTGGCAAGACTCCATGTCCGAAGACCGATGGGACCGAAAAGCGCGCCACCATTTTCGAACAAGCTCCATCAATGTGTATCGACCCTGCGAAGTCATATACAGCTACTTTTAATACGTCTGAAGGCGTTATCGAAGTTGCACTTGATACCAAAAAGACCCCGTCAACAGTGAATAACTTCGTCACGCTGTCTCGTTACGGCTACTACGACACGTCATTCATCTTCCGAACTGACGTATCGCTCGACATCATTCAAGGCGGCGGTTCAAACAACACCGACGGCCCTGGCTACACAATCAAAGATGAAGGCACTGGCTTCAAGTACGCAGAGGGCGACCTCGTGATGGCGCGTAGTTCGGGTGCCGACTCTGGCGGTGGACAGTTCTTCTTTGTCACTGGTCCGAAGGCATCAGTTCTTGACGGCCAAGGCACCTACGTCACCTTCGGCAAAATCACGAAGGGTCTTGATGTTGCTCAGGCGATCTTGGCATTGAACTCCGGCGAGGGCGACCTCGGCGGTGCTCCAAGCAAGCCAGTCAAGATCGACACCCTCGTCATCACCGAGAAATAAGGATTCTGGGCGTCGTAGCCCGCAATTACTCATTTCTGGGGCTCGGTTGTTACCGTGTTTTCCATGTCTGAAACGAATATCTCAAAAGTTGGAATCTGTGGCTCCGGAATCATGGGCTCAGGCCTTGCCGAAGTAGCTGCAAAAGCTGGGTACACAGTCATTGTGCGTTCACGTAGTGCTGCAAGTGCGCAGGCCATGATCACAACAATCGAAAAAGGACTCGACAAGCAAGTCTCACGCGAGAAAATTACTGCAGAAGACAAAGCAGCAATCCTTGGTCGCTTGTCTGCAACAGACAAAATTGCTGACCTTGCTGATTGCGATCTTGTAATCGAATCAGTTGTTGAAGATCTTGCAGTAAAGAAAGCACTGTTCATTGAACTCGACAAGGCTGTGAAGCCAAGTGCAATTCTTGCAACGAACACCAGCACATTGCCTGTTATTGAAATGGCAATGGCAACTGGTCGCCCGGACAAAGTTTGTGGAATTCACTTTTTCAACCCAGCCACTGCAATGCCATTGGTTGAAGTTGTTCGTCCGATCACTGCATCAGATGAAACTATGAATGCCGCCAATGCTTTCACTGCCAAGTGCGGCAAGAGCGGCGTACAAGTAAAAGATCGCGCCGGATTCATCGTGAACGCATTGCTGTTCCCTTACCTCAACAATGCAATTCGCATTTGGGAAACAGGCACAGCATCAATGGAAGACATCGATACAGCAATGAAAGGTGGCTGCAACTTCCCAATGGGTCCATTCGCACTGCTCGACCTTGTTGGCCTCGATACATCGTTGTCAATCCTTGAAGCGCTCTATGCAGAATTCGCTGATGCGAACTACGCAGCAGTTCCAACACTTCGCCGCCTTGTTGCAGCAGGAAAATTGGGACGCAAGAGCGGTGAAGGTTTCTACACCTACTAATCAGATTTGTAGCAACTGATGCAGCCACCTACTGAATGTCGGTGGCAGTTCTTGCCGCAATCTGAATGGCCAGACGATGAAGTCGTCGCGATTGGCGCCGACTTAGAACCAGACACAGTTCTGTATGCATACGCGCATGGAATGTTTCCGATGTACGTGGATAAGAAAAGCAGAATGCTCGGATGGTGGTCGCCTTTTGAACGAGGTGTCATTCCGCTCAACGGTTTTCGCGTCACGCGTTCATTACGCAGCAGTGCTCAACAATTTGTCTGCACTATCAATGTTGCATTTGTACGTGTGATGCAGGAATGTGCGACGGCGCGGACTGATGGCAACTGGATCAATCAGGAATTCATCGACGCGTACACAACCCTTCACCAATTGGGTCATGCCCACAGCGTTGAAGTGTGGAACAAAAAAGGCGAACTTGTCGGCGGCCTCTACGGCTTGCGCATCAACAGATTCTTTGCCGGTGAATCAATGTTCCACCGTGAGACCGACGCATCAAAGGTGGCGCTGATGCACCTCGTTGACCTCATGAACCTCGACGGCATGCAGTTGCTCGACACCCAGTGGAATACGGACCACCTGGCCTCACTTGGCTGTACGTCCGTGGCCCGGGCCGATTACCTCGCACTTTTGGCCACAGCCATTCAGCCATAGGGCCTTTCCGTAGAGAATTGGCGAATACATCGCCATACTTGAGGCGTGACTGACGCCAATACCCCCCGTCGCGACGACCCATGGTTGATGCGAACCTATTCAGGCCATTCCACTGCTGCGGCATCGAATGAGTTGTACCGCACCAACTTGGCCAAAGGTCAAACAGGGCTGTCCATTGCCTTCGACCTTCCCACACAAACTGGGTACGACCCAGACCATGTTCTTGCAAACGGTGAAGTCGGAAAAGTGGGCGTACCCGTTGCGCACCTCGGACACATGCGCACACTTCTTCATTCCATTCCGCCAGCAAAGATGAACACGTCGATGACCATCAATGCACCAGCTGCATGGATGCTTGCGCTGTACGTTGCGAATGCACGTGAACAAGGCGTTACCGATACGGAGCTTCGCGGCACAACGCAGAACGACATCGTGAAGGAATACTTGTCTCGCGGTACGTACATCTTCCCGCCTGCTCCTTCAAAGCGATTGATTGTCGACATGGTTGCATGGTGCGCACATAACGCACCGAAGTGGAACCCAATGAACGTCTGCTCGTACCACTTGCAAGAAGTTGGTGCTACCCCAGTACAAGAAATTGCCTACTCGCTTGCGAACGCAATTGACATTCTTGATGCAGTCCGTGCAAGTGGCCAGGTTGATGAAGCACAGTTCGATCAAGTATTCGGTTCTATCTCTTTCTTCGTGAACGCTGGTATTCGTTTTGTAGAAGAAGTGTGCAAGATGCGCGCCTTCACAGAACTGTGGGATCGCATTGGTCGTGAGCGCTACGGAGTAAAAGATGCGAAGGCACGTCGATTCCGTTATGGCGTTCAAGTGAACTCACTCGGCCTTACTGAAGCGCAGCCAGAGAACAACGTGCAGCGAATTGTGCTGGAAATGCTTGCTGTCACGCTCTCAAAGAATGCGCGTGCACGCAGTGTGCAGTTGCCGGCTTGGAACGAAGCACTTGGTTTGCCACGCCCGTGGGATCAGCAGTGGTCGCTTCGTATGCAACAAGTTCTTGCTTTTGAATCAGACCTTCTTGAATACGACGACATTTTCGATGGCTCAACAGTTATCGAAGGCCGCACAAAAGAATTGTGTGATGAAGCGTGGGATGAATTGCAAGACGTTCTGTCACTTGGTGGCGCATTCAATGCAGTGGACGAACTCAAAGGACGTCTTGTCCGTTCGATGGCAGCTCGTACACGCCGAATTGAGAATGGCGAACAAACAGTTGTTGGCGTGAACTCATATGTTGAATCTGCCGAAAGCCCATTGGGCGGCACAGACAACATCATGGTTGTTGACCCAGCCGTAGAAGCAGAAATGATCGCAGACGTCAACGCATGGCGCACTTCGCGTGATAACGCACGCGTTGAAGCTGCTCTTGCACACCTGCGTAGTGCTGCCGAATCTGATGAGAACATCATGGAAGCATCAATTGAATTAGCTATTGCTGGTGGCACCACCGGTGAATGGTCACAAGTTCTCCGTGATGTCTTTGGTGAATTCCGCGCACCTACCGGTGTTGCAGCAGCCGTCGGTCGTCGCACCAATGCACTCGCCGCCGTTGCCGAATACGTTCGCACCATTCCTGGTGGCCCACCACGTTTCCTTGTTGCAAAGCCAGGACTTGACGGCCATTCAAGTGGCGCAGAACAGATTGCAGTAGCCGCCCGTGACGCCGGCATGGAAGTTGTGTACAGCGGTATTCGCTTAACGCCAGCACAAATTGCCGCAAGCGCTCGCGACGAAGACCCCGATGTTGTGGGCCTTTCCATTTTGTCTGGCTCTCATATGAAGCTTGTTCCTGATGTCGTTGCTCGCCTGCGTGCCGAAGGCTGTGATGCCCCGGTCATTGTCGGCGGCATCATTCCGGAAGAAGACCGAGCATGGCTCACCAGCCATGGGGTCGCTGCCGTGTACACGCCAAAAGACTTCGACATTGCACGAATCATGCAAGAAGTGGCCGAATTGGCCGCAGCACATCGTAATTAATTAGCCAAAAGGGGAATCTCAGCGCAGAAGCGTTGGTTGACTATGGCTATGAGCATTTACGCAACATCTATCTCCACCCTTGACGGCCAGCCCAACGCATTGGCAATCGCCGCTGGCAAAGTCACATTGGTTGTCAACGTGGCAAGCAAGTGTGGACTCACTCCGCAATACGAACAACTCGAAGCACTTCAGAAGCAGTACGCAGCAAAAGGTTTCACAGTTGTTGGCGTTCCCTGCAACCAGTTCATGGGACAAGAGCCTGGAACATCAGAAGAGATCGCAAGTTTTTGCAGCACCACATACGGAGTTACTTTCCCACTGACAGAAAAAATCGATGTCAATGGCGATGCACGTCACGCGCTGTACTCAGCACTTACACCTGTTGCAGATGCTGAAGGTGTTGATGGCGACATTCGCTGGAACTTCGAAAAGTTTCTTGTCAACCGTGATGGTGCAGTCGTTGCACGCTTTCACCCAAAGACAGCACCTGATGCGCCCGAAGTAATTTCGGCCATCGAATCGGCTCTGTAAAAATCAATCTTCAAGAAGGGCGCTCAGGCCCCCAAAACGAATGATTCGAAATTCTTCGGCAGCCTCAAGTTCGTAACGCGCACCTGTTCCTTGCGTACCACGTCGTATGAACAGATCAATCATTCGTGAAGGATCTCCCGAACGAAGTGCATCCTCTGCAAGTGGTGCTTTCTTTCCGGCTGTACGTGCCTGCATCACTAGTTGGTTTGCATAGTTCAACATCATTGTCACGTGGCATTGGGCTGCCCCTACCTTTTTGTCTAAGACTGAGGAAACATCTACAACATGAGTTATCTCTGTCAGCCTTCGCCCGAAGTACCACCGCTCAAAACATCCGTGCGGCTCAAGTCCATCGCTAAAGTGCTCAGGGTGATGCAGATCGAACTGGCTTGTCCAGAATGCTTCATTGCATGCTTTCGCAACTACTAGATGATCTTCGTTATCTTCGCCGTACATTGAGAACGGATCAAAACTCACGAGTGCGTACGGCTTATACGTACGAATCATTCGAATGATTTTCTCGCGCAGTGCAACTTCACTGACATCACCTAAGACGTCTGTGTTGTAGCCCAATTCAACAATTTCACTGATTCCCAACACTGACGCCGCTGCCTGAAACTGTTCCGTGTTTTTCTCTATTGTCTGGGCTTCTGTTAATCCATGTGAGTCCCAGCGATCATCAGTGACTCGCACACAGACAACTCGCCACCCCATTTCAGCCAACAATGCAATGGTTCCTCCGAGAAAGAAAGCCGGATCATCCGCATGAGGAGACACGAGAAGAATTGTGCGACCCTCGCCTTTTTCAATCTTCATCGTTTCAATTTGCACAGTGTGATTGTAAACCCAGTGAAACTGCTCAATCGCTACTGAGTTAGACTTTCAACCATGGAAAAGCTCGGCATTAATGGCGGCACGCCTGTTCGCGCAACGCCTTTTCCACTCTGGCCTGACTTTGACGACACAGAACGTCAATTGATTCTTGAAGTTCTTGACAGTCGTCAGTGGTGGGCAACTCAAGGAACCAAAGTTAAAGAGTTTGAGCGCCAGTGGGGAGACTTTCATGGCACCGGACCCGCAATTGCAGTAACTAACGGCTCACATACTCTTGAACTCGCTCTATTGGGACTTGACGTTGGCGCAGGTGACGAAGTGATCGTCCCAAACTGGACATTCGTTGCTACAGCGGCAGCGGTGCTGATGGTCAACGCAGTTCCTGTTTTGGTTGACGTGGAATTGGGTACTGGCTGCATTGACCCCGTAGCTGTCGAGGCGGCGATAACTCCAAGAACACGAGCCGTGATTGCGGTACATATTGCTGGACACCCATCTGACATGGATGCGTTATCAAAGATTTGCAAGAAACACGGGTTGGCACTGATTGAAGACTGCGCGCACGCGCACGGAAGTTCGTGGAATAACAAACCCGTGGGGACTCTCGGTGATGCCGGCTCCTATTCTTTTCAATCTTCAAAACTCATGACTGGTGGTGAAGGTGGCGCAGTCATTGCAAAAGACCCGGCCGTCGCTGCGAAGGTTCGTTCATTCTCAGACTGCGGAAGACGCCCAGGTGAATGGTTTTACAGTCATTACGCACTTGGTGGAAATTACAGAATGACGGAATGGCAAGGGGCCATTCTGCTGGCACAACTTGGCCGCTTTGGCGCGCAACAAAACGTTCGTGCAAGTAATGCAAATCTTTTGAATGACGAACTAGCACGTATTCCTGGTGTTCATCCACAGTCGCGAGATCCGCGGTGCACATCGCAGGGTAATTACTGTTATGTCGTTCGCATAGACGAAGAAGAGTTTGGTGCCTCTCGTGAAATGGTCCGTACGGCCCTTCTTGCTGAAGGCATCAGCCTGACCATGTCATACCCAACAATCAATTCACTTGATTTGTTTACCGACCCGAACGGATTTTTACCCCGAGTGAAGTCTCGAGAAGGAATGCAAGATTTTGCGAATCTGTCTCTGCCTGTTTCCCAACGACTAGCTGATGAGACACTATGGTTCACCACATCGGTCTTGATGGGCTCAAGTGATGACACAAGAGATGTTGTGACTGCACTAGAGAAAGTACAACGACTTTCCCACACTCTTAATTCTGGAAAATAAAAGTGGATAACAACTTCACCCCAACTATTTCAGTTCATGAAATGTCAATTCAAGAACTGTTTAGCCAAATCAGTGATGCAACTGTTGTTTACAATGATCCTCCGTGGACTGAACTCTCACTCGTTCTACCGACTCCTGCACAATCAGTTTCAGCATGGAATATGGACCTTGAATACTTAGAGAAAACAGCTTCCTCGATGCACGTTTCCTCAACAGTTGTTGGCGTTGGCGGTGGGACCGCACTCGACACGGCAAAATTTTTGGCATGGAAGCACGGAGCAACCCTGATACAGGTACCGACCATCACCAGTGTTGATGCTGGTTTTACAGATGCAATCGGTGTACGAGTAAATGGAAATGTTCAATACGTCGGAAAAATCATGCCAGAAATGGTTGTACTTGATTTTCCACTGATTCGAAGCGCGCCCAAACATCTGAATCGCGCTGGTGTCGGCGACATACTCTCCTGCCATACGGGGCTCTTCGACTGGAAACTTGCACGTGCGGCAAATCGAGAAGACCGATGGAACGACAGCCTCTATGCATTGGGTAATTCATTACTCAATGAACTCGAGGCCGCAATCGGCGATATCGGTGCAGTCACTGAATCCGGAGTTCGATTCGTAGCTGACGCGTATCGGCGAATCGGAGCAGCGTGCGCAATCGCTGGGCACAGTCGCTTTGAAGAAGGCTCTGAACACTTCTTGGTCTACGCGCTGGAACACCTAACCGGAGATCACTACGTGCACGGTGAAGTTGTAGCTATGGGAGTCGCGGCAATGGCTTCGGTACAAGAGAACGATGTTGATCGAATTCGGAACATCATTTCTCTTTCTGGAGTGCGTGCCAATCCTCATGACATCGGAATCAGTCAGCAACAATTTTTCGACACTCTCAGATCTCTCGCGGAATACACCTCTAGAGAAAAACTTGACTATTCGATAGTCAACACACATGACATCACCGAATCCGAGATTTCTACAGCGTGGAATACGGTCACTTCCTTGCCACGAGTAAACATATGACGAATCCAGAGATTGTGACTCTCGGTTATGGATTTATTGCTGACATGCACATAAAGGCTGCCCGCGAAGTTGGTGTCACCACAGTGGGGATATCGGGCCACAACGGTGACAAGGCCCTCGAATTCGCCAAAAAGAATGACATTTCATACTTCACTGATGATTGGAAACATCTCATCGATACAACAACTGCTGATCTAGTGGTTGTGTGCACGCCTAATTATTTGCACTACGAACAAACCATTTATGCACTCCAGCAAGGCAAGAACGTTCTAGTTGAAAAACCAGCAGCGATGACCACAACTCAAATGCTCGAGATGATGGCAGTTGCTCGTTCGCAGGACAGGCTCCTTGCTGTCGGCCACATGTGGCGCTACCACCCGGATGTCATTGCATTGCGTGATGTGATTAGCAAGGGAGATCTAGGAGCCATTGTTCGCACGCATGGTTATGGCGTTCATGCACACTGGGGACCTGCAGGATGGTTTGTTGACAAGGCACTTGCTGGCGGTGGAGCACTCATTGATATGGGAATCCATGCAATAGACACTGCGCGTTTTCTACTTGGCGATCCCCAACCAGTTCGCGTACAAGCAACTCTGGGATTTGGAAAATACGGTGACTACGACGTCGATGACGATGGCATCGTGACAGTGGACTGGGATAACGGCGTTTGTTCAATCATTGAATCAGGTTGGTGGCAACCAAAGCTTCGTGGGCTTGAGGCAGAAACAGAAGTAATGGGAACAGCCGGATTCCGCAAGATTTGGCCAGACATGCCGCCTGTACCAAAGGGTTACAACCACTGTGAGACCGAAATGTATGCGCGTCAAATTCAAGACGTTGTCACATGTATTTCTTCAGGTGCCACACCTACATGTTCTGCTGAGGTGGGATTTACAGCGCTCGACATTGTCGAGAAGGCTTACAAGGCAGCAGGCGCCTAAAGAATTCCGGCCATAATTTTTGAGCCATACTCTAAGACACGGTCAATCTCTCCGGGGGCTACTCCAGCAGTAACTGTTTCATACCGCTCGTCACCACCTACTTCGTCAAAATGTTCTTGCATAGGCAAATACCGATAACTCGTATTTGCAAGTCCAATAACAAAAGCTCGATCAGACTGAACCAGTTCGCTCCATCGACGTCCAAGTGCAACAAGAACTTCACCAGGCATTGCTAGGAATTTGAGTGTGTCAATCACCAATACCTGAATAGGGAAATTGATAGGCGTCGAAGGCGTAGGACGAGCTTTTCGAGCGGTCAGGCCTAGGTAGTAACAACAAGCAATCATGATGCGTCGCATTTCACTCTCAGACATGTCAAGAGTGATCACCACATGTGAGGCAGCCGCCCAGAGCTGTGACATTGGAACTGTCGTTTGAAAATCAGCGCCAAGAAACTCTTTCAAGTCAGCAATGCTCTTAGCTAACCGAATCTCAGCAGCACTTTCATCCAGTCCCCCATTGTTTGGCAACAACTCCAACGCTGAAGACTGCATACCGAGAAGACCGTCATCAACGGCTGAAGAATTATCAGATAAGTCAGTCATGATGCCGATTACTGCTTCCGCAAGTTGTGCCCCAATTTTTTGGGTGTCATCGAAAGAACTGTTGCAATAACCCCGAGGATCTAATGCATCCCGCTGTGGTGATGTTGTCGGGACAATGTCACCTTCGGTTGTATTGATGAAGAGTGGGGTCACCCCGGGCATGACTTTTCTAATAAAGCGCTTTGCTTCTCCGGGGTAATCCGCCGACACTTCCGGGTTGTCCCAGCCCAAGGTTGTTGGGTGGCATCCACTGCCAAAAAGAACTGCAAACGGGGAATCGGTCTGAGAGTCAATAGCCAACAGAACAGGGATGCGTGTATCTACTTCTTGAATATCGTTCGGTTTCCAGCGATTAAATCCAATGCGGGCATCGCCATAGCCACTAACAATGCGCGCTGGGCGTCGTGAATGAAACGCCTCAATACCTGCTTGGACCAGTGCATCAGTCAGTTGCTGGGAAAACTGTTGCACCCCTATTGCTGACCCAGATGGGTCGTACGGCACAGGTGCTGAATGCGTATGTGATGCGGCCAGCAGTATCCGATTGGTGTCGATACCAGTAGCCAGATGAATCTGTTCAACAACATCCTTCGTAACCGGAGCTGCCATTGCAATGAGATCTGCAGTAATGACCAACAACGGGTCATCTTCACCAATACACAGTGCAACAGTTTCTATTGCATCGTGAACAGACTCAGACGGCGTAATTCTCTGACCGAATCCGCCAAGCATGACTGGATAAGACGGCGTGATATCTACTGATGCGACACCAACAAATGTAGTAATCATGTTTCCCCCGAGTAAGCCTCAGTAGCGAAACTAAGCCTTTTCGGCAGCAACAAACGAGTCGAGCACGGTTCCGCTCTCAACACTTGTAATCAACGCATAACGCGGGAAGTCATGATTGTGAACAACAACGTGCCACAACCGTTGTGTGTCAACAAGAAATCGAGAACCCTTGCTTAGCGGCACACGGCGTTCTGTTGTCCGGTCTGGCAAGCCATCTGGACCATTGTCCATCAGCAACATATAGCTATCGGGGCTATCAGTCAGTTCTAGCCACGTGCGAACGACCCAGCCTTCATTGTCTGGATTGAAGCGATTGTTGTCATCACGGTGAATACTGCGCAAAGCCTGCTCGTGATTTTGCGGCTCTAGTTTGATGATGCGCACGCGACCGAAGTTTGCACCAATGGAATCAACGTATTTCTTCAGTGTTGGAGCAGATGCTGCATTCGAAGTCCACAGTGCATCTTTGTCGGTTTTGCCCTTGTCCCAAAAACCACGGCAATCAAGTTCACCGTCGGCTGATGCAAGTGGCGCAAAGTTTGTGTCGCCACCACTCTTCCAATCCATGTACTCAAGTGATTCCCATTCTGATGCAGGAACATCAAACGGCGCGTTACGTAATGCAACAAAACCAGTCTCAGCTAAACAATCGAGACGAACATGTGGAGTGTGCAATGGGATTGCAACGGACCAGTGTTCTTGTGTCGGCCAGAATGCGGTGCTCATAAGTTCATTGTACGGAGTTGTGAGTACTAAATGGAAGGACCAATGTCATGGTTGCATAGTGGTAGTTGCGCCTATCGGCACAAAACCCGTAGCTGGCGGTAGTAACAACACTGTTCCTGCATCAACACGATCTGGGTTCTTGATTTTGTTCAGCGCAACCAGAGCCGGTGCACTGATTTTCAATTTGAAAGCAATTCCGTACAACGATTCACCAGGAAGAACCGTGTACTGCAATGGAGGTGCAGTGTTGGCTGGAGAAATAGTTGTACTCGTAGTCGTCGTGGCAACTTGCGTGGACGATGATGACTCGCCATCAGTCAATAAGTACGAAAAGAATGCAAGCAATCCGAACAAGCAAGTGCTCCACAACAGATACATATGAAGTCGAGTGCGAAGAAACATTCTTGCCATGTTATGTCGGTCACAGCCTCATGTGCATTACGCCCCATAAGAGAATTCGGGGGGCACTGTTCTAATCTGTATGTTTCATGACTCCTGAGACTCGCTCCTTCCCCGGCGCTGAACGCCCAGCCCGTTCATACCGACACAATGCCGATGGCGTTGATCTTGCGGTCTATGAATGGGGCTCCGAATCAAACCCGCCACTCTTTCTGGTTCATGGTGGGTCTGACTTTGCTGGCACCTTCGACGTTTTCGCCCCTCTAATTGCCGCTGCTGGATACCGCGTCGTTGCTTGGGACCATCGCGGTCATGGCGACAGCCAACACGCCGCTCTCTACGGATGGGACGCAGATATTCGTGACGCGCTCTCAGTGATGTCTGCAATCACGAATAAGGCTGCTCCGGTCATCGCGCATTCAAAGGGCGGCGCGCTAATGATGCAGCTCGCCGATTCTTGCCCGTATCGCATTTCTGCAATGGTGAACATTGACGGCATGCCGAGCAAGCGTCGTATGCCAGATGTTCCCGATCATGATCAGTCGCGATTGCTTGCAGACTCAATTGGATCATGGCTTGATTTTCGTCATGAAGCTGCTGCATCAGAACGCAAGCCAGGAACTTTGGTTGACCTCGCGCAACGCAGAGGAAAAATGAACCCACGTCTTTCTATTGACTGGCTTGAATATCTCGTCACAATCGGCGCACAACAAGATGCAGATGGTTGGCGTTGGAAACTTGATCCCACAATGCGCTTCGGCGGCTTTGGCCCCTGGCGTCCTGAATGGGCATCATTACGAATGGCAGCACTCACCCAGCCATTCCTCGGATTACTCGGCACCTTTGATGAGCCGATGGGTTGGGGTGCTCGCCCACGTGATGTGTTGCCGTGGATCCCTTCCAGTGGACGACTTGAAGTTCTTGAAGGCATCGGTCACTTCATTCACATTGAAGAACCCGAAAGAGTCAGTCAAATGATTTTGGAGTTCTTGTCATGAACACAGTGATTCTGCAACACAACAAAGTCACTCTTGCATTGCATGAAGTTCGCCCCGGAACTGGTCGCCCTCTTTTATTCCTTCACGGACTTGGTGAAAGTGCAGCCATGATGTCGACACTGTCTGTCAACTGGGCTGGCCCAGTGTGGGCACTTGATTTCACGGGCCACGGCGATTCATCTGTCCCTGCGGGCGGCGGTTATTCCTCTGAAATCCTTATGGCAGACGCTGATATCGCCCTTCGCCACATTGGAGAAGCCACCGTTGTTGGCAGAGGACTTGGCGCCTACATTGCGTTTCTTATTGCAGGTGCTCGACCATCATTGGTTCGCGGTGCAGTGTTGCTTGATGGTCCGGGACTTGCTGGTGGAGCAATCCATGCAACATCAAATACCGAAATCACATCGGGCGGAGATCGCACAGGAACAACACCAGACCCATGGGCACTGATTGAGTTGTCGCGCGATGCACGGCCACCGACATACACCACAACATTTGCACGCCTCGCTGTAAGTGGCTCAGGAATTGCAGACCCTATTGCTGTCACATGCAAAGTGTCACCACCATGGGTGGAAGCAATTCGTGCAGAACCTGGCGTGATGATCGACATCACCCTGCAAGATGCACTGGATATTTACGCGACAGTTTAAATATCGCGTTGGGTGACAGCGTCGGCGAGATTAAGAAGGGCTTCACGCGCTGTGCCCTGAATCAGTTTCTTATCTAAAGAGGCAACTGCTTCGTCACGCAACGAAACGATAAGCGATTCCATTTCAGCAACCGCGCCAGTTGCTGACACAACTTCTTGTACTGCTGAGACATCATCATGTGACATACCCGGAGTTCCGATGGTGTCAAGAATCTTTAATTGCGATGCTGATGCGAGCGCATACGCACGAGCCAACATTGGAGTTGGTTTTCCTTCCAGAAAATCTCCACCAACAGGTTTGCCTGTGATCGCGGAATCTCCGAATGCGCCCAACATGTCATCACGCATTTGAAAAGCATCACCAAGCGGCAAACCGTATGCAGACAGCATCGGCAACAACGCTGACCCTGCTTCTGCATTTGCCGCGACAGCACCAAGGTGCAACGGGCGTTCAATGGTGTACTTGGCGCTCTTGTAACGACAAATTCGTTCAGCTATTTCAATACGCCGCTCTCTGCGTGCTGACCCGAGGGTGTCGAGATACTGGCCAATATTCATTTCCATACGGAGGTCATGCCAAATAGAACGCGCAGCAGGTGACACGTCGTCCATCAACTTGTCAGACATGACATATGTGATGTCGCCAATAAGAATTGCTGCGCCTTCGCCGAATCGGCGTGATTCCCCTGCCATTTGTTCAGCTGTGTGCATAACCGCCATGCGCCGGTGAGTAGTGGTGTTACCTCGACGAGTTTCCGCATCATCAATCACGTCATCGTGAAAGAGAGCAAATACGTGTAGCAACTCAATTGCTGCACCAATACGAAACTGTTGGCTGTCAGCCGGATCGCCACCTGCAGCAACCCAGCCCCAATGGGCGAATTGCGGCCGTAGACGTTTGCCACCACCGAGAACTAAAGATTCAATCTCATCGAAGACTCTTTCAAGATCTTCATCAATTCGAGTCCATGTCTGTCGCTCATTGTCGACAGCAGTTGTCAGGACTTCATCTACGCGCGAAATGATTGCGCTGGCTTCGCTCATTCGTCTTCGTCGTCTTCTTCATCGTCTTCGTCATCATCATCATCATCGAAATCTGACTCGTCAAATTCAATATCAGCGATAAGTGTGTCAACAGTGAGTTGAGCAGCCGTAATTCGTTCGTTGCACCATGTAATAAGAAACGAAGCGCGCTCTACTTTCGTGGCCAACACATCAACATCAATTGAACTTGAATCAAGTTGAGACAGGATTGATTCAATCTCGGTCATTGCTTCTGCATACCCTGCTGGTGCAGCTTGTGATGTTTTCTTAGCGGCCATTAGGCAACTCCTTCTACTGTGCTGGTGATGCTGCCGTCGGCAAGCGCTGTGACAACGGTGTCACCTTTTTTGATATTTGAAATTGAACGAACAACATTGCCTGATGAATCACGCGTGATGCTCCAACCGCGCGCCATGGTGGTCACTGGGTCAAGCAAACGTACTGATGCGGCATGCATCATGAGTTTTTGAGTTTGACGTTCAAGAGTTGTCCGAGGCCGGGTGCGAAGGCGTTCTACTGATACTGCGATACGAGATCGAGCACGCTCCACAGCTGTTTGCGTAAGAGACCGCAACGAACCGGCACTGTATGAGAGTTCTGACAGAAAGCTCTCAACAATGGCGATGACTAATTGTGCGCATGCGGTCGGAGTTTTGACAGCAGTATGGGAAACGATGTCAGCAATACTTGTATCAATAGCGTGGCCAATACCTGTGAACACCGGATGTGAACACTTCGAAATCGCCATTGCGATCTGTTCATCATCAAATGCAGCAAGGTCGCCTTTCGAACCACCACCACGCATCAACATCACGAGATCAATGTCATCTCGGCGTGACAAGGAATTAAGTGCAGCCACTATTTGTGGCACAGCTGCGTCACCTTGTACTCGAACATCAAAAAAGGAGATGGTGAAGCCAATACCCGATTGAGTGAGGTGCTGTTGCGCATCTGCCCACCCAGCAGCTTGGCTGGATGAAATGATTCCGAGTCGCAACGGAACTAAGGGAACTGGAATTCTCTTGTTGATTTTGTCAACGCCCTTCTCCATGAGGACGCGCAGTAGTTCTTCTCGCTTTGCCGCAACATCACCAGCAGAGAATTGTGTGTCGACATCTGTGGCAATGAGATTCAGTTTTCCGAACGGGCCGTAATACTCCACGCGACCAAAGAGACGAACCTTGAGGCCGTCTTTCAGTTCAATTCCTTGTTGACGCAATTTGGCTTGCACATTACGTAGTGGGCCAGCGAACAAGTTGATATTCAGTTGAGCTTTTACACCGTCAATGTTTTCAATCAATGTGAAATAAGCGTGAGGGTTTGGTTTACGCAAACCCTGAATTTCACCTTCGACCCAGACACCCTCATCAAACGATGCCTTGAGAACGTGATTGAGGACTTCAGTAAATTGACCGACACTGAATGACGGAACCCCATTGATGAATTCGACCTCGGATGCCATTGTGTCTACTCTACGGAAGGCGCAGACAGTCCGAAGGAACCACCGGCACGAACTTGTGATGCGTACATGGCATCCAGTGCCATCAGTTCATCATGCGTTCCCTGTTCCATAATGAGACCGTCATCAAGGACGACGATTCGGTCTGCGTCGCGAATGGTAGATAGTCGGTGGGCAATCACAATGGCGGTTCGGCCATGCAGTGCTGATTCCAGCGCCTCTTGCACCAATGCTTCGTTCTCATTGTCAAGGTGACTCGTTGCTTCATCAAGAATCATGATGGCTGGGTTCTTCAGCAACATTCGAGCAATAGCTACGCGCTGCTTTTCTCCACCTGATAAGCGGTACCCGCGCTCGCCAACCAATGTGGCATACCCATCTGGCAAGCCGGCGATGGTGTCGTGAATACGCGCTGCCACGCAAGCAGCCTCGATGTCGGCCTGCGTGGCATCGGGCTTGGCATAGCGAAGATTGTCGCCAATCGATTCATGAAAGAGATGCGGGTCTTGAGTAACAACGCCAATTGCATCGTGCAAAGTGTCCCCCGTCAAGTCACGAACGTCTATTCCATCAACCCGCACAGCGCCTTGCGTGACGTCATACAAACGCGGAACCAAAGTCGCAAGAGTGCTCTTGCCAGATCCGCTTGACCCAACAATTGCAACGGTTTCTCCGCTAGCAATCTTTAGCGAAAGGCCCTTCAATACATCTACATCAGGGTCACTGCTGGTTGAGCCAGGAGCTTCCAACGAAGCGACAGATGATTCTGATGCAGGTGGATATCGAAACACCACATTGTCGAATTCAACTTCGCCGCGTGGGTCAACCAGATCAACTGCACCTGGGCGATCAAAAATTGCAACGGGTGCATCAAGAACTTCAAACACCCGATCGAACGACACAAAAGCAGTGATTACTTCAATACGTGCGTTGGTCAGCCCAGTAAGCGGTTGATAAATACGTTGCACGAATGCCGCCATTGCAACAAGTGTTCCCGCAGAGATTCCACCAGACACCACCAGGTGTGCGCCGATGCCATAAATAGCTGCGGCCCCCATTGCGCCAACAAGACCAAGCGCAACGAAAAACACGCGACTGTAAAGAGCAGCCTTAATTCCCGTATCACGAACTCCGGCAGCGCGACCAGAGAACGTTGCAACTTCACGCTCGCGACGTCCGAATAATTTCACAACCATTGCACCAGCAACATTGAAACGCTCATTCATTTGCGTATTCATTTCGGCATTTATATCCATCTGCTGACGAGCGATGGAACCCAGTTTTTGTCCAACTCGTTTTGCGGGAACAATAAACAAGGGCAAAACAATGAGCGACAGCAACGTTAAACGCCACTCAAGTGCAATCATCGCTGCCAAGGTTGTAGCCAACACCACAATGTTGGAGACAACACTTCCCAAAGTATTCGTTACCGCGTTTTGTGCGCCAACCACATCGTTGTTCAGGCGGCTAGTGAGCGCACCAGTTTGCGTACGAGTAAAGAACGCAATGGGCATCTGTTCCACTTTGTCGAATAATGCAACTCGTAAGTCGTATATGAGGCCTTCACCAATTCGTGAGCTCAACCACCGCTGAACGATTGCCAGTCCGGCATCTGCAATTGCAGCAAATACAAGAATGATGGCAAGTGTCGTGATGAGACCCCGATTTGCTTGCGGAATAGCCCGATCAAGAATGGCCCGAAACAGCAAAGGCGGTGCAAGGGCCAATAGTGCTGATACGCAGATAGCGGTGAGGAAAACAATGATGTCCGTGCGATATGGACTGGAAAAAATCCAGACCCTTCGCAAGGAGGCCCGCTGAACTTTTGCGCCCTTTACGGCGGCACCATCTCCTGGCAACATCATGTGAGGACCCATACGCACACCATTGAGGCTACGGGCGTTCCTACGCCTAGTGTTCATAACTGTGATGCGTCGTTGTCTTGCCATAAGTGCTCTTCTCGTGTTGGCAACCGCCTGTTCCTCTGGCGCTAGCTCATCCGACACCACGTCTGATACCCCTACGCCGCCGTCCACTCTCTATGCGCCTGCCGAAGGTGGCACCCTCAAGTGGAAATCCTGTTCAGGTGATTCTCTTGATCCCTTGATGTGTGCTCGTTTAAGCGTGCCGTTTGACTACAACAACCCCTCAAAAGGTTCGTTCTCACTCAAACTTGTGAAGCATCCAGCAAATATCCGCACGCAACGAGTCGGTTCAATGCTCGTAAACCCTGGTGGGCCAGGCTTTGGGGGAACTGATCTTCCCGAAAATCCTGACTCGTATTTCAGCACCACTCTTATAGACACCTTCGACATCATCGGGTGGGACCCGCGAGGTACTGGCGAATCAACGCCAGCAGTTGATTGTGTCGACAACTACGACAAATACTTCACCTTGGACCCATCTCCACAGACCGAGGCACAGCATCAGGCTTTGGTTGACATCTCAAAAGCGTTCAATGATGAGTGCGAGAAAATGAGTGGAGAAATTCTGCCGTACATCTCCACCAATGCAACCGCTCGTGACATGGACATGATTCGCGCAGCACTTGGCGAGCAGAAAATTACCTACTTTGGTTTTTCATACGGAAGTGAATTGGGAGCCACATGGGCCACCATGTTCCCAAGCACCGTGCGCGCAGCAGTTCTTGATGGCGCAACTGACCCAACGTCGAACTACATGCAGGGCGGCCTCGACCAAGCAAAAGGATTTGAAACTGAATTCACAAAATTCCTCGCTCAATGTTCTGCAAATAAGAAGTGCCCTTTCTACAACAACGGCAATGCTGAGGATGCTTTTGACACACTGATCAAAGAGCTTGACGCACGACCACTCGTCGTCTCAAAGAATCGCGCTTCGGTGAACCAAGCAATTGCGTATACGGCAGTCTCGCAGGCAATGTATTCATCAACAATGTGGGCTGACCTTGAGACAGCACTCAGCAAAGCACAAAAAGGCGACGGCTCCGGATTGCTCTCACTTTTCGATTCGTACTACCAACGCACGCCAGACGGAAAATACGGCAATGAATTAGAAGCGTTCAATGCCATCATGTGTCTTGATGACCCAGGTCCGAAAACAGTTGAAGAAACTGATTCCTACATTCCAAAATTCTTAGAGGTCGCGCCTCGGCTTGGTATCAGTTTCACTGGTGGTTATGGCTGCGTCTTTTGGCCAGCTAAGCCAGACCCACGTATTGAAATCACTGGCAATGGTGCCGGCCCCATCATGGTTGTGGGCACCACTGGTGATGCCGCTACTCCACTTGCAAGTTCACGAAAGATGGCATCAACTCTTGAAGATGGCCGCCTCATCGTGGTGACCGAAGATCGCCATACTGGTTACGGCGCAAACGATTGCGTCGTCAAGGCAGTTGATAACTACCTCATCACAACGAAAGTTTCCTTCGCTGAAAAAGCCTGCTAACGATTCATCGTTAGCACTGTCGTACTGGAGGAAGGAGGGGGATTTGAACCCCCGGAGAGTTACCCCTCAATGGTTTTCGAAACCATCCCATTCGGCCGCTCTGGCACCCTTCCGTGTGAAAAAGGTTATCGGTGTGAATGGCCATGCCCACTTAGGGAACTAGGCCAACTGATTCGCTTTGTTCGGTTGGAAGATTGACACAGCAGCAGCTGCAACTGCGAAACAAATTGCCACTTTCCAACCGTTACGGAATCCGTCGATTCCTTCAGTCTGTGATTGCACAGTAACTACAAGAGCCACACCAACAGCTGCACCCACTTGACGGAAGGTGTTGTTAATTGCGCTACCCACTGCGAATCGATTCTGTGGCAAACGAAGAACCGTGCACGCAGACAACGCAGGGAATGTTGCGCCGAGTCCAATTCCGAGGAAAAACATTATTGGCAAGAACGGAAACCACGGTGTTGGATTCGTATGCAGAAACAACACAGAGGCCATCACGGTGCTTGCCATAATCATTGGTCCCGCAATGAGAAGCCGTCTGTAACCAATAGTCGCCATCCTTCGACCAACAATCATCGACGTGACAGCAACGGTGATTGGCGAAAGAACTGAGAACCAACCGGCCTTTGTTGCACTGAACTGCCAAACGGTTCGCTGAAACAAAACGTTGTTTAAAATATTTCCGCTGAATGCAGCGCCATAGAGAAAAGTTGAAATATTTGCCAAGGTAAACGTGCGTTCCTTAAACAACTCAGCAGGTAATAACGGGTCACTGTGATGAACAGACCTCCATGCAACGATCAACCCTAACGACAATGCAATTGCAAACAGTGAGAGTACAGATGAGTCGGCCCATCCCATAGTTTCCGAACGTGAAATTCCCCATACCAATGAGCCAACTGCAACAGTGAACACGACTGCAGCCAAAATGTCTGGTCTCGAACCTTTCATTCGTGGTGATTCAGATGTCACCCGCCATGCAAGAACCAAGGTGATGAAACAAATGGGAACGTTGATCCAGAATGCCGAACGCCATCCAAATGAGGAAACAAAGAATGCTCCGAGTGTTGGACCAGATGCGACGCCAAGTGCACCAATAGAACCAACCCACGCCATTACTTGTCCACGCTTTTCTGCCGGGAACACACCCAGCAACAAACCGGTGGATGCTGGCACCATCATTGCTCCACCGATTCCTTGCACAGCACGACCAGCGATAAGTAATCCCATTGTGGATGCAATTGCGCAGAGCAACGAGCCCACCAAGAAGAATCCTGTGCCAGTGATAAAAAAACGTTTACGACCGATTTGATCAGCAAGTCGACCAGACACCACTAGCAACGAGCCAAACAAAATGGAATACGCGGTGACTACCCACGCAACGGTTGTTGCAGGATCTTTCGGAAAGCTTTTGTGAATTTCAAAAAATGCAACATTCACAATGGACAAATCCAATGCAGATATGTAGCTAGCGATGGCACACACGGTGAACGTGGCCCATGGACTAAAAACTTTGCGCGTTGGTGTCTCAGTAGTTGACATGAATTCCCCCCGGACCATGCACGCTTTTCAGCGGATAGCTAACGGTACTACGGAATTTACGAACGTTTAGAGGCGAAGAACTCTTTCAGCAATGCTGCTGATTCTTCTGCAAGCAACCCGTGTTCTACAGGCGGGTTGTGACCAAGGCGTGGATCGCTCATCACGTTGTACAGACTTGCTGTTGCGCCGGCTTCGAAATTGGCAGCTCCATAGACAAGTCGGCCGATGCGCGATGACTGCGCAGCACCTGCACACATGACACATGGTTCCAACGTCACAACAAGAGTGCATTCGTCTAAACGCCAGCTGCCAAGTTTCTGGCTTGCGTCGCGCAATGCCAACACTTCAGCGTGAGCAGTTGGGTCGTTAGCGAATTCTCGTTCGTTATGGCGGCGGGCGATTATTTCGCCGTTGTGAAGAACCACAGCACCCACTGGTACGTCGCCGTGTGCGAAGGCAAGGCGCGCTTCATCAAGGGCAACCCGCATGGCTTCGAGATGGATGTTTGACTGATCTGTCATGGCGGAAGAGGTGGGATTCGAACCCACGGAAGCTTTCACTTCACACGCTTTCCAAGCGTGCCGGTTCGGCCGCTCTCGCACTCTTCCAGGTGGTTGTATTGCTACAACTACGGGTAGTCAGGCTAACTGTCTTGTACGCTGGAACCCTCAACGACTTCGGGTTCGCCCGTGGGTGGTGAGGTGGCGGTCGGGTCCTGTGCGACGATCGCCCGTAAACCAGGTCAGGTCCTGACGGAAGCAGCCTCCACGCGGGAACGATCGTGCGCCGCAGATCGCCTGGCCGTCACTTCACTATCCACGGACCAGCCAGAACAAACTCTTAGGGGTCAACATGTCAAAAAATAAATGGATCGCTCCAGTCGCAATTGTCTCTGGAATTCTCCTTCTCATCATCCTGACACTCACTAGTTCATACAACGGTCTTGTAGATCGTGAGCTCAAAGTAGATCAATCAGTTGCTGACCTTGATGTGCAGTTACAGCGCCGCTTTGATCTGATTCCTAATCTTGTGAAGTCAGTTGAAGGGGCTCTTGAACAAGAGCGCGCAATCATCGGAAAAGTCACAGAAGCTCGTACAAAGTATGCGAGTGCAGCCTCTGGCAATGACCGTGTTGCTGCAGCTGGCGAACTTGAAGGCGCATTGTCACGCTTGCTTGTTGTCGTAGAGAGCTACCCACAAGTTGCAAGTTTGCAGAACGTTCGCGACCTACAAGTGCAATTAGAAGGCACCGAAAACCGAGTAGCGCAAGCACGCCGTTCATACAACGAAACAGTCACAGATTTCAATCGTGCTGTCCGACGTTTCCCACGCTCCATCATTGCTGGAATTTTTGGGTTCGAAAAGCGAACCTTGTTTGAAGCAGCCGCAGGTGCAGACGTAGCCCCAACTGTGGATCTCAATCCAGGTGGCTAAGAAAACTTTCTTTCTTTCGGCACTATTTGGCGTCATTCTTCTTGGTTGTTCATTTACTGCTGCCTCGCTACCTGAATTCACCGCTCCAGTTGTCGACGCAATCGGGAGAGTCTCTGCTGAAACAGAAACACAAATCAATAGTGAGTTGATTTCGTTTCAACAATCTGGTGGCCCGCAAATTGCAGTAGCAGTTGTCGACACCACTGGTAACGCGACTCTCGAGAATTACTCCATTGATCTTGCACGCTCGTGGGGCATTGGCGACAAAGAAAGAGACAACGGTGTACTCGTTCTGATTGCGCTTACAGACCGCACCTTGCGCATTGAAGTTGGTAGCGGAGTTGAAGGTGAACTCACCGACATCACAGCGGCAGGAATTGTCGACTCCGTCATGCTCCCTCGTTTGCGTGCAAACGATGTCGATGGTGCAGTGCGCGATGGAGCACGTGCTGTGATGCAGGTGTGGCGTGGAGAGAACATAGTTTCTGAACCGATTGCTCCAAGCAACACCATCACTGAAGCAACGCCACAGCAATCAATTTTCGGCATCATTCTGTTCTTCGGACTGATCATTCTGTTCGTCACGCTTGCGGTACGCGGAAAGCGAAACGGTGGAGGCATGCTCGGACCTTTTGCTGCAGGAACCATCTACGGAGGAGGCTTTGGTAATCACCGTGGCGGATTCGGTGGCGGGTTTGGTGGTTTCGGTGGTGGAGGCGGCGGCGGTTTTAGCGGCGGCGGAGCAGGCGGGAGTTGGTAATGGCTCAGTGGTGGAAAGACAATGCTGATCAAGTTGCAGAGGCAATTGATACGGCCGAGCGCAGTAGTGGTCACCAGATTTTGGTACGCGTTGGACCTCTTGGAAGACACCCCGCACGAGTGGCCGACAAAATCGCAACCCGTTACACGGCAGCCTCGCTGGTGTTTTGCGTTGACCCCAACCGGCGCGTCTTTGAAGTCCGTTGGTCGCAGTCACTGCAACTTGACCCGATTCGTGCAACGGCCTCGGTGCAAGAACACCTTCGCGATCATGATCTACCGAGCGCCATCACTGCGCTGGCAGCTCTGCTACCTCACCAAGAAGAGGGAGTCGAATTCCCCGACATCATTGAGGAAACTGACTAGCTACGAACGGCGACCGACCATGGCGCGTTCTGTGCGTTCCACTAGGTCGGTCATGTTCAGTTGTTTTGCAATTGCGCCCAAGTCTTTTGTTGGGCCGCGCCATTCCCAGTCATCTACGGAACCAAGTGGCACATCGTCAGACACATCCGTAACAACTGTTGCAACTTGTTTGAATAGTTCTGCCATCGGGCGTTGGTCGCGCAGTGTTGCTGCAAGCTTTGCTGCACCGCGCACAACAACTCCATCGGTCGCCCATTGCGCTTCACTGTCTGGAATGTCATCTATATGTAGGTAACGCGACAACACTGATGTTGCGCTCTTTGCTCCCCACCCTGGCAAACCGGGGAAGCCATCTGCTGTGTCGCCGACAAGTCCCAGCCAGTCCGCGATGCTTGCAGGACCAACACCGAACTTTTCGATGATTGCAGTTTCGTTCACAATGAGATCATTGCGACGGTCGTACTGCACAACGCGGTTGCCGACTACACATTGACCGAGATCTTTATCGGGCGTAATCATCTGCACCTGATCAACACGGTCGTCCAGTGACGCAATCAATGCGCCTGCAGCTAGACCATCGTCTGCTTCGTACTTCACCATTGGCCACACCGGAACACCGAGCGCGCGTAATGCGTCTTCCATAAGAGGAATTTGGTCGAGAATTTCGGCTTCCATTCCATCAGATGTTTTGTAACCCTCATACATCTGGTTACGAAAACTTTCGATCACGTGATCTACGGCGACTGTGACATGCGTTGCGCCGCCAACAAGTAACAGCAACGTTGAGGTCACCACGCCGCGAGTTGCAGCCAACGGTGGTGGACTGCTGTGACGAACGGCCTGACCAAAGTGTTGGCGGTACAGCTCGTAGGTTCCGTCGATGAGATGAACAATCATGGTGCTTCAGTATCGCAGGGTTGGTTGTCGTTGCCGTAAAAACCCAATACCATTGCCGATATGGGAAATGGTTGCGTGCGCAACTATATCCACTGATCCGAAAGGTCCACATATGCCTGCAGTTACCGCCGATACCCTCACGCTTCCCCGTATTGAAGCGCCAACCGTTCTTGCCAAGGATCGCGCCCTGATTTCACTCACCACTGCCCCGAGTGGTTTCGAAGGCGAAGGCTTCCCTGTGCGCCGCGCATTTGCCGGCATTCCGAAAGAAGTACTTGATCCGTTCATCATGATGGACCAAATGGGTTCAGTTGATTACCCGCCATATGAAGCGCGCGGAACTGATTGGCATCCACACCGTGGTTTCGAAACTGTCACGTACATCATGGACGGCGCATTCATTCACCAAGACTCTCACGGTGGTGGCGGAATCATTAAGGACGGTTCAACGCAGTGGATGACTGCTGGTGGTGGCATCTTGCATATTGAAACTCCCCCAGAGCAATTGGTAATCAGCGGTGGATTGTTTCACGGCTTGCAATTGTGGGTGAACTTGCCCGCAGCACAAAAGATGGTTTCACCTGCGTACCAGAACCTTGATGCAGATCAGGTGAAATTGTTTACTACTCCCGATGCCGGAACATTGGTACGTCTTATCGCGGGCAACATTGCTGGTATTCAGGGGCCTGGTTCAACACGCACACCAATCGTTATGGCACACGCAACAATTCTTCCCGGTTCACAAATGGTGCTCCCGTGGAATCCGGCATTCAATGCGCTTGCTCACGTGGTGAAAGGTTCTGGCTTTGTCGGTATTGATCATCATGCATTCGGTGTTGGACAAACAGCCGTGTTCGGTACTGGTGATTCCATTACGTTGGCGGCGTCACCACATGAAGCACTTGACGTGATCCTGCTCGGTGGTCAACCAATTGGTGAACCAGTTGAGCAATATGGTCCGTTCGTAATGAATACGCGTGCAGAACTGCAGCAAGCTATGGATGATTACCAACGTGGCCGTTTAGGCACAGTGCCTTCTGGTGGCGTGCAGCCGTATCGCGGCCCACGCAAATAATTAACTGACTTGGGTTAGTCCACCGTCGACAACAAAAATTTGTCCGGTGACATACTTATTACGCACTAACGCAAGAACTGCTTCTGCACAATCGTCTGGCGTAGCTGAACGCTTCAACGGTGCCATTGCAGCAACGCCTGCATGTTGATTTGCCCAGTCTTTGGTCCATGGTGTTTCCACCAAGCCGGGTGCAACTGCATTGTGACGAACTGGTCCATGGCTCTTTGCCATAAGGCGAGTCATTTGGTTCAGTGCGGCCTTGGTCATTGAATACGCAATAGAAGAACCCATTGGGCGCACGCCGGCAACAGATGTGATGTTGACAACGTTTCCGTCTTCAGACTTGAGTAAATGTGGCATCGCCATTTTTGTAAGTTGCCATGTGCCGAACACGTTCACTTCAAATGTGCGCTCGAAGATTTCGTCTGTGAGTGCTTCAAGGTCTCCGTGCGGAACCAATGTGGTCCAGCCCGCATTGTTTACAAGAAGATCTAACTT
>Ga0209296_1000454_pt1 | contig 35263 bp, 60 predicted proteins | sample S_130206_EF_Meta_FD_187319 | JGI IMG/M metagenome (GOLD analysis project Ga0209296, IMG submission 187319) | Freshwater microbial communities from Lake Simoncouche, Canada to study carbon cycling - S_130206_EF_MetaG (SPAdes) (version 2) | ecosystem: Environmental > Aquatic > Freshwater > Lake ... | reverse complement strand
CACCATCTTTCTAACTTGTTCAAGAAGTTCCAACTCTGTACCGTATCTTTTTTCAAACTCCTTTTTCCAAGGATGTCTTGACACGGCTATGTCCGTTTTAATTCCCCCACGATGATGTGACGGGCAAAGGGGGAGAGTATGGAAATCATCGATACGTCTACCCGCATGAAGTATGTGATGAATGTCTGGGTCGCTGCGTACCCCAAGGTCGTTTAAACAGGCTATGCAACCTATGTCTTGCAAGGCTTGAAACCATTTTTGTCGTTTATCCATTGTTACTTTCTTGGCGGTTTAGTTCACGCAGTAGTTTTATAGCGTCCGATAGGTCTTGACGCAACTGGTCAATCGCTTCGTCTTGCTCATTGATTCTTTTAAATGCATCCCTCGCAAAGTCTGCAAGGGACTCCTGAGACCACGTCTTAAAGTCGGTCATCTTTCTTTTCTTTCGGTTCGCTTACCGCTTTCTCTTCGGTTCGGAATGTGTGCATGTTGTAGCAAACCCTACGCCTTGTGACGTGCGTGGGGAATATGCGTGTGTCCTTTACCTCTGTGGGCACGTTGCATTTCGGGCACTTCATGGTTTCTTCCTAGCCTTTACAAACTGGGATATGTTGTCAAGCGCATGGTTGTATCCATCCTCATACATAGGCGTTGGGTCTTGTGTATCGTAGATAGCATCGATGGCTTGGAGGGTAGCAGTCTGTTCTTCTACAGAGCCTTCCTCATATCCGATATCAAATGCGTTGAGCATAGCGGTGACAGTGTTCTCGTTGACACTGACGCTACGTAATAATGTTTCAAGTTCTTCTCTTCTCATGCTTGTCCCCTTGCTCTAATAGCATCGCCCCATGTCCCGCCACCCTCTTTCAAGATGTGGTCAACCACCTTCGCACACGCCTCACGCTCATGCTCTGCTACCAGTTTGGCAAAGGCTTCATCACGAACTTGATGCCAGTTTGGGTGATACTCACCTTTCATGTTCAGCACGTTGTCGGCTTCTTCGTCTGCTTTGTCAGCCATCTCAATGATTTCATCTTGTGTCATGTGTTCTCCTTTAAAACGGTAACTCTAAATTGATATAAAAAAACTTATCTATCGGTACGTCATAGAAGTACTCTCCTTCTTTCACTGCTTTGTTCGGTATCTCTTCCAAGGGGCTTTGCAATACTGAATCTGATTTGCACCAGTAAGCATTCCTAAAGTCCCTCGTTACCGCAAAAAACAATGTGGGCAATTCGTTGTCAAGTAGTTTGTACTTCCTCTGTGCGATGTGTATGGTTTTGTATGGACACTTGGTGTCCTCCTGTAACCAATCCCTCGTTTCAACTTCGATGTATCCAACTACATTGCCTGACCTCTTGACTAGTAAGTCAACGCCATACTTATCAGGGTTAGGGAACGCCTTCATCCCCCACGTATGGAACACCCACTCAGCAACCGCCTCCCTTGCGGGTGGGTCACAGGCATCGTGTACCTCTTGGTTGAACGGCTTGGTGTTCATATCAAATCCAATGAACGTTGCTTGAGTCTTTCGCTTTGCAACTTTTCATAATCGGAATTTAACTCGCAGCCAAGATATGTCCTGTTTAAACGGTCAGCAACTGCCGCAGTCGTCCCTGAACCCATGAAAGGGTCGAGCACAATATCGCCAACTCGACTACCCGCCATAACGCAAGGCTCAATCAAGTCAGGGGGGAAGGTGGCAAAGTGCGCTCCTGTAAACGGCTTGGTTGTAACCGTCCACACAGAACGCTTGTTAGCCCACTCGTAGGATTTCTCTAACCCGCTATGTGGATTGAGACCACTACCTTCGTTGTGATACTTACCGTCCGTCCTATCACGTGTACCCCAATCTTCCTTTACAGGTTCTTTGATGGCATCACTGTCGTAGTAGTACTTCGGGCTTTTGGTCATTAGGAAGATGTACTCATGGCTCTTGGTGCATCTATCCTTGACAGACTCAGGCATCGGGTTAGGCTTGTTCCATATGATGTCTTGGCGTAGATACCATCCAAACTCTTGGAGTGCAAACGCTACCCGCCACGGCACACCGATTAGGTCTTTGGCTTTGAGTCCGTCAGGAACAATCTTGGAATGCTTCTGCTCCAGATGATGGTGCTCCCCGTTTAAACGCTTACTCGGACCCTTCCCAGAGCCAGCATAAGAATCTCCAAGGTTTAGCCAAAGAGTACCGTCATCAGATAGTAGATTCCACACATGACTAAACACGCCAACCATATTAGCAACGTAAGTCCCAACGTCACTCTCCAATCCAAGTTGTCCTTCATGTCCGTAGTCCCTCAGTCCAAAGTATGGGGGAGAGGTGATACAAGTTTGAACCTTGACCCCCTCATCCGTCCATCGTTTCATAATGTCCCGACAATCTCCAAACTCAATCACGTTCATTGCGTGACTTTCTAAACTGCCAATCAAGGTAGACGTGTAAACAGTAGACGAATGCAACGCCTGACGTTACAAGAAAGCCTACGAATGCAAACCCCAAAAGCATTATCAACAAAACGTTTTCCCACATATCAATCCCCTTTACGTGAGTATTTCTTTCTCGGTTTGATTGCCATGATTCCCAACTCTTCGGGGTCGGTCATCATGGCTTTCGCCAACTCCTTTGACCTATGAGGTATCTCTTCTACAGAGTAATCGCCATTGATGAGAAAGCCCATCATGGCGAACCCTGTGTAAAGCCACTCAAGGTGGACACGGTCTTGGTCAGTCATTTGATTTCCCTCGTTGGAACTTCTCTATCTCGTCACATACGAGTTCGGCAAATGACTTGCCTGATGGGAACATCATCTTTGCACCTTCTGTGTTTCGCACGAGGTTCATCGCTTCGTTTAAACCGCTATTAAATCCTTGGTTGAACGGGTCTGACTCTCCCGCCATCCTCATTGCTATACCTTCCTTCGCAATTTGAGATTGCGTTAATTGGGTCTTCTTTGCGTACCTTCGGAAAGTATCTGCATCAAGTTTTGGCAGATAAATCATTACTGGTTCAACCGTTTTAAAACGGCTCACTTTCTTCTTTCCATCGTTCATATTCGTCTACCATTTCATCAAATTTACGTTGAGCATTTTTGTTACCGTTGAGTTCAGTACGTGAAGAGATTTCGCAAACCTCATAGATATGAGTGGTTGCTTTCTCTTCGTGGCTATCGCCCTTTTCGGTAACGCCTTTAAATCCAACATGGTCAAGCCATCTATGGAAGACGTGATTGCGACAAAGCATTCCCGCCTTCTTGACTCGATTGTTGTAAGGGGTTGCAGACTCATCGTCTTGTATACGAACCATTGCTACACCGTATCTTGACCCGACAAAATCCCGAACTAACTCTTCGGGGATTTCGTCAGGGTGGACACTGATGGTCAGAATGAATCCAGTACGGTCTTGCTTTAGCGCAACCTTAACGCATTCAAACTGAAGTGCGCTCATGGTTTCAGTTCCAACTGGTGGGACAGATAAGAGATGACTGCTCGATAACCAATCGCTTGGTGCTCAAGGTTTTTAATACGAGCCAGCAGTTCTTGCTGGTAACTTAGGTCGTTTAAACGGTCTTTGTTAGCCGCAGCAACTTTGGGTTTTTTTCTTAACGCTAATTTTTGCTTGGCGTAGTCTTCTGTTGAAACGCCAAACTTGTTGGCAACTTCAACCTCGTCACGTGTCAAGATTATTTTTTTGCGTTTGTTCTTTGAACCAACTGGTCTGCCAATTTTTTTAACTGTTTCAGAAAGGGATGTCATCATCATTGATTCCTTGGTTAGATGGTTGTGTTTGTGCGTCTTTGACGTAAGGCTTTTGTGCTTGGAGTGACAAGAACGTGCCTTGGCTATATTGTTTCTTCCAACCTGATAACGCCACTGTTACCTGTCCATCAACGATTTCAAAGTCGCTGAGATTAATAATGACATCACCTCGATAGTCAGGTTGGTTAGGATTTTGTTTGCTCTTGACTGCAAACAGTGCGCCACTGTTGGGACGCTTTTCAAATTTCTTTTCCATTAGTCTTCATCCTTAAATTTGTTTTTCAATATTGCAAACCCTTCTTGGAGTCGTTTGAACTCAGCCTTCTCAGTGATTTTTAAATCATCAATCTGACCTTGGTTCGCTTTCCATAGAGAGGTTAACTCTGACAAGGATGTGAATGACGAACCTAAATCAATTAGAGAATCGACAAACAACACCTTGTTTGCGCTAGGCTGAGTGGGTATCACCTTTGCCTCGCCAGTGTCGGGCTTTGCTTTTGGCTCTGCCTTAACTGGTTTCTGTTCGGGGGCTACGCCTCCTGTTGTTGCATCGAGCGCATCGCTTTCCACAACTGCCATCGCTACGGTATATAAGTACCTCCTTTGGTAAGTTTCTACCGCACCAATATTCTGCACTTCGTGGCAACCTTTCAATGAGGCTGAACCCATAGGCGATGTAAACGTCACTGACGAACCATCTTCATGTGCGTAGATGGTCATGGTTGCAACGTCATCGGTAAACGATATGACATCGACCAAACCAACCTCGTTAAAAATTTCTTGAATCGCAGGGAGAAAGTCCCCCAGTTCAAAATACTTGTAACCCGCAAACTTGTTGTGACCTGACTTGGTCAACTCACGCCCTTGCAAAAGCACACGTGCCTCTGACAACTTCTTATAAACTTTCATTTTTTTTACCAATCCTTTCAATTAATCTTGCGTGGATAAATTTCAACTGTGTCATTGCATCGTCCAAAATGTCTAGCCTGTCTCTGTAATTCAATTCAAGAAACTCTTCCGAAAAATTAATCGTTATAGAGTTTGAATCTGCATTTGCAAAAACTGAATAGGCTCTCATTCTTCGCCTCCTTCTTCTTTCAATGTTGATTGATACTGACTACACCATTGCGATACGCCACAGTAATTCCCTGTGCAACGTACCGCCTCTCCCTTGCGGATTTCTATGAATCCTTTTGCGGTTGGTGGCAATGTTGCCAACAACTCTTTTGCCTCTTCCTCTGTTTCCAAAACTCGTATGGCAGTCTTGCGTCCCTCCTTCTTCACTGCATACGTTGTCTCCCTCATCCATCTCTCTTCATCTGTGCATGGACTTAACTCTTCATCCCAATCTTGGTTGACCTTTGATGCACGATGCAACTCAACACGTTCTTTGATGTACGCCTCTGCCTTCTCGTATGTCCACATGGGGATGTCGATTACTTGTATGGGTGCTTGTGGATACGTTGGTTTGTTCATCGCATCTCTACGTGACCAATCACGAATCAACGCACAAATCTTTAAACCTTTGACTGGTCTTTGCTTGACTCGCTCAACCAAATACTTGTAGATGTTTTGTTGTTGTTCCCACTCAGGCTTGTCGTTCATTAACGCCCATGCTGATGTGAACTTGTAGTCAAAGATGGTGATGCCATCTTCATCGTCTTTTTGCAAATCGATTGCACCTGACAGTCTGATGTCATCGATGCCAATAGTGAGTCGCTCTTCATTGGTGTGACCCGCTACCTCAGAACGTTCTGCTACTACGTGCAGTGCAGTACCCATGAGCATCCATAACATGTCTGCTACGTCTTGCTCTATCTCATCGTAGTGCTTGCGTCTAAGGCGTTGTATTCTTGGGGGTGAGATGATTTCAGTAACAGAGTAATCGCTCTTACCCTTGCTATAAAAGTCTCTCGATGCAAGTGCCACTAAAGTCTCAGGCACGTTAAACTTGTTCGTAATCTTCATTCAGCCTCCTATTAAAGAACCTCTATGCTAATACAACTTTTACAACTATGCAAGCACTATCATTAAAAATATTTGGTGAGCCATGTTCCAAAGCCAACAGTCGGAGGATTGTTAAGTTCGGGAACAAGATAGCCTCCATCAAATCCGAGAAGGCGCTGGCATACGCTAGTGCGTTTAAACGGCAATGCGTTGTACCTGCTTCCCAAAAATTTACATGCGATGTGGTGGTAACCGTTCGTATATGGTACGCCTCACGCAGACCTGACTTGGATGAGAGTCTGATACTGGACTTGCTACAGGACGTGGCGTATGAGAACGACAGGCAAGTCAAGGAGAAACATATTTACTGGATGGGGGTTGACAAGGAGAACCCACGTTGCGAGATAGAAGTCTCTGAGCGGAAATAAAAAAAGCCTCCTTTTTAGGGGAGGCTCTCCGACCTACTGGTCTACTTGTCAGGAGGCTTAATCGAGATAAGTGCACAAATGATACATCAGAGAACGTTCCCTTGCAAACTTTTTTTGGTGATGCATAATTTAATTTCTGCTTTGTCCTACGACATTGCGGTTGCCTCTCCATACGTGGAGTTCTAAAGGGGTGATGTCACAAGCATCACTCCTTTTTTTTGGTTTCGTAGCCCATGCAACATTTCACCCGGCTCTTTCTTAAAGCGTTTAAACGGGCTAAGTATGGCTGCCGTAAAAATATTTACGCAAAGATAAGAATATTTATGCTAACCCCATTGCACTCATCGTTAAAAAGGATTTAACATTGTCACTCGCCTCTTGATTGTCGATGCAAAACGGCACGGTCAAGGGGCTTAATTGTCGGTAGTGTGGTTAGTGCGTTAGATACCGAAAAGGGAAGGCGAAGATAGAGTCCCTCGCACGAAAAGTCTGTCGGGTCGTACCGAAGCCATTGGGCGTAAGTGCGTGAAGGCAGACCAGTTTAAGGCTAGGTCTGCCCTCTCCAAAGGGCAGAAGACACGATGAGTATCTAACTACTATGAGTATCTATGGCAACTAAAGAAAAACGTGACTGGAAAAAAGAGTATCAAACCCAACTAGCAAGGGGTGACGATAAGGGACAACTTGAACGTCAGAAGGCAAGACGTTTATACGATAAGAAAGGAGTAGACAGAACAGGTAAAAACATTGACCATGTGAAACCAATAAAAAGCGGTGGCAAGACTACCGTAGGCAACCTCAGATTACGTTCACCCAGTGCGAACAAATCTGATAATAAAAAATAATTTCCGTAGGAGGCTTAATTGAATGCAGTCGCTGAACTGATTGAAACGCTATACATCGATGACACGCAACGTGTCATTTGTCCCATGTGTTCACCCGAACGCAAGAAGTTCAAACTCAAAGAACTAAAGATAGACCGCAAGCCCGAAGGCTTGGTGTACCACTGTCACCATTGTGGTATCTCAGGTCTCGTCCCAAACAAATCCCAAAAACCAATTTACCGCAAGGAGCAGAATGTGATTCCATTAAAGCAACCCCCTGTCATCACCAAGTTACAACCACAACATTACGATTTCTTAAAGTCACGTGGTATATCGGAGAGGGTTGCTGATGAGATGAAATTGTTTCCCGCCCAGAAATACTTTCAGCGTTTAAACAAGGAGACAGATGCGATAGGCTTCCCGTACTTCCGTGGTGGAGTCTATGTTTCTGCCAAGTACCGCTCGATTGAATCGAAGGACTTCACCCAAGATGCGGGTGGGGCGCATGACTTTTTTGGGATTGACAACGTAGACAAGACACTACCAGTAGTGATTGTTGAGGGGGAGATAGATGCCCTGACACTCATCGAGTGCGGGATTAAGAACGTCCTGTCAGTACCAAGCGGTGCTCCTATGAAGGTAACCGATGGCAAGATAGATGCGTCAGAGGATAAGCGGTTCACGTTTGTATGGAACGCCTTTGACATGTTGAAGGACGTGCCCTACGTAACCATCGCAACTGATACCGATTCAGCGGGACAGGCGTTAGCAGAGGAGTTGGCTAGGCGTATTGGCAAAGACAAATGCCGTATCGCTAAGTTCGACTACAAGGATTTAAACGAGGCGTTCTTGGCTGAAGGTGAGTGGGTTGTCCAAGACATCATCGCCAAAGCCGAGCCATATCCAGTAGCGGGTTTGTCGTCAGCCAGCAAGTTCGAAGAGCGTTTAAACGACCTATGGGGTAAAGGTACTGGCAAAGGAACGAGCACAGGATATTCAAACGTAGACCAAATCTATACGGTGGCTCAAGGTCAACTGACTATCGTTACTGGTTATCCGTCATGCGGTAAGTCCAACTTTGTAGACCAACTGATGGTCAACCTTGGTAAAGCACACGATTGGAAGTTCGCCATCTGTTCATTCGAGAATCAGCCTGAGATTCACATCTCACGCCTGATGGAGATATACAAAGAAAAGCGATTTTTTGAGGGCAACAATCGCATGACGCAAGCGGATAAGGATGAGGCGTTTAAATGGGTAGAGAACCACTTCCTGTTTCTAGATTCCGAAGGCGCAGAACCCTCATCGATTGACTCCATTCTTGAACGTGCAAGAGTAGCAGTAGCAAGAACAGGCATACGTGGTTTAGTCGTTGACCCATACAACTACATCGAGAACAAATCAGGCATGGCAGAGCATGAGTTCATCTCATCGATGTTGACACGCATGCAAGCGTTCGCTAAAGCGTATGGCGTTCACATATGGTTCGTTGCTCACCCAAGCAAGATAACCCGCTCAAACATGGATTTACCACGTCCTGATGGCATGGCTATCTCAGGTTCGATGGCGTGGTGGGCAAAGGCTGATTGCGGTCTGACCATCCATCGCACGAAGTCCAATGACGTGGAAGTGGCGGTATGGAAGTGTCGCTATCGTTGGATTGGAACTCAGGGCGAAACAACTCTTGGTTACAACAAAACAACTGGTACGTACTACGAGAGCACCGATGCGTTTTAACCAATTGCTGTGTTTTGCTTCCCTGTTGGTGCAACAAGCATAGCCGTTTAAACGCAGAGCCATGACTTCCTGCTTTAAAAAATTTAGGCGAAAAAAAACCCCCAAAGCGTGAGCCGTGGGGGTGGGGGGGGGAATGAACTAGTGTCTTTTTTTGGCGGGTTAGTGCATAGAGCACCATTTATCTAGTGGGATGGTATGCGCTAGGTCAATCGCATCCAGTGGGCATCGTGCGTTTACCTCGATGCTCATCTTCTTATCGGCAACCGTGCGCTCGACAATGTGGAGGACTCGCTCTTGCAAGTCAGACTGCTTGGTGTTCGGATGCTTGGTGTAGGCAATCACTTGTTCGCCTCCTCTTCCCACTCGTCCATACAACCGTCTAGGTCTGTCAGAGGTGGGACATCGGTCTTCTCTTCAACCGTGCCATCGCTCCATGTAATCTGAACGCACCAAGCCTTGATGAATTTGCGTGGCGTATTGCACAAGGCATTCATCAACTCAGGCGTTGTCTCAACGTGGCACAGTGCGCTCTTGTCCTCATCGTCTAGGTCATCGATACACCCTTGCATGTCAGCGATAGCCTCTGCGAATGTATCGAACCCATTGCCATCTCGATACTCCCGAATCGTGTCACGTGCTGATTCGTCCGTGTGGTAGTAGCCTGTACTCATTGCTGTTGCTCCTTGATGCGTTTAAACGTTGTTGATACATTACGTGCGATTTCGTAACGTTGGCTGAATGGAAGTTCTTTAAAACCCTCCACTGTTTCAATCATCATGTCGTGCGTATTCTTTATACGTTCTTCTTCTTTCATAAATGCTTTCATTTCTTCTACTGTCATACGCCCTCCGAATATTTTGTGTTAACACGTACATCCCGAACACTTGAGTCGTGGTTGGAATATTTTTCACTGATGTGATGCAAGAGCGAGTCGAGGTCAGGAGAGATAGAACTCTCGATGACAACGCCTGTCATGCTATAGACGATGAGCACCCAACCGTTGTCGGTGCGTAGCAATTCAATCTTGTTCATACTGTTACCTCAATTTTGTCTTCAACGACATTGATGTTGATTTCAATGTCCAAAAAGAATTCTTCAACCGCAACCCACTCAGCATCAGAACCATGTGGAATTTGTCTTTTTATTGCACGTTTAAACTCCTGTGCCTCATCGGTGTCGGTAAACAATTTAAGGTTGGTCATAGCCTCCTCGCCTGTATTGTTTTCGTTAATAGACTTGACGAGAAAAACTTTAATGGTGCGTTTCATATGATTTCCTTAAGTAAGTGTTGAGTTAAAACTATGACTGCTTGGTGATACGTGTCGAACAGGTTGTCACCATCGGGCGCATGAATATACCCATCGTGAAAATATTCGCCCATGTCGCAATGATGATTAATCATGTAACCATCGGGTGTCTCAATGATTTCAAATTTGTTGATTGTTTGTTCCATGTTTAAACCTCCTAGTAATTAACGAAACATGCACGGTGCGATAACCTCGCCATCGTCACCGAACTCCTCTTGCTCATTGCTCAACTTCTCTTCTAAAGTTTTTTGCAACCTATCCAACTCCTCATCGGATATGTCCATCGAGTCTGCGATGTACTGTCTGCATACTGCATTGCTCAATGCAACGAGTGCAACTTCCATGATTTCAATTTGTTGTTCCATGTTTAAACCTCCTAGTGAATTACTTCATCGGTGTTGTCGTGGTCACCGTAAACCCTTGTGACGGTTGTCACGATGAATGCGATGAGTGAGGCGGGTTCTGTCCCGCTCATCACACCCGCATGTGCAAGCAATGTTGTAAGTGCGGGGATGACTGCACTTATCTCCTTTCCCTCCAGTGCATCCCCTAAGTTGTCCATGAGTTTGTCGAATGCCTCAGTGCCTGTCATTTCAGTTCCTTTAGGATTTTGTTGAACGATGTGGATGCGAGACCGTCAACGCTAGTCACGTTCTCGCTACTGCGGAAACATTCCTTCACGTCAGTGCGTCCGATACCTATCGCAATGATTTTGATTTTGAGGCGGTCTGCTAGGTCTTGCAGATGGCGCATGTGCTCCTTGTTGTAACCGTTTGCATCGGTCAGCAAGAACACAATCTTGCGTTGCTCATCACGCATGGCGATGTCTTCAAGAATCAAACTGATTGCTGAGTAGTCAGGCGTAGAACCCATTGCCCACTGGTTAATCGAACCCAACTTGGCTGATGCTTTCTGCATCGACTCACGCCACGTCTTGAACGGTATGAGCACAGGCTCTTCTTTCCTGATGACAATGTCATCACTTGCACCAGTGGCGTGTCTGCCCACGATGTCTTCCGAACCGTGAAACCCTGTGACTGCGAACTCAACGTTTGCCTTGTCGAGTATGCGTGACAGTTGAATCGCTATCGCCTCCGCAGTCTGAATCAAACCATCGGATGACATCGAACCCGAACAGTCGATGAGCATAGACACCGCTGATGCTTGCGCCTCTTGGTACGTGCGTTTGCTGAAGATGGCAGTGCTACCACAGGCAAAGCGTGTAAACGCCTTACGGTCTAAACGTCCCGACTCTTCATACGATGACCAAGAGACCAAGTCGAGTGAACGCAACAGGCGCATGATGTTTGCACGTGTCGCACCTAACCCGCTAGTCTGACGGTTGTACTGGAATGAGTAGTTACGTTCTGCATCTGATTTTGTGATACGCATGATTACCTCCAAGAAAATGTTGCAATTTCGGGCTTACCAAAACTTGGTCTGCTCTTCTTATCGTCCACTGATGTGGAGTGTTTGTCGAGTTCACCCTCGATGAAGTCGCTAGGTTCTACCTCACGTCCCCCCTCTAGTGACTCCGACTTGCCGTTGCCCTGACTGGGTGGCTCATCGCTTGGCTCATCGGATGTGTCACCGTCCTGACCGTCACCCTCAGTAGGGTCACCGTCTTGACCGTCAGTCGGGTTGCCATCGGTTGGCTTGTCACCGTCTTGACCGTTCGTATCGTCATCGTCAGACCCATCAGAACCGTCACCATCGCCCTGTTCGTCACTGTCTGAGGGGTCACCCTCATCCTGACCGTTCGTGCCGTCCTGACCGTCATCATCTGAGGGGTCATCGGTTGGCTGAGTCTGCGGTGGCTCACCGTCTTGAGGCTGACCGTCTTGACCCTCGCCATCCTGTGGTTCACCCTGTGGTGGTTGAGGCTTTGTGTCCTGACCGTCACCCGCCTGTTCTTCTTTCTCTGATAGGCGTTTAAACAGTTCAACCGCAATCTTTGCGATGCCCGCAGTGTCGGTGGCTTTGTGTGCCCTCTTCAATGCCCACTTGATATCTTTCTTCCAAGGCGATGCGTCAACGATGGAGTCAACGCATATGTCGTAACCGTTCATACGTCTGCCCTCGATGGCGAGAAGAAAAGGAATGTTCTTCTTATCGTCAGGCTGAACGTAACCGTCCTTGGCAAGCACTGAGTTCGCAAGGTTCTCGAACAAGGCACGTGCGTTTGGTGCACGTCCTGACTCGATGACACATCGCTCGATGCGAGGGTCTTCAAGACCGTTGATGAGAGCACCAACGAATGCACCGTGCTCTGCACGTGCCCTGTCCCACGGTTTGTTGTCGGTGTACCACGCATGACCAAGTTCGTGCAGTGCGTACCCGATGAGGTTGTTGAACGTGGTGTGTGGCACGTCTGACTTCTCATCGATGGCGGGGAAGATGACCTTGGCATTCGTGTAACCGTTCCTACGGTCAAAGATGATTCCCGCTGTCTTGCCTGACCACAGAACCTCAAGGTCACCCATGTGCTCACCACTTGCGTTGAACACACGCTCCAAGGTGGTTGCGACACCACGTTTGACGTTTATACCTAGCATAAGACCTCCTTATTGCTTGACCAAGAATGACTTCAATGCGTCCACATCGATAGTCGCTGAGTAGATGCCACGCAGTTCGCTTTCGCACTCTGCGGGAAACTTGTTGACGATGGCGTTGTTAAACGCTATCGATACTGGTAAACCTTTCTGTATCGCTGATGCCCATGCGAACAGTTGGCGCAGTGACGGTGGCTGAGTCAGCAAACCCGCACGTGCTTTCTCACGTGCCGTGTTAGCAAACTTCACAATCACATCGGTTGCATCGATGGGCAACATGGTTCGCTTGTGAATCAACTCAACTTCCTTGTCGTGAGGCAAGTAGTTGAATGACATAGTGAAAGAGAACCTGTCGAGGAACGCAGTGTTCTTGCTACGCACACCGTCAAAGTTACCCGACTCATCACCGTGACCGTTCGAGTTATCGGCACAGAAAAAAGCCACATGCGATGCGACAGGGATGCGAACGCCTGTCTCAGCGATGACGATGGAGCGGTGTGGTGACCGTTCGCACAGGGCGTGGAGCACTGCGAGGTTTTGACTACGTGCGAAACCAATCTCATCGAGGAGGATGATTGCACCCGCATGCTGTATCGCCTGAGTGATAACGCCCTCTTTCCATTCAACGTCACCGCCCTTGATGGTGTTACCCCCGATGAACTCAGCACGTTCGATTGCCTCGTCAAAGTTCACACGAAACAACCTACGTCCAAGGCGTGAGGCAACCTGAGAAACGAACTCGCTCTTGCCTGTGCCACGTTCACCCGCAAGCCAAGAATTGTGTGGCAGTTTGTCATCGAGGGCGATGAGTGTTTGATGCAGATTCTCAGGGTTGAAGATGTAGTCATCGACTAGCGTAGGTGCGTCAGGGTCAGACCACACCTCGATTTCCATCCCCCCAAAATTAACCGTTTGACCGCCCTCCTCGTAGGTGCACACGTTACCGAACAACTCGAATGCAGTCTTGCGAGTGGTCTTAGGTACGGCATTCGCAATTGCGACAACCTCCTCACGTGGTGTGACCTTGCGGAAAGAGTCGAACAAGTCGGAGACCTGAGTACGAATGACGGTCTCGACTTTGCCGTAGTCCACGCCCTGAATCGAGGTCAATGCGTTGTTTAAACGAGTAGTCATCTCGTTGAACTTTGCATCGTTGGCAATGCGTTGCTGACGTTGTTCATTGAGCAATTGATTCGCTGAGTCTTGCACACGTGCAACACTCTCGACTGTCGAGGCAATGTCTGCCTGAGTCTGCATGATTTTCTGCTTGACCTCGTCATCAACCTTGGAATTGGTTGCGAGGGTAGATGCCTGTGATGGCACGGTGTTGCGTACCTCATCGAACGTGATGAGACCGTTGTTGATGAGGTCAGCCACTGCGTTAACCGCATCGTTCTTGACGATGTAAAACTGCAAGCCACGGTTGGTCAGCACGGTGTTGAGCACAGGGGTAGAAAACTTGGAAAGTTCGAGTTTGATATTCACGGTTAAGCCTCCGAAAAATTAAGCGAGTTGAGTTTGCGTACCGCATGGGCAAGTCGGTGTGCCCTTGTCTGCGGTGTACTGGGACATGCGGAACGAATACTGCCACTTGACTCTGCCGTCAGGGTGGTGCTCGATGCATGTGGGGCAGACAACTTTCAGCATGCGTGTGCTCTGCGTTTTGTTGTCGGCAGTCACGTCTAGGTTGGCGTGTGGGTACTCGCCAAGAGAGTCAAGGATGGAAACAAACTCCTCCTTGAACGTCTTGCCGATGCGTGTGGCAGAGGGCTTGCCCTCTAGGTGCATCTTCTTGGCAAGGGCGGGGAAAGCACCACGGTGACCATCGTCAGGCGTAGCAGAGTGGCAGAGTTCATGCACCAGTGTGCCAAGCACTGACCAAGGGTCAGACTCCACAGGGGAGATGAAGATTTCATGGTGACCGTCAGCAGAGGACGATGGTGGATGCCACTCACCCATAGCACGGTTGATGGCACGTGCGAACTTGGAGGGAAACCCACAGGTCACCCTGATTTTCTCAGGGAGAGGGAAGTTGTGTGCCTCAAAGATGGGACGCAATTCGCCCACGGCAGAGGTCAGCCACGGTTCACGTTGACTCATAGCAATGCTCCTAAAAAGTTGAAAAAGGTTTCACGCCCGATGCACTCTCCCATTTGGGACGTACCGTCAGCACGTGTAAACGACTCACCACACCCGCCCATCCAGTCAAGGAGTGCGATACAAAGCAACGATGAAAACACCGATGCAAACAAAATGTGACTTAGCACATAGAGAATTTTTCTCATTAGATTTCCTCCGAAATTGAGTCCATAAACCTCCGCACGTCTTCAACGATGAACAGAGGGACTTCATTGCGAATCGCTACCTCGATGAGAGGTATGCCACTCTCAAGGTCTCGCTCGATACCAAGTAAAACAGGGTTACGTTCATCAGCCATTAGATTTCCTCCAAGTAAGCAAACAAAGGTATGCAGAATGCTGAGAGCACTGCAACCCACAAAAATGCCATGTCCTGAGTACCGAATACATACCCAATAAGACACAGCGGGGACTTCAAACAGTAGTAATGCCAAAACTTCATGTGATGCCTCCTATAGAAATTACATCCTATTGGACGGTGCAAGCACTGCCCAACTAGATGGATTTTCACCATGCATGCACCCAAGTAAGAACCGTGAATGTGTGAGTCAGACCCACAACTGAATCGGTACGCAAGTATTGAGCACATGCATAAAGAACAACCTATCGCTAGGTAACTGTCGCACTCGCCACAATCGTCAGGTCATGGGTCAAAGCGGTCATGCGGTGTAGGTATAGGCATCGAGTACCTCTAGTTCCCCTATCGCACCGAATCACTTTTATTACTCGCTGATTCGTTTGCGAGTCACCCGATGCAAGCACTGAGTGAGGTTTGATGATAGCACCATTTAAACGGTCATGCAAGCACCACGGTTGACAAGGTTTTTAAAAAAAATGAAGATTTTTTAAAGTAATACTTTTTGGTGTGACCGACCGATTTAAACGCCCTACAAGCGATTATTAGGGGTGCAAGCACCCTACCCCTTGACGTGCTTGCATTCGTTCAATATACGAGGTTTGAGTTATTTTGTTTTCAATAAGTTATTAACAATTTTGTGGATAACTTTTACTTATCAACAGGCTGTGGATAACTTCTCTGTATGTTTAAACAGGTCAGTTTTGACATAGACCACATGGCGTGGACTATGTCAACTAAGGCACGTTTAAACGACTAGCGCATGTTTTGAGCCTGTGATGAGCCTGTGGTTCGGGGGACTCTCAGCGTAGCGAAATGGTCAGGCGTTGTAGGGTGTCAGTAATGGGCAATGAGTGTCTCGATGTGCTCACTGTTGCGAACACACTGCGAACACTTAGCGAACCTTGTTGACTGTCGATGTTTAAACGGTCACCATGCGTAGCAAACCACTCAGGCAATGAAGTGGAGATATCAACGCACTAGGAGTGACAAACGATGGAAAAAGACATGCACACAACGACAAGCACTACAAGCACGAATGATGCAAGCACACAGGGAGCGGGGACTCATGTCGTAGACATACAGACTGCTGTGTCACAAGTAGTGGTAAAGAAGAAAAAGAATGGACTACCAAGAGGCGTACACAAAGACGAAACGTCAACGAATGGCAAAGACAAACGAATGACTGCAAAGATGCATGCATTCGCATCCAACATAGTGCAAGGCATGTCACCAAGCGATGCGTATCGTAGGGCTTACGACTGCTCCAACATGAGCGAGGCATCAATTGTCAGCGATGCGAACCGACTTTTGAAGGATGCACGAATTACTCAGTTACTAGAGTCTTTTTGGGTCACTCTCAAAGAAAACGTCATTGCTGACAACCAAGCCACACGTAGACACATCATGTCGGAACTGTATAACCACGCTGAGAGAGCGGGGGAAAGGACAAGTGACAAACTCAAGGCGTTAGAACTAATGGGCAGAGCCATTGGCATGTTCACTGACAAGGTAGAGAGCAAAGTGGAAGAGGTCAACGTGGACTCACTCAAGAAAGAACTGGAGTCATCCCTCGCATTACTACAGTCAGCCAAACCTAAGTCACTACTGAACTGAGAACGTTTAAACAGGGTACGGCTAGTGCGATGCGTGGTGTGCGTGACCCACTACCCCCGCACCCGCCCGATTGGACGCTTGCCCGCTCAGCCCACTACACTCGATTTCCCACACCCCATCACTAATTCCTGATACACTACGAACGTTCGCTACAGCAGAAGTACCCCCTTATGTTTTGAAAAGGATAGGGGGGAGGGGTGTATAAATTTTTACAGGAGGTTTCACGTGAAACAAAACATACCAGCATTTCCGTTACACAACCACGGAACACAAACTTTAGGGATGCACGTTACAGGCATGACTTTGCGTGATTACTTTGCGGCAAAGATTGTGCAAGGTTTGTTGTCAGGATTTCTTGCGGATAGTCAAGAGTTAGATTGGGAGGCAATTGCAAAGAACGCATATTGTCAAGCAGACGAAATGATGAAAGCGAGGGCATTATGAAGACAGCGGAAGATGAAGAGTTTGAACGCATAGAAAGAGAGAATAGAGAACGTTCTGTAATAATGAAAGCCACTCCAAGTAGAGAGCAGTTAATGGCAGAGGTTACTGTCCTGACGGAGTTGGTTCGTGTACTCAATGACAGGGTTAATGAACTGGAGAGAGAACAGGCTATGCGTGAAGTGCAAAGGCTTGGTCAAGAGATAGAACTAACAGAAGCCAAACTCAAGGAGAACACATGACTAAAGAAGAGATAAGTAAATTTCTTGGTGAATTGAGTGACACTCCAAGAAAAGAAATGAATGAGGCTGATTGGGTCATAGCCCGTCTACTCTATGCTTTAAACCGTAGTGGGTTAAATTCAAGCGAATCAGATGTAATCAAAGCAACAAATTGGTTTACAGAAAGACATGGAACTTCTCAGTTAATAGATGCGTATGTGCAGATTATTAATGAGGGCAAGAAGCCCTACCCAAAAAATTGGCGTTATAACGGGGAGACTCGTTAAGTAGCCAATAGGCGTTTTTATGTTTACAATCGTTCGTGCCATTGGGGGTGCTCTAGCGAAGCACAGCCCGACAAGGGAAGGTAACTGGGTGCAAATCCTAGACAATGGCTCCTACACGCATGGAGATTTTGTGGATTGCCCAGACCAAGTGATTAAGTTCATGCGGGACACCCACTAGAGTGAGACATCAAAAGTCTCCAGCCGTGTTGGTAGCGATGCTCTGTTTTCCTTGTAAGTTACGGGTGCTTTAAATGGGGTGGTTCCCAGTCGCTACCAACAACTAACACGCATGGGGATTGACTCGGCATTTAAGGTAGGCGTGGGCAGGAACGATAAGCCCGTTACCACGCACAGTCCCCAGCCGTGTTGGGATGTTAAGCCAGCAGTCGAGGATGTTGGATGTGTATATTTTTCTGGCTTTCCTGTACACGTTCAGGGTGACATGTATACATTCTGAGCATAACAACCAAATCGAGTCTCAACTACCCCGTTTAAACGTGTACAATAGGAAACGTTACCTATTCGTTCGGGGGGTGTATGACTGAAAAACAAAAACTGGTTTATGACTTTATCCAAGCATTTATTAAGATGCGTGGCTTTTCCCCGTCATACTCTGAGATAGCCCAAGGGCTGGGCATGCGCTCTAAGTCAAACATCCACCGACACATCCATTGCCTACGGGAGCGGGGGCTACTCCATATCAAGCCCCATATGATTCGCTCTATGAAAGTCATCGACAACAGCGTTAAGCACGTAACCGCTCTGTGACTCTCCTTACCCAAAAAGAAATAACCCAGTATCGAGAACTGCTCGATGTCCTGCCGCCTGACCATCCCAACATTGCCAAGATAAACGCTCTATTTGGGGAAGACAAGAAGGAAAGATGCCGCAACAACTTCCTGCCATTTGTGCGGGAGATGTGGTCAGCCTTCATTCCCGGCAAACACCACAGGGATATGGCAGAGGCATTCGAGCGGGTAGCCGAAGGAAAGTTAAAGAGACTCATCATCAATATGCCTCCCCGACACACCAAGTCGGAGTTTGCGTCCTATCTTCTCCCCGCTTGGTTCTTGGGAAGATTCCCTGAGAAGAAAATTATTGAGACAGCCCATACCGCAGAACTTGCCGTGGGTTTTGGTCGCAAAGTCAGGAACTTGGTCAACACCCCAGACTATCAGGCTATCTTCCCCACCAAACTATCTACCGACTCCAAAGCCGCAGGACGCTGGAACACAAACAAGGGCGGAGATTACTTCGCTATCGGTGTGGGCGGTGCTGTAACGGGTAAAGGCGCTGACCTTCTTATCATTGATGACCCACACTCCGAGCAAGAAGCCATGCAAGGAACTGCCTCAGTCTATGACCGAGTCTTTGAGTGGTACAACTCTGGTCCTCGCCAGCGTCTACAGCCGGGGGGAGCCATCATCATTGTGATGACCCGCTGGTCAAAGAAAGACCTGACTGGACAAATCTTAGCCAATGCCGCCAAAAGGGATGGAGATGAATGGGAAGTGATTGAGTTCCCTGCCCTGATGCCTAGCGGAAAACCCTTATGGCCCGAATTTTGGAGTGAAAAAGAACTCCATGCTATTAAGGCTGAACTCCCTGTAGGTAAGTGGGAAGCCCAATACCAGCAAAATCCTACTTCCGAAGAGGGAGCGATTATCAAGCGGGAGTACTGGAAGATATGGGAAGATGACCATCCTCCCCCTATCGAGTACACCATCCAGTCTTGGGATACGGCTTTTGAGAAGAACAACCGAGCCGACTACTCAGCCTGTACAACATGGGGCGTTTTCTACCTACCCAATGAAAATGGCGAGAACCGTGCCAATATCATTTTGTTAAACGCTCTCAAGGAACGCATGGAGTTCCCAGAATTAAAACGCAGGGCGTATGACCAGTACAAGGAATGGAATCCTGATACCTGTATTGTGGAAAAACGAGCAGCAGGTGCACCATTAATCTATGAGTTAAGACAGATGGGAATCCCTGTTTCAGAGTACACACCAAGTAAGGGAAGTGATAAGATAGCCCGTGTAAACGCTATATCCGACCTGTTTCATTCGGGCATGGTGTGGTGTCCTGACGTTCGCTGGGCTGATGAAGTCATGGAAGAGTGCGCCTCTTTTCCCAATGGCGACCATGACGATTTAGTGGACTCAACCAGTCAGGCTCTGCTAAGATTTCGACAAGGTGGCTTTCTGCGTTTAAACAGCGACAGAGAAGACGAAGTAAAGCCATTTAAACGCAAAGTGGCGTACTACTAAGGATTTATATGTCAATAGAAAAAAGTCTCTACCAAGCCCCCCAAGGATTAGAAAGCCTTGAAGATGCGCCCGATATTGAAATAGAGATTGAAGACCCAGAGTCAGTCCGCATCAGCATGGATGGTTTAGAGATTGATATAGAACCTAGCGAAGAAGGTTTTGATGACAACCTTGCGGAATACCTAGATGACGATGTCATCCAATCTATCGTAGAAGAACTCATTAGCGACTATGACGATGACGTATCGTCCCGCAGAGACTGGATGCAGACCTATGTCGATGGACTAGAACTCCTTGGCATGAAGATAGAAGACAGAACAGACCCGTGGGCTGGGGCTTGCGGTGTTTATCACCCCCTGCTATCCGAGGCGTTGGTTAAGTTTCAAGCCGAAACCATTATGGAAATCCTGCCAGCGGCAGGTCCAGTCAAGACTGAAATCGTTGGCAAAGAAACGCCAGAGAAAAAAGATGCGGCAATGCGTGTCCAAAACGACATGAATTACCAAATCACAGATGTGATGGTGGAGTACAGACCTGAGACCGAACGCATGCTTTGGGGCTTGGGACTAGCAGGTAATGCTTTCAAGAAGGTCTACTACGACCCCAACATGGAACGCCCTGCGGCTATTTTCCTCCCAGCAGAAGACGTGGTTGTGCCTTATGGAGCGTCTAATCTTGAGAGTGCAGAACGTGTTACCCATGTTATGCGGAAAACAGAGAATGAAATCCGCAGATTGCAGGTTGGGGGTTTCTACTTAGATTGTGATTTGGGTGAACCCAACAACACAATGGATGAGGTAGAAAAGAAGATTGCCGAGAAGATGGGCTTTCGGGCTACTACCGATGACCGTTACAAACTATTGGAGATGCACGTCAACCTTGACCTAGAGGGCTACGAGCACAAAGGAAAAGATGGTGAACCTACTGGTATTGCTTTACCGTATGTTGTTACGGTTGAAAAGGGTAGCAGGAAGTGTTTGTCTATCCGCAGAAATTGGCAAGAAGACGATAAGACTTACCAAAAGAGAACGCACTTTGTCCATTATGGATACGTGCCGGGCTTTGGCTTTTATTGTTTTGGGCTTATCCACCTTGTCGGTGCTTTTGCTAAGTCTGGCACTTCTCTTATTCGCCAATTGGTGGACGCAGGAACATTGTCAAATCTTCCCGGTGGCTTCAAAACTCGTGGTCTGCGAGTCAAAGGTGACGACACACCAATAGCGCCAGCAGAATTCCGTGACGTAGATGTTCCGTCTGGAACTATCAAAGACAACATAATGACGCTTCCCTACAAGGAGCCAAGCCAAGTATTGATGTCCTTGCTCAACCAAATCGTGGAAGAGGGGCGTAGGTTTGCAGGGGCGGCTGACATCCAAGTGTCGGATATGTCGGCTAACTCTCCAGTGGGTACAACTCTAGCAATCCTAGAGAGAACCATGAAGGTAATGAGTGCGGTACAAGCCCGTATCCATTACTCTTTGAAACAAGAGTTGCGCCTCCTCAAAGACATCATTCGGGACTACACACCAGAGGAGTATCCATATGAACCTACGCAGGGTGATAGACAGGCTAAGAAATCCGATTACGACATGGTGGATGTTATTCCCGTGTCAGACCCGAACGCTGCTACGCTATCGCAGAAGGTTGTTCAGTATCAGGCGGTTATCCAACTGGCGCAAACAGCGCCTCAACTCTACGACCTAGCCTATCTGCATCGCCAGATGCTGGATGTTTTGGGCATTAAGAACGCAGAGAAGTTGGTGAAACTGGACGATGACGCACAACCGCTAGACCCAATCAGCGAAAACATGAATTCGGTCAACGGCAAACCAATGAAGGCGTTCATCTACCAAGACCACGATGCCCACATTGCAGCGCATCAGGCATTTATGACTGACCCCGTAGTGATGAAGACTTTGGGACAGAACCCACAAGCCAACCAAATCATGGCGGCTTTACAGGCGCACATGGCAGAGCACTTGGGATTCCAATACCGCTCCCAAATTGAGAAACAACTGGGCGTTACCTTGCCAGAGCCAGACAAGCCATTGCCAGCCTCTGTCGAAGTTCAACTTTCTCGCTTGGTTGCCACGGCAAGCCAGCAGTTACTGGAAATGCACAAGGGACAAGCGGCACAGCAGAAGGCTCAAGAGCAACAGCAAGACCCACTTATCCAGTTACAACAGGCAGAACTGCAAGTCAAACAGCAAGATGCCCAAAGAAAAGCCCAAAAAGACCAAGCCGATATGCAAGCAAAGATGTCTCAGCAAGACATCGAGCGTATGCGTATACAGCAACAGGCTCAAATGGAGCAAATGAAAATCCAAGCAGAGGCAGAGCGCCATGCAATAGAGAGCCAAGAGAAAATGGCTCTAGAAAAACTACGTCTAGGAGTAGAGGTAGCCAAAGAAGATGCCCGAATCAATAAAGGCAACACATGAACGACAAAATCCTAAAACTTCTGTCTGAAAAGATAGATGACAAAGTGGCACAACTTCAAGAAGCCTTGGGTAGCGGAAGCGCCAAAGACTACGTGGAGTACAAAGCAATGGTCGGAGAGATAAAAGGTCTTCTCACCGCCCGTTTAAACATCCAAGACCTACAAAAAAACCTTGAGGAGTCTGATGACGACTGAAATCCTACTGGCTACCAATCCAGACAATCCCGTAATTATTGGTTCAATCAACAGAACTGTTGAAGAAAAAGCAAAACAACTCCCAAAACCCAGTGGATACCACATTCTTTGTGCTATTCCAGAGGCTGAAGAGGAAATCGATGGCTCCGACATAGGCTTAATCAAAGCCCAAGAGACTATGCGATACGAAGAAATGCTTACTACCGTTCTTTTTGTAGTGGATTTAGGTCCAGATTGCTACAAAGATGCTACCCGTTTTCCCTCTGGAGCGTGGTGCAAGAAAGGCGACTTCATCTTAGTGCGTCCCAACTCAGGCTCACGTCTTGTCATTCATGGCAAAGACTTCCGCATGATTAATGACGACTCGGTTGAGGGTGTGGTAGACGACCCCAGAGGAATCAAACGCAAATAAGGAGCGTACAAATGGCAGAATTTGAAAAACCCGGCTTTAAATTTCCAGACGAGGGGACAGAAATTGTCGCCAGAGAGGGAGAAGAGAAGGACGATGTCAAAATCGAGATAGAAATCGAGGATGACAGACCAGAACAAGACAGAGTAGACCCGCTTCCTGAGAATGTAAAGGAAGAACTCTACGATGACGAGATGACCGACTACTCGGCAAAGGTTAAAAAGAAACTTTTGCAGATGAAAAAGTTGGCTCACGATGAAAGACGTGAGAAAGATGCCGCAATGCGGGAGCAGCAAGAGGCTTTAGCGTTTGCTCAACAGGTGATTGAAGAGAATAAAAGACTCAAAAGCCACTTAAATGAGAACGAAAAGAGCATTTTGCAAAGCGTTTCCAAAAACGTTGAGATGGAAATGGAGCAAGCAAAGCGCTCATATCGAGAGGCTTACGAGTCTGGCGATACTGAAAAAATGCTTGAAGCCCAGCAAAAACTCACCGATGTGGCGTTAAGGCAAGAAAAAGTTAAAAACTTTAAACCAGCCCCTTTACAAATTGAAACTCCTGTAGTACAAACTAGGCAAGAGGCGGTAACACCTCGTGCTGACCCCAGCGCAGTTGCTTGGCAACAAGATAACGGCTGGTTTGGTCAGGATAAGTTGATGACTGGAATGGCGTTAGCCTTACATGAACAACTTAAAGACGAAGGCGTGGTGTTATCATCACAAGAATACTACAGGCGTATTGATGAAACAATGCGTCAACGGTTCCCAGAGAAATTTGAGACCGACAGACAGAATCAAAACGAGTCACCTCGTACAAGACCAAGCACGAACGTTGCACCAGCGACTCGTAGCACAGCCCCCAAGAAAATAAGATTAACCCAATCCCAATTGGCTATCTCTAAAAAACTTGGACTTTCCCCTGAACAATACGCACAAGCAGTGCTAAAAATGGAGTCTTAATATGGCGACCAACAGAAAACCCCGTGAACTTGAAGACCGTGTATTGACGGAGCGCCCCAAGCAGTGGATGCCTCCCGAACTCTTGCCAGAACCTGACAAGGAAGTCGGCTACAAGTACAGATGGATTCGTGTTTCTCTTTTGAACAACGCTGACCCACGTAATATTTCCAAAGCAATGCGGGAAGGTTATGAGCCAGTAAAGATTGAAGAGCAACCGAAGTTTAAACTGCTAATCGACCCCAATAGTCGCTTTAACGGCAATATTGAGATTGGTGGGTTATTGCTTTGCAAGACTCCAGAAGAATTCGTTGAGCAACGTGCGAAATACTACGATGACCTGACGAAGCAACAGACGGAGGCTGTGGACAATAACTTAATGCGTCAAAGCGACCCAAGGATGCCTATCTTTAAAGAGAGTAAATCCTCGGCAAGTTTTGGTAAAGGAACCTAATTTAAAGGAGTCTTAAATGGCTTATCCTGTTGTCTCAGCCCCTTACGGGCTAAAGCCAATAAATCTATTAGGCGGTCAAGTTTTTGCTGGCAGTACTCGCATGTACCCCATCATTTACGGATACGCAACTGATATTTTTTATGGCGATTTCGTTGTTCTCTCCCGTGGTCGCCTCCAAAGGGCTTCCGTTTCTACTGGCACTGGCTTGAACCAGACCGTTGGTATTTTCTTGGGATGTACATACACAAACCCAGTAACTAAGCAGAAGCAATTCGCACAATATTGGCCCTCTGGCACCTTGGCTGGTGACTGTCAGGCTTATGTTTCGGATGACCCTGATGCAGTGTTCAAGGCTGTTGTATGTTCTTCTGGAACTACCGTTGCTTCTGGTGCGATTGCAATGATTGGTACTAACCTTTCTGCTATCAACAACACTGGCAGCACCAACACTGGCAATTCAGCAAACGCTGTCTTGGCTCCATCAGCAACTCCAGTAACAACCACTCTGCCTTTGCGTATGATTGGTGTTGTGCCTGAGACTTCCGTAAGTTTGGGAACTGCAACCTACTCTAGTATTTCTACTGCTACGGTTACATGTTCTGCATTGCCTTACGCTCTTCCTGTAGGAACTGACGTTGCTTCACTGGCTTCAAATGGTCAAATCATTTCATCTGGCTCATTTGTCGCTACTGCTGCTGCCGCTGGCGCAACTTCTGTTGTGTTAGACCAAGCACCAGCAACAGCATTCGTTGCAAGTTCCACGCTTGTGTTCACCCAGTTTCCTGAGATTTTGGTTAAATTTAACCAAGGTCTACATGGATACTACTCTGCCACTGGCGCATAAGGAGTTAAATCATGGCTATTTCACGTGCACAACTACTGAAGGAACTCCTTCCCGGTCTAAACGCTTTGTTTGGTCTTGAGTACGCCCGTTATGGTGAGGAACATAAAGAGATTTATGAAACCGAAACCTCTGAGCGTTCTTTTGAAGAAGAAACAAAACTGTCAGGTTTCTCTGCTGCTCCTGTCAAAAACGAAGGCTCTGCCATCGCTTATGACAATGCACAGGAAGCATGGACTGCTCGCTACAACCACGAAACCATCGCTCTTGGCTTCTCCTTAACTGAAGAAGCAATTGAAGATAACTTGTATGACTCATTGTCTGCTCGTTATACCAAGGGTCTGGCTCGTGCTATGGCTTACACCAAGCAAGTTAAAGCGGCAGCAGTTTTGAACAACGGCTTCTCTTCTGCCTACACAGGCGGTGATGGCGTTTCTTTGTTCTCTACAGCGCATCCTTTGGTCTCTGGCGGTACTAACGGCAACACTCCCACAACTCAAGCAGACTTGAACGAAACTTCGTTGGAAAACGCAGTTATCGCTATTGCCGCTTGGACTGATGAGCGTGGCTTGCTGATTGCTGCTAAGCCTAAGAAGTTGGTTGTTCCTCCTGCTCTCCAGTTCGTTGCAACTCGTTTGCTCGAAACTGAATTGCGTGTTGGTACTAACAACAACGACATCAACGCAATCAAGAACAACGGTTCGATTCCAGATGGTTACACAATTAACCACTTCTTGACCGACACCAATGCTTGGTTCTTGACAACTGATGTGCCTAACGGCATGAAGCACTTCGTTCGTACCCCATTGTCTAACAGCATGGATGGCGACTTCGATACTGGTAACGTCCGTTACAAGTCTCGTGAGCGTTACTCATTTGGCTGGTCTGACCCATTGGGTATGTACGGTTCTTCTGGTTCGTACTAAAAATAAAGGGGGTTTAAACGCCCCCTTTTTTATTTTTTGTTGTATATTTAAACATCTGGGTGATTGACTCTATCGCACTGCCCCAGCAGACGATGCAACGATTGATAGAGTTACTTTTGCATAAGGACATTTTTCATGGCACGTTCTACTTTTGAAGGTCCAGTACTTGCTGGCGATAACCGTTTTGGTCCACAGCGTAACGTTGGTTACGTTGAGTTGGTTCAAGACGCTTACATTGACCTCTCTGTTACCACTCCCGGTACGGCTGGTTACTCTGGCACTTCGGGGCTTTATGCTTTTGCTAACGGCATCCCCAACGTACAAGGTCAACTCTTTACCCCGTCTTCTGCATATCCTGCTACCACTACAACCCCTCCAACGGATGTAAGTACACAGGTATATCGTGGCGTTATTATGTATTTGCCTACAGGCTGCACAATCCAAGACATCACTATTGATTACTTGAGCGCAATCACTGGAGAAGGTGGCGCTACATTGTCTGATGTAAGTATCTATGTATCCAATGCAACTACCGCTGCCGCTGGAACTCCTACTTACGCTTCTACGCAATTGGGAACTACCACTGTTGGTACTGCTGGTCGTAAGACAACTTCTTATACCGCAACCAACTTGATTAACATGTTGTCCACCTCAACAGACATTGTTCTTGGTAATGGTCAATCAAACCTATCTCAAGTAGTGTTTACGTTGTCAATCACTGGTACTACTGTTGCAGCACCTACAGGCGGCAAATTTAATTTTGCTGTGCGCTATACACAACCCGATAACAACATCGGTAACACAACAACTTACCCATACGGTAACTTCGATTAATTCTTAGCGGGGAGGCAACTCCCTGCTTTAACTTTTGGAGAATTAATATGATGCAAACTGACGTTCTATCCGCCCACCTTAGTTCGGCTGGTTCTTATTATGTTGGACGTACACGGCTAAAAGGTATTGTTATCAGCCCAAAAGCCAGTACAGCCGCAACATTTGAGATTAGAAATGGTAGTTCTAGTGGCGCTGTCTTATACACAATGGACATAGCAAGTCTTGGTACTCCAAACACTTCCTATATCTTGATTCCCGGTGAAGGCATCTTGGCTTCTACGGGGCTATATCTAACATTGAGTGTTGGTTCTATAACTGGTATTACGGTGTTCTATGGCTAGTCCCGCATGGACACGCAAGGAAGGCAAGAACCCCAATGGCGGTTTAAACGCCAAAGGGCGAGCCTCTGCGAAGAGAGAAGGGCACAACTTGAAACCGCCTCAACCAGAGGGCGGCTCAAGGCGAGACTCTTTTTGCGCCCGAATGAGCGGGATGAAAAAGAAATTGACATCCGCAAAAACAGCGAACGACCCGAACTCTAGGATTAACAAAAGTCTTAGAGCATGGAACTGCGCTGAAGGTGGCTATATATCACAAGCAGATGGTATAGCCCAGCGTGGCAAGACCCGTGGAAAGATTATTTGACAATGAAAAAAGTCAAGAAGTACTCTGGCGATGACGATGAGTCGTTAGTTCGTCCTTATACTGGGAAGTACAAACAAGGTTCAGCCGAAAGTACTTCGGCAGGACTTCGTGCTGAAAAGAACGGTTTGTCTTTACAAACTAATCTAGGCAAAACAGAACAAGAAAACATTGGTGGCTCTAAACGGGAAGACTATTCCCCAGCCAACATAAAAGCGGCATACAGACAACCTATTGGAGAAGGCTCAGTTTCCGCTGGCATCTCCCGCTCTAATTTAGACCCACACACACAGTTTAGAGAACTAAGAGGCGACATGCCTTTCCTTGGTGGACGCTTGTCTGGCGGTTTAAACGAGATTGTTAATCGTGGAGAAAAGGTTGGTGGCGGTAAAAACATTAACTACAGCCGAGACATTGGGTCTGGGAAATTGATGGCTTCCCTTGGAAAGAGTGGACAAGATAAGTCTGCAAACCTTTCCTACCAAGTTCCTTTTTCTAAAGGCGGCAAAGTTACCGCCTCCAAAAGAGCAGACGGTATAGCACAACGTGGTAAAACACGTGGAAAGATATGCTAATGGACATTAATCTAATTTGGTCAGCCGTCCTCTCCATTGTGATGGGTGGCTTTGGCTTTTTTCTCAAAGAGAAACTTGGTCAAGTAAAAGACGTAGGCGAAGACATAAGACGTGTCGAGCGCCTTTTAAACATTACTCGTGAGGAGATTGCCCGTGATTACATTACTCAAGCAGAAGTTCAACGAATTACTGACCACATTGACCAGCGCTTTAACAGGCTTGAAGCAAAAATTGACCAACTTATTCAAGCGGGAAGATAATGCCAAGCACTAGCAAAAAACAACATAATTTCATGGCTGCGGTGGCTAACAACCCAGAGTTTGCTAAGAAAGCAGGAGTCCCACAGTCAGTGGGCAAAGAGTTTAGTAAAGCCGATAAAGGCAAAACATTTAAGAAGGGTGGCGAAATGAAAAACGCAGACTTAGCACAAGACAAGAAAATGATTAAACGGGCGGTTGCTATGCATGACAAGCAAGCGCACAAAGGCGAACACACCAATCTGTCCAAACTTAAAAAAGGCGGCAACGTCAAAAAGATGGCGGCTGGTGGAATGCCTGACCCACGTATGGCGGCAATGATGGCTAAGAAGAAAGCCGCAATGATGGGTGGCGCTGCCCGTCCTGCAATGCCCGCTGGAATGGCTCCTGCTGGCGCTCCCGCTCCTACTATGCCAATGAAAAAAGGCGGCTCAACCAAGAAGATGGCTTCTGGCGGCATGACTAGCATGGGCAAAGTTAAAACCAATCCCGGCAACATCAATGGTGTTGCTACAAAAGGTCTCACCAAAGGCAAGATGATTAAGATGGCTGGTGGTGGTTCTGGTAAACGTTACTGCTAGGAGATTGACATGAAAAAAAGACGTTATGACGATGGTGGTTTGACCGATGCTATGGACATCGAAATGGAGATTCCAGAAACTGCTGAAGTGCGAAATACACGTGGCATGGGCGTGGAAGACGAAACAGGCGCAGTTAACTCTCGCCTGAAACGTAATCCAGAGACTGGCGAGTTGTACAACACCCAGAAGGAAAAACCAAAGGCAAGACCAAAACCAAAGTCATTTGCTGAAAAAGCAAAGAAGGCTAACTTTACTTCCGCTGAAACTGGCGGTGGTGCGGCTTTGATGTACCGCAAACCAATGGCTAAAGGCGGTATGACTGCTTCTAAACGTGCTGATGGCTGTGCCGAGCGTGGTAAAACCCGTGGAAAGATGGTTTAAATGAGAGCCTCACGTGGTATGGGCGCTATTAGCCCTTCCAAGATGCCCAAAGGCGTTAAAACCGCTCGTAGGGATGACACCGACTTTACTCAATATAAAGAAGGCGGGAAGGTTAATGCCGCTGGCAATTACACAAAGCCAAGTCTTCGCAAGAGGATTTTGTCTCAAGTAAAAGCCGCAGCCACGCAAGGTACAGGTGCAGGACAATGGTCTGCACGTAAAGCACAGTTAGTTGCCAAGAAATACAAGGCAGCGGGTGGGGGTTATAAAGATTGAAAGCGCCACAGCAATCCCTTAAAGATTGGGGCGACCAGAAGTGGCGTACCAAGTCGGGAAAGCCTTCATCAAAAACAGGCGAGCGCTATTTGCCAGAGGCGGCAATCAAGTCTTTAAGTTCTAAAGAGTATGCGGCAACGACAAAAGCAAAGCGAGCAGGTAAAGCCAAGGGCAAACAGTTTGTAGCCCAGCCAAAAAGCATAGCAAAGAAAACAGCAGGGTTTAGATAAATGGCAAATACTAGCGGAACATCAACGTTTAACCTCGATTTCAATGAAATTGCGGAAGAGGCGTATGAGCGTTGTGGAATTGAAATGCGTACTGGCTATCAGTTACGCACCGCTAGGCGTAGTCTTAACCTGATTACGATGGATTGGGCTAGTCGAGGCATCAATTTGTGGACGGTAGAAGAGGGCGAGATACCGCTTGTAACGGGTCAGGTAGCCTACCCCCTTCCCGTGGACACAATTGACCTCCTAGACCACGTTGTACGCCAGAATCAAGGCACTACAAACCAGATTGACATCAGTATTACCCGTATTTCTGCGGTAACGTACCTACAAATCCCCAATAAGTTGGCAAATGGTCGTCCAATCCAGTTGTATATCAACCGTCAGTCTGGAATGACCAACTTAACCAACGCTACCGTGCTTGGGAATGGTTCAAACGGCACAGTAACGGGTATCAGCGCAACGGACACTAACATCCAAGTCAACTCGACTGTTGATTTAGCCGCTTCTGGCTACATTCAGGTTGGCGCAGAGACCATTTACTACACCAGCATTGCAAATAACCAGTTGCAGTTGTGTGCTCGTGGTCAAAATAATACAACTGCCGCTATACACGCCTCTGGAGCAACGATTTACCAGCAGAATTTGCCGACTGTAAGCGTTTGGCCCACTCCTAACGATGGCGGAGACTACACATTGGTGTACTGGCGCATGCGTAGGGTGCAAGATACTGGGTCTGGAACTCAGGTTGAGGACATTCCTTTCCGCTTTTTGCCATGCATGATTGCTGCTTTGGCGTATCAATTGTCAGTAAAGAACCCAGAAGCGCAAAACAGGGTTCAAATGCTCAAACAAATGTATGACGAGGCGTGGCTAGTTGCATCTCAAGAAGACAGAGAGAAAGCCTCATTGCGGCTTGTTCCTCGTCAAATGTTCTTTAGTTAAAAAATGGCAAACGCTTACGCATCAGGTAAACATTCAATTGCCGAGTGTGACAGGTGCGGTCAGCGCTACATGCTCAAGGAGTTGAAGAAGGAAATCATCAAGACCCGCCTTTATAACATTAAGGTTTGTCCTGAGTGTTGGGACCCCGACCAGCCACAGTTATCTCTGGGTATGTACCCAGTGTTTGACCCACAGGCGGTTTTGGAGCCTAGACCAGATGTGAGTTACCAGATGTCTGGTAATAGCGGATTGCAGGTTTCTAACAGTAATACAACGGCACAAAATGCCAATGGTTACCCAGAGGGCGGCAGTCGAGTATTTGAATGGGGATGGAATCCTGTAGGTGGTTCACAAGGCTTTGATGCTAGTCTTACACCCAACAGTTTGGTATTATCTTTTCAGATAGGTACGGTAACAATTTCAACCAGTTAGGAGTAGAAAATGGGATACAAAAAAACAGCAGATGGCGTAGCCAGCAGAGGTAAAACCGATGCACAGGTCTTTCCAAATGATGGAAAAAAGATTATTGACAAAGGACCAAAATCCGCCAAGAGCAGTTTAAACAGCAACTATAAGACTATGGGTCGTAACTTGGCACGTGCTGCTAATCAAAGGGGTCGATAATGGGTTTCTCTAAAAAAATGATGGGCAAAGAAGTTGGCGATGCCAGCGTCTATGCCAAGCCACACACTATGGATGGCAAAGCCATGTCTGCAACAGTTCCAACCGAGACTGGTGCTGAGTTTATGAACAAGATGAACCCATCTGTCGCTGGTATTAGTAAGGGTAACTACCCAGAGACAAAGACATCTGGTATCAAAATGCGTGGAACAGGCGCAGCCACCAAGGGCACGATGAGTCGTGGTCCGATGGCATAAGGTTTAAACGATGAATTACGCACAATTGGTAACGGCTATACAGGATTACACGGAAAACACTTTTCCGACAGTCGATGTAAACCGCTTCATTCAGCAAGCAGAACAGAAGATTTACAACTCTGTTCAGTTGCCATCTTTGCGTAAGAATTCCATAGGAAACTGTACGGTAAACAATCGTTACCTATCTGCTCCTGACGATTATTTGTCTACTTTTTCCTTGGCTGTCATTGAAAACTACGGCTTGAGTAACGAAAACTATACGTATCTTCTAAATAAAGACGTTAACTTTATACGCCAAGCCTACCCAAATCCTAAAGATACTGGGTTACCCATGTATTACGGTCTTTTTGGACCTCAAACGGGCAATCCTACAGAACTGTCTTTCATCCTTGCTCCCACCCCAGATGTGGCATACAAGATGGAATTGCATTATTTCTACTATCCTGAGTCAATTGTTACTGCCAATACAACATGGCTGGGCGATAACTTTGATACCGCTTTGCTCAATATGTGTTTGATGGAAGCCATCACATACATGAAAGGCGAGCAGGACTTGGTTGTTCTTTATAAATCTCGTGCGGATGAATCTATGGCTCTTCTCAAACAACTTGGCGATGCCAAGGAGAAGGGCGATGCTTATCGTGACGGCTTACCTAAATATCCTGTCACATGATTGTTCAAACCATTACCACCTCATTTATAGTGGACATGTTCAAGGGCGTACAAGACTTGAGCACGGACACCGTAAAGATGGCGCTGTACACAGCAGATGCAAATCTAGATGCCAACACTACCGTGTATGCATCAACAAGTGAGGTGACCTCTGCTAACTACACCGCTGGCGGTAAAGTCTGTACAAACGTTACCGTCAATCAAAGTAACGGCACGGTGTATGTAAGTTTTGACAATGTGTCATGGACTAACGTTTCCTTTACTTGTAGAGGAGCATTAATTTACAATGCAACACAAGGCAATAAATCCATAGCAATACTGAATTTTGGCTCAGACAAAACCGCTGGTCCAAACTTTGTAGTTACATTGCCAGCAAACACAGTTACCAGTGCTTTAATAAGGAGTACAAGTTGATAGTAACCACCACTAAAGGCGACATGGATGACTCTCTGCTAGAAAAGCGTGAGGGGACATTTGAGGACGACAACGAATTAACCACTTGGGTTGAATACTGGCTGGAAGGTGAAATGGTTCATCGCTCTGCCCATGTAACACTAAAACGCTCGTTACCTATCGGTGGCGAAGTAGGCACTTTCTAACAGGGAAACATCATGGCAAATACAGCATCACTCTGCACCTCCTTCTTGGGAGAAGTGCTTACAGCAACTCATAACTTTGGCGTAGCACCTATCCGTGCGGCAACTACAGCAGACACATTCAAGGCGGCTTTGTACTTGACCAGCGCCACGATTGACGCTTCTACTACCGTTTATTCGGCTACAGGCGAAGTGACTGGAACTAACTACACGGCTGGTGGCGTAACAATCACTAACGCTACTGCTCCTGCTTCGACAAACAGTTCTGCAACTGCTGGTGTAGCGTACTGGACACCTTCAGCAAGTATCAGTTATACCAACGTCACATTGACAACTTCTTTCAATGCGATGCTTATGTATAACTCAACCCAGTCAAACAAGGCTGTTGGCGTATATACATTTGGTAACCAAACGATTACCGCTGGTACTTTTGCGTTGACGATGCCTTCAAACACAACCAGCACCGCTTTACTGCGTATCTCTACAACATAAGCGGAGGCGGCTAAAAGCCGTTTAAACCATGTTTGGTATCTCCGCTTTTGCTCAATCCCCGTTTGCGAGTCTAGGGACAAGTGACGTTAGTGTCGCCCTGACGGGGCTTTCTGCATCTGCGTTTGTTGGAACGGTAACCACCAGCGAGACTGTTGCCTTAACTGGTTTAAACGCCTCTGGCTTAGTTGGAACAATTACAACTAGTGTCTCTGTTGCTCTGTCGGGCAACTTGGCATCAGGTTTTGGAGGTACGGTAACACCAGAGCAGTCTGTTGCGCTAACAGGCAGGACAGCATCAGGTGCGGTAGGAACGGTTACACCAAGCGTATCTCCCGCAGAAACAGGAGATGTGGCATCTGGTTTTATAGGTACAGTTACGCCAACCATGTCGGTGGCATTGACTGGTGCTGTGGCTTCTGGAGCAGTGGGTACGGTAACCCCATCCCTAGCCCCAGAACAAACAGGCGATATTGCATCAGGATTCGTTGGTACTGTCACTTCATCAATCACAGTTGATTTAACAGGCGTAGCGGCTAGTGGTAACGTAGGAACAGTAGGACAGAGTGTTTCTGTTGCTTTGAGTGGTAATAGTGCTTCTGGGTTTGTTGGAACAATATTGCCCGGCAAGGCAGCAGCACTAACTGGTTTAAACGCCACTGGTAACGTTGGAACTACTGGGTTTAGTATTTCAAAGGCTTTGACTGGTAATTTTGCCAGAGGCTATCAGGGGCAACTTGGTTACTTCTCTTGGCAACCTATAGATGACAGTCAAACAGCAAACTGGCAAAATATAGATGATAGTCAAACCGCTGATTGGCAAGTCATTGACACGGTAGCGTAAGGAAAAAATATGGCACTTGTACTAGCAGACAGAGTAAATGAGACCACCACAACGACTGGTACGGGAACAGTGACTTTGCTTGGAGCGGTTACGGGTTATCAATCATTTTCCGTTGTAGGTAACGCAAACACCACTTACTACACAATTGCAAGTCAAACACTCTCCGAGTGGGAAGTTGGGATAGGAACATACACCTCATCAGGGACAACCCTAGCCCGTACAACCGTTCTTTCTTCTAGCAACTCAGGTTCGTTGGTTAACTTTTCTGCTGGAACAAAAAACGTATTTGTTACCTATCCCTCTGGAAAGTCGGTAAACCAAGACGCTAATGGCAGGGTTCTGATTCCCTATACAACTGGCGCATCTACTGTTGGCTCATTGAATGTTGGTAACACAACAACTTCTGATACGGGAATGATTGCGGCTTTTACAGCAAGTGAAACACTGTATCTTTATACGAGTTTACAAAACACAAGTTCAAGCAATACAAGTTACGGTGCTTATGCGGTTAATAATGAAAATCGCTCGGCTTATCTTGAAATTGGTGCAAACAACTCGGCTTACAGTTTTTCTGCGGCAGGGTATCCAAACAACAAATTTTCTGCTGCATCAGCGGTATTTTTAGAATCAAATGGCGGTCCACTAGCCATAGGAACTTGGGACAGCCAAGCAATCAGTTTTATTGTTAACGGTTCTGTCAATACAGCGGATGCCTTGACTATAAGCACGGCTGGAGCAGTTACTACGCCAAACACGCTGACTGGTTCTAATGTGGTTGCAAGCAATGGACTTCATGTAAACAGCCAGACAGTAAGTGCAAGTTACACCATAGCCGCAGGTTACTCAGCCATGTCAGCAGGTCCAATCACCGTTGCAAGCGGTCAGTCAGTTACTCTAGGTTCTGGCGCTCGTTGGGTTGTAGTTTAGTAAAAAGGGCTATAAAATGAAAGAATATAGGA
>Ga0209296_1000452_pt1 | contig 35266 bp, 22 predicted proteins | sample S_130206_EF_Meta_FD_187319 | JGI IMG/M metagenome (GOLD analysis project Ga0209296, IMG submission 187319) | Freshwater microbial communities from Lake Simoncouche, Canada to study carbon cycling - S_130206_EF_MetaG (SPAdes) (version 2) | ecosystem: Environmental > Aquatic > Freshwater > Lake ... | reverse complement strand
TTTTACGGTGCTATAGTTCTTTGGTATTTCCATTGAAAGGTAGTCCCATGCCCAGATTTATTCATCTTAAAAAAACGAAAAACCCTTGGCGGCCTATTCTTGAACGCTTGGAGGATAGAACCACTCCAGTCGTTGGCGCCTATTATTCCGATGCCTCCACCACCAGTGACCCTGCATTTAATGGCGTGGTGGAAATCGTTATACCTCTTTCAGGGGGAATGGCGGACTATTGCACAGGTGCGTTGATGTTTGACCGAAACTATATTTTAACTGCCGCTCATTGCGTAACAGATAATGCTGGGCAGAAAATGCCAGGGACCATCAATTTTTACCTTAACGCTAGTGGAGGTCCAAATCCTATCCAAGTGGCTTTCACCGCTGCAGATATTTCCATCGTCAATGGATATGTAAGGAATGGTGGTATAGGTGTACCCAATGATGTAGCAGTGATTAATATCACCGGGAAAGCCCCAAGTGGAGTTGCTGGCTACGAATTGTATCGTAGCAATGATGAAATCGGCCAATCTTTCACCATGGTAGGGTTTGGATTAACAGGAAATGGTACAAACGGTTCAGCGCCTAATACCAATGGTACAAAAAGAATAGGTATCAACACCTTTGAAGCAACAGGAACGGATGTTGGTGACCCTGCTTTTTTTCGAAATCTAGTGTTTGATTTTGATAATGGTACACCTGCAGGGAATAAATTATTAAACACCTATGGTGTGCCCTCCACAACTGGACAAACCAGCTCCAATATTCTCATCGAAACCGATTTTGCTGGAGGAGATTCTGGCGGGCCTGGATTCATCAAGTCTGGTGACAAGCTTTTGATTGCTGGTGTAGTTAGTTACACTACAACTTTTGGTACATTGCCGCGATCTGCTTTTACAGGGCTAGGCGATTATGCCCGGGTTTCCGCCTTTGCCGATGAGATTGATGGCTTGACAGGCGGGCCTGTGACCGCCATCACATCCACCTCGCTTTTTGCGGTTAGCCCAGGTTCTACCTCGCTTTCTTTTTCCACTCCTAATGTTCATATTTATGATGCCGCAGGCCTTAATCCACAAACTATCATCAAAGATATTATGGTATATGGTCAAAACTTTACTGGGGGAGTCGTTACCGCACTTGGCGATGTCAATCACGATGGGATTATTGATCTTATCACCGGCCCAGGCCCAGGTGGCGGCCCAAATATTAAAGTGTTTTCTGGAGTAGATTTTTCTACCGTACTTTTCAACTTCTTTGCCTTCGAATCTACATTCTCCGGCGGAGTTACCGTTGCCTCTGCGGATATTAATCGCGATGGTTATGCAGATATTCTGGTGGGTGCAGGCCCCGGGGGAGGCCCAAGAATCCAGATCTTTAGTGGCAAAAATTTGACGATTCTTCGCGACTTCTTTGCCTTCGAGCCTACCTTCTCCGGGGGCGTTTCTATTGCTACCGGCTTAATCAACTCTGATTTACAAATTGATATTCTTGTGGGCGCGGGCTCCGGGGGTGGGCCAAGATTAAAAGTTTTTGATGGCGCTTCGCTTGGTGTATTAATGGATTTCTTTGTTTATGATGCGGCATTCCGCGGTGGAATTAATGTTGCTGCTGGCAAATTATACGACGGCTTTACAGATCAAATCATTGTGGGCGCTGGTGCGGGTGGCGGGCCGAATGTCCGAGTTTATGATTCCAACAAAAACATTCTTCAAGATTTCTTCGCCTATAATCCTGGGTTCAGTGGTGGCGTTCGGGTGGCCCCCGCTCTTTTTAGTTCCAATCAACGAGGAATCATTACCACCCCTGGGTCTGGGAATCCTGTCTCTCCTGCCCCTTCAGATTTTCTCACATTACATGGTTATCTTGGAATGAATCTGTTTTTGAATTTCTTTCCCTATTCAAGTAATTTTAGTGGGGGTTTATTTGTTGCAGGCAAAGTTTCTTAATCACTTAAAGTTAAAAATTTAATCATCAAACAAAGCAATATTATCTAATACTGTTCCAGCCTTCGAATTTATCACTCAAGTGATGCTCCACCTCTAAGAAGTCGATTTAATCCATGGGCACAAAACTACACCCCATATCCGGGTTTTCCTGCGCGCAGCTATTAAATTGTTAATAAAAGGAGTTTATAATACAAGGAACGATGGTAGAATAGGCTATATAGAAAAGCTTTGCGCTCCTTGGAGAATTAATATGAAGCGTACTCGTAAACACCACCTAGCAAAAAAATTATCTCTCGAATTCCTCGAAGATCGTACCGTGCCTGTGGTTGGCGCTTTTGCTGATGCACCCGCTACTTTAGCACCTCAATATGATGGTGTGGTTCAAGTTAACGCAGTTGATGGCGCTGATGCTTTCTTTGGCACTGGAAGCCTTTTAATTGACAGAACTTTTATTCTTACTGCTGCCCATGTTGTTACCAACGATAACGGGGCCAAGCTCTCAGGGACAATCGATTTCGTAACCGCTGGTGGAACCCAGAGCATCGTTTATACCGCTGCAGATGTATTCGTTGTTAATGGATATGATCCTAACGACAGCGGCAATATTGTTCCCAATGATGTAGCACTTATACGAATCAACGGAGCCGTTCCCTCCGGCATTCAAGGATATGATATCTACCGCCTGCATGATGAAATCGGACAGAACTTTACCATGGTAGGGTTTGGCGATACGGGCGTTGGGGCAACCGGGCAGAACGATAGCACTGCTGGAACAAAAAGAGTGGGAACGAATACTTTTGAGGCTACTGATAATTTAACCGAAGGCCCCGAATATTTTCGCAATCTCGCTTACGACTTTGATGATGGTACCTCTGCAGAAAACACCCTGACCAATGATTACAATGTGCCTTCAACCTTAGGCGTTACCAGCGGAGGAACTTTAGTTGAAACCGCAGTGGGCAGTGGTGATTCAGGTGGTCCTGCGTTCTTCAACACTTCTTCCGGTTTGACCATTGCTGGGATTACAAGTGGATCATCAGATGATAGTAAGTTCGGTTCTATCGGATCTTATGCTAGGGTTTCTGCCTTTGCCCGAGCCATCGATCTCATCGTTGGTACCCCTGTTGGCAATCGCATTACGACCACGAATTTTGCTGCAAGCCCCGGTGCAGCCAATGGTTCTTTCACTACACCCAATGCGCATGTTTATGATTCCACCGTAACTAATCCAAATGAATCCGTTGCAGAAATTGAAGCCTATAGCTCTGCATTCACTGGTGGCTTTACTATTGCAATGGGCGATGTCAACCGTGATGGCTTTGTTGATATCATCACCGGCCCCGGGGCGGGTGGTGGCCCTAATATCAGGGTGTTCTCCGGCGCAGATTATACTACCATCCTCTACAACTTCTTTGCTTTCGAATCCACCTTCACTGGGGGTGTTACCCTCGCTTCCGCAGATATCAACAACGATGGTTACGATGATATGCTGGTTGGGGCTGGCCAAGGGGGTGGCCCGCGGGTAACTGTTTTCAGTGGCCTTAATGGGTCCATTCTTTTAGATTTCTTTGCATTCGAACCAACCTTTACTGGGGGTGTCAACCTTGCGGCAGGTTTGATCGATGGCGATTCCAATTACGATATCATCGTCGGCGCAGGGGCAGGGGGCGGGCCTAGAATCAAAGTTGTTTCCGGTGCCAACCTTGCAGTCATTCAAGATTTCTTCGCTTATGATCCGACTTTCTTAGGTGGTGTTTATGTAGGTTCAGGAAACATCGGCGGCGGTACATTCGACAAAATACTGGTAGGCGCTGGGGCGGGTGGGGGCCCTAATGTGCGGGTCTTTGATAACAGCGCAAACATGGTGCAAAACTTCTTCGCCTATGCCGTGGGCTTTTCTGGAGGCGTTCGTGTTTCCACCGGATTAATGTCCTCCACCTCCACAAGTGCGGATATCATCACTGGCGCAGGAATAGGCGGGGGCCCCAATGTAAGCACCTTTAATTCTCTTGACCAGCCTTTCCCACTCAACTTCTTCGCTTTTGAGCCCTCTTTTATTGGGGGAATCTTTGTCGCAGGCAGGGCTTCCTAATTTCTTGCTGCTAAATCGCCAACTGCGGTTATGATATCTAATAGATTTCCTTTCATCTATTGGATCATTAGCAATGCAAGACAGCAAAGAGCTACAGGAAATTTTAAAGAAGTACGAAGAGCAGACAAAGTCGGGCAATACCCTAACGCCTGAAGAAGCTTGCGCTGCTAACCCCAGCCTGCTTGATGCCTTCAAAAGCGCAATTAATAATTCCAAGACCATCCTTCACATCGAACCAACTTCTCCCGAACGGGATATTACTCAGGATAAAACTATCGGCTTCGAGCCGAATATTGATCAAGCACAAATAAAAACACTTAGCGTCGGCTTTAATGAAGCGCTTGCAGATAGAATGCAAGCAGGCGATGTTCAACCCACGATTCCGGGTTACACCATTTCAGGCGAGATAGGCCGTGGCGGCATGGGCGTTGTTTACAAAGCCAGCCAAACCACCCTTAACAGGCCCGTTGCAATCAAAACTTTATTGAGTGCAGGCAAGTTATCTGCTGATTTAAAAACGAGGCTGCGAAAAGAAGCTGAAGCCTTGGGCATGATGCATCATCCCAACATCATTCAAGTTTACGACATCAATGAATTTGATGGCATACCTTACTTTGTTATGGAGCTAGTCAACGGCGCAAGTTTGGAAGACATGATTTCAGGCCGTTTAGTGCAGCCCAAAGATGCAGCTAAATTGGTAGCTACGCTTGCAGATGCAATTGATGTTGCTCATAAGAGCGGCATCATACACCGCGATATCAAGCCTGCAAATATTCTTATGCAAGGTGGTAAGAAACCCCAGAAGGAAGAACTTACTCTTACCTCCTATCATCTGGGCGATACAGTTGCAAAGATCACTGATTTTGGACTTGCTAAGAAGTTTGAAGAAGAGCAGGGCGGGCAAGGGAAAACTCAAGGCGTCGTGGGTACTCCAAGCTACATGGCTCCCGAACAAGCAAACCCTGCTCTCGGCCGTATCGGGCCGATGTCAGATGTTTATGCCCTTGGCGTTGTTCTTTATGAAATGCTTGTAGGAAGGCCACCTTTCATGGGCGCTACAGCCATGGAAACTCTTAGGCAGGTAAGCTTCAAAGATCCTATTTCTCCTTCGACTCTTCGCTCCGGCATTCCCAAAGATCTCGAAACCATTTGTCTGAAATGCCTTAGCAAGCAGCCTAATAAAAGGTATGAGACCGCACTCGAATTATCCCAAGACTTGAACGCCTTCCTTGAAAATAAATCCATCAAGGCAAGAAGGGCCCCTTGGAATGAAGTTGCTGTAAAATGGTGCTATCGTAACCCTGCTCTCGCTGCAAGCTTGGCGTTTCTTGTATTTATCATTGGTGCAGTAAGTTTTGGGCTCAATGATAAACTCACCAATGATCGCATGAAACTTGCTGGGTTACAGGAGAACCTTGGGTTTGAGCGTATTCGTGCCAACGATATTACCAAGGCCGCTGTTTGGTTTGCTGCTTCGCTCATGAACGAAAGCGACAAAGAAAAAATTCTGATGAAAAGGCTGCGCATGGGCGCCTTGATGGATGATTTCATCTGGATTCGTTCTTATGTGGTTCACGATCAAGGGGTTCAGGGAAGCCAATGGTCTCCTTCGGGGAAATATTATCTAAGTTACGGAGAAGACAAATCCATTAGGGTCCATGACCCAGAAATATTCCCCACCACCTTGAAAAAGCCTACTACGATTGCGGAGTATAACTTCGCCGATTCCTTTGATGCAGGCATTCGAACTGTATGCTTCTTAGGGGATGATCGGATTCTAATTTTAACCACGGATAACAATCTTCATGTATGGCATTGGAAAAAAGAAAAAGAAATAAAACTTGTTGCTGGGGGAATCAAAACACTTGCGATTGATGCTAAAAACAGTTCGATTGCATACGCCCAAGGGAACAAATTATTAATTGATCGCAAAAGCTTAGAAAATGACAAACTTCAAGCAAACTCTGAAACCGAAACAGGTATTGGCTCCATCGAACAAATAATTTTCACCCATGATGGATTAGAAATTATTGCGAGATCTGAAACTGAAATTGTTCACATCATTCCCGGCGGGAAAATTCAGAAATTAAATGGTATTGAAGGTGATCTCAACTGCATGGTATTAAGCCCTGATTCCCTTACCGTCGCCGCTGGTGATGCCAATGGAAAAATAAAACTCTGGCATCGAGAAAACCAGCAGTTCATTCTCAAGCATTCCGTTTCACAAATGGATTCCATCCTTTGCCTAGCTTTTAGTCAAGATTCAAAATTACTCGCATCAGGTGGCGTAGATAATCGCGCAGTGGTTTGGAATGTGAACAATGGTAGCTTTAAATACCAGATCCAACATGATGGCGATGTTACCTGTCTATCATTTTCAAATGATCCCGAGTGGTTGATCACTGGGTCGGATGACAACACTGTTCGCGTTTCTTACAAAGAAACAGGCAGGCCTGCAAGCAGCAATCTTGTTTACAACGCCACCATGCGATTTATTACTCCTCACCCACGCACACCTTTGTTGGTAGCAGGTGGCGATGACAATACTTGTGTACTTTGGGACATGCAGCCAAAGAATAAAATATCGATGCCTCTCGATAAAAAGTTAGATCAGTTTATCATTGGGAAAAAAGAAGGTATTTATCACCGAAATGGATCTGTGGTAACCTATGCGCCATCCGAATCCATTGCCAAAGCTTTTAATGATACCGCCGGAAGATTTGTGAAATTTAAACAATCAGACATCAATAATTCATCACAAATCATTCATGAAAATGCACTTTCGATAGCTGAGCTGGGACCTAAAGATTTGGTAATTCTTAGCAAAGATGGAGCATTAGACATCTGGCATAAGGAAGCAAAAAAGAAACAAAAAATCCTACAGCGGCCCATGCTTGAAAATCAAAAAATCGTCATCAAAGGTTCGTCTGTTGGCAAATTTTTCATGCTGGAAATCCCACTGGGCGACGGCCGCAAAGTTCGCGAGCTCTACTCTTGCGATGGCAAAAAGATCGAACACACATGCTTAGAAAATAGCAATGTAGTCGTTTTTAACGAAGATGATTCTAAAGCCGCTTTTGGTAACTTCGATGGTTCGATTTCAATATTTGAAACCACCAATGAATCTTTGATTGAAAAAGCTGTTTTGAAGGAATCACACAAGGGCGCTGTTGCAAGCTTGGCGTTTTCCAAGGATGGGAAACTCATCGCATCGGGTGGCGAAGATATGTTCATACGGGTGTGGAATATCGATTCCAAAAAACCATTATGGGTAGAACCCAAAGACCCTCATCATGCGGCCAAAGTTGGTGTCTTAGTAATTGATAATTCTAATGGGCAAATCCTATCAGGCGGAGAAGACAACACCCTCCGGGTTTGGAACCTTAAAGATGGCAAACCCATCAATGAAGCCATGCTTCATAATAGTTCGGTTATAGGAATCAAACTTTGGGATGGTGGCAGCAAATCGAAGATAAAAAATATTGCTTTTACTTTATGTTCTGAGGGTGCTGTTTATTTATGGGACTTATCATCAGGGCAGTTACTTGCACCGCCAGCCCTTACTCCAAGTTATTTAACACTAGATTTTGGCATATTAAATGAATGTGTGAATGATCCTGTTGTTTTATTTGCAGGTTCATTTGGCACAATGCTTGCTAAACGCCTTCAAGCAGCCCCAGATAAATCCGCAGAACAACTTCGTGAATTTGCAGAATATCACCCCGCATTCAAATTGCAGGATAAAGATGGATCATCCAAGGGCACGGTTCTAGTACCTCTTGCCGGCTCTGTCATCATTCCACCAAAAGGATCGGACCCAAAGAAAGAATACGATTTCCTTATGCACAAGGTGCTAAATGATTTCAAGGGCGAGTTCCCACCCATTCCCAAACTTACCGCTGATTCACCCTTAAGCAAATGATTAAAGTTTAATGCCGATTGGATTGATCTTTTTATTAATATGCTGTTAATTCTAAGCAAATGGTTATGATATCTAATAGATTTCCTTTCATCTATTGGATCATTAGCAATGCAAGACAGCAAAGAGCTACAGGAAATTTTAAAGAAGTATGAAGAGCAGACAAAGTCGGGTAATACTCTGACGCCTGAAGAAGCTTGCGCTGCTAACCCCAGTTTGCTTGATGCTTTTAAAAGCGCAATTAATAATTCCAAGACCATCCTTCACATCGAACCAAATTCCCAAGATAAAACCATCGGCTTCGAACCAACTGTTGATCAAGCACAGGTAAAAGCTCTTAGCGTCGGCTTTAATGAAGCGCTTGCAGATAGAATGCAAGCAGGCGATGTTCAACCCACGATTCCAGGTTATACCATTTCAGGCGAGATAGGCCGTGGCGGCATGGGCGTTGTTTACAAAGCCAGCCAAACCACCCTTAACAGGCCCGTTGCAATCAAAACTTTATTGAGTGCAGGCAAGTTATCTGCTGATTTAAAAACGAGGCTGCGAAAAGAAGCTGAAGCCTTGGGCATGATGCATCATCCCAACATCATTCAAGTTTACGACATCAATGAATTTGATGGCATACCTTACTTTGTTATGGAGCTAGTCAACGGCGCAAGTTTGGAAGACATGATTTCAGGCCGTTTAGTGCAGCCCAAAGATGCAGCTAAATTGGTAGCTACGCTTGCAGATGCAATTGATGTTGCTCATAAGAGCGGCATCATACACCGCGATATCAAGCCTGCAAATATTCTTATGCAAGGTGGTAAGAAACCCCAGAAGGAAGAACTTACTCTTACCTCCTATCATCTGGGCGATACAGTTGCAAAGATCACTGATTTTGGACTTGCTAAGAAGTTTGAAGAAGAGCAGGGCGGGCAAGGGAAAACTCAAGGCGTCGTGGGTACTCCAAGCTACATGGCTCCCGAACAAGCAAACCCTGCTCTCGGCCGTATCGGCCCGATGTCCGATGTTTATGCCCTTGGCGTTGTTCTTTATGAAATGCTTGTAGGAAGGCCACCTTTCATGGGCGCTACAGCCATGGAAACTCTTAGGCAGGTAAGCTTCAAAGATCCTATTGCTCCTTCCACTCTTCGCTCTGGCATTCCTAAAGATCTCGAAACCATTTGTCTGAAATGCCTCAGCAAGCAGCCTAATAAAAGGTATGAGACCGCACTCGAATTATCCCAGGACTTGAACGCCTTCCTTGAAAATAAATCAATCAAGGCAAGAAGGGCCCCTTGGAATGAAGTGGCAGTGAAATGGTGCTATCGTAACCCTGCTCTCGCTGCAAGCTTGGCGTTTCTTGTATTTATCATTGGTGCAGTAAGTTTTGGGCTCAATGATAAACTCACCAATGATCGCATGAAACTCGCTGGGTTACAGGAGAACCTTGGGTTTGAGCGTATTCGTGCCAACGATATTACCAAGGCCGCTGTTTGGTTTGCTGCTTCGCTCATGAACGAAAGCGGCATAGAAGATACCCAAGGAAAAAGGTTGCGTATGGGAATCCTGATGGATTCGTTCACTTGGATTCGTTCGTATGTTGTGCATGACAAGGCAGTGCAGGGGGCGGAATGGTCTCCTTCGGGAAAATATTATCTGAGTTTTGGCAAAGATAAATCTATCAGGATACACGACCCGGAAATATTCCCCACCACCGTGGAAAAACCAACCACACTTGCTGAAATAATTCTCCCAGGTACTGGTGATATTCGTAACGCTTGTTTCTTTGGTGACGACAGGGTGCTGGTATTAAGTAGTGAAAACAAGCTGTTTACTTGGCATTGGCTTAAGGATAAAAAATTAAATGTTATCACCGATGGGGTCAAATCAATCGCAGTTGATCCGAAGGGCTTATTGCTTGCCTATGATATGGGCGGGAAAATTTTCATTGACCTAAAAGGCATGAAAGATGACAAACTGGAAAACAAACTCGCAATTGAAACTGGGATTGGCCCAATCAAACAAATCAAATTCATGCCGGATGCTTCAGGATTAATTGCTATTTCAAATAATGAAATCGCAAAGATTTCTCTAGAAGGCAAAGTCGAAAAGTTGAAGGGCGTTAAGAACAAACTTAAATGTATCGCAATAAGTCCGGATGGGAAAAAAATTGCAGCAGGGACAGAACTTGGCGCTGTGCAGATTTGGGACCTTACGGATTTACAACTCGAACCCAAATTTGATTATTCCCATTTTGAGTCAGTTCTTTGTCTGGATTTCAACCAAGATTCATCTTTGATTGCAAGTGGCGCTGTTGATAACCGGGCAATGGTCTGGAATGTCGATGATAAAAAATACAAGTTCCAGGTGCAGCACGATAGCGATGTCACCTGCCTGGCTTTTAGCCAAAGCCCAAAATGGCTGCTAACGGGTTCGGATGACAACACCATTCGTATTTCTAATCCCAAAACCGGAAGGCCTGCAAGCAGTACTCTAGTATACAACGGCACCCTTCGTTTCATGGTTCCACATCCCCGTGTACCATTGCTGGTTGCAGGAGGTGATGACAACACCTGTGTGCTTTGGGATACCTTACCAAAGAATCGGATTTCCATTCCCCTCGAGGAAAAGCTTGACCAATTTATCATTGGTAATGCGGGATCGATTTTTTACCGCACTGGCCCAAAGGTAAAGGTTGCCTCCACCAAAAGCATTGCTGAAATAATCGAAACCACTAAAGGCAGACACCTTAGTTTTGATACAGAATCATTTCAGAAATCGACTGTGCTGATTCATGAAAACGCCTCCATGATTGGAATGCTGGGCAACGATACCATTGCAATTCTGGATCAGAAAGGTGCGTTGGAAATTTGGCAGGGAACAAGCAAATTGAGCCAACTGAACTTGAGCAAGTTAAAAGCGGATTACCAAATTGTTTCTCTTAATGGTTCTAGTAACGGCAAATTTTTCGCACTCGAAATCTTAAAACCGGACGGCCGTAAAACTTATGAACTTTACAACCGCGATGGTAATCGCATCGACTTAAAGAAAATGGATGAAGCAAGCAGTATGGCTTTTTCAATGGATGAAACCAAGTTTGCCTGGGGTGATTATGATGGAAACATTCATATCCTTGACATTTCAAGTGGGCTTTCAGGAGAACTGACTGTACTCGAAAAAACCCATGATGGAACCGTTTCCTGCCTGACTTTTTCAAAAAGTGGATTGCTTATAGCATCTGGTGGCGAAGATATGTTCCTACGGTTGTGGAATACAAAAACAAATAAAATGCAATGGGGTAAAGACCCGAACGACCCTCAACATGCCGCCAACATAAAAAACATTTTTATCGATGATGCTAAAGAAAGAATTTTAAGCTGTGGTGAAGATAGCACCCTAAGGGCATGGAAGCTAAAAGATGGCGCCCCGCTAAAGGAGGCAATGCTGCATGACAGCACGGTGAATGGTGTAGAAGTTTGGCAAGGTGTGGGCAAATCAAAAAGCAAAAACGTTGGCATTACCGGTTGCACTGAAGGTGCTGTTTATTTGTGGGATCTGGAAAAATCTCAGTTACTTTCGCCACCAATTATGTCGCTAGGTTATCAAGTCGTTGGTTTTGGGTTTTTACAGAATTCAGGCAATGATCCAACCTTTATATTTGCTGATTCGTATGGGCAATTGATTGTGCAGCGCCTTAAAGAGGCACCCGAAAAAGCGACTCCCGTTCAGCTTCGAGAATTCGCAGAATATCATCCCGCATTCAAATTGCAGGACAAAGGTGAAGGCTCGGGAACCGTATTGGTTCCCATTGCGGGGTCTGTATTAATTCCCCCCAAGGATTCTGACCCAAAAAAACAATACGAATTTCTTATGCACAAAGTGCTGAGGGATTTCCAATATGAATTCCCACCCCTTTCCGAACTCACTGCAGATGCCCCAAAAAACAAATGATCTGAGCCAAGGTGGAACACGGAAAAAACGTAAGAAAAGATAATTACTTCTTCTTCCTTCATTTCCGTGGCGAACTATTTACTGGCGCACCAAGTTTTCCATAACTTGCGAACCGCTTCTTCCCATTTGATGCCGTAAGCTTTCCAATCGCAAATTGAAGATTTCTTAACCATGTCCCTTAATTTGCCCCGTAGCAAACTGAGCCTTGCAGCTTCAGTTGCAGACTTCTTTGCCTTCTCTATGAATTCTTCAGGTGTTTTTGCAATCCAATCTTCCATTCCAACATTGCTTAAAATTGCAACGCCTTGTCTGGACACGTAGGTAGTGCCTGCAAGCGTGAGCAGTGGTGTTCCCATCCATAAAGTATCACACGAAGTGATTCCCCCGTTGTAAGGGAAGGGATCCAAAGCGATATCGATTTCGCCAAGTGCTGCGAAGTAATCTTTTTTCTCCATGCGTGGAAGAAACTCAACTCGGTCAGGATTTACCCCAGCGGTCTGCAAGGCATGCCTAACCATCTTGATGGATTCTTGACCAGGGCCCGATAACAAACGTAATTTCGAACCGGGGACTGCGCTAAGCAATTTTGCCCATAGCGAAAGCACTTTCCCATTATGCTTTGCCATGTTGTTAAGCGAGCCAAAAATAATTGCACCCGCCTTGGGCGAACGCTTGGGCACTTCAGGAGCATCAACAGGGGGTTGATAACACCACGCCAAGCCAGGAAGGCGGACCAATTCTTCAGAATGATTTGCTTCGGTTAACCCCTTGGGATCTGCAAAGGTATCAGTGATGCGGAAACCAAACCCGGGGATGCCCGTGGTATTGGGATACCCGAACTGGGTGATCTGAATGGGTGCGGATTTCAAGGCAAAAATAGGCAGCCGGCTTCCAGCGGTATGGCCTGCAAGATCCAACAGCACATCGATTTGATCTTTCCTTATCATGCTTGAAGCAGTCATATCAGGAATCGGCCTGACATCCTTAAAATGATCAACTCTAAGCTTGAACTGTTCGGTTTTTTCATCGGGTCTGATAACTGAACTATAGGCAAATACTTCAAACTTTTTTCGGTCGATGGAATCTAAAAAAGGTTCCATGAATGCATTAACGGTGTGCTTACGAAAATCGGGAGAGACAATCCCCAGCCTTAACTTGCGGTCACCTTCTTTGTTATTGTCAAAGGGTTGTGCAGGGGGATAATTTTTCAGATGTGCTTCGGACCATGCAGCATGTTCCTTGTATATTTCTGCTCCGGTCATATCTGGGGAGTAATGCAGGTTCAACAGCAAATTGCTATGAAACGGAATCGCCCTCGGTTGCAATGCGATCGACTTCCTAAACGCATCGATGGCTTCCTTGGGTTTCCCACCCAAGCCATAAAGGTTGCCAAGATTATTCCAAGCTTCAGTGAAGCTGGGGTTAAGCCTTACCGCTTCAAGATTATGCGCAAGTGCGTTATCATCCTGCTTCAGCATTTGTAAAACAATGCTCATGGAGTTATGAGCTTCAGGGTAATCCTGCTTTAAGCTTAGAGCATATTTAAACTGGTTGAACGCTTCTTCGAGCCTACCAACATCCATCATTACCAAGCCATATTGATGGATGATTTTCGGATCGTTGGGCCTCAAATTCAGCATCATCTGATAAACCTGCATGGCTTCATCGCGCAGGCCTTGCATCCTGAGTGCGTTACCCAGGTGGGAATAAAGATCTGGGTCATCTTTTTTCTGGGCGATGATTTGCTTAAACACTTCCGCGGCTTGGGGGAACTTCCCCTGTTCGGAAAGAGACTGACCCAAACCTACTGCTGCGCCAAACAGAGAGTTATTGCACTTGAGGGCCTGAACAAATGCAGCTTCAGCGCCTACAGGGTTCATACCTTTACGAAGTGCATTACCTAGGTTGAACCAGCATTCACCAAACTGCTGGTCAATTTCCAACGCCTTGCGATAGCAATTGATTGCTTCTTCAAGTTTGTTTTTCTTAGAAAGGATCGCACCAAGGTTGGACCATGCGTGCTTGTGGCTTGGGTTGCCATTGAGAACTTCGCGGTAAATCATTTCAGCTTGGTCGGGGTTGCCTTGCTGGTGAAAGCTAAGTCCGAGTTCAAATTTCTCATCGTTCATTTCTTGATCGCTCATGAATCACTCCGTTAATATCACCAGTTGCGTGTAACTTCCTGCCATTTTTTCATCGACCTACCAAGAAGGTCTTCCGAGTTCCCTGGAACACTATAGGACTGTAAACCGATAGGTCCCGTCCAGCCCGATTTTTGCACGGAATTGAGAAAAGAAGCAACATCATAATTCCCCTGTTCCAGAGAAACGATGGCTGCATCCTTCATTCCGTTAATAGTGATGCAAAAGATATGTTTTTTCCCTGTCTCAAGGATTTTCTTTTCATCCGAACCATTCTGCCAGCGCCAATGAACCAAATTAAAATGTGTTCCCAAAGTAGAAAGATTAGCTTTAGAAGCTAAGCGTAAGCCATCTTCAACCTTTTCGAGCCAGAAAGAGCGATGCGGGTAAAAAGAAATCACGGGCCCCGAGTCTTTTGCTTGTTCCAGATAGTGCGTAGCGTATTGCAATGCGATTGGGTCGCCCTCGGGGTCGGATGGTTTGTATTTTTTGCTGCGTAAGGCCAGCTCTATTCGCGTGGGACTACCTTTTAAACTGGAGATATAGGCAAGCAAGGCTTTATCGGGTGCATCTTCCATGAAGGGCGCGAGGTAAACTGCCCAGAGTTGCAGTTTATATTGCTCAAGCAACTTAAGAAGGGGTTCTGCTTCTGATGGGTTCCAGGTCCACCCTATGCCTGCAAACCCGAGCTTTGCAAGTAATGCTACTTTCTTTTCCAACGAAGTCACATCAGGGCCTCTTAGGCCGGTATCCATGGCGTAAAAGGGATAGGTGGTTGCCACAGGTGCGGCTTCCATCATAGAGCAAATCCCTACTGATGACAGGTTCGCTAAAAAGACCCTGCGATTAAAATCTCGCCCAATCATGGCTTCACCTTTCGTTGTTTGAAAAAAACAACAATAAACAATACCCGAAGCGGCATAATACACAACCCACCAGAGTTCCGTAAAGCCTTATTTACCAAAGACTAAGGGCAAATAAGGCCAAGCACTAGAGATGCTATAGCCTTAATCCATAAAATTATGTCTAAATTCATGAGTAATCTCATCAATCTTTAATGCTTTTTGGTGTAAAACAGAATGGTATTAATTGTTATTGATGAAGTATCGCTGTGCAATGATTGAACCTGCCGAAAGGTCTCCCGGATGTCAAAGAATCATACAAAAAAAATTGGTTTTACCCTGATTGAACTTTTAGTGGTTATCGCCATCATTGGTGTCATTATTGGTTTGTTGCTTCCTGCGGTACAAAAAGTTCGATCCACTGCTGCCAGAATGTATTGTCAAAATAATTTAAAGCAAATCGGTTTGGCCATGGAAATGTATAGGCAGAATCCTCCGCAAACTTATCCTGAAGCACATAGGATTTTTCAACGAAGTGTTTTCGCTAACCCGCTAACACAAACCAATGGCACACCCTATGATCTTGGCAATCGGGAATATCAAAATGTAAACATAGGCTTCCCTGTTTTCTTTGGTGAGAAGATTTTTGATTATGTTGAAAAAAATACCAAGACATTCTTGTGCCCTTCCGATTTAAACCCAGGTGGAGCACGCGAATTTACTTCCCTTTACATGAAAGTAATTGTTGGTGGTGACAATAACCCTGCAACTTTTAATGGAACATCTGATGTTGCTACTGCATTTTCAAATTACAACATCAAGTACAGTTATGAATATCCCAGCGACAAACCTTCCTTCATGCCTTACACCAAAACCAGTTTTAATACGCGTTCCATGCCTCACATTAACGGCAGGCGCATGGAAGAACTAATGACTGATGGGCGGGGAACCGCAAACATTGTTCTCGTTTTTGACATGGATGACAATCACGGATCTGCTGGTTCAGGGAGGGGCCGTAATTTTGTTTATGCTGACGGGCATGTTTCCAACGAAGTTACCGTCGCGCCAGGTTCTTAATTTTTTATTTCGGAGTTTCAATCATGGCTATTGCAGATATCCCTGAAGTTGCTGACGCTGATAAAGGCATGTCCAATTCAAGAAAGATCACTTTCACCATTATTCTTGCCTTACTTTTGGCAGGTTTTTCTTATGGTGGCTATTCTTGGTGGAGTGGTGCTTCTTTCCGTACAGCCATGGCAATGGTCAATGAAGATGTAGATTTTTCTGAGCTTTCAAAAGAAGATCAAAAAGCAAGATTTGAAAAGTTTCGCGCTCTTGAGAAAAAACTTACCCCCGATCAACGAGGGCAAATAAATGATGCACGCGAACGCCAGTACGAAAAAAAAGACATGCAGAAATTGAATACTTTTTTTGCGATGACCAAAATTGAACAAAAAAAACAATTAGTAGATGAAGTTAATAAGGAAGAAAAACGCAGACTTGAATTCGAGGCTAAGCGTAAAGAATGGGAAGCCAAAAAAGCACAAGGGAATAATAAGCAAAAAGTGGCTGGGGCACCTGGCGGTGGTAAAGGTGGAAATGCAGATGGTGGTAAAGGCGCTGGTAAGGGCGGAATTGGAAACGGTGGAGTAGGTGGCGGTGGCGCACCAGGTGGAAACCAAGTCGCTGGCGGGCCAACAGCCGGTGGTAAAGGTGGTGCACCAAATGGAAACCAAGCTGCTGGGGCTCCTCCTCAAACAACCAGACCTGTTCCAACCGCTGAATCACGCAACAAACGCACTTCCGATCGCTTAGATAACAGCAGCCCTGAATATCGTGCTGCCAAGTTGGAATACCAAAAACTTCGCGAAAAAACACGCGCCGAAATGGGACTTACTACAACCACTGGTGGCAGGCCACCTGGCGGGGGTGGTCCTCCCCAAGGCGGAGGTAAGCGCGGTTAGGCTTTTTTAATCGATTTGTCTATTCATATAGCAAAGCCATCCCCTTGATACAAAACCGGATGGCTTTTTATTTTTATCTTAATTCGGAGCAAAACCATGGCGATTCCTGATGAAACAATTGATGGGCAACCTTTATTATCCAAAAACAAAATCATTGTCCTTGCAGGTCTTCTTGCCTTATTGCTCTTGGGTTCGGGTTACGCCTTGTATTCTTATTCAAGCAATTCCACCTTACGACAGTATCAAGCCATAACTGCGGATATGAGCATGGAAAAAATGCGCGATATGCCTGCTGAAGAGCGAAAAGAATACTTTGAAAACATGAAAAACCTTCGCGAAAAAATGACCGAACCACAAAAAGAAAAAGCTGATGACATAATGCGTGAAAGATTCCAAACACAAATGACTGAAAAAATGAATAAGTTTTTCGCATTGCCCCCTGCAGAAAGAAAAGTTGAATTAGATAAAGAAGTAGATCGCATGGCTTCCATGATGAAAAATTTTGGTGGCGGAAAAGGTGGGCCGCCTGGAGCTCCGGCTGGCGGAAATACCGCAGGTCGGACCCAAGGTGGTGCCCCTGGAACTGCTGGAGCAACTAACGCACCTGGTACAGGAAATTCCGCAAGTCGTGGCCAAGGTGGAGCGGCTAACGCAAGCGGTACTGGAAATGCGAATGGGCAGGGCAATGGCTCAGGCGGAACTACTAATGTTGCTGGTGGCGCAAACGCTACAAGGCGTGGCCAGGCTGGTGCAGATGCTGCGGGTAAAGGTGGTGCTGGGGCTCCGGGAAATGTTCCCCCTCCTCCTGGTGGTGGTGGCCCCCCTTGGGCAAGAGGAAATCCAAATGCAACCCCTGAACAAAAAAATAAGCGCACATCGGATATGCTTGACAAATCTACCCCGGAATTTCGTGCACAGATGACTGAATATTGGAAACTAGTTGGCGAACGGGCAAAGGAAAAAGGCGTTCAGATTCCTAATTTTGGTGGCGGACCTGCTACACCAACCAAAACGAAATAATTGCTTTCTTAGAACGAATTGCTGAGTTAGTATTAGCATGATGAATGAATTAAATACTTCAGATAATTCGGTTGAACCTCCATCATCTTTTAGCTTACGCATGAAGCTTTCTGTAGCTGCCTTTTTACTCCTGCTTCTTGGAGGTATTGGATACTCAAGCTATTCCTACGTCAAAAACGCCCCCATGCGAGAATTTGATGCGGCAGTTGCAGGCATCGATATCGAAAAAATTGCAGACATGGAAGCAGAGGAACGCAAAGCTTTTTTCGAAAACATGAAAACCATCCGCGACAAAATGTCAGATTCCCAAAAGAAAAGTAACGATGATAAAAATGCCCAGCGCATGAACGAACAGTTCAAGGAAAAATTCAACCGCTTTTTCTCTTCCTCACCAGAAGAACAACGCAAGGCTTTAGACAAAGATATCGACCGCATGGCAAACATGATGAAAGGTTTCATGAGTGGCAAAGGTGGTTTTGGCCCTCCTGGTATGGGCTTTAAATCTGGGGATACTACCGCAAAAAAAACAACCCCACCTAATGGCGTGAGCCTTGATAAAAATGCACCTACTTCCGGAACAGGTGGAAGTGCCACAGGTACAAGTAATTCTGCAAACGCAAATGGGGCATCTGGTTCTAATACTGCAAACGCAAATGCCAATGGCGCAGCAAATGCTTCCAATACTAGTGGCACATCTAATACCGCAAGTGCGAAGGGCAAAGGAACACCCAGCCCTGAGGAGCGCAACAAAAGGCTTTCCGATGGCCTTGATAAATCCACTCCTGAAATGCGGGCGCAAATGACTGAATACTGGGTGCGTATGAACCAAAGAGTCAAAGAGCGTGGCGTACAGATGATCCCCTTCCTTGGTGGCTTCGGCGGACCAAAACCAAAATAAAACCTTCTCGCTTTTATAATCTCACAAAACAAACTATTCCTTTTTCAAACCCGTCTTGATGAATCCGTTCACAAAGAGTGTCGGTTGATCCTGCCTAACTTTATTTTCACATCGAATTGATTCCCTCTTTAGAAATTGGAGTTCTAGAGCGCAATCATACAACCTTAAGCAATTCTATTGACAAAATATTTACAGGTTCATATATATATACATTAGAACATTCAAACTTTTGAATACATTTGAAAGGTTGCTTGCTATGCCACATCGCGCCTTGGTAGCAAAAGAACTTGCGGAATTCCTGGGGGCGTTATCTCACCCCCACCGCATTCGCATAATCGAAGAGTTGCGAAATGGAGAACATGATGTGAACTCCCTTAAAGATTCACTTGGCATCAGCCATTCCGGGGTTTCTCAACACCTCATGGTGATGCGGGCTAACCGGCTTGTCTCTGAAAGGCGGGAAGGTAGGCATGTTTTCTACCAACTTCGACAACCGGAAATCGCAACTTGGTTGCTCGATGCAACCGTCTTTCTAGAAAAAGAATCCGTTGATGCCAATGAACTTTGTAAAGCCATTGGGAAAACCCGCAAAGACTGGGCTTGATTCTGCAATCTTTCTTTTTTCAGTTAATGATCGTGTGCTTGAACAACCATATTGGAGGACATCATGCAAAAGTTAATCGAAGGTATCCACCAGTTCCAAGAAGAAAACTTCAGACCATTGCAAGGGTTGTTTGAAAAATTATCCAGGGGTCAAAATCCTGAAACACTATTCATCACCTGTTCAGATTCCCGCATCGACCCAAACCTGCTTACTCAATCCCAACCAGGCGATTTGTTTATCCTTCGTAACGCAGGAAACATCGTACCTTCGCATGGTGCTCCCTACGGAGGAGAAGTTGCGACAATTGAATTCGCTGTTGGAGGGCTTTACGTAAAAGACATCATCATCTGCGGTCATTCCCACTGTGGTGCGATGAAGGGGTTATTACAACCAGAAATGATCGCTAATTTACCGGCGCTTTCATCTTGGCTATCGCACGCAGAGACCACACGCAAAATCGTGAAGGATAACTATGGACACTTGGAAGGTGATCGTCTTGTAACAGCAACCGTCGAAGAAAATGTCTTGGTTCAATTAGAAAATCTGCGGACACTTCCGTTTGTTGCATCACGATTGGTAAAGGGTGATCTTCACTTGCATGGCTGGGTTTATAAGATCGAAACAGGCGAGGTTTTCGCCTACGATTATGCAAGCGGGCAATTTGTTCCACTGGCTCAATACAAGCCCAGCGAAAACACTTCACGCCGCAGGACTAGTACGATCTAAATCATACGCGACCCCAACACCAGATTATGAACCCATGGTTTTCGATCTGCCTGGGGCGAGTCCTGACTAGGTAATAGATCAAATATCTATCACGCCACATTTGGTTGGATCTTTCTCAACAGTTGAATCATTCTCTTAAACAAGCCCTTCGAGCGGACCGGTAGCAGTACTGAAACGATCAATCTCAACTCCACCCTTTTTCAGCATGGAAGTATACAAATTGCATAGCGGTTGCTGATCCTGGCCCATGAGGGGAATCTTTTTCTCGGGGTTGGACTTTGCGCCCGGTGCAGGGTTGAGTTCCTGATTCACCTGTTCCAGATAAGGCTTGTTAAAGGCAAGGTGCTGCCCGTGGCGGAAGCCGCCACCAGCAAGGATGGTTGGCAGATTGTAAGTCCAGTGAGTGTTACCATCGCGAAGATTGCTAGTCATCAACATCATGGTGGAATCAAGCAGCGATGTGCCCCCTTCCTTGGCAGCCTTCAGCTTGTCGAGCAGGCCTCCAAAGGCCTGAATCAGCTCAACTTCAACCTGACGGCATTGTGCAAGCTTTTTGGGTTCCTTGCCATGATGGGATAAATCATGATGCATGCCGAAGGTCATAAGGCTGATGGAGCGGGTGGAATCCGTGATCAGTGCGAGGTAGATCATGTCTACCATAAGCTGGAACTTTGCCTTTTGCTGCTGGCCATCTGCAATATCTTTCGGTTCGCTACCGATTGCCTTCGGCTTGGGCTGGTTCACCCACTCGCGTGTCATTTTAAGCTGGCGTTCTACATCGCGTACGGACTCAAAGTATTCGTCGATGCGTTGGCGATCGGCACTGCTGACCTGACTGTTGAGGCTCTTAGCTCGATCCCTTACGAAATCGAGCATGCTGCGTCCTTCATCGATACGGCGCAGGTCAGCTTCCATCTCGGCAGGAGTTGCAGTTAGAAAAAGCTTTTTAAATACTGCCGAGGGGCGATCCATCGCAGGAATCGAGACACCATTGGCGGTAACCGAAAGCGATGGGCCTTGCGTGGTCAGGGTGAGGCTTTCGTAGCGAGTCTCACCACGAAAACGGATGGCAAAAGCTTGATCCACTGAGATGGTGTTTTTGAGATTGTGGGAATAGTCTGGATAGGGTGCGCCGGTAAGCATGACTGCTTCCGCCTTATGACCGCCACCCCCGGTGTTGGGATGGCTCAGACCACTGATCACCGTGAAATCGTTGCGATGGGCCGCAATATGAGCGAGGTGTGAAGGAAGAATATAATCACGACCGGTCGTGACCGGTACGAAAGCGGCAGGATCAAAACCGAAAGGAACGCCAATGCAGACCATGCGGCGTGGCGGAGTCACTGGGGCGGCTCCTAGATATCGCAAAGGCAACATCGAGTCCAGCATCGGCAAACCGATAGCGATGCCTGCGTTTTTCAGAAAGAGGCGGCGTGGTAATGGTTTCATTTGTTTTCCCTATTCGGTAAGTGGTTGCTCTTTGTAATATTCATATTATTTCCGAGTGATGAGTTCGCTCTGTATGACTTCCTGGATCAGTGTTCGTAGACCATACCCGGATGACTTGGACTTTTCCAAAATTGCATCGACAACGATCTCATCTTCAGCCTCCACACTAACACCCGTTGCGAAGGTGGCAAGCTTACGGACGAGACTGCGGGCAAGTAGTTCGGGCCTAGAGGCAAGAGTCGCTTTGTAGGCGCGAACATCTGCGATTTCTTTACCATCGGGAAGCTGGCTCTTGGTATCAACCATGGCGCCTTTAAGATATTTGACACTACCGTAATCACCACCATAAAAGACGCGCGCATTTTTCAGTTTTTCACCACTCTCGGTGGTGCGATAGTAATCGCGATAGCGGCCAATGGGATCGAAGGCTTCGAGCACGAAACCGGGTGGATCGATTTTCTGATGGCAACCTGCGCAGCTCGCTACAGACTGGTGCTTGGAAAGTTGCTCGCGGATGTTGGTCGCGCCACGGGTGTCGGGCTCGATCGATCCAGCATTCGGTGGAGGCGGTGGCACGGGTGTACCAACAATCCGCTCAAGCAGCCATGCACCGCGCAGCACCGGCGAGGTATTTGCACCATTAGATGTCACTTTCAAAATGCTTGCCTGCGTGAGCAATCCTCCACGCAAACTGTCAGCGGGCAAATCCACTCTCCGTAATCCAGCACCCTTTACTGGTGGCAGGTCGTAGTGCTCGGCAAGGCGTTGATTCAGGTATGCATGAGGTGCAGAAACTAACATCGCAGCGCCAAGGTCGCGGTCTAGAAGATCGCGGAAATACGCTTGCGTTTCTCCCACAATCGAGTCATGCAGAAAAACGTCCTGTCTTCCATCGTGAATGCTTTCGAAATACTCAGGGAACAGATCACGGTCTGGCGTGGTCGCATTGATCTCTCGCAGATTGAGCCACTGAGCAAGAAAATCTCGGACAAAAGCTTCAAAGCGTGGCGAGGCGATCAAGCGGGAGGTTTCTTTCCTCAGCACTTCTGGTCTTATCAAATCGCCCTTGTCTGCAAGCTTGCGCAACTCTTCGTCTGGTGCAGTTCGCCAAAGGAAATACGAGAGTCGTGCTGCAAGCTCATGGCTGTTCAATTTATAACCATGCTCAACAATAAACAGAAAATCGGGTGAACAAAGCACTGCGCGGTGTGCGGCATTCAGCGCAACTTCAAAACACTCCCCTTTGCCTAGTCGATCTCGAACCATCGACTGGTAAAGCTCGACTTCATTTGGGGTACTTGGCCTTCGAAAAGCACGGGTGATGAAGCGGGTGAGCGCATCGCGAATAGCGGCCTCTGTTTTATCTTTAGGCAACCTTACCGTTACCGGATCCTTGACTTGTCGATTGCCCTTCACCGGACGCAAAATCGAATCGGGCACTTTCATAGTTTTTGCAATATCTGCTACAGAGATTAATTCAGCTTCATTCCCATAAAGCAATCGATGCCCCTGTGGAGGCCAATGCTCGTAAAGCGGCCCGATAATCTCAACGGGCTTCACCACGATACCAGGGCCCACCGTAGGGATGGGCGGATTAGGATTACTAATAGCATGCCAACCCTTGGGAATCTTATCCTGCTTGTCGGGCAAATAAACGCTGTAACCTGCGTCGATCCGCACCTTGGCCATGCGATAGGGCGCAATAATAATTGTCTCACCAATCTCAAAGGGGCGGGTCAGTTCTACGACTGTTTCTTTGCGATGATGCGCATCGAAGTGGCCGAGTAATTCACGCCTCTTACCACCTGCGGCTAGCCAGACGCTAAAAATAAGATCCTCGCCATTCGTCGTATCGCGTGCTTCTGTTGTGATGCGGATGCGATACCTGCCTGGGTTCTCTCGTGTAATTGTCTCGAACTGGCGCAGGTAAGCGGGCACTTCAATGTGAGTGTCGAGAAAGAAATGCAGATCATCGCCCCGAAGGTTGCACTGCAACTTGTTATGAGGATGGCCATGAAATGATTTTTCCGCATCGTGTGTGTAGGAAAACTTGTGAGTTTTTGTTTCCGGGCGTGCTTGACGAACACTGGCTGCCTCTAGGGCACGATCCGCTGCTGCCATGTATTGCTGAATGTGCACAGGTGAAATACTCAGGGCTGCTGTCTGGTTGTTAAAACCATCACGTAAATCGTCTTCCGGTAAGAGATCTCTTAATGGCGTATCGATGCCGAGCAGGTCGCGGACCGTGTTTTCATATTCCAGCCGGTTAAGACGGCGCAAACGAACCCTGCCTGATTCACTATGCCTTGCAAGTGCATCCTCATGAAAAGCAGTTTTTAATGCTATGAGAGCCGTGTTGATTTCTGCTTCCGTGGGGCGTTGAGTTTTCTTTGGTGGGGGCATCTCAGCGCTTTGCACGCGTGCCAGTACCCGGCTCCAAGCCTTGATGTTCTTCTGATCCCCAAGATCCTTGGTGAGCAAATCTGCCCGGAAGTTACCTTTCGAGGTATTGGCATCATGGCAGTCAGCGCAATGTTTTTTTACGAATGAAATTGGGAGCTCACGGGTGCTCGAAGGCTCTGCGGCATGCAAGTTGGCCAGTGGCGCAAGCATCAGGGCGGCGAGGAGTACGAGGGTGTAATTCAGTCTTATCATGGTTTTCTGCGTACCTGTTTTACAACTGTTTGTATTCTTATCTGTCTGAATCCTGTGAGTCGATTCTTTGCAACCTAAGGCGTGGACTGACAATCATACTACCATCAAAAAGGAATGTATCCCTTTATTATTATAGGTATGCCCTAAGCGAGGATCTCTTTTACCACTTCACCATGAACATCGGTCAGGCGGTAATCACGGCCAATATGTCGCCACGTTAACTTGGTGTGGTCTAGCCCAAGCAGATGCAGGATTGTGGCGTGCAGATCGTGGATGTGGATTTTTCCATTTACCACACGGTAGCCCATTTCATCGGTTTCGCCATAAGTGAAGCCTGCTTTCACTCCGCCTCCCGCCATCCAAGTACAGAAGCTTTCGGGTTGATGTTCGCGGCCATGCTTATCGATGGGCGCGGTGCCGCTAAGATCTTGGCTCCAAGGGGTTCGGCCGAATTCGCCGGACCACAGAACGAGGGTATCTTCAAGAAGTCCACGCTGTTTTAAATCTTTGAGCAATCCCGCGATAGGCCGATCCGTTTGCTGACATAACCTTGGCAGGTTGCCTTGAATATCGCCATGATGATCCCAGCCATCCATGGTTACCTGAACAAAGCGCACGCCCGATTCGCTCAGCTTTCTAGCCAAGAGGCAGGCCCGACCATGCTTATCAGAGTCTTTGCCACCAACCCCATAAAAATCCAGCGTGGACTTAGTTTCCTTGGATAGATCCACTAATTGAGGCGTGGTGATTTGCATGCGGAAGGCAAGCTCCATGTTCTGGATCATTCCTTCCATGTTGGCATCGCCATGAAGATCATCAAGTAAACGGCGATTCAGCTTTTTGGTTAGGTCCATTCGTTGACGTTGGGTTGCCTCGCTTCCAGAGGCATTACGCAGATTTTCAATAGGTAGAACTTTATCATTAAGAGGAACCGTAAGTGGTGTTCCCTGATGAGCGGCGGGAAGAAATCCTGAACCGTAGGTTCTTAAGCCGGGCGCATGAATGCTGACAAAGCTAGGCAGATTCTGGTTTTCGGTACCCAGCCCATAACTGATCCAGGAACCCATAGAGGGGCGAACCTCCGTGAACATGCCGGTATGAAACTGATTGGTGGCGCTGGCATGCTGGGGATTGTCAGCATTCATGCCTCGTAAAAGACAGATTTCATCCGCAACGGTAGCTAACTGTGGCATCAGATCAGAAATCATGATACCTGAATTGCCTCTTGGTTTGACAGGCACTGCGTTTCCGAGTGCTAGGAATTTTTCTGTTCCGACTTGTGTCACTTCTTTTCGAAGAGGTGAATCAATGGACTGACCATGCTTCTTGCGAATATATTCCTTGGGGTCGAACAAATCATGCTGCGAGGGGCCACCTGCCATGAACAGAAAAATCACCCTTTTGGCTTTAGCGGCCATAAGGGGAAGTTGCGCCCCGGATGTTTGATTCATTGCGTTTGCAATATCTGCGAGCGCCAGTGAACCAAAACCACAAGAAAGGTTTTGCAGCATCTGACGGCGATTGAAGAAAGGCTTTTGCAACATGGTTATAATTCCCTTTTAAAATCGAAAGATAAATTCATTGGAAGCCAGCAACGAATGACAAAGCTCCTGCCAAAGGGTAAGGTCAGGTTCTTTGCCCTTTGCATTTAAAGAGGAATTAAACCTCCCAAGAAATTCGTTAGCTTCAAGATATTCCGAATTGGTGATAGGTCGGTTGAAGACTGTAAGCCAAAGATAATTCAGGCGAGCCTCGCTATCAGGAGACTCGGCGAGTACCCGGGCAGCAAGCACCTTGGAACGCTTTCGAAAAAGTTCATTGTTCATCACAAAAAGAGATTGCGTTGGTACAACTGTCTGACTGCGCTGGCCTGCAATCTGTGCAGGGTTCACGAAATCAAAAAAGGACCGGATACGATCATGAGTCCCAAAGTTCGTACGCATAACCGGTAGGTAGATAGTTCTTTGGAATTCCTCGGTAGGGCGGGGTTTGCGATGGGTGTAGTTGGGCGGGTTGACTCCCTTCAGCGAAAGTGATCCACAATTTTCCGGCTCTTCCAGCACAAGCGCAGGCCCGCCCTCGCTTTGAATTAATTCTCCACTTATATGAAGAAGGCCATCCCTTATTGCTTCCGCATCTAGCCGCTGACGGTTCATTCTCCAGATCAGTTTGTTTTCAGGATCGATCTTCATGGACTCCTGATTATTGGAACTTGCCATTCGATACGCATGGCTGAGAACCAAGTCACGCATCAACCGCTTCTGGGACCAACCTTGATTCATGAAACGAGTCGCAAGATGATCGAGCAGTTCTGGATGCGATGGCGTTTCCCCGCGGGTGCCAAAGTAATCAACGCTGCTTACAATCCCTTCACCAAAAAGCTTCTGCCAGATTCGATTAACTGCAACCCTAGCGGTTAGCGGATTGCCTGTATCGGCCAGCCAATCAGCAAGCTGAAGCCTGCCACTTTGCCCTTGGGGAATTGTGGGAAATTTATCTCGGGAAACAACACGGATGGCACCTCGAGGCATTACGACCCCCGGTGCATAAGGATTGCCCCGGATGTAGACAGGCATATCAGCAATATTATCGCCATCCTTCAAGGCAAAGGCCTTAGGCGCCTTGGAGCGGAAGAACTCTGCATGGCTTATAGTGCCCCCGATTTTCCGGATGCTTTCATTAATCTCATCCCGTTTTTTGACTAGCGCTTCTCTTTTAGCAGCAGTTGGTGCATCCGCTTTTTTATCAGGCGAAGCCGCTTTATCTAATTGCGCAAGCTCGTTGTTCACAGTCTTTTGCTGCATCTCAAGGCTTGATTTCTCAGCCTTCCATGTAGTTATATTTTCATTTGTTTTCGACTCCAGCTTTTGACGAGCTTTCAATTGCTCAGGGGTTTCAGGAAGATCCGTTGTGTTAAGGCTGCTCCAAACGCCAAATGCTGTCTTGTGCGTTGATGGAGAACTACGAAGCATTCCTGCGATTCCGTAGTAATCCTGCAAACCTATTGGATCAAACTTGTGATCATGGCATCGGACACATCCAAGCGTCATCCCCAAAAATGCTGTTCCAATCTTACTGATCTGGGTATCCAAATAGTCAGCCTCAAGCTTTGCCTTATCTGGTTCGACAATTTCGACATCCCCCACCATCAAGAAACCCGTTGCAGTCAGATTTTCCGCCCGCTCTTCAGGCTTGTTCGCAGGAATCAAATCACCTGCAATCTGTTCCTTAACAAACCGATCAAACGGCTTGTCTTTGTTGTAAGCTGCAATCAAATAATCACGGTAACGCCAAGCATGTTCTGCATAGACATTGTTCGATGTTCCCATCATGTCTGCGTAACCGGTAAGATCCAGCCAATGCCTTGCCCAGCGTTCTCCATAGGCATGTGAACCCAATAACCGATCCACAACCTTTTCCCAAGCCTGGGGTGAGTTATCTTCGATAAATGCTTTAATTTCCAACGGGGTTGGGGGCAATCCGGTCAGATCAAAACTTACCCGCCTTAACCATGTATGACGATCCGCATCCTTCGATGGCTGAAGCCCAGCTTTCTCCAACCTTGCAAGTAAAAATCGATCTACTGGATCCAAAGGCCATGCAGCATCTTTGACCAACGGTGGTTTGGGATCGAGTATCGGTTGGAAAGCCCAATGCTTACGGCCTGCCTCTATATCAAGGGTTCGCGCTATCGGAGTTTCAGTCAACTTCCGAGGATCGGGCGCACCCATTTTTATCCATGTTTCAAAATCCTTGATCACAGAATCAGAGAGTCTTCCCTTGGGGGGCATTTCCAACCCATCATACTTCAATGCTTTGATTAAAAGGCTCTTTGTTGGGTCTCCGGGCACAATTGATGAACCACTATCACCGCCCTTTATAAGTGCATGGCGATTATCAAGACGCAATCCACCCTTGATGATTTTTGAATCTGCAGAGTGGCATTTGTAACAATGGTCAACTAAGACTGGGCGTATCTTTGTTTCGAAGAATGCAACTTGCTCTTTCGTTGGCGTTGGGGCATCTACCGCAAACACCTTAGAGGTGCAAAATAGGATGCATATCAAAAAACCTGAGGTGTGTTTTATCATTGCTTAAACCATCAATCTTTTGAGAATTGTTTGCATGTGTTGACTCATAGCGAGTTCTGCACCATCTGCATCATGATCTTGAATTGCCTTCAAGATGGCCTTGTGTAGTTTGCGACCAAATGCGTTTTCACGCTGCGAAGGGGTAGTACGAGCCATCTGGGTAAGTACAAATTCGTAAATAACTTCCATCAGATTTTTCATTAGCGGGTTGCCTGCAATATCAATAATTTTTCGATGAAACTGAAAGTCCAGTTCGAGTGCATCAGGGTAGGGCAACTCATCATCGTCCAGTTTTTTTAGCAACCCGGAAAGTTGGGCAATATCTTCGCTGGTTGCAGATTCGGCAGCCTGCCTAGCAGCCTGCACCTCAATCGCAGATCGAAGTTGCGCATATGTAATTAATTCTTGGGGGGAAATAGCCACTGCCGATTGTAGTAGCCTTACACAGTTTGCAAGGCTTGTTGCATTTCCAACAAAGGTTCCTCTACCTCGTTGTATATCGACGAGGCCCATGCTTTGTAAGCGGGCCAGAGCTTCCCGCAAAACAGGCCGGCTGACTTTCAATTGCTCGACAAGCTCGTGCTCCCCAGGCAGCCGATACCCTGCAAGCAAATTTCTTTCCTTGATTACCTGGGTAATTCGTTCGACAACCAAGTCGACGATTGTATGTTTTTCGATGGCTTCCATTTGCATATAAGCAATCTCTAGGGCTGGGGTGTAAACATGTAATACATGTTAACATGGCATATAATTTGGTCAACAGGAAACAGCATAAAAGCGTGCCCAACCATCCTGTTAACGCTGGGATTAAATAGAAGACGCCAACTATTTAACTTGGTGAAAAAGTTTCAAAAGTTATGCGTGGCTTTTTATTTTTGAAGGTATTATCAATGCATGGAGCCTACTAAAACTAATTCTGTTTCCACATATAAAAATTGGTTTCTCACCGGCCTTTTGCTTTTGATAATCCTTTACTTTGGTTATTTCTCTACCAAATGGTATTGGCAGCGCTCTGCATTGCATGAGATTGCAACCATTCAGGAATCATTACAGTCAGAAAAAGCAAAGGAGTGGCCGAAGGAAAAAAGAACAACTGCTCAAGAACGAATCCAATATCTTGAAAAAGGCCTTAATAAGGAATCAAAGAAAGAACTTACCGATCGCAATTCCCGAGCCGGGCTTAAAAAGGTGGAAATAGAATTTGATCGAATCCTACATTTAGATCAAAAAGAAAAGAACATCGAGTTGGACATTTGGATCGATCGAGAAGAAAAATCAAAGCAGGATCGTGAGAAGAATATTGCGGTATTACGTAAGCAGGGCAAAGCCATCCCGCCTAAAAAAGAGGGCGGCCCTATTAGTAATCAAGATCTATCAAACTTGCTTGATGTTACAACACCCGAACTTAGGGCGAAGTTTCATCAACTGGTTAAAGAAATAAACCAAAGACGCCAGGGCAGAAAACTTCCACCCTGGAATCCTTTTAGTTCAGAATGAAACTCTATTACTTGCCAGGAAATCGGTGCCCAGCGATTGGTAGCTCCACTTTATAAAGCCCCGTGCGAGCAGTAACATAAAAAGTTTTCATATCTTTGCCTGCAAAGCAGCAATTAGCGGGTTGCTCTGGAAAAGCAATGGTTCCCAAATGCATGCCAGTGCTTGAGAAAATCTGGATGCCAAGCCCTGAGGTGATGTAGAGATTGCCCTTGATATCAATTGTTAATCCATCGCCACCCGTGTTGGTTTTTCCAGCGGCCTGCTTGAGTGAGCAAAAGACTTTTCCTTTGCCAATCTTGCCATGGGTTTCAATGGGGTAAGCCATCATGTCGGCCTGACCCGTGGGGATTACATAAAGTGTTTTTTCATCAGGGGAAAGAATCACGCCATTAGGATTTGGCAAATCATCAATCAAGCGGGAGACTTTGCCTTCGGGTGAAAGGTAGTACACACCCGTCTTGCCCTGGGGCAGTGGCATGGGTGCACGAAAAGCAGGATCAGTGAAATAAACGCCACCATTATTGGCAACTACAAGATCATTGGGTGCGTTGAAGCGATTACCCATATTTTTATCAACAAGAACGGTGCGGGTTTTCCCATCGGGCGAATGAGCCACGATTTGTCCATCCATTTCGCAGGCAACCAATCTTCCATTGCCATCAAACATTAAGCCATTGGCATGATTCGACTTTTCGATGAACACGGATACTTTGCCATCTTCAACCTTGTGGATTTTTTCATTGGGGATGTCGGAGAAGAAGAGGTTACCTTCTTTGTCTACAGCGGGCCCTTCAGTGAATCCAAAGCCTCCTTGAACTTTCTCGATTTTTCCAATGGGGCCGATTCCTTCGATGGTATCTGCACCTAACGCGAATAAAGCAACCGTCAAGATACTGGAAAACATGATCATCTCCGTTAAGGTAAAAAAGGTTTAAGCGCCTATGTTAGGTCAGGTTTACCCAAGATTCAATGGTATGAAAGGGGCTTTTTCAAGAATATGAGGGCAATAGGGATAGAATTGGAAAGAAATTAGCCAAACATTTTATACTTGGAAGCATAATAACGGTAACCAATGATAGAATAGTAATAGAGAAGCGATTTTCTCAGAAGACGCAAAGAATTTGAAGGTAGCAAATATTTCGTAGTACAAGGGGAATTGCAATGCGCAAACCTAAGCAACTTTCGAGGGAAGATCAAGAAAAACTTGATAGCCTTACTCGAAACCTCGAAAAGGAACTTGAGCATTTCATTGGTTATCCCTGTAACACCCTGTTTGATTATTCCGCTTTATATCACTTTTTAAAATTGCCTTTGAATAACATTGGTGACCCGTTTGTTCCTACAAATTATCACATCAACACTCACGAATTTGAGCGTGAAGTAATTGAAATTTTTAAGAAGCTGACCAACGCTCCTAAAAAATCAACCTGGGGTTATGTAACCAATGGCGGAACCGAAGGAAACCTATACGGCATTTTTCTTGCCCGTGAAATGTTCCCTGATTGCATGGTGTATTACTCTGAAGACTCTCATTATTCGGTGAACAAAATCTTGCGCTGTTTGCATGTTCGCAACATCATGATCCGAAGTAATCCCGATGGAACCATGAATTTGGATGACCTTCGCGAAACCATTAAAATTCATCGCGATGTTCCCCCCGTTATTTTTGCCAACATTGGTTCTACCATGAAAGGTGCATGTGATGATCTTCTGGGCATTCAGAAAATCCTCAAAGATCTTGCGATCAAGCGCCATTACATTCATGCAGATGCAGCCCTTAGTGGCATGATTCTTCCTTTTGTTGATAAAGCACCTGCTTGGGATTTTGATGCAGGCATCGATAGTGTTTCCATCAGCGGTCATAAAATGGTTGGCTCCCCTTTGCCTTGTGGCGTGGTTCTGGCCAAGAAGGAATATGTTGATCGAATTGCATGTGGCGTAGAATACGTCGGCACCCTTGACACCACCATCATGGGGTCGCGAAATGGCCTTACTCCATTGTTTTTATGGTATGCATTCCGCACCATTGGCATTGATGGCTTCCACGAAATCATTCAATCATGCATGAATGTTGCAGCCTATGCTGAAACAAAACTCAATGCCTTGAATCGCCATGCTTGGAAGCATCCAAATTCCCTCACCGTGGTTTTTGATAGACCATCCCCCACGCTTGTATCTAAATGGCAATTAGCTTCGAAGGGTAGTATCAGCCATTTGATTGCTATGCCTCATGTGACTTGTGAAAACATTGATGAGCTTGCGGAAGATCTTGCTGGCGAAAAGCAGGACACTCGAAAAAACCGCAATTATCCCTCAACGGTTCGGAGAAGCTTATGAAGCAGATCACCATTATTCATCAAGACAGGCCCGGTTTGCTTTCGGATATCTCTGAATTATTGGGGGAAGCCGGAGTTAACATCGAAAGTATTGAAGCTGAAAGCGTCGATGCAACTGCGGTCATAACCTTGATCGTGGATAAATACGATGAGGCACTGAGGGCATTAACAGTTAGCCCGTTTAATGCCATCAGCGAGGATGCAATGGTGGTGCGAGTTCCAGATAAGCCAGGGGAATTGGCCCTGCTGATGAAACGCTTCAAGGATGCCAACATTAGTTTGCGAAGCTTAGTGATTTTAAAGCATGATGCGGGCCATGCCTTCGTGGCACTTTCAACCCATAACACTATGGAATCGCAAAACTTGGTGCGGGATATCTTGGTCGGTTAGCCCGGCATTAGGCGCTCATCTTTTTTATGAAGCGGATGTTGGTCTTTATTGCCATCCACAAAACAAGCCACCCATTCTGCCAACCTTTTCCCCAACCTTCTACAAGCTTCTTGGGTTTCTTCACCGCGAGGTTCGCGCACGGAAACCGCACCATAATGCAGTGTCATCAACTTGCTTACATAATCGGTAACGCCAAACACCAGAAACCCAAAATTCATCAAGACCATTAGGATGGATTGACACGCCATTTCACTGCCACCCGCCGATCCACCAGAGGAAGAAAATGCGCAGGCTATTTTCCCATCTACTTTCATCCATTGTCCCGCCATGGTTTCATCCCAAAAACGTTTCATCTTCCAAGAAAGCAATCCCATGTTAGTGGGGCTTCCAACCGCAATGCCATCACACCAGATCACATCTTCTGCTTTGGCCTCATCAATTTTGATCACCCTAATTTCCATATTGGGAATAGATCGCGCACCATCAGCAATCAATTCAGCCATCTTGGCGGTGTTGCCACTCATGGAATCATAAAGCACAAGTATTTTTCCCATATGCTCACCCTTATCCTTCATTGGTTGCAAATTTACCTACTGAATTAGTCTAGCTGGTTATTTCCTTTACTCGAACTTAATTCCTTATTGATTCTCTTAGAAATATGGTTAGTCTACATTAACTTTTCAAGGAGAATAACATGCAGAAGAACTTATTTAAATTAGCTTTGATCGTATCGTTTGGATTAGTAATTATTGCGAATGCATCAGCACAAGGGCCCTATGATTGGGGTCAATGGCGTGGCCCGCAACGCGATGGCATTTGCAAGGAAACCGGACTTCTGCAAACTTGGCCAAAAGAAGGCCCAAGTCTCGTTTGGAAAGTCGCTGGCATCGGAGGCGGATACAGCACACCATCCGTCGCCAATGGCAAAATCTTCGGCATGAGTTACCAAGCAGATAACGAAACCGTTTGGGCACTTGATGAAAAGAATGGCGCTAAAATCTGGGAAACCAAAATTGCACCCAAAGGCAAGGTTGGATACAACGAAGGATCCCGCTGCACCCCCACCGTTGATGGCAAAAATCTTTATGTCGTCGGCGTATCAGGAGATGTTGTATGCCTTGAATCTAATTCAGGAAAAATACTCTGGCAGAAAAACTTCGTCAAGGATTTCAAAGGCAAGATGATGTCGGGTTGGGGTTTCTCTGAATCTCCGCTTATTGATGGTGATAAGGTTATTGTAACCCCAGGCGCTGATGATGCTGCCCTCGTTGCACTTGATAAAAACACAGGCAAGACAATCTGGGCTTCCAAAATTGATGCGGGCGGCGGCGCAGGCTACGCCTCGGTTGTTATTTCTGAAGCGGGCGATATCAAACAATACATTACTTGGCTTGGCAAATGCATCGTTGGCGTTAATGCAAAGGATGGCAAGTTCCTTTGGCGCTACGGAGCCAATGCAAACCCCACTGCAAATATCCCTACCGCAATTGTTAAGGGTGACCTAGTCTTCTGCTCCACCGGATATACCAAAGGGGGGACGTCCCTCATTCGCCTAATTCCTGATGGCAAGGGTGGCATCGAAGTTAAGGAAGTTTATTATCTGAAGGATCAAATCAAAGATATTCAAAACCACCATGGTGGCATGGTTCTTCTTGGTGACCATGTTTATTTTGGCACGGGCCATAACAGTGGTGTGCCCTGCTGCTTGGAAATGGCTACAGGCAAAGTTGTTTGGAAGGAAGAAAAACGACCAGGTTCTGGCTCTGCTGGTGTTCTCTATGCGGATGGAAGACTTTATTTCCGCAATCAGGATGCAACCATGAACCTACTTGAAGCAACTCCCAAAGGCTATAATTTGCTTGGTTCATTCAAGCTTGCAGAACCTAGTGCTAAAGCTAGCTGGCCTCATCCAGTGATTGCCAACGGTCGTCTTATCATTCGCGATCAAGATAAAATATTCAGCTATTCTGTCAAAGCTGCCCAGTAATACCTTTGCTTGATTTGCAGTCCATGGACTTTATGCCCATGGACTTTTTTATTTCTTTAAGAAACCTCGTTATGGCTGATTCAATTTATGATATCATCGTAATTGGCTTGGGTGGCATGGGTAGCTCTGCAGCGATGCAGCTTGCCCTTTCCGGCCTAAAAGTTCTAGGGCTAGAACAATTCGAACCCAATCATGAGCTAGGTAGCTCGCATGGGAGAACCCGTGCTATCAGGCTTGCCTATTACGAAAACCCTAATTATGTACCCTTGCTTAAACGCGCTTATCATCTTTGGCACGATCTGGAATGGCGCGTCGGCGAAACATTGCTTGAAGAATGTGGCTGTCTAAGCGTGGCTTATCCCAATCATGAAGTCATTCAAGGGATCATAGCTAGTTCCGCACTTCATTCTCTGGATGTTGATTTTTTATCCCATGAACAACTTGCAGAAAAGTACGGGTTTCTCAATCTTCCTGAAAGCTATGTTGGAGCCTACGAAAAACTAGGCGGGTATCTTTGGGTTGATCGTTGTGTACGGGCATTTCAAACAATCGCCCGCAATAACAAAGCTGATCTCCTTTTCGAAACCCCAGTTACTTCCATTCGAAATGTTGGTGCGGATATCGAGGTGGATACCCCCAAGGGAAAATATCTGGCTCGCAAAGTGGTTATCACTGCGGGCCCTTGGGCTGCAAATTTTCTAGGCACTTCAGGCAAATGTTTAAGCCTCATGAGGCAGACCACCCATTGGTTCATGCCTGAAAAACCACAGGACTTT
>Ga0209296_1000450_pt1 | contig 35533 bp, 38 predicted proteins | sample S_130206_EF_Meta_FD_187319 | JGI IMG/M metagenome (GOLD analysis project Ga0209296, IMG submission 187319) | Freshwater microbial communities from Lake Simoncouche, Canada to study carbon cycling - S_130206_EF_MetaG (SPAdes) (version 2) | ecosystem: Environmental > Aquatic > Freshwater > Lake ... | reverse complement strand
TAATTTCTTTTTTATGAATAATAAATTTATCAAAATACGTATTATTTAAAACATTTATAGGCACATGTTTATTTACCGTGCGGGCGATCATTTTATATAATTTAAAATCCGGATAGCGCTCATCACCGTTCTTCTTATAAAGTATATTGCGCCCTTTATCGTCTTTCACCCAATCCATAATAATCTGCACAATTTTTGTTTTCGGTTCATCCTCTAGATAATCATATAACGCACACCCTAGCCGACACAAATCAAAACTAAAATTCGGTTCTAACCGCGGTTTCTTGTCATTGAAATACGGTTCGCAGTTATATTGCGTCGCCGCATCACCGTCCTTATGATAACTATCACTACACAATAATTGTCCACGAAATTTATAGATGGCGCGTCCAAAATCAATGATTTTGAATAATTTGCCAAAGGTCGGCACCTTATAATAGATATGATTTAATTTATAATATAAGAATGCCTGACTTGTTTCAATATACATAACATTATTGGTATGCAAATCGTTATGGGTTAAACTAAAAGTGTTTTGAAAAGTAATAAGACTAAATAATATTTGTAACACAATTGATTCCCACTGTTCATCCGAGATTGTGCCTTGCGCCATTAATTCATCTAAGGTATGATCGCACTGTTCCAATGCAATAACTTGTACGGGGAAATTCTTGATTTTGGCAATAATATCGTCGTCGTCATCATCCTCCTCGCTCTCGCCGTCACTATTTTCACTTGATTCAATATCTTCATAATCATCGTCATCTTCCTCTTCCGATCCCTCTTCATCACTTTCTCCTATCCCTTTTCCTTCTGCCTCTGCACCTGCCTCTCCTTCACCTGCAGTTCCGGTAGTTGTATTAGAGGAACGCGATGAACAAGAAGAACAAGAAGAACCGGAAGAAGACGACGATTTTTTTGTTTTAATTTTAGTATCATCGTCGATTACATCAATATCATTTATAATAACCAATTCTTTATTTATATCGGTCGGTCTAGCTGCACAATTCATATTCAAATCAGTTAATTCACAAATATCGGTTAGTTGTATATCCACCTCATGACCGCTACCGCCTTCCATAAAATTTAATTTCTTCTTATAGTTGCGCGTATCATTTGCTAACTCACTTAAATTCATGTCTTCCAACTCATATAAAATTTTATCATTTTTTCGGAAAAAATTAGATTCTTCCAAATAATCGATATCATCTGTAATATTATAGCGAAAATCTTGTTTGTTCGCCAAAAAGGAGCCATAAAAGTCTAGCCCGTGTGTAAATTCATGCTCGTGAAGTAATTTACTCGATAGATAGGTAAAAAAACTGTCAACATAAGCCGAATTGTTGCTATCATTTATTTTGGGATGGCAATTCGAATTATCAAAGGACGGCAAATTTAGCAAATTAGTATCATTGATATCATATTTTCCTAATAAATATTTAGAAGGATCTAAGAGCGGACTAAATTTCAAGTAGGTTTTTCGCGTTTCTTTTTTTCCACCATTTTTAACCGAACATTTGAAACTATTGTTTGTATCTTGAGCTGTTAATGAGTGCAGCTGCCATTTGTTATTCAATGTAATATTATCGAAATTACTTGAAGAGAGAGAAAAATAACGGTCATATAAAGGAATATAATTTTGCGGTGTTGAAATACCAAAGGCTGGATTTTCTTCTAAACTTTTAAACAATTTCTGGTTATCGTTTTTTGTGTAGTTTATGTCTATTTTAGTAAGAGTTGCCATTATTACTTGTAATATATTATAAAATATAAAATTTTGACTAAACGTATATGCCAAAGGCTAATACTTATGCCGAAGGCTAATACTTATGCCAAAGGCTAATACTTATGCCAAAGGCTAATACTTATGCCAAAGGCTAATACTTATGCCGAAGGCTAATACTTATGCCGAAGGCTAATACTTATGCCGAAGGCTAATACTTATGCCTCTTTGCGGACTAGGATATGGTTTATTTTCTTAAATAAATTTAAACACTCCGATGACCTTAGAATTAAAAAAATTTGATATGCGGCATATTAGCTTTAAACCAGACGAAAATAAAGGTCCCGTCGTAGTCTTAATCGGTCGGCGTGATACAGGTAAGAGTTATTTAGTGCGAGATTTATTATTTCATCACCAAGATATACCTATTGGCACGGTTATTTCCGGTACAGAAGCCGGAAACGGGTTCTACAGTTCCCATGTACCCAAGCTGTTTATTCATGAAGAATACAATACCTCTATTATTGAGAATATTCTTAAACGGCAAAAAACCGTTTTAAAACAGGTGAAAAAAGAAATGGAGCAGTTTCGCAAATGCAATATCGATCCCCGAGCCTTTGTTATTTTAGACGATTGTTTGTATGATGCAACCTGGACGCGCGATAAAATGATGCGTTTACTTTTTATGAATGGACGGCACTGGAAAATTATGCTCATTATTACCATGCAGTATCCCCTCGGTATTCCACCTAACTTGCGTACGAATATTGATTATGTGTTTATTTTGCGCGAACCTTATATTGCCAATCGCAAACGCATTTGGGAAAATTATGCCGGTATGTTTCCGACCTTTGAATCGTTTTGTCAAGTAATGGACCAATGTACCGAGAATTTTGAATGTTTAGTCATTAACAACAATTCCAAATCGAATAAATTACACGATCAGATTTTTTGGTATAGAGCTGAAAAGCATGCTGACTTTAAACTCGGATCAAAAGAATTTTGGGATTTGTCGAAGGATTTAAATTCGGATGATGAAGACCCTGCATATGACCCGGGTAGCACGAAAAAACGAGGGCAAGGTCCAAAAATCAGTGTGAAAAAAACGACCAAGTGGTAAGTGAAACGACCAAGTGGTAAGTGCAAACGACCAGATGGTAAGTTAAAAAACTACTAGACGGTCTGGGACTAGGTAATATAGTATAAAATTATTATATAAAATTATATTATAAAGATGTCCAAATCAATACGTAAATCAATGCGTAGAAGAGTAAGTGACTTGTTATTAAATCCATTAAGATCCAAATTGAAGTGCGAAGAAAGCGAGTATGATAAAGAGAATTTAATAGGGGATAAAAGTACTCTTACAAAGACTAGCAAAAAGACTATCAAACAGGACATAAAAAATGTTAGTGATATTAATTTTGCAAAATATATTGAAAATATTGCTAAGTATCTAGGCGATAAATACTGTTTTGTTAGTGGTGCATTTGTAGTTGCTGACCCAAACCATAAATTGTATAATTTATTACGCTCTGGTGCTGGGAGTTCAGCTCATTTAAATTTACCAGGTATAACCGCATCACATCGCGCATTAACAAAAGTTAATCCTTTGACACAAAAATCAACATCTACTCAATCATCTAATTTATCTATTGATAAAAGAATGTATGAAAATAAGTTTACAAATCCAATAATTATTAAGTGTAAATGTCCATTATCACCTCATGAATTTTCAGAAAGAACGTTTGAAATTGTTAAATGGTATCAGTTTCTTGGAATAGATAATAAAATATATATTTATTTTAAATTAGAAGACCATCCAACACTTTGTTGGGCACATTTGGGTGAAGCATACAAATCATATGTAGAAAAAAAACCAAATGTCAGCTGTGTTCCAGCTCGTCGAGAAGATTGTAAATCAAATTGTATTAAATCGTTGCGTGAACCTGATACTATAATTATAAAGGATAATGCTCCCATCACTATTGATAGCGCACCGTATGGACGGGTTGGAGATGAAATGTATATACCAAGTATCGTGAGTGATTTTTTAATTGAAAATTCTAATGATATTCAAATAACTCATTCAGACCCAGATACCGTTAAAATACAGACGGAATATTCATTGGCGGGTGGTATAAAAATTAAAAAACGCCGAAAGGTTACACGAAAAACAAAGAGGAAGGGTAAAGGTAAAGGTAGAAAAGCTTCAAAAAAAACCAGACGACATTAATGATTTGCAAAAAATTGAAAAGTATTTTAAAAATAATGAAGAAGCATTACCCAACAAACAAATAACATTCAAAATGAATTCCAACGAACAACAAGCAAAGTATGAAGAGCAATCAAAGCAGCAAGCGCAGCAGCAACAGCAAGCAGAAGCGGAAATGGGACGAGACACGGTAGAGTATGAAGCATTTGTAGATTGGACTGCCGGCGTAGATTTCAACCGCCCGGTGTGTTCTCACTGCAATTTCGACCAGAATTTCAGTCGCAAATGTTCCGATTTGTGTAAAAAATGGTTTAATAATAAATGTAAATGTACTACGCCCGCTGAATGCGTATGCGAATCATTTAAAAACAACAAACTCCATTGGGCTGTGCTCTCCTATATCAACGGGTTTAGCTGGCCGCATCACTATTATCGCTGTGAATGCTGTATTGCGCCGAGTTGGCGAAACGATCCGATCGCCTACAAAAAAGGGCTCGTCAGTATAGAAGTCATTATTTCGATAACCAAAGCTAATCCGGAATTAGCGTTGACCAGAAATATTTGCGGGAAAACGCCGATTTCGCTTATTTCGACATTGATTTCTATTTTGCGCGGCGTCATCAGCTGCACTTCTAACAACTGCTCGGAAGATAAATGGGCTAACCACAACCTGAAAGCGTTGATCAAAATCGAGAGGGAAATACTGGACATCGTCGAAGATGTTTACACTTAATAAATTATATGTTGAATAAATTATATATGCAATAAACCGTAAAAAGAAAAAAATAAAAAGGAACCCTTTTTTATTTTTAACCAATCAGCTCAATAATCTAATCTATTTTAAAATGCACAATTCGACCGGTTTTTAATTTAATAGAAATCTTAATGGAAATGTTATTTACTTTCACCATTTTAATTATTTCTTTGCATGCGCCGTTTGAATTCTTGTCTTGAAACGATATATTTAAATCAGCGCTCCAATTATATCCATTGAAACCATTTTCATTGGTTGATTTGATATTATATGTACTAGTTTGCCTTATTTTTTCGGTCGGCATAGATTTCCATATATCAACTACAATACCCCGGTAGTTCGTTTTACTTGATATAATGTCTTCTCTTTTTTTGATTAAACATTCTTCAATATTGGAACTTCTAAGATCGGTCATACCGAGTTCATTTTCGGTAATATAAATTTTTTTGGGAGAAATTATAAGCTCCCCGTTGATGATTTCTTGCATATAGTTTTCAATATTTGGAACACGGATTACTCCAGTCATTTTCTTCGGCGTTACACTGTATTTAATACTGTATTTAATATTATTTTTTCATTTCAATTTTTTTATTTTTATTTACATATATATTATTTACATATATATAATTTATATTTTGATAACAACATAGGTTTCAAATATTTTCTCCATCCGCAGCAAAATCGGTAAGGGAATATAATCTAAAATTTCCTTGGCGGCGTCTAATTCCGTCACCATTTTATGGTTAGCTAAATTTTGGCAGATTAATGTTTTATCCACCGTGTTCGTCGAATGTCCGGAAATGACGATGGTTTTAATTGGATCTAATTGCACCATCGGCTCACTGAAATCATTGGTAAAACTTTTTTCTTCTCCGCGCGACAAATGCGGCGCATGTGCATGTTTTTGTAAATAGGCACGTTTATATGCCATACAGTTATTTGTCGAATGACCTTTTCCAAAACTCGTGAATTGGAAGAAATGATTAGAGAGGAAGAAATAAATATACGCATTTGAGCACCCGGCAATGAGTGCGGATGATTTATTTAACTGATAAACCGCATGGCTGATCCGGGTCGGCGGATAATAATCGTCGTCGTCCATGCATACGATAATATCACCTTTACATCTCGCATTGCCAGTATTACGCAAGTCACTTAACTTGACATTTTCGTCATCAGCATAGGGCACATAAACAATCGGGAATTTAAATTTTGCGCTTGAGCGAATAGATTCCACATTTTGCGCGCTGACAAAGGCGTCAATTTTTGTCGGACTTCCTTCGACGATAACCCATTCGATAATATTTTCATATAGTTGAAGTTTGATTAAATCACTTAAATTGCGGAGACATTCCATTCGCGAATACTGCGAAACAGTTATAATAGAAACAGTGGTTATTCCTGCTGAGGTTGCTCTTGTACCTGCTGAGCTTGTGCTCGCGGTGCTTGTGCCCGTTACAATAACATCCATATCATCCATATCACACATATTGTACATATCAATATTAATTTTATATGTTAATCTTTAAATTAATATATAATTCAATTTTTTAGCAAAGGGTTACACCCTTTCAAACCCAAAGGGTTACACCCTTTCAAACCCAAAGGGTTACACCCTTTCAAACCCGGCTTCGCCTAGTTCGTCGTTGGGGGGCGAAACCCCCTGTCGTTGGGGGACGAAACCCCCTGTCGTTGGGGGGCGAAACCCCCTTTAACAGGAGAAACATTTTGCAATCGATTTCTTAACATTTGGTTGCACAAGAGCTAATTTTACACACATCTTAAACAAACGATTGAAGGTCGCTTTTTGTTGTTCATCGGTAGGAAAAAGATTGTAGTGAGTCATGATATAGTCATACATCCCGGTGATAGATTCTTCCAAATCAGCTTCCGTCATTTTGTGTGTTGTCATCAAATCAGTAATCAGTAATATAATTTCCGGAATATCATATTGGTCAACTTTCCCATCGATCATAATAACTTTCATGGCAGTATCAATGCGCAGATGAAAGGCAGTCAAATCTTTCAATGAGGACATAATATTATGAATATACGTAATATTATATTTTTATATACTTATTCTACTTATTGTTTTTACAAAGGCTTACAACTTGCTTGCCAACTCCGCCGGCAATTCACGTACTTCCGCAATCCGGCTCAATCCGTGATCTGAATTCTTCGGATCCGTTACGATATTTTCGCCTTCAAACAATTCCTTTCGCAAATCAGCGACCGTGACATTTTCCCGCATATCCTTCACGCTAATAAGATTACCCTGTTCGTCAATTGTCTGGGTCAAGACATTTCCGCTCTCGAGCGCCTTTTTCTTATTGTCCTCCATCGCCTTTTCCTTCGTTTCCCGAACCCGCTTATCAAACTCCACCTTCGCGTTCGTCTCATTCTTATTCTTCTCATGCATCAATTGATTAAGTTCTTCCTCCATATACTCGACCCGTCCGGTCTTGTAAGATTCTGGATGAAAAGGCATCCACATACCCACCGGACCGACATAAACATCATGATTAGGATCGACTTCCCGCAACATTTTACACCGCAACTCGGCTTCTTCTTGGCTAGGATAGCACCCTCGCACTTTCAAGCCCCGCACACTAGTCTGAAACCCATGCGTCTTTTGATAACTTTCTTCTAATCGCGCCTCATTGACATCAATATAATTCTTAAAATCGTCATCTAAAGTGGTGGCAAATAGTTTATCCTTTTCATCCTTACAGAAATCTTGCAGATCTTTTGACACATTATCGAAATTCAAATTATACTTGTACGCCAAGAAATTAAGAAAATGGTTAAACTTTTCGAGCGATTTGTTCATATCCCACTGGTTTAGGAACTGTTGAAAGTTAAACAATTCGCGTTGTTTGATAATATTTTCAGGCGAAACAAAAGAGACGCAGACGAATTTTTGACCAGCAACCGGTTTATCTTCTTCAAGCATATCCACATATTTAGAGTTCAAAGAGCCGTCAGCGTTAACGCGAGTTTCGAATGTGTTGGTTTTAGTAGAAGCCATCTTAATAATTTATTATAAACAGAGTATTTTAAGTTCTTTTTAGCATAACTAATAAATCTAACTAATTAAATCTCTTAGTTTTTTTCTTTACAATTAATATAAATGTTGGGCATTGATATGAAAGAGCTTATTAAACGGGCAATCAAGTATTTAGTAGAAGGTTTGATGGTTGCCATTGCCGCCTTTGCTATTCCTCAACAGTCTCTCAAGTTCGACGAAATCGCCTTAATTGCTTTAACTGCGGCGGCGACTTTTAGCATTTTGGATACCTATGTTCCTAGTATGGGTGTCAGCGCGCGAACGGGTGCCGGGTTCGGTATCGGTGCCAACTTGGTGCACTTCCCGGGTGGGTTCTAGAGGGGCTCTGCCCCTTCAACTCCGATTAAGTGAGGGAGTGCCTCCCCCAAACCCCCCGCTTAAGGGAGAGAGTGCCTTTCATCCCACCCCCGCCCCACCTCCTTTCAAATCACATTGTAAAATAAAAATTAATATATTATTTTTATTTTATATGAAAAGTCGTCCGCTATTTACTGATAAATGGAACTCTTTTTGGCATTTCGTATTTGGTCTATTAGCTGTCCGCTTTCTTTGGATGGTTCCATTATTTATAGCCTATCAGTTATATGATTATAACGACGTGAATTTGTTTGTGGATTTAGCTGAATTTTTTATTGGATTTCTTGTAATGGGGGCTATCTTTCATTACTCATACCCACACTCCAGTTTATATATAAAAATTAAAAAATATTTGTTGGGCGTAGAGTAGAGACATCAGGGCATGCGCAGCGGAAGGAAGTCCCCCACCTAGATGGTCGGAATATATTCCCACCCTAGTTCCTCACAAATATTTTTCCAAATTTCATCTTGTTCTATCCGCTTCTCTCGATCCTTCAACATTGGGAAATACGGCAAAAAATGTAATTGATTAAGAAGTTCGCATAATTTATAAACTGTATAATAATAATTTAAAAAATTCACTCTATCATCCGGGCAATATTTCGCATAAGGTCCTTGAATATCCATGAACAAATTACACAAAGTGTTCTCTAATTCTGAGCTCATTATCGGCGGTTTGATACCTAATTTATCTTTTATAAAGGGAATATGTTCATAATATTTATTATACCCGAGCTTTTTTAAAATTTCTTTTGTCCGACGATTTGTCATATGCGATAAATCAATCCGCTCTTTTTTAATTTGCTGTATAATATTTTCAATCACTTCATCAGGAATTTGGGTCGTCTCTTTCGCCTGAAATTGCGCCAATATTTCACGGAAATGGTTTATCCGTTTATACGCATAGAAACAGACTTCTTTGGGCGGCTCTTTATAAGACGGTTTTTCATTTTCAACCAAATATTTAACACTATTTGAACAAACATTACAAATCATAATTCCTTCATAATCCACGGCAATCATCTCACCTTTATTGCATAAGCGACATATATCTGTGACCACAATAAATTTAGTAATATCCAAATATTTCTCATCCACATTTCGCATATAACTTTGGATATTTTTCCGCTCATTGGTTAAATCTTCTATATGAGCTGCCGTATCAACATTCTTATTTATTTTAAAAAAATTATCTAACGAAGTCGTTTTATTTTCACAGTCAACAATCTTTTTCTTGGTCTCAAAATAATCAAATATATAAGAAGAATTATTTAACAAATAATCTTTCTCTTTTTTCTTTATTAGGCGAATTTTATTTTTAATATCCGCCAAACGATCAGTCATCTCCAATAATTCATCAATATTTATATCATCCGGATTTGAATTATGATTTTTTATTTTCTGGCAAATAACGGTTTTTTCCTCCAATAGCGCCGGTAATAATTCTAATTTGTCTGCATTAAACGAATCAATTAACTCTTTATGTTTTCCGTCGAGGGTCGTAATATTTTTTGAAACAACCATTTTTTTTATATTTTTTGGTTTAAAATTGGGCATGACGTTATATGTATAATTATACGTGTTTTATTTAAGCAAAATTTACTACAAAATTTATTAGACATTTTATTAGATTAGATTTGGTTTAGAAATAATTAATGTTTTCTAATCAAATGCTAAAATGGATTTAAAAGTAGACGTCCCTCATAATTTAAACATTGATTTAATCCAATTACAGAAAATGTCCTTTATTTATAATGCTCTCAATGACGGCTGGGCTGTTAAAAAAATCGACAACCAATATATTTTTTCAAAGAAACACGAAGGCAAAAGAGAAGTATATTTAGACACATATCTGCAAAAATTTATTGAGTCTAATTTAGTTTTAAAATGAAAAAAAAAGGAAATATAATGATGTATGTACAATGATGTATGTACAATGATGTGTGTTTAACTCTGTATAACTATGTATAACTATGTAACGTAAATATAAAGGATTTTATAATAAAAATTTTATTATAAAAAATTGTATAATTTGTAATTTCAATTAAATTAAAACTTTTGAAATTTTTTTCTTTAGCAATAATATAACACAATGGGAGGAGGTTTAATGCAACTAGTAGCTTACGGCGCACAAGATGTCTACCTGACGGGTAACCCTCAGATTACTTTCTGGAAGGTGACTTACCGTCGCCACACGAACTTCTCGATGGAATCCATTGAGCAGACTTTTAACGGACAAGCTGATTTTGGTCGCCGTGTGACCTGCACCATCAGCCGAAACGGTGATTTGGCTTACCGCACATACTTGCAGGTCACTCTCCCTGAAATTAACCAGGGCATGAAGGGCACCGGTGAGGCTGGTGTCTGGGCTCGTTGGCTCGACTTCCCTGGGGAGCAAATGATTTCCCAGGTTGAAGTTGAAATCGGTGGACAGCGCATTGACCGACAATATGGTGACTGGATGCACTTGTGGAACCAGCTTACCCTCTCCAAGGAACAGGAGCGCGGTTACTTCAAGATGATCGGTAATACTTCCCAGCTTACATTTATTACCGACCCCTCTTTCTCGGCGGTTGATGGTCCCTGTGCCTCCACGGCTGCCGTCCAGGTGTGCGAGCCCCGTAACGCCCTCCCGGAAACCACCCTCTATGTCCCCTTCCAATTCTGGTACTGCCGAAACCCCGGTTTGGCTCTCCCCCTCATTGCCCTTCAATACCACGAAGTCAAGATCAACCTCGACATCCGCCCTATTGATGAGTGCTTGTGGGCCATCTCCGACCTGGCTGCGTCCAGCGGTGGCAGCAAGCGAGTGACCAGCGCCTACAACCAGTCGCTCGTTGCCGCCTCCCTCTACGTCGACTACGTCTTCTTGGACACGGATGAGCGCCGCCGCATGGCGCAGAACCCCCATGAATACCTGATTGAACAGCTTCAATTCACTGGTGATGAATCCGTCGGGTCTTCCTCCAACAAGATCAAGCTCAACTTCAACCACCCCTGTAAGGAGTTGATCTGGGTGGTGCAGCCCGATGCCAACGTCGACTACTGCTCGTCTTTGACTGCCGGCAGTATCTTGTACCGCACGCTCGGCGCCCAGCCCTTCAACTACACGGACGGGATTGACGCCCTCCCTAACTCCATCATGGCGTTCGGTGGTCAAAGATCCACCATCTCTGGTGATTTCGTCTCTGCCTCGGGTCTCTTCTATGACCCCGGGGCGGTTGACGTTACGACCGGTGGAACCGTCAACTGGGGCACTCAGGGTACCGCCTACGCCGGTGCTTTTGCCAACAACTCGGCTTCGGGTGTGTCTGATGCCGGAACCTTCGTTCTTACCGAATCGTCCCTCGACCTCCACTGCTGGGGTCAGAACCCCGTCGTTACTGCCAAGCTGCAGCTTAACGGTCAGGACCGGTTCTCGGAGCGTGAAGGTACCTACTTTGACCTCGTCCAACCCTACCAGCACCACACCCGCAACCCGGACACTGGGATCAACGTTTACTCGTTTGCCCTCCGCCCGGAAGAGCACCAGCCCTCTGGGTCTTGCAACTTCTCGCGCATTGATAACGCCACTCTTCAGCTGGTGTTGTCCAACGCGACCGTTCAAGGCACCAACACCGCCAAGGTTCGCGTGTATGCCACCAACTACAACGTGCTCCGAGTTATGTCGGGTATGGGTGGGTTAGCGTATTCCAACTGAGCGGTTTATCCGCCGAAAAAACATTTATTACATTTACTTTATATAAAAATACACTTAAAGCCAAATCATACTATATTAATTATAATATGATTAACGGAAAAATTGAATGTTTGCCTACCACTCACCAAACTGATACACAGTTGACAATGAAGGTTATTACTACGATTGATACTACGTTATTATGCGGCGTCTTAGACTTTGGAGGGAAAAAGTATCTACTTGACGTAAATGATTTTAATCATTTTGTTCGAACCGGTAGAAAATTTAATTTCGTGAATGATTACGACGTATACCCGTCTTATTTATATAATTACAAACGCTTTTCGCTCTTAGAAAATACATTTCTCTATAATTCAGCCAATCTAAAATATACTTTTAAAAACAATAATCCGTGCGATTTAAGGCGCTGTAATGTAGAAATATACCATGAATATCACGATGTCGTTAAACAAAATTATACGATATTGGAATATATACAAGGTCATCATCATACAATTGGCAATGACGCCTTTGTGATAAAAAATCCCATGTGGAAAATTCGCACAAGTAATAATGAAGAGCAAATACTCATGTATTGCGAAAAAAATACTTTATGCGTTTTATCGGCTAATTCTTATTTGAAAATTTTAGAATTCGAAAAAATACATAACCACGGAAAAAAAATAACATTTTATAATCACCAAAGCGGTTACATATGCTGTGCCCTAAATTTATATATCCACCAAATTATTATGGAGTGTCATGGCAACGGTAAGGGCACCAAAAATGTAAGCGTTGATCACATTGATCGCAACCCATTAAATAATACCCTTACGAATTTACGCATTGCGACAAGAGATGAACAAGAACAAAATTCAAAAGGTATAGCGGATGGCACCAAAAGAGCACGCAAGCACAACGCCCAAGCTTTACCCGAGGGGCTCACCCAAGGCATGATGAACAAATATGTCGTTTATTATAATGAATGTTATAATAAAGAAAAGGATTTATATCGCGAATTCTTCAAAGTAGAAAGACACGCCAAATTGGATAAAGCTTGGATAAGCAGTAAATCAGCAAAAATAAGTCGGGCAGAGAAACTCGCTAGTGCCAATAAGGTCGTCGCCGATTTAGAAAAAGATATTTATCCGGAAAGTAAAGAGACGGGCTTACCGGCTTTTATTACTATTAAAAATGAACGTGATAAATTTCACCTGATATTTGATAAAAAAGCCGACGGCGCCGAAGGTAAAGAAAAAAGCAAGCGGTTGAATTTACGCATGGTCCTACCCACCGATTATATTTTAGAAGAACAATTGAGCATTTTTAGAGAGAAAATTAAAGAAAAATACGATGTAGATCTGGAAAGTTTATAAATATAACTTAATATTATAACTTAATATTATAACTTAATTATTATAAATTCCTCGGTTATTGGACATAGTTGATGATCTTTTTTGTTTAACATCACCTCGCATATTTAAAAACAGTTCTAATATATATTTTATAAAAATAAAGGTAATAATTACGACAAATGTAAAGGTAATGAATTCTTTACCAAACTTCGATATATGCGCTGCGTCAATCGGTGAAAAATCACCGAGCTTTTTATATTTCAAAAAGTAATAAATACTTGGAAATATTATTTCCTTCACAAATGATTGGATCATATTTCCTGCAGCAATAGCAATAGTTACCCCTGCCATTGTACCGATTATATTTTCGGATATAATAAATTGTTTAAGATTTTCTCGTAAGTTAGAAACGCCGCCAAATGACATAATATATATTAGATAAATATAAATATATATTATTATAATCGGTTACTAATTCAAAGTTCGATGTGCATTAATATTCGTCATTTCATTGTAATTCACATAATTATAGTCAATTAAATTTGCATCAAGCAAATCATCTATATTTGTCATTCCTCGTTTATAATCACTTAAACAGCGGGTTAAATCAACATTATAGGAAAAGACATTTTCGGTCTCGTAAATAATCATGTTGTTTAATAGTAAGATATGTTTGTTATTATTTTTAACCATCACTAACCGATTGTCTTGCGACGAATTTAATTTACATAAATATATATTATTTGTATGAATTCTGCCCTCTGTCCATTTATGAGTATGCCTTAAAGAAATATTCACAATGTGTTTCCGCAAGGAATCGTAGCCGCCTTTAATTAAAAAATACATGATGATTGATCGTTATTTAATTATAAGTATATGTCTATAAATATATATCTATTAGTATATATTTATTTATATATATTATACTTACCAATGTCCTTCTTTAAATATTTAATGCCCTATGAAGAAAAATGGTGCAAAACAATGGGCTATTTTAATCCATACATTGATAAATTCAAGACACATTTAACTGATAAAATGCCGTTCTACGATAGTGATTGTTATGAACGCTATCCGCAGTATAAATACGTCTATGACAAACTCTGGATAATTAAAAGCCAAGGCTTACTCGGTGGACGTTTAGAAAAACTAAAAGGCAAAGAAGAGAAAGTGAATTATCCTATTTTTATTAAACCGCGCTGGGGGCATTTAAGCGCCTGTTCAAAGAATTGCTATAAAATCAATTCCGCCGACGAGTTACTGAAATATATAGATTATAAAGACATGATATGGTCGGAATTTATTGACGCAACTGAAGGCATGACAGATTATGTGATGTTAAATGGGGTCATTGTCCACCAATTAACCTATCCGTATTCTCCCAAACAAAATGGGTTCAGCGATGATTGGAAATATGTCTCTCCTGATACTAACCCGCCGTCGATTATCACCGAGTGGGTTAATCAACATATGAAAGGATTTACTGGCATCGTTAATGCGCAATACCGCGATACGAAAATCATTGAAATTAGTCTGCGTTTAGGGAGGGCAGGGGCTTATTTGGTCAGCACGAAAAATGACGCACTCATTACTAATATCAATAATATTTTTTTAAAAAAAGAGTGGAACCATAATTTAACCGCTGAAATGAAATTCAAACCTTTTTATGTCTATAAATGTTTTACGACCTTACCGATTGTTTTTCTGTTACCGCAAAAAATGGTTGACTGGTTTGTACAAAAACATACAAAATATCCATTTTATGAATATTATTTTGAACCTACTGGCTCTACGGGGATGGTTTTTTTTCAGTTCATGGATGACGATTTTGAACGCGGAATGACAACAAAACGGAAGATTGAAAAGATTTTTAATGCGACACAATTTATAATGTATGGGTTGTTTCTGATCGTTCTGGTTTTATACACGATGACCGATTGGAAATATAGGCACGCTGTAGCAATTACCGTCTTGCTCATTTGGTTAATACGATTTTTAAATCCGATTTCGGCGAATTATAAAATATACAAGGCGTATAAACAATCTATTTTTGGCGGCGGACCAAATAAAGAGACGGCAAATGAGATTGAAACATTTGATAATCCTTAGTGTAATAATCCTTAAATGTAATAATCCTTAGTGTAATAATCCTTAAATGTAATAATCCTTATTTGCAAAACTGTTCCCGTATATCCTCAAACGTATCCGTCTCTCGAAATATATTTAATATCTCCGCGCAGGTATATTTCCCTTCCAGTTCCGGCAATAAAGTTTCAGTTTCGATTTCCAACTCCCAAAAGATCGCAATCATTCGCTTGATATCATACAGCGAACACTTTTTAAAGTTAATTTTTATATCAATGCGACCCGGTCTTATCAGGGCTTTATCCAATACATCGAGCTTGTTTGTCGTCATAACAATAATGCGACCGCTACACTCATGGATACCATCCAACATATTCAATAAATAAGATAAATTGTTGTTTTTGGAATTAGGCGCCGTTCCGTTTGTCATTTTAAATAAATTGCTAATCATTTTAAACTCATTCGCTTCTTCTTTTGCTGCATCATTATCATTTGCATTGGCATTAGCTGGTGCCTTCGGATTTTTTAAATCCCGGTCTTTTACGACATCCCCTAGCGCATCAATATCCTCAAAAATCAATATTCGCTGCGCTTGGGGGATGATGTGGGTTTCATTTAGTTCTTCTTTAAAAATAATTGTTTGTAAATCGCTGAAATCCATACCGTCGTTTAATTTAATATCAATCCCGTGCCGACCGGTATAGTTCATTAATTGTTTAATGAAGCGGGTCTTCCCACACCCTGGTTCCCCGTGTAGCAATATGCCCAAATTATAAGGAATGCCCTTTTTGAAATACCATTCTTTATTATTCAAGAAAAAGTCTATTTTTTTCATAATATCCGTCATATTCTGAAAATAACTATTTTCAAATGTAATCGCCGAATCCCATTCCACCGAATCAATCTGTATATCGTTTTCACTGCGCCTCTCTCCAGACCCACCACTCGCTGTCTTTTTAGCCTTGACGGTAATAAATAATTGTTTTTCATTGGCGGTATGTTTCAAATATTCCTTGTATTCTTTCACCTTTTCATCAACCCATTTTTGTAGCCGAGTTAAACTGAGCTTATGCGAAAATACGGTCAAGGTATTATATTCAACGAAGGTCGTTTTATTATTATCCCCGTTTTTCATTTTTTCTTTATCTTCGTTTCTTATTTTCCCCTGGATATCGTCAGTTAATTTAAATGTCTTGAGCTGATCCACTAAATAGCCGCTACGTTTTTCAATATTATCCCAATCAAATTCCGTATCTTCTCTCAGCCGACTAATAGTTTCATTGGTTTTCGCCAAATAATGCATGATGGCGCGAAATTTAATGGAACGCGTTTTTAATTCGGAACAAATGACGATACTATTTTTTTCGGCGCTCGTCCATTGCGTGTACATTTTTTTCAGATAAGCCGTATCCGTATTATAAAAGAGAAATAAGAAGAAAATCAGCATGAAAAAATCAAAAATAATTATGCCCGTTTTTAAGGCGTTAATAATTGATGAGGCTTGACCCATGATAATCGGGACAATAAAATAATCGGGTGACATTTTCTTTATGTATTAGTATGATAAGCCTTATCAATTTAAATTCTTTTCCTATATGCTTATTTCATATATGCTTATTTCATATATGCTTATTTCATATAACATTTTAGTCCGTATTAAACAGCCGGTTCATGTTGGCGACCTCGGGCTTATTATCATCCCGCTGGAATAATTTATAAAGCAGTTCGTTGTCGCGAAACCGCACACTATAATCTTGCTGTAATTTATTGCGCCCAACCCGTCCCATCGCCTGAATACATTTTTCCTGGCTCATCTTTCCCAGATCTTTGCCAATATAGCCGTGGCATAGTTGATAATTGGTACCATAAATGTAATCAGTTGACGCAATAATCATATAGAGTTTATGGTCTTGCACCAACTGCTTCATTAATTCAACGTATCGCGTGCTTTTATGCGACGCGAATACCCCGATACCCATCATCAGTAATAATTTCCAATAATCGGCGATATCAGTGATCTGCATAATTTGTTCCACCACATCCTCGGAAATATTACACGTGAAAGCTTGGGGTGCTTCGACCTTCGCCGCATATTTATAAAGATGGTCTGTGGTATTCGGCACATATGCCGGATTTAGCATCACCATTTTCACCGACATTTTCAATTCTTCAATTTGCTGTTTGTCTTTTTTTAATTCGGGTGAAAGGCGTTCATCGCTATCGCTTTTCTTGCTCTTGCCACTGCTGCTCTTGCTCTTGCCCTTACTTCCCTCTTTATCCCCAGCCCCACCGCCCTTGGCTTGCTTGGCAATCGCATCTTCCATTTTTTTCTCCATCGTATCTATTTTTTCATTGAGCATCCGATTGTATTGAATTTTACTCATGATGTCGTTTGACACATAATCCGGAATATTCGCGCTTTGTATATAAAATTGCGCAATTTTACTGACATCATCTGCTAAGAAGATGGTGGGTCCATCGGTTAATGTATGCGCATCCGTTGTTACAATGTTCACCGACGATTCATAGCGTTTTGTGCGCTTTGCGTGGAAAGTTTTATAAAGTTCCGGCCACGCATCCGCCTGTAAATTGCCTAGTAAGTTCAGGTAGAACATTTTCACATTATACATCGTGAGTGCATTGAGATCGGTAAACTCGGCTGAAACCTTGTAGCGGTCGTTTAGCATTACACCCGTGCCCGTGCTGCCATTATATGTCTTATCTATGAACATTATAAACTGTATCGCTTCGCCCAAATCAATATAGCGCAGCAAGGTTTTGTACTGCTTACAATGTTCAACAACTTCCAAGATTTTTGTGTAATCGTCAAACAAGTAATGCGGCATTTCGGCAAAGCCTTCCCGGTTAATCATGGGTATCGTCTTCTTGCAGTCATAGCTGACAATTTCGTGTACCTCGGCTTGCCCTGCACCGGCACAGGCACCTGCTACGCCTGAACCTGCTACGCCTGAACCTGCTACGCATGCAAAGCGCGTCGCAAAATCGTTAATTGTTTCTACGATTTCATGCCGCTGCGGTAAGGTCGCCGACGAAAGCACAACATTCGGGATTAAATTCTCCTTCCAGTTTTTTTGAATAAGACTGTGTAATTCGTGGTCGGGGTAATCCAAGGTGATGGTCGGCTCATCCCAATAGAGAATAATATTTTCTTTGGGATTAAAAGCCAGCATATACAGCATTGCCGGCAGATACGATTGGACATCGCTAATAATAATCTCAACCTTTTCGCCCTGCGAGTTATCTACTTTGCCAATGCCGCCGCTTTTCTCGTTTTTCGTATAATCTTTCACCGCAAAATAATGCAGCCGGATATCCGAGGCGTCATTGCAACCGAAGGCAAAGGCAATTTTCTTATGCACCGAGACAGCCGCCTTGGCTAAGGCTAAGCCCACGTGCCGGGCGGCGCATACAAATATCACACGGTATTTCTCAGCCAGACCGAGCGGCGACATCGTTTTGCCCGTCCCGGTCGGCGCAATGTAGAGCACCAGCTTCGGGTTCGGCTGCTTGCATACGGTGAACAATTGTTTCTGATGGTCGTATAGAGTTTCGTCGGCGTATTTCAACAAGTATTCGTTTTTTTCGATCAACTTGTCGCCTTTAGCCACCATCTTTTCCATGAGTTGCTCGTCTAATACCACGCTGGCATCGAGAATAGCTAAGATTTGTTTACGCAGTTCTCCGTTGCAGCCCTCCACTTTATACCCGAACAATTTATGGATAGTATAGTAATAAAACATCCATTCGTCGTTCACTTTTGCACCTGATGCTTTTGAACTTCGGCGATATTTTAAGAACTTTTCCAACAAGTCCAGTAAAATATATTCAAAAATCGTCTGCTTGTGATCTTCGATGTGTTTATGGGTATTTTGAAACCGGATTAGATCGGCTTTTTTCAACACGACTTGTGGTTTTAGTCCCTTATCAATTTCGGTCGAGGACGGGTTTGAAAGGGCAGAGCCCTTTTTGTATTTCTCACACAACTCATTAATCGGCTTTTCGAAATACTGATTATATAAATAAGCATCGAATTGCGGTGTAGATTGCATCTTCATATGCTGTATTAAGGTTAAGGTATAATTGCGCGATATATTTACATCAGCAAACCCAGCTTCGATTAAGCCGAGAATTCGCTTTTCACTATCCGCGCACGGCACTTCAATGCTATTCCATTCTTCGCGTGTTAATTTGCTTTGTTTCGTAAGGTATTCCATTTTCGTTGATGACGTCAGTTATATATATCTTATCTTCTTAGCTCTATTTCAATTTTATAATTATATAAATAATAAATTGAAATGAATTTAAAATTATTATATTCATTACATATACTTATAATCAACATGGCGAATAACATTATGATTGCGCTCGCGAATGCGGTTTCGGTTGTGAATGCAGTGGCAAATGCAGTTGCCAATGCGACGAGTGCTCCTGCTAGTAAAGAAAGTGCTCATCATAGTGAAGCAAGTGCTCCCGCTCCTCCCGCCGCTAGCGCCGATTCGATTATCATCTCAATTGAAGGAAATATCGGCACTGGCAAATCCACTTTGCTCGCAACTTTAAAAGATAAATATGCCGCCGATCCTACTATTCATTTTATGGCTGAGCCGGTAGATGTCTGGGATACCATTGTCGATGGGAAGGGCGTGACTATTTTAGAAAAATATTATGCCGACCAAAAAAAATATGCCTTCTCGTTTCAGATGATGGCTTATATTTCGCGCATTGCCGCCATTCGCGCCGCTTTGAAAAAAAAATATCGTATTATTATTCTTGAGCGCAGTGTCTATACCGACTCGGCGGTTTTTGCCAAAATGTTATTCCACGACCAGAAGATAGAAGACATTGAATATATGATTTATATGAAATGGGTTGATGAATTTATTTCGGATTTGCCGCCGATTAAATTCATCTATGTGCAAGCTGATCCGGAAGTTTCGTATGAGCGAGTGCTTAAACGCGGACGCGCAGGTGAAGTGATACCCTTAGCTTATCTACAAAACTGCCACAAGTATCACGAAGAGTGGCTTCTCATTGAAAACAAACAGCCGCTCTTGCTATTGAATGCGAACGTCGATACGAAAAACGAGCCTGGAACACTCGCAGATTGGTTAGAAAGTATTGACCAGTTTATCAAGGTATAAGTATAAAATATAAGGTATAAGTATAAAATATAAGGTATAAGTATAAAATATAAGGTATAAGGTATCAAGTAAGTATATGTATTTTTTTTGCAAAAAATTGAAATGCTTTTTTAAAATAAAAAAGATGGTATTACCACGAACCAAACGAACGAAAATGACTTGCCAAGCGAACAACTACGGATGCTGCATGGGAGCGGTTACCTTTCAAAAGGTTTTATATAAATATGTCGATAGCTGGGGCACGGATTTGCCCGCTGAGATTATACCGATTGAAATGTGTGCTTTTCATTACAATTGGTTACTCGAAGCAAATACAGGTAAGAAGATGCCCGAGATGGCGGGTGAATTTGTCGACGAAGCGACCGAATGTGTATTGTTTGCGCCCTTCCGGGCTTTTAGATATGCGCATAACAATACAACTTGGAAGCTCCAAGCCGAGCAGATCAAAGCGGAGCAGCAGAAGCAAGCGGAGCAGCACAAGCAAGCGGAGCAGCAGCAAGCGGAGCAGAAGCAGCAAGCGGAGCAGCAGAAGCAGAAAGCAGAGCAAGCAGCAAGCGCAGCCAAAGAAGACAAGCTCTTCGAAGATTTTGAAGAGTGCCTCTATTTCATTCGCTCGGAAATCCCCGGATACTATCCGGCTTGGACTAATGATGAGTATGAAGATAATAATTCCGAAAAAAACCTGGAATTATACAAACTCTTCCAGGAACTCACGGAGGCACTCTTAACCGATGACGTTCGGACCATCCGGCGTTGGAAATTAAACGGTCTCTTGAACAATAAGCGCTTATTATTGATCACTTATGTCATGGCGAACCATGAATTGTTTTCATCCACCGATAAAGAGAAGAAGCGCAACATGGTTAATAATGTGCGTCTGGTAGAACTCTTTATTGAGGCTGGGCTGCAAAACGAGTTGCTCCGGTTGGCAATCTCGGGCGAGCGGCAGCGTGATCTCTCTATTCACCGGCGCGACGAAAGCAATGTGTTAGAGTCCAACTTGTTTGTCGTGCAATTCTTAGTGCCTAAATATATCGGGGCGCACGAGAAGGCTATCGTTCAATGCTATTCAGTAGCGGATGATGAAGAACCCGTGACTATGACGCCACTCGAATATTGGCACGATTTCTCGAACCATATGTGGTATATCGGAGATTGTTGGATGCAGAACAGCGGACAAGGGTTGTCCTTTGAAAAGGACGAAGACATCCGCGCGTACCTGGAAAAAATGGCAATATTTGAATACTGAATAAATTATATACTCAATAAATTATATAGAATAGAAAAAAAATAAAAAACAACCCAGTTTTTTTATTTTTATGTAGACATTAACAGTTATAAAAAACATTTAAGTAATTAATTCTATATAATACTACACTCAATAATACAATATAATAATGACTTATAAATATAAAATTCACGATAAGTTCTACGATTTGACCGATTTTGTAAAAATTCACCCAGGCGGCATGGATATGTTTAATAATTTAAAACCCAATACAAATATTACACCGATGATCTATGCTTATCATAAGCATCCAAAAGCTATTTTAACTATATTACCGAAATATGAAATCCCGCTGAACGAGGGCACCATTATTGAATGTGATACAAACTACAGCTATGACAAATACTGTGACCTTAAAAAGTTGATCTATACGGAAATTCAAGAAAAAAAAATACCGGTGTATTGGTCTAATAGTGAAATTGCTTACAATGCCTTTATGCTAGCCTTATATATTGGCTTATGGGGCTATTGTCTTTACAACGCAGCGGGGTTATCTGTTTGGTGGATGATTTTATTGGCTATTATGAATATAGGTTATGTTGCCTTAGTTTTTCATGAAACATCGCACTATACCGGTTTCAAAAATCAAAGAATAAACAATATATTTTCATATTTAATCTTGTCGCCTATCATAAACTCGGAAATTTGGAAATATGAACATAATTATTTACATCATTGTTTTACAAATACCAAATACGACTCCGATTTTGAACATCATCAAATTTTTTTAAGACACTCGGATACGCACCAACATTATTTTCATCATCGGTTTCAATATATATATGCTTATTTCTTATTTGTCTTGAATGGGTTAGGTAAAGGACCTTTGACTTTTATAGAAAAAAAACGCTGGAATATACTGTTGTTTGTATATATTTTATACAATTTTGGTTTTTTAAATACATTTGTCTTATACGGAACGATTGGGTTTTTATTTTCATCTATTGCTCAATTATCTCATATACAGCGTGATTGTATCCAAGTAAATAATGAATATAAAAATGATTTCTTATTCAATCAAGTGACGAGTAGCATAAATTATAAAACTGAGAATAAACTCGTGCGCTTTATTTGTTTTGGACTTGATATACAAATCGAACATCATCTATTCCCAAATTTACCGCATAGTTCCTTGCGACAAATCCAACATATTGTTAGAAATTATTGCGATAAGAACACCATTCCTTATATTGAAAAACCGAGTATTTTCGCCACCATGTATTCATACATTCGGTACTTATATGACATGGGTAATTCGTGTTAAATTAAATAAATAAATATGTATTTTTATATAATTTATTTATTTTAAGAAATGAAAAAAATGGAAAATTCTAGACTTGTTGGTCGCAAACCGGTTTTGGACATTTATAAATGTCCAAAATGGCTTTTTTGGCTTCGCCCTCTGGAAAAAACGTGAAAAAACGAGTTGTGACCATTATGCTCTCATTTTGGTTTTTGGGTGAAAAAGTTTGTGAGCATAATTTTTTCCACTTTTTATAATTTAATTTGTAAAAGGTTTAGGCGATTTTTATATTACTTAAATATATAGAAATGGTAATTGAAAAGTCGCTGAAAATCGCCAAAAAATTTGTGTGTGAATGTTGCGAGTATACTTGCTCTAAGGAATGTGATTATAAAAAACACATATCCACTGCTAAACATAATAAAGTAATAAATAGTAATGGTTTGGTAATAGAAAAATCGCAATTATTTGTTTGCAATATATGTAGTAAAGAATATAAATCAAACGTAGGGTTATGGAGACACAAAAAAACATGCATTATTCCAACACCACCTGTGCAGCCAACATTTATAACAATGCCACCAGTTCAATTCATACATGAAGAAAATATGTTAATCAAAACCCTCATTGACGAAAATAAAGAATTAATCAATGATAATAAAGACTTTAAAAATTTGATCCTTGAAATGATGAAAAACAATACTGATTTACAAAATAAAATGATGGATATGTGTAAAAATAGTAATAACACGACTATCAATAATACTAAAACAAAAAATAGCCATAACAAAACCTTCAATATGCAGATCTTTTTGAACGAGCATTGTAAGGATGCGATGAACATTCAGGATTTCGCTGATTCGTTCCAATTACAGATCTCGGATTTAGAAAAGGTTGGCAGCCTCGGGTATGTAGATGGTATCTCCGATATTATCATTAAGAAACTCAATGAGTTGGATGTTTATAAACGCCCTATTCATTGTAGCGATACCAAGCGCGATACGATGTATGTCCATGCGGATAATATCTGGACGAAAGAAACGAGCGATCATGATCAAGTGCGGATGCTGGTCCAACGCATCACGGCTAAGAATATCCGCTTATTGCCCATCTGGCGCGAAATGTATCCGAATTGCAAGAACAACATGCATCGTTTGAACGAGACCTACCTCAGCTTAACAAGGCAGGCGATGGGCGGTTTTGGTGGCACTATACCCGAGAATGAGAGCAAAATTATTCGGAAAATTGCGAAGACGGTGTTTATTGATAAGAATATGTAATTTAAACAATAGATGTATCGGTTCCATAATTATTATGGGTTATGTCGCTTATACGAAGAACAGGGCTATGCGCATTAATGACCTGGTTAGTAGTAGGCGCAGCAATTGTAGGCGCAGCAATGATAGGCGCAGCAATTGTAGGCGCAGCATTTATACTACGCAGCATTGAATTGCGTCTTTCTTTATTTTTGGCATTAATCTCTTTTATGGTAACCCAATTCATATTTTTACGAATACAGATCATTCGTATAAATATATATATAAAATCAATGCAATAATTGTTATCATTCGCTCGTTTCAAGGACGACATGGATTTAAATAATGTTTCTAATTTGACTAATCGTTCCTTTTTTTCAGTTAGCGTATATACGCGGTCATAATAAATTTCATCAAATTTGTCACCGATATCAGACCACTCTTGTAGGATTTTTTGGTTTTGCGTCATTTGCTCATAAGGTTTGAAAAAACTATTAAAGATGGATACAAAAAGCGTAACACTGCTCAAAATCGTGGTAATTTCCGGTGTTAATAATGTTTGCGTTGCTGCTTGACCCGTGGTAAGCGTAGTAAAAACCACGATCGAGAGATTTATCGGCGTTGAAATATTACTCCAGAACGCCGAATAAATATAGCGTTTCCACCAATAAAAACCTATATCCGCATTAATTTTGTCAATGTAGCCAATAATTTCATCTTCTATATCTTCTTCACGAGGTCCAATCTCCATGAAGTTATTATATATATGAAATAAATAAATATATATATTTTAAGAATTCATAAAAAATGGATAATTCTAGACTTGTTGGTCGCAAATCGATTTTGGACATTTATAAATGTCCAAAACTCAATATCTGCCTCCGACCTCTGGAAAAAACACGAAAAAACGAGTTGTGACCATTATGCTCTCATTTTGATTTTTGGACCAAATAATTTGTGAGCATATTTTTTTCCACTTTTTATAATTTTATTAACATATTTAATTTATAAAGGATTTAGGAGAAAAAATGTTGATAATATATATAAAATGACAACCGAAATTTCTCCGATTTCTCTTAAAAAATATTTTTGCGAATTTTGCTCTATTTCGTGTGCCAAACAAACTGAATGGAACCGGCATATTAACACGAGTAAGCATAAAATCAACGAAAATGGAGAAAAAACCAACCAAAATCAACCCAAACATGTTTGTAAATGTGGGAAGATATATAAAGATAGAAGTGGATTATGGAGACATTACAAAATATGCAATGTTAATTTTTCACATGAAACAGATGAAACAGAGGAACAAAATGAAACAGTTATGAATGAAAATATGTTGGGAATTTTTATCAAAGAAAATGCCGATTTCAAAAATTTAATTTTAGAAATTGTAAAGAACAATACAGATTTGCAAAAACAAAACCAAGATTTACAAAAACAAATGATGGAAGTCTGTAAAAATAGTAATAACAATACGACTATCAATAATAAAAACAGCCATAACAAAACCTTCAATATGCAAATCTTCTTGAATGAGCATTGTAAGGATGCGATGAACATTCAGGATTTCGCTGATTCGTTCCAACTACAAATCTCGGATCTAGAAAAGGTTGGCAGCCTCGGCTATGTAGATGGTATCTCCGATATTATCATTAAGAAACTCAATGAGATGGATGTGTATAAACGCCCGATCCATTGTAGCGACACCAAGCGCGATACGATGTATGTGCACGCGGATAATGTCTGGAGTAAAGAAACGAGCGACCATGATCAAGTGCGGATGCTGGTGCAACGCATTACCGCTAAGAATATCCGCTTATTACCCATCTGGCGCGAGATGTATCCAAAATGTAAGAACAACATGCATCGTTTGAATGAGACCTACCTCAGCTTAACCAGACAAGCGATGGGCGGGTTTGGCGGCACTATACCCGAGAATGAGAGTAAAATTATTCGGAAAATTGCCAAAACAGTGTTTATTGATAAAAATATGTAAGAATATATATTTAAACATAATACATTATAAATATATATATTAGAATGACCTCAGAATATGCAGCGCCAACAAATGCAACGCCGACATATAATATTGCAACGCCGACATATGAAATAGAAACATATGCAACGCCTACCGTAGTAGCTCAATGTATAAAATGTATTAAGGATAAATTATACATTTCATATGACTTGGATTTAATTATTGACCCGTGCGCGCAAAATGGCGAATTCGTAGAAGGTCTGCAAACGCTAGCGCGGAATACATTATTCTATGATAAGGCACCCAATAATCCGCATATCAGACCGGTCGATATATTGACCATTGATTTTGTCCGTTTTGATAAAACTTTTTTAGCGGGGTTATGGTATGACGATATTCATGTCGTTGGCTGCCCGCCCGCAAACCATATCGGCGAATTTATCAAAGCCTGTTGTAAATTCGGGCAAAGTGTGTCGTTTATTTTGCCCTATGGACCGTTACACTTACCCAAAAAGGATTATAAAGTTTACTTTCCCTCGAATTTCCAATTACTCCATGAAGAAAAGTTTGATAATATACCGTATGTCTTTCAAATATGGATTAAGACGGACTTATAAAAAGGGCGCTGCCCTTTCAAACCCAGAGGGCTCTGCCCTTTCAAACCCTAAAGGGCGCTGCCCTTTCAAACCCTAAAGGGCGCTGCCCTTTCAAACCCAGAGGGCTCTGCCCTTTCAAACCCGTAATGTCGTTGGGGGGCGTAACCCCCTGTCGTTGGGGGGTGGGCGTAACCCCCTGTAGTTGGGTGGCGAAACCCCCGTTTAAAATTCAGATTTATATTATTATTATAATAATATATGGGTCAATATTATATTGCAATTATTTTATCTGATATTAAAAGAACGCCGGAAATAATTCGTATGTGGATGAACCCACATAATTATAGAAATGGTGCAAAACTAACGGAACATTCTTATATTGGAAATAATTTCGTTCAAGCATTTGAACATCTCATTAGTCCAGAAGGAATGTTTTATATGTCCCGTATTGTTTGGGCGGGAGATTATGCTGATCCAGAAAACAATGTATCAGACAACTTATACAATATCGCCCCTAATAATTATAATGGATTGTTTCAATGCCCAAAATCATACGATACATCTATTTATCGTTATATTGTAAATCATTCGCAAAAGTTATATGTAGATAAAGAACTTTGTCCGAAAAATAAAAATAATTTAATCATTCATCCTTTGCCTTTACTAATATCAGAAGGAAATGGTCGCGGAGGAGGAGATTTTAGGGGAAATAATGTAGAATTATGTGGGACTTGGTCTCGTGATAACATATCAGTTGAAAAAACTATTCCGAATGATTATAATGAGTTAGTATGTGATTTTATTGAAGAATAATAAAATAGGCGTTTTACTTGCTACGCCGATTAATAACATTAATTATACTATATTAATTTTACTATATTAATTGTTATAATATAGTATAATAAAATGGAACATAAAATTAGTGATAATAAAGCTATAAATGTATTTAATTTACGAAAATATAAATATGATATTGAAACATTAGAAAAGAATATTGATAATATATGTGTTAAAACATGCGTTAATACACAAATATTAACAGCGGAGTTTTGTGTTAAGTATATTTTGAATGAAAAGTATATGTCATGTATAGAAGATACCTATTGTATTGATAAAGGATATGTATTACGGAGACAACCTCATTTAACGAATGAAGATATTATGAGAGAATACGCAAAAATAAATAATGGTGATGGATATGATCATGGAATATAAGTATAAACTTTATATTACATTTTTACCCATTTATTACCTGATTTTCTATCTACAATATATGCGAAACCAGTGCTTTCTAATGTGTCATTCTTCGTAAATTTAAAAATTTCCTTTGGTTCATCCCCTTGTATAATATAATAATCGTCTATACCTTCAGTCAGTGGTTCAAATTCATTTAAGCCGGATATATATGCTGTATATTCTGGTTTAAGCGGATTTTTTATAATGTCTTGTTTTTTTAAATCAAACGCACTTGGTGATTTGGGTAATTTTAAGGGTGGAGGGCGGGATTTACGGATGAGACCTGTAGAAGCCCATGTGAGTTCCTTTTTGGTAGGCGTTTTACTGCCCCCTTTGTGTTTGCGTTTATGTGTCCGTTTCCGGTGCGCTTTTTTACGGTAATGCGTTTTTGCCATTTATATAAGCGAATAAAAAAAAGGGCTCTGCCCTTTCAAACCCGGAGGGCTCTGCCCTTTCAAACCCGGAGGGCGCTGCCCTTTCAAACCCGGAGGGCGCTGCCCTTTCAAACCCGGAGGGCGCTGCCCTTTCAAACCCAAAGGGCGCTGCCCTTTCAAACCCGTAAATGAACCCATATCGAACTGTCGTTGGGGGGCGTAACCCCCTGTCGTTGGGGGGCGTAACCCCCTAATTGCCCAACATTTTAACATTAAATTTCTGTCGCCCTTTATATTTTAAAAAATCCACATTAAGCGCCGTTGTTGGAAATAATTCGGCACCATATATGTCTTGTAAAAGCAGCCATTCAAATAAACCGCCGCTGTATATGTAGATATGGTAAAAGCCGAGTTTTAAGAGCTGCTCGCATTTTTTCGCACAAGTTTCGTCTGACGAATTCATCCCATAAATAATCAGTTGGACATCTTTGTTTTTTTTCAAATAAGTGTTTAATACTTCTATTTCACGTTCAATCGTCAAGGTACCCGCAATTAAACAATTCTGTTGATGCGCTGCTAAAGTATTTATGATTAAAGGTTTCTCTTTACCGTATATAGTTTGCTCACTATTTATGGCATATTGCATATCTTCAAAATTAATACTATGTCGACCGACGGTCATTGAATTACCCATTAGATTATGATTAACTTATTATTTTTAAATCTTAACTTATACCATTTTGATACTATACAGTTGTGGAACATTATACTATGTATAAAAATTTTGTTATCTAATTATATATGATTGAAGATGATATTAATAATATATATAAAAAACTAAAAAGTTCGCATATTGGAAAAAACGCCGATTATATACCGGAATTAAAAAAAGTAAATCCCAATTTATATGCCATTTCTATTTATACGGTCGACGGTAACGTGTACAATTTTGGCGATTATGAAACCGAATTTTCCATTCAATCATGCTCTAAAGTTTTTACATTAGCTTTAGCATTAGAAAAATATGGTATTCAGTACTTAAAAAAAAATATTGGCGAAGGGAAAACCTTAATTAAATTTAATTCGATTGAAGAACTTTTACAACATAAACTACACACTATTAATTCTTTTAATAATGGCGGCGCAATGGCAACCACAAGTTTGCTATGTGATAAAGATAAAAACAAAACTGAAAAAAAAATTGTTGCTAATATGAGTGATTTTGCGGGTAGAAAATTGCATGTAAATAAACAAATACATACTTCAGAATTTAATAACGCCGAGCATAATTTAGCAATTGCGTATTTATTAAAATCATATGATTTATTTTATTGCGATGTTATGAACACGGTTGATGTATACACGCGCCAGTGTTCAGTTATGATAACCAGTCAAGATTTAGCTGTGATGTCCGCCACTTTGGCAAATAAAGGCGTTAATCCAAAAACGAAGAAAAAAATCATTGATCCAAAGTATATTTCCTATATATTAAAACATATGGAAGAAAATGGCTTATATGAGGAAAGTGACGATTGGATGGGTCAAGTCGGGTTTCCGATGAAAAGTGGGGTTAGCGGAGCATTAATGATTGTTATTCCAAATGTTATGGGTATCGGAATCTACTCGCCGCGCTTAAACAAACATGGAAATAGTGATAAGGGTATAAAAACTATGAAATTATTGACAACCTTACTCAAAAAATATAAGCTTATTTAACATAACACTTTTGGAAAAGTGTCGCAAAACCTTTCCGCATTTTGGCTCAACCTTTCTCAAAGGTTACCTAGTCAAACTTAATAATAATATCCACCTCCTCTTTCTTGATCGTTTTAGAGGCGGAAATTGATAATTCTTCCCGCTTTTTCCGCGTCTTCTGGTTCGAAACAGCCACCAGCTTCCGCTTGGATGTGCTATTTCTATTATTCATATCCTTTTCAATGTCAGCATAATTGCTCTCAATATAATCAATCACGTTGTTCTCAAACGCCCACTTGAAAAAGTTCAATTGTCCGATAGTGGTCTGAAGATGCGTTTCGTTTTTATACGGTATGCTGATCCTGTCCCAGCGGCAGAACGGGTCAAAACGTTTTTTGCTGTAAGAGCGTAACTTGAGCTTGTAGTCGTTATAAACTTTGAAACGATTGCCACCGGTTAAATCATACACCGTATAATACTTTTTCGCATAATTTGTCGTAAACCAGTCGACAATACGCAGCGAGATGTTAATGTCACCGTTAATAATTTTTAACATGCGTTCAATGTTGTCGTTGCCTTTATAATATTCAATTAAATTCGTTAATAATAAAGTATTTTGTGAGGAATAGACTTGCGCCATTTTATTATTAGTAGTTTTAATTGACGGAAAATATTTAAGCCTTTATTTGCGAATTAGATATTTTTGATAATAAAAATAATAATAAAAATAAAAAACTTTTATTATTTTTATATTGTATAGAATGGATAATTATACAAAGTTGTTCTGGCTTAGTTTTATACTTTTTATTTTTTTATCCGCTTATTTATTGTGTTGCACAAAAAGAACGCCTATATTTTATGCGCAGATTGGCGCCGGCTGTGGTATGTTTATAACTAGTAAGATTGGGCGTAAGTTTTTAGGATTAGAATAAAAAATGTTTATTATTTTGTATATATTTATTTTGTCTTTATAAATTCAATATATTTTATATTAATGAAAGAAGTAATACATTCCCTATTAAATTTTCTTCCAAATAAACATTTACTACTCATTAAATATAAAATTTCATCTTCTGTAATATAACTATAATTTTTTAATCCACTATTTGATGGATATTTATAATCCATTCCTTCCCAATTTACAAATGTCGTAGCATCATTTGCTAGATTTGGAGTTGTAATTATTTCGTCTTGTAAATTATTAGAGAAAATATTCGTGATAAAATAATGTTCTTCGGGACAATAAATATCACTATATTCATTGTTTATTTTGGTTTTATCATAATTAATAATTGTTTCGCATATTTTTCTATTTAATATAAACCAATTAGAAGATTTTTGAATCATATTTTTACCATAATATTTTATTAAACTATCACATCGTGGAAAACATTGTGATTGTGGTGTAATATTAAAATGTCCAAAATCGTCTTTAATTAAGAAGTTATATATATATTCAAATGATTTAAATGGAATACATGATTGGCTCAAAGATATTATTTTATCACAACCATCTTCATAAGCTTTCTTAAATAGTAAATTATGTGCATGAACTATAGTTACATCACAATATTTCGTTTCAATACAATTCGGCAACTTATATTTTTCAAAATATTTTGATGGTTTATTAAATTTATAATGTATATAAATCTTGTATTTATTTGTATCTACATTTTGGAAAAAAATATTCCATAACTCTTCGTTATTTATAATATCATAAATTAAAAAACAAAATGCTATTTTTTTCATTTTATATAATATAAAAAATATTCTTTATATTATAATTTATTTATTTTAAGAGATGACACATCCAGGTTGCCAAGGCCGGTAGTTGAATGCGTTATCGGTAAACACGCGATGCAGCGGATAGAAAACGTTATACCCCGACCGCTTATAATCGGTAATTGCATCGAGGAGACCGTGGCGGCTGATTTGCTTATCATCCATCAAGTTGTCGGTAACTTCGTTAAAATACTGCCGAGTGATTTCGTCATTGGATGTGAAACAACGCTTTAAGGTGTTAGCATAGTCGGTGTCATGATGGTCGAAAATATAATCGCGATAACTTCGCTTCTTTGGCTTTTCTGCTACTTCTACTACTACTTCGTTTGCGTTTGCTTCTGCTTCGTTTGCGTTTGCTTCTACTTCGTTTGCTGCTTCTACTTCGTTTGCGCTTGCGCTTGCATCTGCTTCGCTTGCACGTTTGTTCATGCGTTCTCGCCGCTTGTTTACGCTTATTGTGTAGCTGCTTAAATTTGCATCACTGCTTAAATTTGCATCACTGCTTAAATTTGCATCACTGCTTATATTTGCATCACTGCTTACTTCTAGATCATTTTTTATTTCGTCGATGACAACTTTATCTTCGACGATAACTTCATCTTCGGGTTTTACTGTTTCAACGTCCGAATCCAGATTAGCTCGGTCTTCTTCGATATTTAAATCCTCCAATACTTGTTGCGTGTGTAACAATTGTTGTTCCACGGTTAATTCATCAACCATTCGTGAATAAATTCCTTTGTTCATTTTATGTTTGTTTAATAATAATGTCTTCTTTTATTTTTTTTAGTAAATCAATTTTTTGTACAAATAACCTTTAGGCAACCTTTCTCAAAGGTTGTTGCTTCGCTGCGGTGTTAAAAAATTCATCTGCACTTCTATATCATTAATATAATTATTTGAAGCCATAAATGGATTTTGGGTCGCTTGTCCGATTAAATAACGATCGTTTATTTTTGAATTAGCTTCTTCGCGTTTATTACTGATTTGTCGAAATCCGTTATCGGGTATGGGTTCTTGCGCTAGCGTCCTGTGCTCAGACGGCGCCAGCCTTTGTTGCTCAGACGACGCCAGCCTTTTCTCGTATTGCTCATATTGCTCCGACGGTCTTTGCTCGCCTACTGGCGCTTGTTGTTTCTTCGGTTGAGGTATGCATTCCTTCGGTATAGGTCTATAAGATCGTTCGCATCTCTCTTCATTTTTTCTCCAAACTAGTTCTTCCATTATATCTTATTATACTTATACCTTATTAATTTTAAGTTTCTTAGTGAACGTAAATTTGTCAGCATCAATTAAACGCCGCTGTAAATTGCATCTTAAACAAGAGATACAAGTATTTTCCTTGGTATGTCCCAAATCGTTATCAATCCGATCCAAGGTCCATTGCCAAGGCTCGCGGACATTTTTATACAATATAAATACCGGTTTACTACAATAAACACACTCTAAATTACTAGCAATTAATTTTTCCAGGACATTGTCTAAATTAATAAGGGTCGCCGCATTATGGATCTCTTTCTTAATGTCTTGTCCTTTATAGCCTTGTATTTTATGAATGAGTTCACTTTTAAAGAGAGATTCAATTTCACCACCAACATCTAATAAATAAATCTCTCTTAGAATATCCAATTGCTTCTCATGATTTATTAAAATAGCCGGGTCAATTTGCAACATGTTCTTCCTAACTGCTTTGTACGATTTATTATCAATTTCATTAATTTTATCAATATTATGTTTTCCCGTAATATTAATAGCACGCATTTTTATTTTATATATACTTTATACCTTATACTTTATACCTTATAACTTATAACTCATATCCTTATACATATTCATAAATTCCTTTTTTCTCTCCTCATTGAAATTAATAGTAGGGAAAATAATTTGCAGAGGATAATTAATTAACGGACACGCTGAGTATTTCATAGAAACATCGCCAAACAGCGTTGTTGATACAATCGTTTCATCGTAATTATCAAAGGCACAAAAGAATGAAACGATCTTATCGGCTGCCTTATGTTTAATAATGTCCTCGGCATATAGCCACCAATCGTTTTGAATGTTTTTGATAAAATCCTCTAATTTCATGTCTAAGCGGGTCGCCTGCGCTTGATTTAAAGATGCCTCTAAGGAATTTAAGTAGCCCATTCGTGAATTCATATCATATAGTTTTCCCGTTGCCTCTAACGACATTTGATGTTGCATTAAAGTTGAAGAGTGTAAAATAAGGCGCTGAGAACAAAACTGAAAGATGAGAAAAGCCATGGACATGGCGTTATGCGCAATACATTTGATCTGCTTGCCACGTTGCTGTAAACTTTTTATATAATTAACAATTTCCAAACCAGCAATAACACTGCCACCCGGCGAATTAATATATAAATAGAGTATTTCATGTTTGCTTTCAATAGCGTTTAATTTGGCTAATAAGCGCGAAGAAGAATCCTGATTAATAGGTTCGCGTAAACTTACAAAATTGTCCTTTTTTAATTCAATTAAATCCGCATTTGCAATATGGCTTACAAATAATAACAGCAGCATAAATATTTTTGGCATGATTTATAATTATTATGTTATATAAAGTAGCTTTAAATCTACTTACAATAATAATTACAATTTGAATTTGTTTGACGCATAATAAATACCCGCTGTAATAACAATCAAATTTATAGCGGCATGATTATGCGTTTCGATATTATCCCAATTAAATTTACTGCCGATAATAATATCCCATATATCCATTCCGTAGTTGGTTTTGTCGTTTATGTGGTGCTCTTGGTGAGTGCTCGGCGAGAGAATATTGTAATTAATATTATGCACCGTGGCATATAATAAAGCCCAGAGCAGAATGACCCGATTATCTAGTAAATCTAAAAAAAATTTTAAGATGATTAATACACCGCCTTGCGAAATAAAATTATTCATGAATTCATAGAAAATATTTTTAAAAGTTTTGTTAACAGTAGTATCGTGATGGGTTTTAAAGTGGAATTCGTAAAAATCAATCACGTTTAACGCAATCCAATTGATGTATTTATTTTGGGTGAAAATATTATCATACGAATTATACATTGTTGACAGTTTAAATTCCATATAGTGCGATACTAAATGCACAAAATAGCCGGCAAAGGATACAACGCCTAATGAAAATAATGTTAAATATGATTTGCTTTTATTGTGATTACATTTAGTGAAAGTGAATAGACATAATGTTAGTACGATATAAAATATGAAGTTTTGTTTTATATTCTTATAAATAGCTTGTTTTTTTACATCGCAAAAAAATGGCTTTTTTTCACATTCAGCGGGCATACATTCAGCAGGCATACATTCGGCAGGCATACTTATTTGTGTTTTCTCTCTTTTATGTCTTTTCTCTTTTTTTTCTCTTTTATCTTTTTTATGTTTTTTCATATTGTTAGTATTAACTATATATTATTTATTAGTTTATTTTTTTTATATTTAAACTATTGGTAAATTATATTTTATGCTGAGCAAAGAGGTAAAAACGAAAATATTAGACAATTTGGAAAGGTTATGCGAAAAAACAGGGATCTCAAAAAAAACATTGGGCTATACAATGCGATCATATCATATTAGTTCTCCCTTTATTTTAATGATTTTTCTATTTTATGGATCACAACTCTGTGTAACTTTTGTAACAATAAATTTAATTTTAATATTATGT